>Ga0153954_1000082_pt1 | contig 81986 bp, 62 predicted proteins | sample TSFL038MetaG_FD_102277 | JGI IMG/M metagenome (GOLD analysis project Ga0153954, IMG submission 102277) | Attine ant fungus gardens microbial communities from Florida, USA - TSFL038 MetaG | ecosystem: Host-associated > Fungi > Mycelium > Unclassified | place: USA: Florida, Wekiwa Springs State...
GGTCCACAACGTATCACCACGATCGACCGAATTGTCAAAGAGAGTGCCCATCGACGTCACCGGCCGGAGCGACCAGCCTCGCGGGCGAGTCATTCCGGCCGAATACACTCAATGGATATTCGCAGCCTACAGCTCAGTCTCGGTTGTCCTTAACCGTCCTGTCGGCCGGTCGTCGTCGCTTGCGTTATCACAGGCGACAGGGGTAATAATACCCGGGAATCGCCGAAGGTCAATAACCTACCGAAAATTCTGCGAGATTTCGGCGAAGGTTCGTTGAAAGTGAGTCCATCACCGAGCACCGGTGCCCGTGGTGGGTAGGACACGCGAGCAAGTGAGAACCGGCATCGACGACTCCCTACCCTTCTCTATTGGTACGTGCGAGGACGTTGGTTTGTGCGACGGCAAACCCCGGAACCCAATGTCCGGTTAAGTGCTTGCATATGGCGCAGTCGTGACTGATGCGCTGGCCTGTCTGAATCAATGAGCCAGGTCCGATCGTGGTTCTGTGGTCTGCGCCTGCTGTTGGTCGTGGGGCAGATGTTTGGAGGCAATCAAGAAAAAGATGAATCCCAGGAAGAGCACCGGCGCGACGGAGAGCATACCGACGGTGAGGTTACTACCTCCAACGGGCCCAGCGCCGAGGGCTTTGACGAACCCTCCCAGGGCGGACTCCGTGACGAGCGGTTTGCCGAAGAGTTCGGAGAGGTAGCCGATCACGATCGGTGAACTGATATCTCCGAAGAGATGGATCAAAAAAATGCTCAACGCGTATCCGGCCGCACGGCGGTGAGCTGGGACGACGTTGGCCGTGACCGTGTTCGCGGGTCCGAGGACCATCGCCAGGAGCACCATCGCCACGAAGAGCAGGCTGAGCGCCGTCCATACACGGGGTTCGAGAATGCCGAGGATGCCGAATGGGACTGAGGCCAGAACGGCGAACGCTGCCATTAGCATGTAAGCGCGTTTTGTGAACCGGAGCAGAAAATCGGCCAGGGCCGTTCCGGTTGTGATCCCCACGAGTCCGGCGACAGCGGTGAGAACGCCGATCCTCAGCCCCGCGTCCTTGGCCGACATGTCGCGCACTGTCTGATAGAACGTGGAGCCCCAGACGGCGTAGCCGCCCGTCGCGAAAGTCACCGCGGCCATTCCGGCCGTGTTATAGAGGAACGTCCGCGACCGGAAGAGAGAACGGTAGTCGCTGAATCCTCGAGGATGAGACGGATCGTTTGTCTTCCCTTCTGAGGCACCTCGGCCGGGGTCATGCATCAGCAGCCCGGCACCGGCGGCCAGCAAGCCCGGCAGTCCTACGACCAAGAATGCGGTGCGCCAATGCCACGTGTCGGCGACCCACCCGCCGATCCCGTATCCTAGGGCGCCGCCGAGCGGCAGCGCCAGGTAATAGATTCCCATCACGCGGCCGCGGACCCTCGGTGAAAAAAGGTCGGCCAACAGCGCGGGGGCGATGACTCCATAGGTGGCTTCGCCGATTCCCAGGATCGAACGCCAGAAGAACATCTGTTCGAAGTTCTGGGAATAGGCCGTACCGACGGTGGCCAGGCTCCAGAGTCCGACTCCAAAGGCGAGCATAACGCGCCGATTGTAGCGATCGCCGAACCAGCCAACTGCGGGAGTCACGATCGTGTACACGATCATGAACGACGAACTCAGGATCCCCAAACGGGTATCCTGAATCTTGAGAGCGTCCTTGATGTGTGTGGCCACGGCATAGAACGAGTAGCGGTCGACGTAGTTCAGCAAGTTCATACTGAACAGAACCGCCAAAGCGAAGTAGTTGCCGCCGACCGTGGGAAAAACACCGAGTTTTCGCGGTGAGGCCAACGCTGAACCGGACGAGGGGGACTGCATGGGATGCGGTTGCCTCAGAAGAAGTCAAGCTAACAAGCGAACCTCCTCGTTATACCGGCATTCGGGCTAACTGACGAGTCGCGTTGTGGGCGAGCAAGCCGTCCCCGACGGCGCGAAACCGACGGTAACTTCGGATTGGAAGACGTAAGCCTGTTGGGGTTAAGAATTTGAAGAGGATGACGTCTCGTGTCGAGCTGAGGTCGGCTCACATCTGCCGGCGTTAGCTCATCGCTTTCATTCAACATCATCGCGCTCACGACGTGAACGCGGCCGGCTGGCTGTTTGCTCCCTGACGACCTCGGCATCGAGGAAGACGAGCAACTCGGTCTCGGTCGGCGTGGTGCCTGGGATCCTGAGATTCAGGAATCCGTTCTTGGGCAGAAGGATTCCGGGCTGAATCCCTGCGGAAATCAAGAGCGTCTTTCCGAGTGGCCAGCTCTTGACCGTCTGGTTGAGGCGAGACTCGATAACTTCGGGCACATCGATCGACATTTCACTGGAACCGATTTCGCGGGGAGCGATGACTTTCACGCGATGAAGTGTCTTGACCGTATTCGCGGTGAGGCTGATGGCGGCCTCGATGGCGTCTGCATCGAATGTCAGGAGAGGACTGAGTTGAAGCGTTACTCCTTCCTCCAACTGTTCGGCCTTGGGTTGGAACCCAAGCCCTGCGGCCGCCTCGCGCTGAAGTCCGCCGGTGAAGCCACGGGTCTCCGAGGTGGTGATCTTCAGGGTCTGGCCGTTGACCATCTCGACCTTCTGGTCGGTCAGGAGTTTAAAACCTTGGTAAACCTGCATCTGTGTCATCACCGAGGCGGAATCCTCGGAATTCAGGGTCCAGATTTGCTGCCCCTGGGGGCCGCTGCCGACGGACGTGAGTCGGGAATAGACCGCATAACGCCAGCGCGGATTGACGGCGGCAACGAAGCGTACGCGTATCGAAAGCAGGTTGCTTTCGGCGTGAGTGAAGCGTTCGACGACCTCGTCGACCTGCTTAAGAATCTTGGCGTTATGTAAAACATGGAGCTGTGTGCGAGTGGCGGTCAGGACGGCGAGCTGGTCGCCGTGCCAAGGAGTGGTGCCGGTCCGGCGGAAGATCCACTCGATGATTGCGCTTTGCGGATTACTGGATTTGTGTATCAAGCCGACGTAGTCCGCGATATTGATATGCCGCCATTGTTGTCCGGCTTCGGTCGGGATGTTGGCCGGCGAATCCTCGCCCTCTTTGAGGTTCTCGTCGGAATTGCTTGGCGACAGTTCCTCGTCGTCGGGGTAGGACTTTACGGGCTGAAGGGCCACCCGCTTGGAGCTCTTGCTCTTACCCGAGGCATTACGGCCCGAGGCTTGCGCGCGGAGACCGCGGGGAATCAATCCCCCCAACATCATCGTTAGGAACATGGCGGTGCGGCGGTCCATCCCAGGGGCCTCCTTGCCGGGCTGGCGACGGGTCGAGTATCGATTCGGTGGTGTCGGCGGTCGACGTGGATGGAGTGCAAAGCAGCAGATCCACCCTTGGTTATCCGGGGCGCGAGGTCCGCGCAATCGTGGCGCGCCGGAACTTAGCAGAGCAGGCGATTCGGCTCAAGACCAAAGCACAAGGGCCTCAAACGCCTAAACGCCTCTTCGAGCGAGCGATTCGGTGTGTGGTCAAGCCCTTGTTCTGGAGCCTCGAGATTCGCCACAATCGAAGTTCTGCCGAGGTGACCAAAGCACTTTGGAGGCGAGGATGGCGGGAACCAGGCGGCTTACCTTACTAATCGTCCTCCTGGGTGCAGGCGGGGCATGGGCGGACGATCCGACCGGGGCGGTCACCATCCGATGGATCCACCCCGATCGTCAGGTCGAGCAGGTGTTGGCGCTGTTTCAAGGCGCGCGCGCACCTCATCCTGCGGCGGCGCTCTCGGCTTGGCGATGCGCGACGCGTGATGCCGGATCTCTTGGTAAACCGATTGAGGGACTCATCGCCCTTTTCAACCCCGAGATGGTTCGGGAATTTCGGTCGCTGGACGAAGCCAAGGTGGGAATCGGCATCGATCCCGCCACGGGGCAGATCCGCTGGTACGCGGTGGCTCCGAACGACGATGGAACCTTTGCCTCGGTTGCTACGGCCCTGGTGCTGACGGAAGGGGGAGCGGCTCCGCCGTTCGAAGGGATCGGGGTCGATCGACTCGGGCCGGATGGAGCCGCTCTACTTGCGCGGGTGCCCGGCGTCTTGACCTTGGTCGGATCGCGCGAGGATCTTCCCGAGGCGATCCGTCAGGCTGGGGCCGACGTACTCGCTCGCCCCGATGTGGATTCGGGACTATGTTTCCACCTCGATCCGCGCCGGCTCGCTACGACCGGCTCCGTACCTCTGCGCCGCATCGTAGAGGCGGTTCGAGGTCTCGAGCTCAGCGACGTTGAAGGCCTGTTCGCGCTCCGAGGCGATGCGGTCGCACTCACACTGAGTTCACGATTCGAGAAGGATCAGGCCACGGGCGGAACGCTCGACCCGGCATGGCTGGAGTGGCTTCCCGCCGAGGGAGTCCAAGCGACGTTCGCGGTCGCCCTCGACTCGAAGCCCGAATCATGGGATGCAGCCTTCGCGTGGGCTGACCGCATCGATCGTGCTGACCCTGCTCGGGCTCAGGTGGCTCCCCTCCGTACTCGCCTGAACCTTCTCGCCATCACGGCGGGGGTTCGCCTCGAAGTCGATCTTTGGCCCAAGTTGCGAGGGGTTTCGGGCTACTCGTTGTCTGATGCCGAAGGTCGAGTCGTGGGAGGGTTGCTTGCACTCCACCTCGTTGATGAGGGATCGGCTCAGCGGTTAGCCACCGAAGTCCTTCCTCGGGCGGTGAACCGATTGAGCCGAGGGAAACCCAAAGAGGCCCCCCCTGCCTCGCTCCCCGACGGCGCGCAGTGGCTCGGCACGGTCTCCGAGCGCCCGCTGAGCGTGCTGCTCCGGGGAAGCACGCTCCTGGTGGGTTGGGGTGAGACAACGCTCTCGGCGGCTTTGGCGGCCAAAGCTCGTCCCGAGCACTCGGCGGCAGTTCTCCTGAAGGGGGCACCGTGTAAGACTACACCCCGGCGAGCAGCGGCCTTTTGGCCCGGCGGACTTGGATCCTCGAAGCTCTCCGACGCTCCTCCGGTCGTCTGGTGGGGTTGGGACGAGAAGGGGATGACTCACGATGTTGTTCGCTGGGAAGGGCTCCATGGTGTGGTCGTGCGCTATTTGGAACGGCTTCCCCTGCAACCTCCGACAGACCATTAGAGGATAGATCACGGCATGTCTGGACCGTTGCGACTGATCGACCTGCACAGCGACTGGCTCTTGCAGTACGCCCCTGAGACGACCGTATTCGACCCTTCGCTCTATACCGGAGTGTCGGCTCGGCTGCCGCAGTCGGAGGGGTATCTCCAAGGGGCACGTGCGGCCTTTCTCTCCTGCTATCGAAGAGCCGAGGACTGGAGCCAGCAAGTCGATCCCTGGGCTGCGCTCAATACCTTGATAACGCGATTGGAGGCGGAGTTTTCCGGGCGACTTCTGACCGATCGCGCGGACTTTGCTCGCTTTCTCGATGATCCTGAGGGACTCTGCTGGGGAGCCGTCGGTATTGAAGGGTTCGACGCGTTGGTGCGCGAACCCGAGGATCTTGAGCATTTGCCCTCGCTCTTCCGTCGCGGGGTCCGGCTTTTCCAGCCGAGCTACCACGCGTCCGGGCTCCTGGCCGGCTGTTCGCAGCCCGGCGACGATCGAGGACTGACCGAACTGGGGCAGGCGTTTCTCGCCAGGCTCGTTGAGATCGGCGACACACCGGACGCCCCGCGTCCCATCCTTGATCTCGCGCATCTCAATCCCCGAGCGATGTCCGAAGTGCTCGACTGGTTCGAAGCCGATCAGGCCCGCGGTTCGCATCTGCTCGTGGTTTACAGCCACGGCGCGCCTTGGCACGAGGCCTTCGCCTCGCCTCGGGCGATGACGTGGGACAATCTCCGTCGCCTCCGCGCGCTCGGGGGATTGGTCGGTATGAGCGTAAGTCCCCCCTTCTTCGAGTCGGCCGATCAGATCAAGGCCGCGATCGAGCGGACGGCATCCATTCCCTTCCGGGGCCAACCCGGCTACGACGGAATCGCAATTGGAACCGACTTCCTTGGGGTGGACCACACGATTCCGGGTTTGGAAAACGTTCCCGAGGTCATCGCCTGGCTCGGATCGACGTTCGACCCGCATACTGCGGTGTTGCTCGTCGAGGGCAATGCTCAACATCTCTTGGCTCACATGCTCCGCGCTTGAATTCACGATCCAATGACTTTGCCGTTGCGCATTTCACACCGATTCTTCGGATGATGTGTGGACACAAAACTTCGGCAAACTTTCATAGTTTTTACACCCAAAGCAAAAACCAATGGCAGATCATACTCGGGGCTTACTCGATCTCGTTATCGCTTTCGTTTCGCGTCAGTTTGGGTCCCAGGAGATTCCGCCGTGATACGTTTGCCGCAACGTCGCGTGTCGAACCCGGGCTTCACGCTTATTGAATTACTCGTCGTCATCGCCATTATCGCTGTCCTGATCGCCCTGCTCTTACCTGCCGTTCAAGCGGCCCGCGAGGCGGCCCGCCGCGCTCAGTGCATCAACAACCTGAAGCAGATCGGTTTGGCGTTCCATAACTTCGAAGGGACGAAAAACATTTTCGCTCCGGCGTGGGCGATCTCCCACGGATTGCTTGCTCCGCCAAACCAACCGGTGGACCTGACCACGCTTCCCCCGACGGATGGCAATTACATCCCACCCTGTCCGCCACAACTCAACGAGGTCTGCGATCAGCAGCTCGACGTCCAGACATGGACGACCTTGCTTCTGCCCTACTTCGAGCAGGCGCAGATGTTCAACGCATACAACATCAGCCAACCGTTCCCCTCACCTGTCAACACCACGGTCACCCGGGTGCAGCTCAACCTCATGTATTGTCCTTCGGCTCCCCCCGCTCGGACCCAGGACTATACCGACGCGCTCACTCAGGCACTTTACGGTGCGAACTATAAGGCGACTCTCGCCGCAGGCGATTATTCGGTGGATGACGGCATCGACGATTCCTGGATGAACTCTGCGAGAGTTCCGCATACCGCAGGGGTCGCGACGCTTGGACTCTTGAAGGGAAACATCGCGCGTCGAATCGCTGACGTCACCGACGGCACCTCGAACACAATCATGATGTCCGAAGACGCGGGACGCCCCTTCTTCTTCCTCAACGGTCGTCAATACAACATCGGTGACAAGATTCCTGGATATCGTGGGGGTAACCCTGTCGGTTCCGACGTGGGTTCAGGTGCCGGTTGGGCTGACTATAACAGTGAGTACTATACCGACGGCGATGGGACCATCGAGCATACCAACTGGAGCAACAACAACGAGGTCTACTCCTTCCATAACGGCGGAGCCAACCACGTCTTTGCCGATGGCTCCGTCCATTTCGTCAAGCGCTCGACGAGCCCGTCCGTCTTTGTGGGATTGATTAGCTATAACGGCGGAGAAGTCCTCTCTTCCGATCAGTACTGATTCCGATTCAGCCCGATCGCATTGATGCCATGTCCCTCGCGAGGATCGACGGTGGTCGTCCTTGTCGAGGGACTTCGCATAAATCCTGCTATGGTGTTTATTGTTATCTCGATATTTTATTGATTGGGTTTTGAGAAGACATGAGTGACACCATTTTCTTGAACCAGTCAGCGATTGGCCGGTTGCGTTTGGTGATGTTCGGGCTCGTCGTCGTGTCGGTCTTCTCTGCATGCGACGGAACACCGGAAGGTCGTGTGCCCGTTCATCCCGTCAGCGGCGAAGTTCAGTTCCAGGGTAAGCCGTTGGTCGGAGCGGTTGTGACTTTCCATCCCGAAGATGAAGCCAAGTACGGCAAGGATGTCCCCCGCCCTACCGGGCGGACGAACCAGGACGGGAAATTCGAACTCACAACCTACGGACTTGCGGACGGTGCGCCGGTGGGATCGTATCTCGTGGCGATTTCGACGGCCCCCCAACCGAGGACGGAAACCGGCCTGTTCGCGAAGAAGTCGCCACTCGCCGTGGATATCCTCAAGGGACGCTACCGTGAACCCCAAAAATCGGGCCTCAAGGCGGAAGTGAAAGAAGGATCGAATCAAGTCGAGTCATTTGTGGTCAAATAAGCATATGCGTGTGATCATGTGGGGTTTTTCGATTTCGTAGGGTGGTGTCGCCCACCACCCCTCCATGCCCTGCAGGACCGCCGCACTATGAACTGCAGACTCCCTAAGGATTTCCGGATATACCCGGGGGTACCAGGAGGCCCCCATGCCGGCGTTGCCACTCACGACCGTCTTCGATGACCTGCACGACCCCCGCCGCGACACCCGGAAGCCGCCGGTCTCGGATCAATTCCGGCGCAGGCGAAGGAGGAGGCCCGCGCCCAGCGCCGCCGCCCCCAGGAGCAGGCTAGCGGTCGAGAGGGAGGGGGACCAGCCGGGCGTATCGACCGCCCGGATCGGTTTCGCGGGCATCGAAGTCTGCATCTGTTGGGGGGAATGGATCTTATTGTTGATCATATCGATAATTTTTGTGTTTTGCGTGATGGTGGGCCAGAACGTCGACTTGGGATAGTCCCGGTCGAAGGCGACCTCTTGGGTGGCGATCTTGTACTGCATGAGAACCCGCTGGGGATCGGGGCCTTTGGGGTCGAGGTGGAGCAGTTCGGACTTCAGCGCCAGATGTCGGCCGCCCACCTCGTCGAGCGATTCGGCGTTCCAGACATAATAGGGTCGCCCCTCGGCCCGCGCCTTCTCATCCTCATAGTGCTCGAAGCGTAGCGTGATGCCGGTCTCGCGGTCGAGCCAATAGACCATGCTCGCCGGATCGCCCTTGCCCCTGAAGCTGGTGAGCAGGAACCGGTCGCAATCCCGTTCGAGCCGACGCCCATCTCCCAGGTGCTTGGCCCGGGGGAGGGCCTCGTACAGGGGTGTCAGCGCGGCGTAGAGGAACCTGATCGGTTCGGGACGATGGGTGATGCCCAGGTCTTCGGTCGCGAACGACCGCTTGATCGTCACCTGTTCTTGGCCCGCCACGCCGTTCTTGTCGACGCGATACCGGTACGCGCACTTCGACCCGTCTGCATAATACGTGGACGCCAAGGTCTCACCCAGGTCGTTGACCAACCGCTCGTCGGACAGCCTCTGGCCGGCCACGGTCTCGATGTAGCGGTACGAACAAAGGAACGTCCTCGGGGCCGTGGGCTCCCTATGGGGGTCCTTATTCTCGAAGTCCTCGGTGTACCGCAACTCGAATGACTTCCAGAAGCCCATCTCCACCGCGAGCTTCTTGGCGGCTAATTCGGCGGGATTCTGCATCGCTCTTGCCCTCGGGGTAGCGTTCGGCGTTCGTCGCGGATCGTGATGACCGCTCCCATGCCGCGATCCATCGCGGCCGGGCCGCGACGGATCGCGGCCCGCCCAGGTTGCGACGTAGAATCGCAGACAAGACCTGGCTGAACTCCCGGACTTCCGGCTCACCTGGGGATTTTGTCAGGGCTCCTCAGAGGCCGGATGGAGGTCTCTCAGATGCAAATCGTGAGGGTGGCGCAGTTCCCACCAGCCGGCTTGCCGGACATGCAATCGATCCACACACCGCAGTTGATGAATCCCTGGGTGCAAGTCCCAACGCGGATGCTCGTGCAGAAGCCGACCATCCAGCCGGCCGGGGGTGACGTGGTGCCGCTGCAGCCCTTGCCGCCGGACTGGGTGCCGCCGGGGCCGCACGAGAAGCAGCCGGTCACACCGCCCCCTTCGCAGACCAGACCTGGTAGCGGCTGCGCCTTGGCGATCGTCGGCAGCATGGACAGCCCGGGGACGATCATCAATGCCATCAACGCCAGCGAGGTCGCGCATGCGGACGCCAGACCCTTGAGGTCACTCATCGTTCTCGCCCTCTTGAATACTGTTCGGACCGGTGCGGTCTCCGGACACGCACCGCTTGGACTCACTGGGGCGGCAGGCCCCGACGAAGCGCAAGACGCGTCAATAGGAACCTGGGTCGACGACCTCGCCGCCGTCGCGTGTGCCCAGGGCGCGCCAGGTCGGCACGGCGATGGACGAGGCGACCCAGCGCACCGAGCCGTCGGCCATGGCGACGTTGACGCCGCCCGGGTGGTAACTCCGCGCGGCGAAGACGCCTTCCCCGTTGATGTGGGCGTTGCCGCAATCGGGGATCGCGCTGTTGGGTGGAACCGAGGCGAAGAAGGTCGAGAATCGTGCCCCGTACAGCAGCCAGTAGCGACCGGCATCGAGTTGTGCGCTGCCCATCTGCCCGGCGTCCAACGACGAGCAGAGCATGACCCAGTCGTCGGCCGTCATCCCGCCTGGGGTCTCGACGCCGACTCCGTCGATCCAGTCGCGGGTCGGGTTGTAGGGTCGTCCGGGTCCGCTGCCGAGCCGTTTCTCGGCGAATGCGATCGTGCTCGACATGCCGTCGACGAATTCGGCGAGCGGCAAGACAGTGCCCACGCGACCGAAAGCACCGCGCGGAGTTCTCAGCAGGAACACCCCCCCGGCCCGGAGACCCTCCGGACTTCATCGAGACCGTCGTTTCCGCGGTAGCTCTGGCCGCCGCCCAGGTCGGCCACCGCCAGTGGGTCGGACGGGCAGAGGAACTTGCCGACCGACCGGGCCGCGGCCGTCTGATTCTCGGGCGGTAAGTCCTGCGGCCTCCCCATCGGCACCTCGAAGTTGATGGCATTGAAGAGGGCCGCCTCCTCCATGTAGCCGAGCAATTGGCAGTGGAGGGAGGCGTGACTCGTCTTGAGCGAGGGGGGAGGGCTGAGCTCCCGGTAGGTCACGGCGCTGGGGAAGCCTCCCTGGGCCGACGCGAAGTTCGCGGTCGCCAGGATCATCTGCCGGAGATTGTTCGCACACTGCGTCCGGCGGGCCGCCTCGCGGGACGCCTGCACGGCCGGCAGCAGCAGGCCAGCGAGCAACCCGATCACGCCGACGACCACCAAGACTTCGATGAGCGTGAACGCAGACCAGCACCGAGCGGTAGGCGGTTGACGCATTTCACCCCCCCTGATGGCGGACAAGGACCGGAACCGTCAATGCCTCACCGCCATCGGACTCGAGCCGGACGATGATGTTGTAGCTGCCCTCCGTGACGGTCGCCCCGGGCTTCAGGCGTACCTCGAATGTCCGGAACCCACCCTCCCCGGACCCGCCGACGGCCTCGACAAGCAGCGGGCTGTCATCGGATTCGGCTCGGGCGTACGGGGAACGCCCATGCCTGAACGATCGCGCGATGAAGCGAGCGGTTGGCCGTTCGGCTAAGGGCCGGTTGCGTCGGGGCCACCCGGATCGGATGATTGGCTTCGCCGATGATATTGCGGTGAAGGATTCGGCCCGGAACCCATGGGTCGGACACGGAGATTTGGCCCCCTGTTCGGACGTTCCCTCTCCCCACCAACGCGCTGGGATATCGCCGAAAGCAAAGCTTTTTAAATCGGGGTTAAGCTAAACATATCAATTCGCTCGACCCCGTCAAGAGGTTAGGGAAAATTTCGGGAGGCCAGGGACCTCGGCCTTCATGGGGCGATGCGGCCGCCGCCGTCCAGGCAGGGCACGCCTTGCGCCACAAGGCTTCCGATCCCCATAGACTACGAAGAGGTCGGCCGCCAGCAGGGACAGTGGGCTTGAAAGTGTCCAAACGCGATCCAAAAATCATTGTATTTTCCTGTCATTTTATTTGCTAATTCGGACTAGAGCTTGATGAAACGCCCTCGCCCGAAAACTATCTGCTACAGGTTCTGCAAGGTATCACTGCATGTATCGTGCGGTAGCCCTGCCCTGAAGGCCTCGGGCCACTCGCAGGGCGGGTACCGCCCACCATTTCTCATCATCCGCCCGCAGTCCCCATCCTCAGAAAACCTTGGCTTTCTATCTCGAGGGGGGAACGTCGTCTGCCCGTTCCGGGTGAGAGACTGTCCGGAAATCGATTGCTGATGCGAGAGCATGCTGTTTGAGTGGCGAGGGACGAGTCTTCGAGACCCCGCGGAGAGGCCGAAGTCTGCCCCCGGGGTCTCGCTATGCCCCTTTCTGACCGCCCTATCTTTCCTGGTTTCACATGGCCTAACCCGGCCGGGATCGTCGCTTCGAGCCCGTGAGGGCGGTGTTGAGCTTGCGAATCAAGTTCACCTTGGGAACTGCCAGAATGGCGGTTGGTCTTCCGCGAGGTGCCGATAGCGGCAGGAGGGGCGACGGCGAGGTGTTGTGGGTGTTGGTTGTAAATGCTTTTCGTGGTTGGAATTGCGTTCTGTGAAAGTCGGGGGCACGTCGCTTGCATGATCCGCCGGGCGACGAGCTTGCGCCTGCATCCGCGAAGACGAGGCGGGTGTATTGGTTGTTGCCTGGGATCGAGGGCATTCCCGAGCCAAGTCGGTGGGCGCAAGCTGCACAGCAAGGAGACCGGGTCGATGAATCTCAAGCCGTTGGGCGATCGCGTGGTGGTCGAGCGGGAAGAGGCCAAGGCAACGACCGCCGGAGGGATCGTTTTGCCCGACACCGCTAAGGACAAGCCGCAAAAGGGGAAAGTCCTGGCTGTCGGCGAGGGGCGGCTCACCAAGGATGGCAAGCGTCGCGAGTTGCAAGTGAAGGTGGGCGACCAGGTCCTCTTCACCTCCTACGCTGGGGACGAGTTCAAGCTGCCGAACGACAAAAAGGTGCTCCTCATGCGTGAGGACGACATCCTGGCCGTGATTGACTGACGTAGCGCTAGCTACTCCTACCATCCATCTCCACCCGACATCGAACCGTATCCATACCGAGAGGGAGTGACGGATTCATGGCTGCCAAGATGATCGCCTTCGATCAGGAAGCCCGCCAAGCAATGCAGCGCGGCGTGTCGAAGCTGGCCCGTGCGGTCAAAGTGACCCTCGGCCCCCGCGGCCGCAACGTGATTATCCAGAAGTCGTTCGGCTCGCCCACGGTCACCAAGGACGGCGTGACCGTCGCCAAGGAGATCGAGCTCGAAGATAAGTACGAGGACATGGGCGCCAAGATGGTCAAGGAGGTCGCCAGCAAGACCTCCGACGTCGCCGGCGACGGCACGACGACCGCCACCGTCATGGCCGAGGCGATCTACAACGAAGGTCTCCGGGCCGTGGTTGCCGGCGTCAACCCGACCCTGCTGAAGCGCGGCATCGACAAGGCGGTGACCGATATCGTCGCCGAGCTCCACAAGCTCAGCACCAAGGTCTCGAACACCAAGGAGACCGAACAGGTCGCCACCGTCGCCTCGAACTTCGACGCCGAGGTCGGCAAGATGATCGCCGAGGCCACCGAGAAGGTCGGCAAAGACGGCGTCATCACGGTCGAAGAAGGCAAGTCGCTCAAGACCGAGGTCGAGTGGGTCGAGGGGATGCAGTTCGACCGCGGCTACCTCTCCCCCTACTTCGTCACCAACCCGACCTCGATGGAAGCCGTCCTCGAAGACGCCTACATCCTGATCTACGAGAAGAAGATCTCGTCGGTGAAGGACCTGGTGCCAGTTCTCGAGAAGGTAGCCCAGGCGGGCAAGCCGCTCTTGATCATCGCCGAGGAAGTTGAAGGCGAAGCCCTCGCCACCCTCGTCATCAACAAGCTTCGCGGCACCTTCCGCTGCGCGGCCGTCAAGGCCCCCGGCTACGGCGATCGCCGCAAGGCCATGCTCGAAGACATCGCCGTCCTGACCGGCGGCAAGCCGATCTTCGAGGCTCTCGGCATCGAGCTCGAGAACGTCGGCCTGAGCGACCTCGGTCACGCCAAGAAGATCGTGGTCGACAAGGACAACACCACGGTCATCGAAGGAGCCGGCAAGACCGACGCGATCAAGGGCCGGATCGAAGCGATCCGCCGTGAGATCGCCGAGACCAAGAGCGACTACGATCGCGAGAAGCTCGAAGAGCGTCTGGCGAAGCTCGCCGGCGGCGTTGCCAAGATCAACGTCGGCGCGGCGACCGAGAGCGAGATGAAGGAGAAGAAGGCTCGCGTCGAGGACGCCCTGCACGCGACCCGCGCCGCCCTCGAAGAAGGGATCCTGCCTGGTGGTGGCGTCGCCCTGCTCCGCGCGGCCAAGACGGTCAAGTCGAACGGTCTGACCCACGACGAAGAGACCGGCTACCAGATCATCGTCCGCGCCTGCTCGGCCCCGATCCACCAGATCGCCGAGAACGCCGGCCAGGACGGTGGCGTGGTCGTCTCCAAGGTCTCCGAAGGCAAGGGGAACTTCGGTTACGACGCCCTGAAGGACGAGTACACCGACCTGGTCAAGGCCGGCATCATCGACCCGACCAAGGTGACCCGCTCGGCCCTTCAGAACGCCGCCAGCGTCAGCACCCTGCTGCTGACCTCCGACGCCCTGATCGCCGACCTGCCCAAGGACGAAAAGCCTGCGGCCGGCGGTGGCCACGGCGGATACGACGACATGTATTGAGATCGACCCGGTAGACCACTACCAGGTGCAGCTCAACACGCGGAGGCCGGATTTCGATCCGGCCTCCGCGTTTTTCGTGGGTTTGCTTTCCCCAAGCTTCCCCGGAGAGCCTTTGAGCCCGCTTCAAGGTCAGGCGTTATAGCCGCCGTCGATGGTGAGGCTCGAGCCGTTGATGAAACTGGATTCAGGGCCGGCGAGGTAGGCGACCAGGCTGGCGATCTCCTCGTCGCGGCCGCGACGCCCGAGGGGGATGGCTTGCAATACCCTGGCGGCGATCGCCTCGTCCTTCGGAAACATGTCCGTCTGCGTCGGACCGGGTTGAATGGTGTTGACCGTGATGCCTCGGGGCCCGAACTCGTGGGCGAGGCCGCGCGTCAGGCCGGCCACAGCCGCTTTGGTCATGGAGTAAACGGCGGCGAGGGGACTTCCCGCGCGATCGCCCGTCACACTGCCGATCGTGATGATACGCCCTCCATGCCCGAGATGAGGGGACGCCGCCTGCGCTGCGACATACACGGCCCGGACGTTGACGGCGACCATGCGATCGAAGTCACTCAGGGCGTACTGCTCAATCGGACCCGGAATCAAGATTCCGGCATTATTGACCACGACATCGATCCGGCCGAACGTGCGCACCGTCCGGTCGACCGCCCCCTGAATCGCTAGAGTCTCGGCGCTGTCGGCCTGGATCGCCAGGACGCGGCCGCCGTCGGACTCGATGGCGCGGGACACTTCCTCGGCTTTCTGCGACGAACTCGCATACGTGAAGGCGACGGCGGCCCCCTCACGCGCCAGGCGCTTCGCGATCGCCGCGCCAATCCCACGCGATCCCCCGGTGACCAGGCCAACTTTTCCCGCAAGCGTCTCCTTGCCGGACGTCATGCTCATTCCTTTCTTCTGAGGCCAGAGAGCCGGACAGTTTTGGATTTTTCTGTCCAAAATAATGCGTACGAAACCGCAGCGGTCTCGTCGCTCGACAACGACGACTTCACATGGTGTGTCGCAAGCTCATCGACGAGCCTGAAGCGGTAACCGGCGCAATCGCCATGAGGACGTGCGAAGGTGCTAGCCGGTCGCCACAGACAACGAAGTAAAGAGGCTCTGTGGGCTTGTCCACGAGTGGGCCGAGGCTGGCGCCACCAGTGCCACCCAACCGGCTTATCTACATGGCATCGATTTATAGTAAGTCTAACGCATAAATTCCAAAGATTTCACCAAGTTCTTCCGGGATTTTGTAGGCGATCCCATCGCAAACCGCTCTAGTACGACTCCGTTACAACTCCGACTGCTGGCATCAGAGGTGTATTTCTGGGTAGCCGCGGTTGCTTGCAACCGGGGTCGCGAAGCGACCAAAGGTGTTCCGTGATGACTCGGGCTGGAACCCTTTTCCGCAGAGCCGTTTGGGAACAGACCTCTTGCGGCTGCGCCGCCCCGGTTGCAAGCAACCGCGGCCACCCAGGAGCAGTCCCTTGATTCCTTTCGGAGTTGTAACGGAGTCGTACTAGGTGCTCGACCATAAACTCGAGGAATTAACGAATCATCGCGTCAGCCACTTTTTAAGGCTTTGATCGCAAAGCTCGCGACTTCCTGGAGAACCCTTGGGCTGGCCCCGGCTTTCGCCTGCACTTTCATGCCTGCGAAGGTGGCAAGCAAGAACCTGGTCGCGGCCCCTTCGTCGACCGACGCGGGGATTTCCCCCTGGATCTTGGCTTCGCGGACGACCCGCTCGAGCGCGGACTCGAGCACCAAGGCGCTGGTTTTTCCGATCGCCGAGACCTCGGCGTCCGACTGGCCGAATTCGCAGATGGCGTTGATTCCCATGCAGCCCCAGGAATGCTGGCTGGGCATCTCCGAAGCAAAGTCGAGGATCGTGGCCTCGAGGGCCGCCCAGGGGGACGCTGCACCTCGGAGCCGGTCGACGATCGCGGCGATTCGGTCCGCCTGATAGCGCTGGAGGGCTTCGAGATAGAGGCGGCGTTTGTCGCCGAAGGTGTCGTAGAGGCTCTGACGGCCGATCCCCATGGCGCGCATGAGGTCATCGGTCGAGGTGGCCTCGTAGCCGTTCTTCCAAAAAACGGCGATCGCCGCCTTCAAGGCCGTATCTCGGTCGAATCCCTTGGGTCGTCCCATGGCCCAATCCTACGGATTATGGATTCAAAAGTCCAGAACTCTTCGGCAGGCGCATTGGTGCTGGGGCCAGGAGTCTTCGCCTTATCAACGGCAGGACTCTGAAAAATTCATTTATGTTCAAAAATTGAAAAGTTTCATTAATAATAGTTAGGCCCGACTCGAAGTTTGTGGGGATGTCATCGGATCGAAAAGGCGAGCTGGCACATCGGGGCCAATCCCGAGAGGCGTCGATGGAATTCGGACTTAAAGATTTTGAAGACAATCTTGTGTCATCGATCTCGAGAAGTGACTAGGATGTTGCGGAGAGCCAGTAAGCGGAACCAAACCGAGGGTGCGATGAGACGGCACCCGAGGGGTCAGGAAGGTTCTCGAGGTCTCGGCGGCGAATTTCTGGCGACGTTGCCTGGTTTTTGACGCCATGTAGCCACGGCTTTCGGGATCCGGCTTGCCTGATCCTCAGTTTGGTGGAGTTGCAACACCATTTGAGTCGAGCCCGGGGGATCGTATGTCTCCTCTACGGCGATCCGAGAAACGCCGGCCACACCGAAATGTGCTGTCTTCTGGACGTCGGGCAGGGATGAGCGGCGTTGGCACGTCGCGCTGGGAGATCCTCGAGGAGCGTACGTTACTCTCACCGATTGCACCGACGACGCTTACCGTGGACGACACGGGGGATGATGTCGCCGATGTCAGGTCGCTCCGCGGGGCGATTGCGTCCGCTCCGGAAGGGGCGACGATCGTGTTTGCGGCCAGCCTGGCAGGGAAGACGATCACGCTCACGCAGGGGGAGCTGTTCCTGGACAAGAGCCTGACGATCAGTGGTCCGGGGGCTGACAAGCTCACGATTAGTGGAAACTCCCACAGCCGCGTGTTCGAGGTCGCCGCCGGAAGGACGGTGTCGATCTCGGGACTGACGGTTGCCTCGGGGCAGGCGAACGGGGGGAATGGCGGAAACATCGAGAACGCAGGGGCATTGAGCCTCAGCAATTGCAGCATCCTATCGGGAACCGCCTATCTAGGCGGCGGCATCGCGAGTACCGCCTCATCGACCCTGGTCGTGACGTCGACGACGTTCAGTGGGAACATCGCTTTCGACGGTGGTGGGATCGCGAGCGCGGGCTCCTCGACGATCATCAACAGCACGTTGCGCGGAAATATCGCGATCAACCTTGGTGGCGGCATCATCAATCTGATCGATCCGACGGCAGGGCCGACGTCGAGGACGATGGTGCTCGTCAACGACACCATCTCCAACAACAAGGCCGGTGACACCGACGTCAACGACGGCGGAGGCCTCTATCAGGAGGCTACCGCCTTGGGCGGGACGACCTCGTTCGCGAACACCCTCGTGGCGGGGAACATCGGCGGAGACGTCTTGAATGCGTCGGGAGCTTGGGTCACCTCTCTTGGGAATAACCTGATCGGCCAGGTCGATGGCAGCACCGGTTGGGTTGCATCCGACCTGACCGGAACCGCCCTGTCGCCACTCGACGCGAGGCTGGGTCCGCTTCAAGCGAATGGTGGGCATACGCAGACGATGGCGCTGCTCGAGGGGAGCCCGGCGATCAACGCGGGGAATAATGGACTGGCCCCGGACACAGACGCGCGAGGTTTCCCCCGGATTGCGCAGGGCTCCGTCGATATCGGAGCCTATGAGTATGATCCATCGTTAACCGCATCCGGGATGCCGCTTACTTTCGTGCGAGGCCAGGCCTCGACATTGAACGTGGCGAGCTTCACGGTTGCCGATGCCACCGCTCGGGCCGACGATTTTACCGCCAACATCACCTGGGGAGACGGTAGCGTATCCACGGCAACGGCCCATCAAGGGACGATCGTGCCCGACGCCCGAGGCGGGTTCGACATCGCCCTCGGGCACATCTACAGAACGGCCGGTGTCTACGCGATCAAGGTCACGATCAACGACGATGGCGGAAGCTCGACGACGATCCAGAGCGTCGCCACCGTGACCGATGTGAGGGGGACGAGTCCGAGCCCTTCGGTCTTAACGATCTTGCCCCTGGCTCCCAGCGTTGGGGTTGTTTTCAGCGGGGATGTCGCCTCGTTTGGTGTCTCCGGTCCGGGCGCTTTGCCGAGCGACTTCACGGCCATTATTCAGTGGGGGGATGGCAACGTCTCGCCGGGGACGATCAAGGCCGATGGGAACGGTGGTTTTCGCGTTTCCGGCAGCAATACGTTCCGCCAGGCCGGTACGATTCCGGTCACGGTCCAAGTCCGGGGTACGGGCGGGAGTTCCGTGACGGCATTACGGAATGTGGTCGTCTCTGCCGCGACCTTGACGGACAAGTCGACCTCCAGCACCTTCAACGCGAATCAAGGCTACGACACGGGAACTCAGGTCCTCGCCACCTTCACCGATTCGAACCCCAACGCGGCGTTATCCGGCTTTGCCGTGTCCGTGGACTGGGGAGGTAGTCTGAGCGGTACTCCTTGGGTCGGCATCGTCCCGGTGTCGACGTCGGGGGGTGTTTCGACCTGGAAGGTTATGGGGAACGCCATCTATGGCGCTGCCGGGTCGCATCGGGTGACTGTGACGATCGAGGACGCAGGTGGTCATAAGCTGACATCGAGCAAGACCACCTTCAAGGTGGCGTCCAACCAGGGAAATGAGCCGGTTTTCCCCGTCCAGGCGACGCTTACCGGTTCCGTCGTGGTGACGCTGACGCCGGACGAGAGTGTTCAGCAACCGCTGGGTTTGCAGATTTTCCGCAGTGATGGAAAGCAACTCTTGGGGGCGGTCTCTCCCTTGAAGTCGTTGGCGGGCTCAGCCGAGGTTCTTCAGGTCCCCGTTACCGAAGGTGAAAATCTACTCATCCAAGTATTGGGACAAGGAACGTACGGCTTCAAGCTCCAAGTCTCTTACCTCGATCCGTACGAAACGCCGAACCTTCGTACGCTCTTCCTTGGGACCCCGAGTGACCCTGCCTCGATCGCCGTCGGTGACCTCAATGGCGGCGGCCCGGACATCGTCGTCTCGAGCACGACCGATTCGGATGCCGCGAACGTCTTGTTGAACAACGGCAGCGGAATTTTCGGATCCCCTACCTCCGACGACGCGGGACCCGGCCTGAGTGGCGACCTTTCTCCCGTGGGACGGCCCATCGCCGAGGTCGACCTGACGGGGGATGGGATCGCTGACCTGGTCCTTCCCAACGCGCTCGCGGGGGATATCTCGGTTTTGGTTGGTAACGGAGACGGCAGCTTTCAGCCCGAACGCCGATTCGATGCGCTTTGCAATCCCGGCGCACTCGTTACCGGCGACTTCACCGGCCTGGGAAGGACCGACCTGGCCGTCCTTCAGAGGGTTCCGCGACCTGGCGAGAAGATCCAATTCGCCATCCTTCTCGGTCGCGGCGACGGGACCTTCCTGCCGCCGGTCATCTACACGACCGACTTTACTCAGGGAGTCGGTCCCATGGTGGTCGGTGACTTCACCGGCGATGGCAAAGACGACCTCATCGTCTTCAGCCAAGACGAAGCCGTCGCCCAGATCTTTCCGGGGAACGGAGATGGGACTTTCCGCAGTGGGTCGGAGTTTTCCACGAACGAAGGAGTAACCGTCGCGCGTGCTGTCGACATCAATGGCGACGGGGAGCTCGACCTCGTGACCGGTGGTGCGAGCTCCGGGAACGTCTCCATCATGCTCGGGCGCGGAGACGGCACATTTCAGACTCCTCAGACCTTCTCAGCGAGGACGCCGACTTCGCCCGGGGGGATGATCATCGGCGGTTTAGCCGTCGTCGATTTCGGTCGCCCGGGATTGGACCCGATGGGCGGGCCCGATGGTCATCTCGATATCGTGGTGACGACCGAGCCTGCCGATGGAACAGGCTCGGCACAAGTGATCATGCTTCCCGGACTCGTTGATCAGGCTGGAGATGATGCTGGATTTGGGACGGGCGTCGTTCTCGCCGATGTCGGGAAGGCCGGCCAGATCGCCGCGGCGGATTTCACCCGTGACGGAACGACCGACCTGGTCGTCACCGACGTGGGGGGCGTTACCCTCATTTTTGGCAAGCCACTGACGATCTCAGCGAACACAACGCCGAAGGCCGCACGCGACCTCGGGAGTACGTACCACCTGATCACGCCCCTTCAGATCATCGCACCCGGACATGAGGATGCGTACTACACATTCCGGGTACCCACCGAGGCCGTGGTCGGAAGCGGCAACCAGGTGATCGATTTCTCGGCACTCTTTTCCAACGCGGCGGGCGCGGACCTTCAACTTCAGGTCCTCGACGCGGCCGGCAATGTGTTGGGCTCGGGAACTCGATTCCGCCTGGTGGCCCAACAGGGCCAGTTGCTCACGATCCACGTTTTCGGCCAGGCCGGCAGCGACGGCAGCCCATCCTTCGGCGCCTATTCGCTGAATATCGACGTTTTACTGCAACTCGTCTCCGTCCAGGCGGAATCCCTGTTACCAGGCGGTCCCGTGACGAGTTTGGTGCTGACCTTCCAGGGGGATCATCTCGACCGAGCGTCAGCCGAGGATTCGGCCAACTACGTCGTGACGTGGTATTCGCCCGACGGTCAGACGTCCCGAGTGATCCCCGTGGGACTTATCGGCACGAAGTCGATCATCTACGCTCCGCATGCAGAGATCGGCATCGCGACCGGTTTGCACTATTCGACGGCCTCGTGCCAGACCGTAACCTTGCTCTTCAACCACGCCCTTCCGGCCGGGACGTATGTGATCGCTCTCGCGCCTGGGCTGCGAGCCGCGGGTTACCTGTCTGAGGTGGGGGAGGTCCTGAATGGTAGCGCGGTGTTTGGAGGACACTCCGTCGTCTCCGTGGGGGCGGACGGCAAGACGATTCGCAACGGCGTGACCTTGGTTTTGCCGGATCTGGTCATGCCGTCGACGTCCACGGGGGACGTCGGGGCGGTGGCCCTGGGAACCCCGTTCTTGAGCCAGTTGCAGAGCGACCTGGTGGCCCTCGTCGATCAGTTGCGTGCCCAGGGACTCAGCACGGCGGCGATCACGGATGAGATCAACAAGCATGTTCAAGCCAGGCTCGCGCCGACGATCGCCATGGCGGCGGCCAACTCCCCGCTGGCATTCACGATCGTTTGGTTCGACCCGGTCTCATTCGACCTCGAAGCGACGGCGGGGGAATGGGTTTCTTATAATCAACGAACCAACACGTTTTCCAACACCATGGGCCAGACGTACGTCTCGGTTGGGGGCAACGTCGAACTGGTCGTCCTGGCCAACGTGGCGGGAAGTTTCCAACTCGAAGTCAGCAACATCTCCCAGACCGCAGGCGGCGGTGCGGTGCTCCTGAGTCCGGGAGCGAGCCGGTCCATTTCGTTCACGAACAGTTTTCTCGGCCAAAGCGACACCATCCGATTTGCCCTAACTCTGCCCGGTCCCGGCGCTGGATCGTCAGGCAGCAGTGACCAGCCAACCCTTGGTTCGGGCGTCGGAACCTCGGGGACGCCTCCGAATACAGACGTGGTTACGTCGGACTTCGCACCAGGGCCGGGAAATCTCGCGTCCGAGGAGAGTTCCGAAGCGGGGCTGGCCGCTGCGCAAAGTCTGAACGCCACCCAACAGTTGGCCGTGGCGCTGGCGACATCGCTCACGATTGTTCCTACCACGAACAGCACCACGGCGGTGGTGAACGGTCCGACTGTCAGCGTTTTCGGGCAATCACTCATGGCGGCCGCGTATCGGACGACCGGCACCGCGGACGACGGACTCACGGGATTCAAGTTGAGCAGCCGTTGGAAGCGGCTTCTGGTGGTCCTTTCCAAAAATCTCGACGAGTGGATGGGAGTCGAGCAAGGCCGGCGATTGCCTTATGCCAGGACGACTCTTCGACTACTTACCGGCGTAGGGGTTCTCCGACGGGCATTGGGCCGAGGAGGACCGGTGGAGGAGCTGCTTTGGAACAATTTCGCCAGCGTGCTGAATGGTCCCGGCCAGCAAGAGGTCATCGGTGCAAACCGTCCCAATCGCCTCGATCGGATCGGACGCGGAACGCAACGACAACGTCCGGTCCCCGCCGCCAATCATGCCCCAACGCCGAGCCCCTTGGCAGTCGGTGATGCCGCGCTTCTTTGGGACGAAGGACTCAACGAACTCCTCAAAGAAGATCATCGCGTCGGAGCCGAGGAATCGTCGCTCGAGCCTCGAATCTACGGTGCCGCATTTCTGCTGACGATTGCCGTCAGCCACCATCGGCAGCGACGATCTCACCGCGGAGAGTCGCTTGCTCGAGGCAAGTAAAGAGGCTTTGTGGGTGGTCCCGGTGGCTTGTCCATCAGAGGGCCGACCTGAGGCCGTCGATTGGCCGTGCGGATTGGATTTCTTGTCATGAGGAGGTGTCATGTCGGCAGAGTCCCCCCGATTCCCGCTGCCGGACGAGACGCTTCCGGCGGAATCGAACTTGCTCGGTTCCGAGGTTCGCTCGGGGAGCCAAACGGAACCGACAGTGTGTTCGCGGCAGACTGAAGCCGACGGAGCCCTCGCTTCGGGATCGTGGGACGAGACGATTGGCGAGTCGCAAGAACGTGACGACGCTTCACACCTGTGCAAGACCGTCAAGTATGCCTCGAGGGGAGAGCGAGACGCAACCGAGCCTGCCGCGACCCAGGCCGTACGAGAAGGCTTGGCCATGGTCCCAGGGGATGCCAGCCCGCCAAGTACTCCGAGTCGAGCACGTCAGGAAGGCGAACCGCTCCGGTGTGGTCGTTATGTTTTGAAGCGATACCATGCACGAGGAGGCATGGGCGAAGTTTGGGTCGCCGAGGATCCTGTGATCGGCCGTCAAGTCGCGCTCAAACGGATGTTCGGCCGTCGACCCGATCAAATCCAGCGCTTTGAAGTGGAAGCCCAGGTCACCGGCCAGCTCGAACACCCGGGAATCGTCCCGATCCATGAGCTGGGCTATAGCGAGGACGGACAGCCCTTCTATGTGATGAAGTTCCTCCAGGGGCGCACCTTGAAAAAGGTGATCCAGGAGTATCATGCCCTGAAGGCTTCGCGAGGGCACGAGCAAGAGGTCGAGCAATTTCGCCTCTTGCAGATCTTCGTCTCGTTGTGCCAAACGGTTGCTTATGCCCACAGCCGTGGCGTTGTGCATCGTGATTTGAAGCCAGACAACGTGATGCAGGGCCAATACGGCGAGACGATTCTTCTCGACTGGGGAATCGCCAAGGTCATGGGAGTGCCGGAGGAAGATCATCAGGGTGGTTCATCCTCTTATGTGCGATTGACCGAGAGCGCCTCATCTCAAGAGACTCGGGCCGGAACGATCTTGGGCACTCCCGTGTACATGGCCCCGGAAATTGCCACGGGCCGCAATGACGAAGTCGACCATCGGAGCGACGTCTACTTGCTCGGGGCCATCCTCCACGAGATTTTGACCGGCTCTCAGCCCAGGAGCCCGAAGACGGCGTATGAGCTGGTCAGCTTTGCGATAGTGGTCCCCACGGTCCCTCCCTTGCAGGTTTGCCCGGACGTGTCCAAACCGCTTGATGCGATCTGTCGCAAGGCGATGGCTCTCGCCAAGGTGGATCGGTACCAGAGTGCCCTGGCCCTGGCGGAGGACGTGCAGCGATTCATGGCCGGCGAGCCGGTCTCCGCCTATGCCGAGCGTTTGCCGGCTCGGGTCTGGCGTTGGGCGAAACGGCACCGAAAGGGCTTGGTGAGGTTCATCACGGCCGCGACGATCCTGGTCGTGGTTCTCTTCGCCGGCGCGAGGATTCGCGAGGTCGAGCGCAAGGCCCATCGGCTCCAAACGAGGGAAATCGCCCGCCGCGATGTCGCCGAATTCCGCCGTCTTGCCGACGAGGCGCGTTTCTATGCGGCGACTACGGATCCGATCTCGGAGCATGCCCCTTACTTCGATCCCCGTCGCGGTGAAGCGACGGCGGTGTCGGCGCTTCGTCTCGCGGGGCGATGGGGGACGGACTGGGAACGGCTTCCCCTTGAGGAAGACCGCGATTCCCTTCGGCAAGTCTTCGACGAGTTGCGCGCCTTGACGGCTCAACGCGATCAGAAGAAAGCCGAAGCTTCGGAGCAGCCAAAGCGTGCATTGACGGCGCTCGACCACTTTCTGCTGGGCGAAGGCTACCGGAGAGCGTCGAGTGCTGGCCAGTCCAAGGGGAAAGACTGGGAGACCGATCCCGAACGCCTGGAGAAAGCGATCGAGCAATACCGCTTGGCGCTCACGATCAAGCCCGACGACTATTGGTGCCACTTCCAATTGGGCCGGTGCTACCTCCGCTCAGGGCGCTTTTCCGAGGGAATCGAGACTTTGGGGGCTTGCGTGGCTCTCCGTCCGAATGCCCCTTGGGGATACAGCACGCGAGGCCTCGCCCTTGGCTTGCAGCGATCGTACCACCGAGCCGAGCAGGACCTCGACCGGGCGTTGAATCTCGACCCGAGTTTCCGGCCCGCACGACTGAACCGAGGGGTGATTTTTTGGATTCAAGGGAAGTACGACGAGGCTCTGAGCGACTTCGACATGGTCTTGAAGCCCCCGAAAGCGAAGCAACTCATCGAGGCGGCCTACTATCGCGGCCAGCTTTACCTCCAGCGCGGCGAGGTTGCCAAGGCGCTCGACGACTTCAATCTTGTGGCGGCATCAAACCCGAGGTTCCGGCAGGTCTACCGTCATCGCGCCCGAATCCACCTGGCGCAAGGGGTCAAGGAGCTTGGCTTCAAAGATATCGACGCTTGTTTGGATTTGGCGTATGAGGATGATGTCAATCTCGCTCCTTGGCAGGCCCGAGCAAGGCGGGGACGACTCTTGCACGACTTGTATGTGGAACTGACGCAGCAAAGACGCGAAGAGCCGATCGGCCGCGAACTCGCGATGTTCGCACTCGACGAATTGCAGCAGGCGGTGGCTGCCGGCGGGCAAGCCCCGGCCTTGTTCGATGACCTGGGAGCCATGCTGCAACATACCGGTGCGCACGGCCAGGCCGTCATTGCCTACGCCAAGGGTTTGGATCTCGCCCCCGACGACACGAAGCTGCTGATCAAGCGGGCCTGGGCCTATCAGCGTCTGGGCCGGCTCGATGAATCATTGGCCGACTTCGCGCACGCCGCCCGAGTAGCGCCCGAGGATGCCGAGGTCCACTCTGGGCTTGGTTATGTGAGCGCACTCCGTAAGCGCCCATCCGACGCCCAGCGCGAGGCCGATCTTGCCCTCCTGTACGCCGGAGATGACTACAGAGTCTTACACAACGTGGCTTGTATTTATGTGGCTCTTTCCGAAATTGCGCTGCGTCAGGCTTCGGTTTACCAGGACGTTGCCGTCTCCTTGCTCCGAAAAGCAGTTGCAAGTTGGAAGCAGAAGAACACCGCGCCGAGTGAAATCGCCCTCATCCAACAGGAACCCGCGTTACGATCGTTACAGCATCGGGCCGACTTCCAGCAGCTCCTCGACACTGAAGCCTTGTCTCAATAGCATCGGTCCGCATCGCAAGGATGAGCCTCGCCCACCAATCTTCTTCCTCCGGCCACGGCCAACCCCATGCTGGGCGATTCCCATCAGGCTTTTCCGTTGCGAATGTCGTCGGTCTCACACGGTTTTCCCGGTGCTCGTTCGTTCGAGGGGGGATCCGTTTTGGAGAGGGACTCTAAAGTCGGCAAGCATCTCCTCGGCGCTCTGGTATCGTGCGTTGGGTTGCAGGCTCATCGCCCGGAGACAAATGCGTTCGAGAAACTCCGGTATTTCGGGATCGAGGGAACGAGGCCTCGGCGGATTTCCGCCAAGGATGAGCTCGTGGAGAGCGGCCGGAGAAGGTGCTTCGAAAGGGCGGCGTCCGGTCAGGATCTCGTACAAGACGACGCCGAGCGCGTAGATGTCGGATCGTTGGTCGACGTTCTGAAGAGGATCGAGTAGTTCCGGAGCCATGTACGGTAAGGTTCCGGCGATTCGACCGTCGCCTGCCAGTTCTTCCTCGAGTGTGGCGATGCCGAAGTCGGTCAGATAGGCCTGTCCTGACGTGTCGATGAGAATGTTGGCGGGCTTGACGTCGCGGTGGACGTATCCACGTGAGTGAGCGTAACTCAGGGCGTCGGCAATTTCGGCCGTGATGCGGCAGGCTTCAATGGGGGAAATGCGGTCACCCTGGAGCCGGGTCGCCAGGTTTTGACCCTCGATCCACTCCGAGACGATGAAACAGCTCGCGCCGTCCCGACCGACGTCGTGCACGGGGACGATGTGGGGGTGTCGCAGGCGAGCGACTTTCTTGGCTTCCAAACGGCAGAGATCGACCTCTTCACCGGTAACGGCCCGGTCCGCCCTCGGGATCTTCACGGCGACCGGTCGCTCGAGCCAGGTGTCAAACCCTTGGTACACCCAGGCGAAGCCTCCCACCCCGACGGAAGCTTCGAGCCGATAGCGGCTCGCCAAAACGCGAGGGAGATCTACGGGAGCTTGAGCTTCAACCGGCCCGTCGAATCGGGGAGCGGAGGCGTTTGTCTGGGAGATGACCTCATCGAGCCAAGCGGCTTGCCCCAGTTTCTCGAGCTGCCGGCGCAATTCCTCCACCCGTTCCGGGCAGGAGTCGCAAATGTCCTCGAGCTTGAGGGTTTGCCCTTCGGCCCTGGCCTCTTCCCAACGAACAATCAGGTCGAGCATCTGTTCTCGGCTGGCGGTCATCGGCACCTCAGTCCAGGTCGGGCTTTTCCCCTTGGAATGCATCGGCGATCAGGAGCTTTGCAGAGACCCATCGGCGCTGGATCGTTTTGGTGGCGACCCCGAGTGCCTGGGCCGCCTGTGCGTGGCTCAGACCTTGATACCAGAGCAGGTCGAAGACCTCACGTTCTTCCTCCGGCAGTCGATCGACCGCCTCGTGAAACGCGGCCCAATCCTCGAGTGTCTCGGGCTGGCTCGAACCCGCGCCGGCGGAGACTTCAGCGAGCCTCGCTTCCAGGTTCGTGCCGTCCGTATGGTGATGCGCGCCCAGGCCTTTGGGACCGTGATAGCTTCGAGCCAGGTCGATCAGCTCGCGGCGAATTTGGCTCGCCGCCAGGTTGTCGAAGTGGCGCACGCTCTCGGGCTTCACGTCCGCGAGGCCTCGGTGCAGGCGAAGCAAGGCAGCATTCATGAGGTCGTCGGTCTGTTCCCAGCGCCGGACATGCGGGTAACGCCGCAGCATGGCTCGCGCCAGCGCTGTGAACCGGTCTTGCGCCAGCCTGATCAGTTCCTGCCGGGCCGAGGCGTCCCCTTTGCGGTGACGATCGAGCAGCCGTTCGGCCTCGTCGTTCTCTCTCATCGTCCATCCGTCCGCCAAAGAGATGCGAGGTCGTTCCCGCCTCCTCAATCTTAGCGAGTCGTCCAAGAGATGATGTCCACCGTTGGCCTTGGCTCTCGCATCATCTTTCGTAACGAGTTGGCCCGAGACCGATGCTGGTGTTGCATCGTCAAGGAGCCACTGACCTTTCAGCAATGAGAAAGGATGTGTGTCGTGGCCAGACAAATCAAGCCGACCGAGTGGGAGAGTGAGGTCGTTCAATCCACATTGCCAGTCTTGGTGGATGTTTTCGGCACGTACTGTGCTCCCTGTCGCGCTTTGGCCCCGACCATCGACAAGCTTGCGACCGAATTCGAGGGGCGTGCGAAAGTCGTGAAGCTGGATGTCGAGGCCGATCAAGGACTTGCCGGTAAACTGCACCTGTCGGCGGTTCCCACCGTACTCGCCTTCCGAGACGGCAAGGAAGTCGGCCGGCTCGTGGGCCTGCGGACGGAAAGCGCCTATCGAGAACTCCTCGGCGTTTAATGGCACCGAAGGGGAATCGTGAGATCGAAGCCGATTGCCGCCTCGAAGGTCCATGGGCCAATCGAGGCGGCGACGTTCGAGTGATGAATTGTCAATGACTTCAGCTCATGGACGAGGTTTGCGTAGCCTGGAAACCGGCTTTCACACTGCACAAGCTGCGAAGTGCTCAGTGGAACTGAGACCGACCTACTTTGCCGACGAAATACGATCTCGATCGTCCCTCAGCCCAGCGTGGACCCGGGGAATTCTCGCATTGGGTCGAGCGAATGTGTGGGCGCGTTCACGGCCTGTTCAGTGGGCCCGGGGCTCGAAACCGAGTCGAAGTACTGGACTGTTGTGGGGCTGGTGATCCCACCCGAGAGGATTGCCTGGAGGGTTTGGTTGACGGTCCAGTTGAGGTCGGTGACTGACTCTTCGGGCACGAACAAGGTAAATCCGGCGGGGGGGACGACTCCGGTTAGGACGCAGACGCAAAGGATCGTCCGGCCGGTCTGTTCGTCGCGCAGAGAGTTGGTGACGAATGCCAGAGCCCGCATCCCGGGGTGAGGAAATTCGACAAGCACGACCCGCTGAAATTTCGGCTGTTGGCTTTGGTTGCTCAGTGACTGGACGACGTTACGGAGGCCTCGATAGATGGTCGTGACCACCGGTACGCGGAGGAGGATCCAATCGACCGCTCGGAGCAAGGAGGAGCGGACGAAGAGGCCGAGGAAGTAGAGGAACGACAAGGCGAGAAAGACGGCGATGATGGGAGCGGCAACCTTCTCCCATAAGGGTGTGGGTTTGACTCCCACGATTTGCAGGTAGAGCCAGGCCATGGGGGTAAGGACGACCCCCAGAAGCGTGGAATAGAGCCAGTAGATGATCCAGAAGGTGAGTACGATCGGTAGGGCCAGCAAGAGTCCGCCGATCACCCTGGTGCGGATCGCGCCGGCGACCGCGTGGAGGAAACTCGCATCCTCGACGTCGGGAGGAAGCTCGGGGTCGGGGGAAGGCTTCATCGGTCGTGATTCCGGAGGATGAACGAAGAGAGGGCGACGTTTCCCTAACTTATTCGGCAGTCACGTTGTTGGCAATCGCATAGCTGCTCGGGCCGAGGGTCAAGATGACCGGTCGCCGGGGAGCGCTCCACGAATGGTGTCCGGGCCGTTAGACTAGAAAGAGACCCGGGAGCCTGCGAGCGCGGGGCTCGAAGCAAGATCCCAGCGGCTGAGCCGGACAGCGAAGCGAGACGTGATGCCAAGCATGACGAAGACGGTTGAACTGGGAGGAGTGACGCTCCACCTCAGCAGCCCCGACACCACTGAGCAGGGATGGATCGGTCAGGACGCAATTCTACGGCAGCTCTTGGCGTGCTGGTTGGTCGTCGATCCTCGCGACCGGCCACTTTCGCCCCGCCTGATCGGTCCCCCCGGGATCGGCAAGACAACCCTCGCGATGGCTGCGGCCGGACTCCGCAAGCAGGCGCTCTACATCAATCAGTGCACGGCCGACACCCGTCCCGAAGACCTGATCGTGACCCCGGTCCTCGCCGAAAGCGGCAAGATCGCCTATCATGCCTCCCCGCTCGTCTCGGCGATGCTCACCGGGGGCGTCTGCGTGCTCGACGAAGGCAACCGGATGAACGAGAAGTCATGGGCGAGCCTGGCCCCCCTGCTCGACCATCGTCGCTATGTCGAGAGCGTGGTCGCCGGCGTGACGATCCCTGCGCATCCCGACTTCCGAGTCTGCGTCACCATGAACGAGGATGAGTCGACCTACGAGGTTCCCGACTACATCCTCTCGCGGCTGCAACCGACCTTGGCTCTCGGTTTCCCCCACCGCGACGACGAGATGGAGATCCTCAAGTATCACCTGCCGTTCGCCAAAATCGAGCTGCTTGCGATCACCGTCGACTTTCTCCAGCAGGCCCATGCTCTTAAGCTCGACTTTTCTCCCCGAGACGGGATCAACCTGCTCCGTTTCGCGATCAAACGGATGAGCCAGGACCGCGAGCATCCCCTGGGCCGCGATGAAGCCTGGCGCGAGGCGCTCTTGTGTGTCCTCGGCGAGGAGGCGGCCGACCTCGAGGATCTCGCCCGTCGCAAGCGACGCGCCATGGGAGGCCAGCACGCCCCCATGGGACTCGGCGACCTCTTCTTCGATCCCGGCGATCCGCTCCACCCCGACGCCAACGATTTCGATGAGGACGACGAAGAAGACGAAGACGATGAGGACTTGTAAGGCGCTTCGCGTTCCCGGGGACCAAGTCAAACGATTCAAGGAAGTTTAAATCAGCTTATTCATCACGAATGATTTTATGAGCAAACCTCTCCCGACTGCCGACGACTTCCTCACGATCGGTTCTCGGATCCGGGTCTTACCGATCATCCATGGTTCGGGAGACTTCGCGATCCGGGTCCGTGAAGAATTATTGGCGCGTCCCTATGATTGTCTCGCCGTCCCTTTGCCCCCGTCGTTTCAGGATGACGTTGAAGCGGCGATCGAGCGCCTACCCGAGATCTCGGTGGTGGCGCAACTGGATGCCGACCCCGACGATATGACCCAGGGCTTCAGCTACGTGCCGATCGACCCGTGCCAGGGGGTCATCGCGGGATTGCGAGTGGCGATCGGGGAACGGATCGCTCGCGCGTTCATCGACCTGGAGACTCCTCGATTCGAGGGGCAGTCGGCCGTTTTCCCTGACCCATACGCCCTCAAGAAAGTGAGCCCGGAAGGATTTGCCGCCGCTGTCTTGCCCGCGATCCCCCCCCCTTCCCCGGGGCAGCACGCTGAGCGGATCGCCTGGATGGCTCACCGGCTCCGGGAGCTTGAATCCCGCTACCGCTCGATCCTCCTGGTCTGCTCGCTTCTCGACTGGCCCTGGATTCGTGATGCCTATCAGCAGCGCCTGGAAGTGTCCGAGCCGGAGACCTTCTTTTCTCCTATCCAAACGTTCTCGGTCGACCCCAAAACGTTGATCTTTCTGCTCGGTGAGCTGCCTTTCCTCACCGGGTTGTACGAGCGAGGGCGCCGCGAGCTCACCCCTGACGACAATCTCTCTGTCGATGGGGTCAAAGAGATGGTGCTGCAAGCCCGCGACCTGCTTCGGAGGAAACTGCCTCGGATCGCCAAGCGAGTGACACCGCAGTTGCTCTCGGTTTACTTTCGGTATGTGCGAAACCTTTCACTCATGGATCGGCGGCTGACGCCGGATCTTTACTCGCTGGTGATTGCCGCCAAGCAGACGGCTGGCGATGACTTCGCGCTGGCCGTGGCGGAGACCGCTCGGACGTACCCCTACGCCGACGCCGACGAGAATCGCGAGGAGTCCAGCGAGTTCGAGGGACCGGAATCGCCACTCCGAATGGGGATCGACAAGGCGGATGTTCCCGGTTGGGGGGCCGCTCGGATGATCAGCCGGCTCTCGGGGCAGGCCCTCTCATGGCGATCCTGCGAGCTGCACCCTCGTCCTCCCGAGCGGGACCGCCAGAATTGGAAACAGCGCTGGAATCCTTTGGGGATGTGCTCGTGGCCTCCCGAGGACGACCGGATCGAGAGCTTCCATCGCCACGTCCGGGATCAGGCCAAGGCGATTATCGGAGCCGACCTGGCTCGGTCCGAGAAGTTCACGACCAGCGTGATGGACGGGATCGACATCCGAGAGACGCTGCGGAACTGGCACACGGGAGACCTCTATGTGAAGGTCATCCCGCCGAGCCGGGGGACGATCGAGGTGGTCGTCTTCCTCTTCGACGTGCCGGCCGACCCGCAAGTCTACACGAACCGAGCGACCTGGTATGCCGAGCACGCCGAGGAGTCGACGCTGGCGTTCTACGCGACCGACCACATGAAGAATATGGTCGGACCTGGGATCGCTCAGGCGGAGTACGGCGGTGCCTTCTTCCTCTTCCCGCCCCGGCCGATTCCCGAGATCTGGACCGACCCTCGGCTCGACTTTGCCGACACGCTCGAGGAGCGTCTGCTGGCCGCCGCGTTCCTGCATAGCAAAGAACGCCATGTGGCGGTGGTCAGTCCCAAGCCTCCCGCCTCGTCCTGGAGGCGGCTCGCCCGCCGTTACGCACGCAAGATCGTCCACCTACCGTTGCACCGATTTGGTGGCCAGCTTGTCGAGCAACTCCGCCGCTTCCACGTACTCAACGGCAGGGTCGTCCGCTCGTATGCGGCCGACTTCATCCGCGACAGTTGATCGTCTCGCGCAGAAGGAAACGCCGCCCATGACGACCTTCGCCTCGCTCCTGCCCCTTGTTCTCCTGGCACTCGATGCCGCCCCTGCTCCGGCCCCCGCGACCGACACCGCACTCTTCGACGCCCCGAAGTTCGGCGTGAAGGTCACCCTGCCTAAGGATTGGCCGATCGCGGTTCGCGAGGAAGAAGACCGGGTGTTTGTGGCGATGATCCGGCAGAAGGATCCCGAACGCCCGGGGGTCGTCGCCTGCGAGTTGGGCCTGGCCCCCGAGACGCTCGATGAGTATCGAACCCGGATCGAAGGCAACGCCAAGCGAGGCAGTCGCCCCGGGGGGAAGCTCACGCGCAATGAGGTGGTGAAGGGGCCCAAGGGGGAACGGCTCGAGACGAGCTGGGAGTTCCGCCCGGCTTCCGGAGTCCTTTGGCATGAACTGATCGTTCGACTCATTGATCATCGGCAGATGTATACGTTTACGCTCAACGTCGATGACGATTCCTATCCCAGGGTTCGCCCTCTGTTCGACGCTCTCGTGGCCTCGGCCGAGTTATCGCCCCCGAACACCGGCGCGGACTTGCTGGCCAAGGCGACGAATCGTTGGGTTCAGCGCGAGTTCAAATTTGCACTCGACCTGCCCGAGGAATGGCGCCCGGTTCTCGCCCCTTCCGAGGTGGCCCTTTTCTTCGCTAACGGCCCGGCCTCCGGGATCTGGTCCGACAATGTCCTGGTCCTCGCACAGCCGCATCGGCCGCTGAATCTCAAGGAACTCGCTCAACAGCTCCCCGACCAGCTCCAAAAGGTGGAGCCGAACTGCGAAGTCCTCTCCTGCGAAGTGGTCAAGCAAGGGGATCGTGAAGCCCTCGAAACCGTCGTCCGCACCCAGCGCGGGCCATTCTCGATGACCGTTCTCGAGCGGCGATTTCGCGGAGACCGGTTCGACTACGAAGTGAAATACACCGTGGAGTCCAAACGCTTCGAAGCCCTCGCCCCGAAACTTCGCAAGAGCCTCGACAGCTTCGGAGAACTCCCCGGTAGCGTTCCCGCCGCCGCCGACAAGGCGGCCTGAGGTTTTCTTAGGGTGAACATTTCGATCGAATGCTGATGTGATAGTGGGTCAGCGGCGTCAGTCCACGGAGGTGCTCCGTCGCCAGGCGCTCTGACCAGGACAGCTCGGGGCGCACACGTTCGATCATCGGCGTGTTGATGTAGACCATGCGGATCTGCCGGATGGTGCAGCGCCCGTATGCTCACTTCCTGGTCCTCCCACCGATTGAGGGTTCGAGAGAAACCCCAACCCGGATGCATTGCCAACCTACCAGCAGGTTGCATTACTCTTCTGACAGTTGTATTATCAGGGAGCCAATCGGATCGACACCAGAATGACCAGCGTAAGGTGAGAAGTGATGATAACGACGATCCAGGGGCGTTCGTTGGCTTTGCGGATTGCCTATATCGTTCTCATCATAACCTGTGTGACCGCTCGCTCACCGGCTGGGGAACCGGGGGAACGGCACGTCCTCCCTGCATCCTCCGACACGGTCCGAGGCGTGGCGTTCTCACCGGACGGGATGACCCTGGCGACCGGCGGATACGATAACGTCTTGAGGCTCTGGGACGTCACGACGGGGCGCAAACGCGCAGAACTCACCGGCCACTCCGACCGGATCGAGAGCGTGGCGTTCTCTCCTGATGGCCGGGCGATTGCCACCGGGGCACTCGACGGGGTCAGGCTCTGGGATGTGGCCACGAGTCTTGGTAGGACCCGGCTCGACGCGGGCAAAGTCCTCGCCGTTGCCTATGCTCCCAACGGTAAGGCCCTGGCCACCGGAGGAGATGACAACGGGTCGGTGACGATCTGGGACGTACCAGAAGGGAAGGTCCGCGCTCGCCTGGCCGGGCTGCCGGGGGACGATGCTGTCATCGCGCTGGCGTTTTCTCCCGACGGACGGACTCTTGCAGCTGCGACGAGTGATTACGAAGGCTCGGCCTCGTACGACAAGCGGGTGATCCGCTCGGGCAATGGTTCGACGATAACCCTATGGGATGTCGATGCGAGTGGAGAACCGAAGGCAAGACACCGGATCAAAGCGATCGTTGAGATCGTCTGGGCCCTGGCGTTCTCCCCCGACGGCCGGGTTCTGGCGGCCGGCACTGGCAACAAGGAAGTCCAGCTATGGAACCTCTCCACCGCCAAGGAGCTCCCACCGCTTCGCGGGCATCGGGCAACGGTCCACGGCGTCGCATTTTCTCCCGACGGCAAGATCCTCGCGAGCGGGAGCCTCGACAAGACGATCAAGCTCTGGGACGTGGCGAGTGGAAAAGCACTGGCGACCTTCCGCGGGCACACCAAAGCCGTAAAATGCCTGGCGCTTTCCCCTGATGGGCGGACGATTGCGTCGGGAAGCTGGGACAATACGGCGCGAATCTGGGATGCCTCGGCGAGGCCCGGTCCGCCGGCTCCGCGCACTCCCATGTTGCTGAAACCACCGATCACCGCAGAACGAGTGGTTGCCACGATCGAAAAACTGGGGGGGCACGTTCAGCGCCTCACACCCTCCGGCAAGGCACCGATGACTTTGGTTAGTTTCAAGGAAACCGACCTCACGGATACCGACCTCGAGCACTTGCACCTCGTCGCGCTCGACGACCTGCGGATTCTGCACCTGAGCGAGAACCCGGTCACGGACGCTGGCCTGGCGCACCTCACGGGATTGATCCACCTCCAGACACTGGATTTGAGCGGGACTGATGCCACCGACGCGGGGCTTGTTCATCTCAAGGAGATGAACGAACTTAAGTCTTTGACGCTGCCCCAAGGCGTGACCGATGCAGGTCTTGCTCACCTTCAGGGCTTCGCGAATCTGCAGATGCTCAATCTCGCTGAAACCCAAGTCACCGATGTTGGTCTGATGAGCCTCAAGGGATTGGCAAAACTGAAGACGTTGATATTGAGCACACGGGTCACCGCACCCGCAATCGCAGAACTTCGCAAGGCGTTACCCAAAGCGCAAGTCATGCAGTGAGTCAGGAACTTATTGGAGCCTCCGGCAAGCCTCTTCCTGTAGAGTGGGGACCGCCCATCAACGATGTCTTGTCGTAGGGCAGGCCTTGGCCTGCCAGGGCTGTTCGCAAGAGCCTCGGTAGGCCAAGGCCTGCCCTACAAAAAAATTGCCGGAGGCTCCACTTTCTGGAGCCTCTGGCAAGTCTCGAACTTGTAGGGTGGAGGTTGCCCACCAGGGATTGTGCCCTGGTCGAAGTCACGAGAATGGTGAGCAGTGTCCACCCTATGGAACGGATCAATCGGTGATTTCGAGGTCGATCGTATTGTCGCCCGCCACAACCTTGCGAGTCAGCGGCGTGGTCGTCGGATCAGAGTACTTCTTGGGGATGAGCGACTTGAACTTAACCGATTTCGCCGTTGGGGCGGAGGGGGTGTTAGCGTCCTTGGCGGCTTTTGTGTCATTCTTGGAGGCTTCGGGGCCGGATGGGCCCCCCTCGATGGCCATGACGACCACCTTGTGCTCTCCAAGGATGGCACCGGCGTCCGCCTGGGATTTCAACTCGTAGGTTCCATCGGACTTGATCGTGCCGGAGGCGGGTTGCATGACCCCGTCTGCGGGCGGTTCGACCGGGACGAACAGGACCGACCCTAGAGGCACGGGTTTCCCCTGGTACGTGACTTTCCCGTGGACCGTGGCATGTTCATAATGAATCCCTGAGCCGCAGCCACCCATGCTGAAACCGGCCAGCGCCAGGGCCATCATCGCTTGTCGAGAGAGGTTCATCTCCATCGGCTTCTTACTCACCTGCGGATCGTTTGGACCCGAAAAGATTCACTGCCGAAATCTCGCGCAGGGAATCGTGAATTCTTGGAATTGAGGAACGGCGAATGGAGTAGCCTGGACAACAGAGTTGCCTGGGCTACCCATCGCATGGTTCAACGAATTTGCGATTCAGGATACAAACGCCCGGAAGCCCATGAGGCACTCCGGTCCATGCGGATGTCGCATGAGCGTGTACCTGACCGATGCCGGGACTGGAGCAGCCGGCACCGGCTGCCCCGATCTCTGTTGCAGAACGTCAGAACGACCACTCAGAATGAGTCGGCCGAGACAACTTCGCCGTTGCCGATGGTTCCGACGGCCATCCAGACGAGGTAGTTGACGGAGTTCTTCACGAACTTCACAGAGCCGTCGCAGAATGCAGCGTTGACGCCACCCGAGTGCCGGCTGCTGGCCGTCAGCAATGCGCCGTTCATGTCGGAGTTGTTGGTGACGCAACTCCATGTGTTAGGAGTCATGATGTTGGTGTAGATGCCACCGGTCCGGCCGAGGCCGAGGAACCAGTAGCTCCCCATCGTGCTATCCGTGTTATCCGGCGTCCCCGCAAGGGCCATATTGGCCAGGTTGGCAGTGGTGGGAGCGAGCGTCATGCAGGAGAGGTAGTCCACGATCGGGCTCGCGTTCGGGTACCAAGAATCGGTGTTGGAGACGCTGGAGGTCGGTTTCAGAGGATCCAACCCCGAATCGACTCCTTTGACGCGTTCGCTGAAGCTGACCGTATTGCTCGACCCGTCGATGATGTCGCTCATGGCGATCTTGCCGCGCGTCCCTCCTTGCTGCCCCAGGTCGATCCCGACGCCGCGGAAGTTGTCACCATACTTCATCGTGTAGGCTTCCGACCCCGCGCACATGGGGTAATTACAGTGCCCGGCCGTATTGGTCAGCCGGTCGATGTCCGAGGGACAAAGCAGGGCGGCGAGCTTTGTGTTGAAGGTCGTCTGGTTCTGCGGCGTCGTTGGGATCGCAAAGCCCGTCGTGAAGTTCGTGGCATTAAACAAAGCGGACTGTTCCAACATAGGAAGCATCATGACGGGAGCCGACCAATCGTTCCAGTTGTAGCCGACGTGGGCGGGAGGTAAGCACTGCTGGGCACTTTCATAGTTGGCTACAGCTAGTCCCAGTTGCTTCAGATTGTTGACACATTGAGAGCGTCTGGCAGCCTCCCGCGCGGCTTGCACGGCGGGAAGGAGCAACGCAATCAGGACGGCGATGATGGCGATCACCACCAGCAACTCGATCAGGGTAAAAGCACGCTTAGAATTGCGCATAGGTGCCTCCGACTCTTGTAAGAGCCTGTCCTCGAAAAAGACCATGAAGAATGGGATGGCAACACTTGGGATAAACGAGACAAGATGCTTGGAGCTTAGCTTATCGAATGCGTCAGTAGGTATAGGATTCCAATAGGCACTTATGGAATGCAACATCGAGAGGAACGCACAGACTTGCTCTCAATCGAAGTCGCAAACGCTTTCTCTCCTTGTGCTACAGCTTAACCATCGCCCAAAAATCGCGTCGGGATGCGAATCGAAAAAGCAGGATGCCTTGGGATTTCGTTGTTTCCGCGACGGGATGGGGGGGAGCAGGCGGCTTCTCATCTGCGATAATCACTCACATCGACGCGTTTGCAGACAAGCTATGCCCAATGCGGTTTTATCCACTGAGATCTCGCGCTGTCAAGAGAGCGGTTACTCTAATTTAACGGGGCCAACCACAGAAGGAACCACTTATGACAACAGTCGTTGGCGGGTGAAGCCGATGTGCCCCCCGACCCCAAAATCGAATGGCCGTAGAGTTAAGGAGTACTAAATTTCTAAACCTAATTAGTTGCCGTGATAACGATAGAAATTGTGTCGCACCGAATCCTGTTGTGGTTCGGTGACCGGCGCCGAGGGCCGGCCCCGCTGACGAGAGCTTCTCCTCGTTTGCTGAGTCGTCAGTCCGTTGACAACCAGGATGAGATATCCCGATCAACTTGCATGTTCGGAACAGCCCTAAGAGGAGGGCAGGAGTCCCCAGTCGGTAGACATTGACGATTCATGATCATGTCCTGGCTTTGAGCGGCCGGGGCGCCGGTGGGCTGTTTATCAGTGAAATCAGTCTTTGCTGACCTGTAAGGTGGAGCAGCCGCTATCCCCGACAGGAGGTCACAACGGGCCGGGGCTTTTCCATATCCTCTTGTTGCTTCGCAACCTGGACCAACAAGTCGTCCAGCCTCCCTCTGTTTATTAGGTAGGCATAGCCTCAACGGATTGATGATTCGCCCAACCGGATCGGGATGATTGACATTTCCCTTCGGGCGGACTCGGCCCGACATGAAACAAAGCGGACACGGGTGTGTTTCCTCGGGAACCTATCTACCTGGAAGGAATGGGCACGCGGCTTAAGTCAATGGGGCGCATGGCGAGGCGCCGACGTTCGTATCCCCCTTGCCTGGTCCGAAGTTTCGGGTTCGGCGATCGGAAAAAAGAATTTTGGGAACATTCCCAACCCGGGATGGCTTTACTGGAGATGGTGAAGACGCCTGACCCCGGGGGATGAAGGTGTGGCCACTCCGAGAGATGAGACGGGTTTGCCAGGTCGCCACACGCTTCTGAGCGTAGGGAGTTACGTCGGGCTCACGGACGGACAACTCCTCGAGCGGTTCCTCGCGCGGGCGGGAGAGTCCTCGGAGCTTGCCTTCGCGGGGTTGGTCGAACGGCACGGTTGGCTGGTTTTGCGCACCTGCCAGTCGGTGCTGGGGGATGTCCATGAGGCTCAGGACGCCTTCCAGGCGACATTCCTGATCCTGTCGCGCCGAGGCGGTTCGCTCTGGGTGCGCAACTCGCTGGGGCCTTGGTTGCACCGCGTCGCGCTGCGGGTTGCCCTGCGTGCCAAGCACAGAGCCGTCCGAAGACGAGCGATCGAGAAACGATCGGTCGAGCTCGTCGCGCGAGATTTGGGCGACGCGTGTGGATTTGACCTTCAGACGGTGCTCCACGAGGAGCTCGACCGTCTGCCTGAGAACTATCGCGTCCCAGTGGTGCTCTGTGACCTGGAAGGTACCACCTATGAAGACGCGGCGAGGCGCTTGGGATGTCCCATCGGGACGGTCAAGAGCCGCTTGATGCGCGGGCGCGAACGGCTTCGGTCGCGCTTGCAGCGCCGAGGTCTGGCTCCCGGTGCTGTTTCCCCGGCCGCGCTGTTGAGCGGTTCGGTTCGGGGCGTCGTCCCGGCGGTCCTGGTTAGAGAGACGATCGAGACGGCTTTTTTTTGGAGAGCGACCGGAGCCGGGGTGGTTTCATCGGCGGCGGCCGTTCTCGCGCAGGGAGCTTTGCGATCGATGACCCTCACTTATCTGAAATCGGCTTTGTTGTTTCCACTCGCGGTCGGCGCAGCGTTCGGAGGTCTCGTACTCGGAGGAGTCTCGTGGGCCCAACCGGGATCGCAAGAGGCTACCGCACCCGCAGTCGCGACACCGAAATCCGTGAACGACGCGGCGACGAAATCCTCTCCCGATTCCAAGTGGGCCTGGCGCCGTTCGGACGTGTATCAACCCCCGGACTCCGCCCGGTTCTTCCCGGACGACCCCGAGGGCGGGAAGCAACTCGATGCGCTCTGGGTGGCGCAGGATCGGGAAAAGCGGCCGGATGCAGAGATCCTCACCACCGTCCGCCAGGGGTTGCGCCGAACAAGATCCAAGACGGAGATTGTCCGTTGGATCGGCAACAAGTACGTCTGGGGCAGATCACCTCAGAACCCTGACGCGATCGAGATCATGTATCACGCCTCCGACTTTCAGGGCAACGACCCCATGGCGCGCGAGACTCGCTCGTGGGCTATTTATTTCGGCCTCTCCGTGGTCGAACCCAAAACGCCGGCCATCCTGCATACGCTTGCCGACTCTTGCATACGCGGGGAGGATCCCAACGACCTCTCGCGAATCGCCTGGGGGACCAAGTCGCAATACACGGAAATCATGGCCTTCATCAAGCCTTACCTCGCCTCGGAGCAGGCTGTCACACGCGAGAAGGCCGTCGACGTCGGGAAGATCCTGGCGGGAGATCTCGACGCCCGGACGTGGTCCGCCGCGCATCGGAAACGACTCGCCCAGGAAAAGTATGCTGGGCAACTTCCCTCGATCAAGAAAAGGCTCCTTGAGGGGAACTCGCGCGATCGGGAGGAGACTCTCGCACTCGTGATGGAAGAGTCAATGCTCTTGATCATGGACGACTCTTTCGTCCCTGCGTTTGTGGCGTGCGCAAACGATCCGAGCCCAAGCGTTCGAGAGTTCGTACCAGACGCCCTCGCCTGTTGGGTGACGGGTACTCAAGGTGTGAACAAAGAGGCCTTCGACAACTTCATATGTCTCGGGAGCGATGCGGACCCTCGAGTCAGACGGCCCGTTGCGAGAGAAATCGCCCGTTTCGTCTCCTCCGGTCCTGAAGCCTCGCGTAAGGTGGCCGTCGATCTCATGGCACGCCTCGCGAACGATGAGGACCATCAGGTCCGCTACGACACGATCTACTATGGCCCCTCTTGGATGACCGGAAAGCTGCGAGACGACATCGTCGGCGCGATTGTGGCGTTTGTCCTCTCGAACGGTTACCAGGACATGCGAGATCGGATCATACTCCGGTTCAAAGAGAATCAAACGACGGTGCTCAAGCTTCTGGACGAAGCCCTCCACAGCGGCAACCCTGCTCGCGTCAAAGTGGCGAGCGAGGTCTACCACGATGTCACGGGCCGAACGCCTCCGGGGGTGGAGAGCACCCCTGCTGCACAAAAGGGTTACGCAGAGGCGCTGTACGCTCTTCATAACCAATTAGGAAGGGTGTACCCGAACTTTGCCCTCAAGGAGATCAACTGGGACAAAGTCGGCCAGGAGATTTTGCCTCGTGCCGCTCAGGTCCGCAACGAAGACGAGTTCGGGCTGTTGGTGGAAGAACTGGTGGCACGACTTGAGGATAGCCACGCGTTGGTGCAAGCGGGGACGGCGACTCCTCCGGCGCCGGACCTGCCGGCATGGGACCCTGGGTTTGCCTGTTTGAGTGATGATCGCGGGCGTTCTGTCGTGTATTCGGTCCTAAGTGGCTCTCCCGCGGAGAAAGTGGGAATCTTCCCGGGGATGACCCTCGTCTCGGCGAACGGGATCGCGGCCGAGGACCTGATGACGCAGTGGATGAAGCAGCTCAAGACGTATTTTGGCTATTCAAGCGAACGTGTGCTGAAATACGAGGCCATGCAATGTCTTGTTCGTCAGAAGGAATCCGGTTCTAAAGTCGCGCTGGTATTCGAGGACATCCGAGGGGACAAGATCACCGTTGAGGCGTCGACTGATTGTGGCGTTCGTTACCTGCCCCGGCTCCCCGTGCCGAGAAAGGGGATCGCTGACGCGGGGAACGTCTCGTGGGTCGAACTCCCGAATCGCATTGGCTACATCTACGTCCGACGCATCCCGAACGGTCTCGAAGGATTATTGGACGGTGCGTTGAACGGTCTTGGGGACATCAAAGGACTGATCATCGACGTTCGAGGGAACAGCGGCGGAGGATTTGACGTGAATACGGCGTTTCGGAACTTCGACCTCGCCTTGGATCAGGCGGCCAAGCCGCAACGCCTTCGCTACTCGGGGCCGATCGCGCTGCTGATCGATGAGCGGACCATCAGCGCTGGCGAGGGCTGGGCCTCTTGGTTCATCGCCCAAAAAAGGGCCAAGGTGTTCGGGACGACGTCGGCCGGAGCCTCGTCGCGTAAAGTCGTTTATACGCTCACCAATGGCCTGTACCGCGTGGTCATTCCCGTAAAAGCGTACACAGGGTTCCTCGACCGACCGATCGAGCGGCGAGGGTTGGAGCCGGACGTGGAGGTCAGATGCCGCGCCGAGGACCTCGCCCAGGGGAAGGATACCGTGGTCGAGACGGCTGCTGATTGGCTAGTCCGTAAGGCTTCAGAGAATAATAAGTGATTTCTTGTTGGTAAGAGGTGAGGCTCGCTTGCCCTACGGTCATCTCATCGATACGGTGAGACGAGCATGCGTGAAGGCCCGTTGCCTTAATCATCAACAACCGACATGGGTGATGGTTTGGGGGCAACGGGAGCGTTGCCACTCCGGGGCGGATCAGGAGAGGCGTGGGGTGTCGTCGTTCCCCGGGCGGCGAAGCGAAGGATTTGAAGGAGGGCGAAACCGATCAGTACGGGCAGGATCGCATACGCAAAATAGATCGTCCCCCGGATTCCGAGCGCAGGCCCGGCGAGCGCGAGCGGAAGTAACCCGAGAATCAAGAGCAGCAGGAGGCAGCCGAGGGAGGTCATGACGCTCTTGAAATTATGGAGTTCGCTGATTTGCTCGTAATGCAGGTCGACGGTCCGCCCTCTTTTTAAGCTTCGGACGGCGGCCTCGGCGAGTTCCATGGCTCTGGTGCCGTCGTTGAGGCTGGGGTGGTCCGATTGACCCGAGGTGGCCAACTTCAGTCGTGTGAGGATCGCTCGGTTCGGGTTCCAAGCAGGGAGCGGGACGACGCGTTGGGGCGTGTCTCGGAGGCGCTCGATCAGACGCGAGGTTTCGGCATGCTTCGGGTCATATTCGAGCATGAGCGAGCCCTTCTCGCCGTGGACCGTCAGTCTCGCGGGCTCACTGCCGTCGGCGACGATGCGGATCTCCGCGCGGCGGGCCTCGGGGCCTCGGAGTTGCACCACGAGGCTCTGGTTGGGATGGTCTCCCGGGGGATCGCCGGTCGCCGTCACCGATGTCACTTCGCCCAGGAGGGCGCGGACGACGTCGACGGCACGCGCAAACACGTGGCGGGTCAAATCCCCTTCGAGGGTCTGAGCGGGGATTTCGTAGCGAAGGTCCCGATACGCGCCGAGCTGCTGCTGGAGGAGCGCTAGCTCAAGAGCGGCGACTCCCGGGTGCAGGCGCATCGGGAGGTCGGGGATGAGTACGGCCCCCGTTTCGTCGCGGCTCAGGGCGACCTGGTAGTAGGCTTCCGAATCATCGCCGGGAGGGTGAAGACAAATGGCGGGAAGACCAACGGCCGCCACCCTGCGCAGCCATTCGCCTCGCAACTCCAACGATCCGCCCACGACGACCGCCTCGATCCCCGCCGTCGCGAAAGCCTCCTCGAAATCCGCCGGGGGCGTGAGGTGCGGTAAGGCCGTCAAACCGGGATAGGCTGCAAGGATCCGGTGCTCGGCCTCTTCGACGATCGCCCGGGCCCACGCTTCTTCCTCGGCGCCCGACCCCAAGATGAGGAAGTTCATCGTCGCGCTCGATTCAAGGCGTCATGGGTAGGAGACGGTCAACAGTGCCTCTCTGCAAGTCTCATCGTACTCGTGCCCACGAGGTTTTCTCAGTCACGACTAGGAGAATTCTTCGCCGGGCTTATCCTGCAACAGATCGACATGGCAGGTGGTTTTGCAATCATCCCGGCCGGGATTGACCGCGCCGAGGCGAGACAGCGATAATAAGACAGCTTGGGTGCGGTCCCATGAGGTGGTGGGCGCACATTCGAACCCAAAGCGAGGGTGGAGATTAGGGTCGGTGATCACGCTTGAGAATTTCGCGACGGTCAGCGCGCAGGTGCAGGGCGCTTACCTCGCGGTCGGCAACTTCGACGGCGTGCATCGCGGCCATTCGCACCTGATCGGGCGGCTTCGAGACAAGGCCGACGCTGCGGGGACACTCGCCCTGCCGCTGACGTTCGATCCCCATCCGGTCCAACTCCTGCGCCCTGAGCGTGCTCCCACCCCCTTGGTTTGGACGGAACGCAAGGTGGCCCTGCTCAAAGAGGCGGGAGCCCACGGGGTTGGCGTATTCCGGACGGGGCCTTGGCTGCTCGGGCTGACCGCCCGCGAGTTCTTCGACCGCGTGATCGTGGGACAATTTCGAGCGCGAGGGATGGTCGAAGGTCCCAATTTCGCGTTCGGCCGCGACCGAGGGGGAGACGCCAACTTACTCGCGTCGTGGTGCAAGGAATCGGGACTCGACTTCGAAATCGTCGAGCCGACCGATGTCGGCGGCCAGCTCGTCTCTTCGTCTCGGATCCGGCGATGCCTGAGCGAAGGCCTTGCCGAGGAGGCGGCTCAACTCCTTGGTCGTCCGCACCGAATCCGAGGGATCGTGACCCATGGCGCGGGGCGAGGCGCGGGCCTCGGATTCCCGACGGCCAATCTCGACGAGGTGGATACCCTGATCCCGGCCGATGGGGTCTACGCGGCCCAGGCTTACCTCGACGGGCAAGGCCTCCCCATCGCCTCGGCCTGTCACATCGGTCCCAACGTCACGTTCGGCGAGCAGATCCGCAAGGTTGAGGCCCACCTGCTCGACTTCGGCGGCGATCTCTACGGTCGCCACATCGAGCTCGAATTCCTCGCCCGCCTGCGTACTTCTCGTCCGTTCGCGAGCCTCGAGGATCTGCTCGAACAAATCCGGTGCGATGTCGAGCAAACCCGCAATCTTTGCGCACGATAAGAGGCTATCCAGGTGCGGATTAGTGGATCATCCGCCAAGTGGCTTTCCCGTAGGGTGGGCACTGCCCACTAATCTCGTGGCTTCGACCAGGGTTTAATCCCTGGTGGGCAACGCCTACCCTGCAAGAAGGGAACTCGCCGGATGCTCCAATTAGCCATGTGAAATGAGAAAAGACGGGTGGCCGAGGAGGAGCGAAGCGACGCCCTGGGACGAGCCTTGGCCGATCCCCGGGCCTCGAACATTCGTCTCTGACCACCCAAACAACGTATCTTTATGTCAGCGTTCGCTTTCCGGGTGGTCTCCAGGTCACCTGCATCGTCGCTCAGCTCAGCGACTCGACGCCTTCGAATTCGTCCGCAGGGTCAATTTGTGCGATCCCGGGTCTTTTCCCGAGGAGTCCGAACAGATTGCTTTCGATATTTGCGCAGATCCCATCCAGCGGCAGGTGCCCGACATTCTGAGGGCCGAACGGGTTTTGGAGTTCTGCTCCGATATCGTCGAGCGACAAAATCGGATAGGCGACGAGGATCGCCACGAGGGGCGTCATCCATCCGGTCTTGGCGAGAAGTCCGAAGGGAAGTGTTGAGAGGAAGAGGAAGATAAATCTTCGGATGATGATCACATAGGCGCGTGGTAAGGGGGTTTTCAGGATCCGTTCGCAAGCGCCGTAAGAGTCGACAAGCTGCCCTCGCGCGACTTCGGTTTGGAGGAAGGCGAGGCGATCGAGAGACGGACGATCGAGTGCTTCGCGGAAAATCTCGGCGAGCCGAAGGGCGACGTAGCTGGGCATATGCTCGGCGCCGGCGATGATCGCGGTTTGTTCTTCGCCGAGGACCGCCTTGACTCTAGGCATGGTGCGCTCGCCGCGGAGGCTATGGCGGATCACGTGGGGAAATGCGGCCGCCCAGCGCACCACGCGCTCACGCCAGTCCGGGTCGTCCGGGCCATAGGCCAACGCGCTGATCACCAGATTACGCGACTGGTTCGTGATGCAACCCCAGAGCTTGCGCCCTTCCCACCAACGGTCGTACCCGGCATTGGTCCGAAGCACGAGCAAGAGGCTGAGCCCCGCACCGGCAACTTCATAGGGAGTGACCCCAATCCCTAGCTCAATGTGGACGAGGAGTTGATTGAGACCACAGACGAGGACCGCGATCAAGCCGAATGTGAGGACAAGGCGAGAGACTCGGCTCGTCACGGAGCCCCGGATCGCGAAGGCATCGGACCAATACTTCCGCGAGCCGTTCTCGCGGCTGATCTCGTTGGCTAGTATGCTCAAAACCTCAGCTCCCCGTCTTGCCGAATGAAGTTGTCCAGGAGCGTGGCGAGCTCCTGTGCGTTTGGGATCTCCTTGAATCGAAGTACCGGACCCGACAGCTCTTTCATTTCCTCTTCGTCCACCTTAAGGCGATCGGAGATCGCCAGCACATAACGCTTGGGGCCATACTTCGGCAAGAGACGGAGCAATCGCTCGAGGCTCGTTCGCTTCCAGAAACCGACGACCTCGACGAAGACGTCCTGCCCGGTAGCTCGATGTACGAAACGGTAGTCGGGAATCCAGACACCTTCGCGACCAAGTTCGAGGACTTCGGTGGACTCACCCACTTCCCAGGCGGGGGCGATCTGGCGAAACCGCTCGAGGAACGCGTTGACTTCGGGGGGAGTATACGTCCCCGTGTCGGCCAGGTGGGAGATGAGACCGTCGCCCGATTCGAGGTGGAAACTTCGCGGATCCCGTTTCGGTCCCCAGCGCAGCTCGGCATCGAGCCAGAAGTCGGAGCAAAGCAGTAGCGTGGGCAAAAACAGCGCCATCTGAAGGCCATACTTATTTGTGGCGCTGAAGAGGCTCAGAGGACCGTCGATTTGAAACGTGTATCCCTCGCGCATGCTCCCCTCAACACGGTAGAGCAAGCGGTGGAACTTGAGCTGACGAAAGAGTTGACGGTATCGGGCCGGCTTTTCGTTGCGAACCTGGGCGGTGACCAGGACCGATCGGAGCAAGACCGACTGCGCCAGGGCCACGTTGTAGCGATCCACCAGGCGTTGAGCCGAGAGGTCCTGGAACGAGAGCATCCGGTTCTCGTCCTTGAGATCGGCGAAGAGAGCCGACACGACCTGGTCGGCTGTTACCCCCAGCTCGGTCGCGACCGATTCGAGGACCTTATCACGCGCGAAAGGCTCGCGATGTCCTAGCCCTTGCCCTTTGAGCGATCGGCGGTGTTCGGCGGCCGTTGAGAAAACCTTCTCGCGCAGCATCTCGGGCGCGACATCGGCCACGACGGCAAACTCGGCCCGGTCCTCGAGAACCTTGGCCAGACCTCGATGCGCCAGGGTCGTAAGGCCTTCCCCCAGCAGTTCGTCGATCTCCGCCTCGATCTCCCCACGGGTCATGCCGACCCCTTCACGGAAGATCATCAGCAAACTCTCCGCGACCTCAAGCCATTGTGCTTGCTCGCGAGGAAGATAGAGGGGAATGATCCGCCCCTTCGAGTTCGTCTTCACCCGTACTAGGTTACCGGTCAGCATGGTCTCTCGTGTGTGGCGGCGACTCGATACCCATTCGATTGTGATGACTTGTCGTGTCGCCTTGGTGGATGGATCCTACCTGGCGAAACGTATCGGCCGTGGGCATTTTATCGAGAGCCGTTCGACCAGAAACGTCACCTTCTCAGGTTAGTCGAGGCGGACCCTCACGGCAAACGCTGGCAACGTTGCGGGGCGTCCGTCCCTCGTCCACGCCGCGATGAATGATGGAGTTCTTGGCGTCGGGCCGGGGTGCTTGCGGGGATCAATCTCGACCGTAGGCGCTATGCTGCCGGCGCCGGTTCGAGGTGAACTCTTCGACGGTACCTCGGCTGACCACTTCGTAAAGGTGGGCCTCTTTGTCGCCCGATTTTCGGAGGATTCGGCCGAGGCGTTGAACGTGTTCGCGGACCGATCCGGAACCCGAGAGAATGATCGCCACGTTGGCCTCGGGAACGTTGACCCCCTCGTTGAGGACTCTCGACGTGGCCACGATCGGAAACGTTCCGGCGTTGAACCGCAGCAAGATCTCGCGTCGCTCCTTGGTGCTTGTCTGGTGGGTGATGACGGGGACCAGGAACTGGCGTGCGATTTTATAAACTGTGGCATTATCGTGTGTGAAAATCAAGACGCGATCGCCATTGTGGCGCTCGAGCAAGCGGCCCAGCAAGCTGAGCTTGGCTGGGGCGGCCAGCGCCAGCTCGCGCTGGCGGCGGTGGGCGAGAAATGCCTGGCGACCCTCCGGCGACCGGTGCGCCTGGATCAGGAATTGCCTCCAGGCGTTGGGACGTCGCATGTCGATCCCTTGACTTTGCAGGAACGTCCGATAAAGCTCGCGGGCCGACTCGTACTCGTTGCGCTGTTGCTCGGTGAGGTCGACGTGGATCGTCTCCACGCGATACTCCGCCAAGAATTCACCGCGAAGCTGGGTGATTTCCCGGCGGTAAACGATGGGGCCGATCAGGTGATCCAACTGGGTATGCGCGTTGTCGGACCGCTCCGGCGTGGCCGTCAGCCCCAGGCGAAACGGTGCGATCGATTCGATCGCCGCCATGCCGTAGGTCGGTCCGGGAAGGTGATGACACTCGTCGAAAACGAGCAGCCCGAAACGATTGCCCAGCCGAGCCATGTTCTGATAGGCCGAGTCGTAGGTCGTCACCGTCAACGGCTGGACGTCATAATAGCCCCCGCCTAAAAGTCCCACCTCGGTTTCGAAGGCGAGGCTGAGCTCGTCATACCATTGATTCATCAGGTCGATCGTCGGCGTCACCACCAGCGTCGGTCGCCCGGCCTTCGCGATGGCGAGATTGGCGAGGTGCGTCTTGCCGGTCCCGGTGGGCAAGACCACGACCCCTTTTTTACCGTTGGCGTCCCAGGCTGCCAACCCCTCGATCTGGTGCGGAAACGCCTGCTTTTCGACCCGGAGGGTCCACGGCGTCTTGTCGTAAGAGCGGGCCTGGTCCGTATAAGGGATTTTTTGTTCAAGTAATTGCCAGATGATTCCTCGATAGGAAATGGCCGGGGCACGGAAGGTCTGGACGCGACGATCGAACTCGACGCCAGGAAGACCCCACGTATCCCCTTGCGGGAGGCCCTCAATGAGGAGACTGCCCTCCTCAAAAGAAATCCGTATCTTTCGTGAGTCATCCTGGCTCGGAGCGTCGGCCTGGCTCATGCGGAATCGGCCCCCGACGTAAGAGGAACGGTCGAGTCGGATCCCGGTCGCCTGAGTCTCCCGAGGGGCGGCTCTTGAGTTCGGCACGGTTCTTCTTGAGCCGGGGTGTCCATCAACAAGCTCCTCTCTACCCTCGGGGAAACCCCTCGACGTTCTCTGGTTCGGGCGTCGGAGATCGGGATCTCAGTGGAGCAGACGGCAAGTCCCCTTCGCGTCGAGTGGGGACCGCCCATCAAAGATATCTTCTCGTAGCGCAGGCCTCGGTCTGCCAGGGCTTTTCGCGAGAGCCTTGGCAGGCCAAGGCCTGCCCTACAAAAAACTTGCCGCATGCTCCACTAAGTGGTTCGTTCATCAAGTTGCTTTCCCGTAGGGTGGGCACTGCCCACCAATCTCATGGGTTCGACCAGGGGTCAATCTCTGGTGGGCAGTGCCCACCCTACAAGAAAGAGACTTGCCGGATGCTCCACTAAAATTCTCTGTTTATTCAGTGTACTCCAGTTTACACGAACGTGCGGCGATTCTCCATCGCGGAGTCGTCGAGGAACGATGCCGATCGCTGTTTCGCGATGCCTTGTTCGCCGAAGTCGACGCGCAGGTAGGCATCGGCCGGCATCGTCGGCCAGAGCTGTCACCACCCGTGGGAAGAATAAGGGCTGGGCGATAGCGGAGGTGGTCAGGGAGAGGGCCGGTTGAGGTGCGATCCCTCGACGCTGGATTCCGTGGGGCATGAGCGTATCGGTGCCCCTCGCCTGAGAAGAATGATCGACTCTGTGGACACAGGACTGCTGAAACGGATCGCCGGATCCCGACTCTCCGGTCGAATCTTGATCTCAGGCCCCGTGATGGACTGGCGGAGGCCTCGCCGTTTCCAGTTCCGACGAGAACACGTTCTTGACAGAAATCCATCGAGTACGGCGCGGGTTCCATGGGCAGGAATCTCGCGCCGTACAGCGAATGACGTCCGAACGCGGCCCGGATCGAAATCGTTTGACCGCGTCTCTCAAAGGACGGCGTCAGCCTGGATTCGTCAAGGATGTCTGGTCTGCCGATCCATGAGTGTGGTGCTGAGGACGTCGCTCACGATCGGATGGCGCGAGGCCACGAACACGGCCCGGTTCGGTCCGTTGGAGTTAGACTCGGGAGAGGTCCAGTCGAGGGGGAACTCTTCGTGGTTCGGCTGCGTCGTGGGGACGTAAACGTAGGGGAAGAGGCTCGAGAGTTTATCGAACAGCCAGCGTCTCGTTGGCCGGCAGCCTGCCCCCGAGAATGCCTGGGTCGGGTCGCGCCGGCTTTCCTCCATGGGCCGGACCTCGGCCGTGTCTCCAAACGAAATACAGGTTTCTAGCAAGAGCATTCCCGAGCATTTCTCGGCGAGGAAGTTGATCGCACGATCGGGGTCTGAGAGGTGATACAGCAGCCCATAGCAATAAACGATCTCGAAGGGCTGGCCGTCCAGGCTCGGTGCCTCCATGTCGAGATGTCGGACGTCACTCTCAGGAAATCGGGCGCGTAGGTGTCGCAGGTTCTCTTCACGCGCCTCGGTGATCGTGACCTGGCACTCTCGGTCCAGAAAGTAGTTCGTGTGATCGCCGATACCGGCACCGACCTCCAGCACCGACTTGCCGCCGACTGGCAGCATCAGGCTGGCCAGGTGTTCGAGACGTCGCGCATTGTGACGCAAGTAGTTGGGGGAATGGAAGCAGAGCAACGAGCGATCCGCTCGACTAACTTCCAGACCTGTCCGCCGAATAATCCTTTTTAACAGGGCGCTCGATTGGTTCCCAATCATCGGTGTTGCGTCCTCGCGGGTTAGAATCCGTTCGATCTCGCGTGATTCACGGCAGAATAAGTGCCCTCAGCGATCCCTGACAAGCGTCGGCTCAGCCTCCGTTGAGGTGCGGACGTGCGAGCGAGGGATCGTATTTATTACAAATCGACCCGTCCGACACAAGAGTGCATGAAACTGACACGGCGGATTGCGGTTTCAGATCTCGAGAGCGTCTCGTTCCTTGAGGGTCAGCTCGCGCCATTCGCCGGGTTCGAGATCGCCGAGGAGGATCGGCCCGACCGCGATTCGAACCAGGCGCAGAGTGGGGTGGCCGACGGCGGCGGTCATCCGTCGGACCTGGCGGTTGCGGCCCTCACGGATCACGAGGCGGAGCCAGGCGGTAGGGACGTTCTTGCGGAATCGAATCGGGACCGGGCGGTCTGGCAAAGTTGGGATCTCTGACAGGAGTTCGGCCTTCGCGGGACGGGTCCGCCCGTCCTTGAGATCGACCCCGCGCCGGAGCGACTCCAAGGCCGATGCTTCAGGAATGCGTTCGACCTGGACCAGGTAAGTCTTGGGGTGTTCGAATCGAGGGTCCGTCAGCCGATGCGCCAAACGACCGTCGTCGGTGAGCAACAAAAGCCCTTCACTGTCGCGATCGAGGCGTCCGACAGGGTAGACATGGGGGATCTGAATATAGTCCTTGAGGGTGACTCGGCCCGTCTCGTCCGTAAATTGAGTGAGCACGTCGTACGGCTTGTTGAACTTCAGGTATCTCATCCAGGCATGGGGTCGGGTTTCGGTACCTCGGAAACGGCAACCCCGAGTGTCTCGTTGGCTACCACGATCCTTCTATCCCAACGGCCTTTGTGTATCCGGTCAAGTCTTGCCTGTCGACCCGCTTGTCGATGGCGCTCGATGGGATTGCACAATGTGCATCCAGATCGGGCGGATACGCTCGTTGCCGCACGAAAGAAGCCAAGGCGCTGATTTCGCAGATGCCTAAATTATGAAAAGGCGATCTTGTGAAAACTGATTACTATTGAGAACGAAGCCTGGGTGGCTGAGGGCGAGCGAACCGATGCCCTGGGGTCTTGCCTTGGCAAGCCCCCGGGGCCTCAAGAACTTGTTCTCGACTACCCAGCTTCACTGAATCACATCCACAAAACCTCACAGGATTGGCTCTTAGCCGCGCGTCATGACTTGGGCTCTAGAGAATGTGACACTCGAAGCGGTGGCTGTGCTGAACGAGGCGGCGGTCAGGCTGCCGAAGAGACCGTCGGCCTCGTCGTTGATCCCCGAGGCGAAGAAGAGGGTGTTGCCCGGGCCGGACCCGTCGCCGTTGCCGAATGCCATTCCCCAGAGTCCTTTGGTATCGGTGCCTTGGAATCCGCCGGTGAGCACCAAGGGGTGTCCTTGGGCGTCGGAGAGTTGGCCAAGGAAGGCGCCGGTCTTGGGATCGAAGGCGCTGACCCGGCTGTCCCCGAAGTTGCCGATCAGCAAGTCGTTGCTGAACCTGCCGAAGTCCGAGGGCGCCATCACGATGCCCCAGGGGGAGTTGAACTCGGGCTGGAAGCCGCCGCCTCCGAGGCGCTGGAGGAGGGTGCCGGCGGGTGAGAAGATATCCACGAAGCCATGGCCGACTCCGGCGACATCGTCGTGCTTGGCCGCATCCTGCTGGGCATAGGTCACGACGAGATCGCCATTGACGGCCTGGACCCCGAAGGGAGCGTAGTCAGCAGGGACGTCCGGATCGTGGAACGCATCGGCGGAGACGGTGACGGGTTTGAACTGGCTGTCGAAGATGTCGAGCTTGTTGTTACGGAAGTCGGTCGCGAAGAGGTACTGCCCGGCGGCGAGAGGGTTCCCGCTGGGAATGTCCAGAAGCGCGAGCCCCTTGAAGACCGAGTTCTCAGTCGAATTGTCCACGGCGAGGAACGCTTGAGTGGAAGGGGTCGAGCCGTTGGTGGAAACGGTGGGGTTCCAGCCGCTGATGGTGCCATCCTCGGTGGCGAAGAGGAAGATAGATGCTCCGCTGGCGCTGCCACCGTGAATGACGAAATCATTGGGATGGTCTAGGACATCGTTGAAGACAATCCCCGTCGGTGCCGAGGTCGTACCGGCGGGACTACCGTTGGGCGGAGGAATGGTCACCGAGGGGAGACCGGCGTTCGGATTACCCGCGCCGTCGGTAAGTTCCACGGTACCTGAGCCGTTGAGGTTGATCCACCGGGCGGTGGCGGGGCCGGAGACGATGCCCCACGGATTCACCAAGTTGGGATCCGTGTGGTCGGCGGGGACGGCTCCGTTGGAGATCAAATTCGCCGGCGCGTAGTACGAAGTGAGAACCGCATTCGGACCCCCCTCCTGGATGTTCACCTTGACCGAGAAGACTCCGAAGGCGCCGTAGGTATGCGTTCCTCGCACTCGGAACCCTGCCGTCGGATTCCCGCCAACGACCCCCGCCGATGAAGTGCCGTCCCCCCAGTCAATCGTGGCTGTGAAGTCGGCGGCCTTGGCAAAGGGGTTGGCGACGGTGAAGTTGGCGACCACCCCGTTGTGGATCGCGTTGTTCGGTCCGAGCTGGACCGTCGTGCCCGTTGCTGTGATGGGTGCATCGAGCACCTGGTTCGTGGTGCGAGCGGTGGCTTGGTCGCCGTCCTTGTCAAGGATCGAAACCGAGACGGCAAACGTTCCGGCTCGAGCGTAGGTGTTGGTTCCTTTAACGTCGAACCCACCATTGGGATCGGTGACGACCGTGCCTGTCGAGGTGTGGCCGTTTCCCCAATGAATCGTGGCCGCATACTGAGCGGGATCCGTGTTGTTGTCGGAATCGGTGAACGAGGCTACCACGCTCGTGAACTGCGTTCCGGCGACCGGCGCCGGGCTGATCGGAACGCTCAACGTGGTAATCGCCGCGGCCAGCAAGTGGCGATCTTCCAGAGATTCCAGGTTCAATCGAACGCGGTGCTGTTGCGTGGTGCCGAGCCCGCGGTGACTCTCGGGTCGACTTCGTCCCAGGGAGAAGAGATGTCGAAGCATGTGATGATATTCCTCCGAGATGATGGGCGCCGATCAGCCGAAGTCTGCGGCCTCTTGCGCCGAATCGGCCTGACGGCTGGACCATAAGAATGCCCAACAGAACAGAAAGGGGCGGGCTCCGGAGTCGCGAGTTGCCTGTCCCCTAACTGTGCGGTGGTCTTCCTGTGCGGTGGTCTTCGCGAAGCCTCGGCGTTTCGGGGGGAACCTCTCTTGAGGGACGCCGGGCTGGTACCACCTTCGTGCCGGACCGGAATCGAGTCCGGGCACCCTATTTCGAGAGCTTTGATCGCGATGAAATGTAGGAACGGCCTCGCACTCAAGCGATGGGCTCACTCTATTAGTGACGCAATAAGAATTCCGACCCCGCCAATTTTAGGGCTTTAATTCGCCACCGGTTGATAAGGCGTCGATCAGGGAAGATTCAAGCCTTCATGCAATGGTCCACACCTCCTCTCGAAAATGATCCCGGTGATCTTGCACAACGTTTTCACACGGATCGAGAAGCCCCTTAGTTCGCCCGAAGTTCTCTTTGCTAAAATGCACCCAGCGCGTGGAGAATGGAGGAAGACCACTGGGATCGAGGTCGTTTCCATGTCCACCGATCATCCAGCGCAAAACGATGACTCCGCCTTGTGCAGGCTCATCGCTCGTATCCGACAAGGAGACGAGAACGCCGCTCGTGAATTGTTGAAGCGCTATGAGAGCGCAGTCCGCGTGGTGGTCCACCGTCAATTACCTCGGTTGCTTCGCGGCCGGTTCGATTCGCTCGACTTTGTCCAGATCGTTTGGGCCGACTTCTTCCATCGCGTGCAGACCTCGCCAACGGACTTCGAAGACTCGCATCAACTGATCACGATCCTGGCCTGGGCGGCCAAGAACAAGGTGGTCGACGAGTACCGTCGCGCTTCGAGCCAGCGGCAGAATATTCGTCGGGAAGAGTCGCTTTGGACCCGAGACGGGCATCCGATCGAGTTGTGCACGGATGAGGATTCGCCGAGTGAAGTGGCCGAGGCTCACGAGGCGTTTGATCGTCTCAGTGATTCCTTGCCCGAAGATCGTCGCGCCATTCTCGAACTCAGGGCCGCCGGTTTTACGGGCAAGGAGATTGGCGAGCAGTTAGGTATCAGCGAACGCACCGTTCAGCGGACGATGGAGGATCTCCGGCGCCGTGCCCAAGAACAAGGCTGAGCGGATGGGCCGAAGTGGTTCCCGACGATCGGGCGACGATGCAAAAGCAGTGACCGTCGGTCGGTTGCTGCGCCGGTTCGAGGCCGACTGGAATGCCACGCCCGGACGGCGACCTGATATCGCCGCGTACCTGCCCGCAGACGGACGCGAGCGTTCGGAGACATTGCTCGCCCTCGTTCGAGCCGACCTCTCACTGCGTTGGCAAACGCATGAGCGAATCTTGGTCGAATGGTATCGTGAGCGGTTTCCCGAACTCTGGGGGGATGACCTCGCGGCCTTGATCTATGAGGAGTTTTGCCTCTCTGAGGAAGCCGGCGATGTCCCCGAACCGGCTCACTTTCTCGCTCGCTTCCCTGATGTCGCCGACCTGCTCGGACCCGTTTTCGAGATCCATGGACTTTTGAACGCGAACATACTTGCGAACGACACCGTTCCACTTTTTGGCCGTGCGGAACCTAGCCTTCCGGAGGCCGGACAGACGATCGCCGACTTTCGCCTGGTCGAGGAACTTGGGCGAGGCGCCTTTGCACGAGTCTTCCAGGCGGTGGAGCGGCCGGACAACCGGACGGTAGCGCTGAAGGTCGCGCTCTCGGCGTCGCGCGAGCCTCTGACGTTGGCCAGGCTACAGCATCCGCACATTGTTCCGATCTACTCGTACCGGACGGATCCGGTGACGGGGCTGAGCCTGCTTTGCATGCCGTATTTAGGCCGAGTGACGCTGGCGCGGATCCTGGAGGATCCCGCCCTCCCCTTCGCTCGAAACGGGACCGATCTGTTGGCCGTACTCGACCGGCTTGACCCTCCCAACCTCGGCCAGGAGGTGCGATCCCCCGCTCGCGCTCTTTTGGCGGACCGGACATACGACCAGGCGATTGCCTGGTGGGGGGCACGCCTGGCCGAAGCGCTTCAGCATGCACACGATAGGGGCATTTGGCACGGTGACATCAAACCATCAAATGTTCTGGTCACCGATGATGGCTTGCCCATGGTACTCGACTTCAACCTGGCGCAGGAGGCTTGGCTGGGCGAGGCCGAGGTCCCTCCCGCCGTTCTGGGAGGGACGATGGCGTATATGGCCCCCGAGCAACTCGAGGCACTGGCCGAAGGGCGAGCTGAGCATGCCGAAGGCCGCACCGACATCTTCGCCTTGGGCGTTGTCTTGTTCGAGACGCTGGTGCCGGGCGAACGCCCCTTCTCGATTCCGATCGGTGCGCTTACGATTCGCGAAGTGCTCCTTGAGGCCTCCGATGAACGTCGCCTGGGAGCACCTCCGCTATCGACAGTGCGACCGGGCGTACCTGCCTCTCTGGTCGCGGTCGTGGAACGGAGCCTGGCCCCCTGGCCCGAAGATCGCTACGCCTCGGCGGCCGAGTTAGCAGCCGACCTCCAGGCCGTCGCCGATGACGAACCGCCGCATCATGCGTGAGAACCCTTCTTGAGTCGCTCGTCCGCTGGCTCCGGCACCATCGTCGCTATTTCGGCCCTTGGTAGAGTGGGCACCGACTGCCAAAATCACGAGCCGAAGCGAAGGTCAGTAACCCTCGATCGTATCCATGAAATTTGGTGAGAGGTGCCCAACCTACGAATTCGGGATGTCCTCAACCGTGTCCGTAGCCTCGGTCGAAGGCCTCAAGGTCGCGGATGTAGGCGGTGTAGGTGGTCCGGAAGGTGTCGGCGTCGACCGACCAGCGCGGGGCGTCTTCGGTGTGCCGGTGGCAGTGCTCTTCCAACAGCCGGTGCAGGAATTTGAAGAGCTGGCGAGGGGTGCGAAGATTGCCCAGCGAATCCTTGAGCGTGTCGTCGCTGATCGTGTCGTCTACGAGCAGTCGGAGTCTCGGCCCTTCACCGTTTCGCGAGGGGTCGATGGCGCAGGCGCGCAGACGGTCACCGGCGAGGTCGTAGAGTGACGGTCCTGTCCATCGGAGGGGCTTGATCATGTTGAGCTTGTCAGGACGGGCACGATCGTAGAAGTCTTTATCCTCTTTCTCGAGGTAGTAGGCAAGTTCGATCGGCAAAAGCAGTTTGACGCCGATACCGGGGTGCCGGAGAAACTTGTGATCGAGCAGCGGCCAAATCAAGGCCCGCATCTTGCGAGGATCCCCTTCGATGACCTGGGGTTCATCGACACGGTCGATCAGGACAATAATGCCTGAATAGCCGAGCGCGTGGAGTACCGCCTGGAACTTGCGGAGAAGCTCGTAGCGTTCTTCGCCGCCGGTCCGCGTGGCGGTGGGGGTCGGCTGGCCTCCCAGCTCGCTCGGTTTGAACCAGAGGAGTTCCCAACGCAAGGCCGCCGGATCACGGCTCAGGACGCGGAGTCCCTTGCGGATATCACGCGCGAACCACTCGGCACGAGCCAGTCGCCAGCCCCAGTAGAGCCAGCTCAGAAGGATCGGCACGAGTAGCCAGGGCAAGACACTCCAGGTCCGTAACCCTGGGAAGGCGGCGATCAACAGGGCTATGATGAGGGTCGTGCCGAAGCCGAGTTGTAGGTCGCGGCGGCTCCAAAGGGGACGGAAGCCGGAGCGACGGCGGAGCCGGCTCCAGCGGCGCTCGATCGGCTCGCCGGTGGACTGGTCGTAGAGGGCGGCCAACAGTAAGAGGTCGCGCCGTTGATCGACCGTCAGGGCCGAGAGGTCGACCCGCTCCGCCGAGAGCGCGTCGACCAACTGCGTAACCCCCTGGGCCAGGATGGCGTCCATGTGGTCCTGGAGCCGCCAGCGTGTCAGGGCCTGCGCTGCGTCCTTGGTCTTGATCGCCGCCCGAAAATGGTCGAGGTAGGGGTTGAAGTCGTCGTAGGAGATGACGAAGACGCGCTCGTTGGGATGCTGCTGATTATACTTCTCGAGTTCGGTGCTGACCTGAAGCCGAAGCGCCGTCTTGCCGCTTCCTTTTTCACCGAAGACGAGGGCCGTCGACGGGTCGGAGGGGCTTCCAAAGAACTTGTTCCAGGCCGGGTGGTGGATCGTTTGGAGGCAGCGCTGCTTGAAGACCGTGTCGGTCTGCGCATCCTCCTCGCTGAATGGGTTGCCAATGATTCCGTGATGACTTAGAAACTGTTCGATCTTCATCGTGCCTTTCGGTCCCCCTCTCGTGCGACGTCGGATCGATCCTTGCCGCCCTCTGAAGTCTTAACCGATCGGGTGCCTTCACCGCAATCGCACGCGATTGACGAGGCGCTACCGTCGTCCTAGGATGAGCCGTTCTCCCGACTCTTGCTCGGGATCGGAATCTCCTCCCCCTTTTTTCGCGAGGCTCTTCGGTACGACATGAAACGAACGGCCTTCGAACTTCCGGTGATGATGCGGTTTGGGGCGGGTCTGATGCTGTTGGCGATCGGGTGCGGCGGACCGAAGTCGCAACCGGCAACCCCCGTGCCAAAAGAAGAGTCGCCGCCTCCCTTACAACTCGCCGCTGCAAGTGATCTTCAGAAGGCTCTATCGGCTGTAGCCAAGAAGTTCACGAGCGATACGCTGACCGAGGTGAACATCACCTACGGTGCATCGGGCGTACTTGCCGAGCAGATTCAGTCCGGCGCACCGTTCGATATCTTCTTCGCTGCCAACATCTCGTTTGTTGAAAAACTCGCGGAGAGTGGCGACGTCGTGCGCAGCTCGATTGAACCCTATGCGCGAGGGAAACTCGTCCTGGGGGTGCGCAAATCATCCGTGGACACGATCCGAGAATTGGCCGACCTGGCAGGTCCCGAGGTCAAGAAGATCGCCTTGGCGAACCCCGTGACCGCCCCCTATGGGACCGCGGGCAAACAGGCCCTCGAGCGTGCGGGACTCTGGGACAAGCTAGAACCCAAGATAGTTCAGGCCGACTCGGTTCGCCAAGCGTTGCAGTTCGTCGAGTCGGGCAACGCGGATGCCGGCCTGGTCAGCCACGCGCTCATCGGCGGGTCCGGGGTTGAGGCCGTGACCGTTGACCCGGAGCTCTACGACCCCATCATTCAAGGACTCGGCGTCCTCACGCGAAGCCAAATGTCGACCGATTCCCAGGCGTTCATTCGCTTCGTTCAGAGCGATGCCGGTCAGGCGATCCTGGCGGAATACGGCTTTTCGAGCCCGGATCCGCCGGGAACTCCGATCGCTCCGGTTGAAAAACAGCAGTAAGAGACTATCCGGGAAGTGAACATTGATGTAAGGACACGTTGCCCGAGTGGCCGGGGACGAGTCTTCGAGGCCTTGGAATCGGCCGAGGCTCGTCCCGGGGCGTCGCTTCGCTCCTCCCCGGCCACCCGTCTTGCCTGTTTTTACATGGTTAACCCTCGTCCGTAGAGCCTCTAAGAAGCTATCCGGATAGGGCTTGGCCGCGTGAGGTTAGAAAAGCTGGGTGGCCGGGGAGGAGCGAAGCGACGCCCCGGGGATAGGCCTGGGCTGATTCTCGGGGCCTCGAAGATTCGTCCTCGGTCACCCAAATTGTGTATTCTCCCATCAAAATTTTTTTCCGGACAACCTCTAGGTACTTGTTTCGAGGACTCGCATGAAGACGACGCTCGGCGATCGCGGTGTACAGACGGGTTTTCGTTCCCGAGGAACCGTGGGATGTGAGGTTGTGCTCGCACTCGCCACGGCGATAGCCGTGTTCGCCGCGGATGACAAGGCGACCGTGCGTCCCGCCGCCGAGGCGAGGGATCACATCGACGAAAAGGGAACCTACGAACTGGTTGTACGCTATACCAAGGACGTTGACACACACGAAGTCTATTTCCTCGACTCCGAGGAAGACTATCACGACGAGAAAAACCTCGCCCTGGTGATCTCGTACGAAGATGCCAAGAAATTCAAGAAGCTTGGGGTGAATGACCCTTCTACGTATTACAAAGGAAAGACGATTCGGGTTACGGGGAAGGTGATCAAGGAGTCGAGCCAGGTTCGGATCCACGTGAACGAGCCCGCCCAGATCGAGGTGGTCACTAGCTCGAAGACCCCGGCCACTCCTTGACGGGGTCGACGCCTTTGCTTCCGCAGGTTCCTGCTCCGCTTTGGCTTTCGCTCCGGGTCGCGACGCTGGCGACGCTGTTCATCGTTGCGCTCGGGGTTCCCCTGGCATTGCTGCTGGCACGAGGCCGGTTCCCGGGCAAAGAGCTGCTGGGTGGTCTCGTCACCTTGCCGCTGGTCCTGCCCCCCACGGTTTTGGGCTATTACCTGCTTCACCTCCTGGGTCGAGAGACCTGGTTCGGAAGCTGGCTCGAGCGGACCTGGGGCGTCACGATCGTCTTTCACTGGACGGGGGCCGTCGTGGCTTCGGCGGTCGCGGCCTTTCCTCTCTTCCTGCTCCCGGCGCGCGGAGCCATCGAGAGTGTGGACCCGGCGCTCGAAGACGCCGCGCGGCTTCTGGGCCGAGGGGAGTTCTCGGTCTTCTTCGCGGTCACCGTTCCGCTCGCCTGGCGCGGGCTCGCCGCCGGGGCGATGCTCGCCTTTGCGCGGGCCTTGGGCGATTTTGGCACGACCATGATGGTCGCGGGCAATATCCCGGGGGTGACCCAGACGGCCTCTCTGGCCATCTACTATGCCAATGATATTCGCGACACAAGGACCGCTCTCATTCTCACCCTCTGGCTCTCCTCGATCGCCATCGCGGTGCTTTGGGTCGTCCAGCGTGCGTTGCCTTCAAAAGGGTTACGGCCTTGAGTGAGGTCGACACCTTGGAGGTTCGGGTCTCGCACCGAATTCATGCGAAGCTGACCCTCGACGCCACTTTGAGCCTGGGCCCGGAGTGCGGTGTGGTCTTTGGGACTTCGGGGGCAGGAAAGACGACGCTGCTCCGCTTGATCGCCGGTCTCGAGGTTCCCGATCGGGGGTACATTCGACTCGGTGAGAACGTCCTGTACGACTCCGAGGCGAAGATCAATCGACCGCTCCGTCGCCGAGGGGTCGGCATGATTTTTCAAGACGACCTCCTCTTCCCGCACATGAGTGTCGCAGCCAACATCCGCTTCGGCCTGAAAGGACAACCCCGAGACTGGGCCGAAGCGAGACTGGCCGAGATTGCCGCACTCTGCGGCGTCGAGGCACTCCTGAAGCGGGAGCCGACGACGCTCTCAGGAGGCGAACGTCAACGCGTCGGATTGGCGAGAGCGCTGGCGCCTCGGCCTCGCCTCTTGCTCTGCGACGAACCGTTCTCGGCGCTTGACCTCGTCAATCGCCACGCTCTCGTTGAGCGCCTGCGTGCCATTCAGAAGGCCGAGGCGATTCCGGTCCTCTATGTGACCCACAGCCCCGCGGAAGCCGTCGCGCTGGGAACGCAACTTTTTTGGGTGAGCAACGGTCAGGTCGTCGCTCGGGGGAGTCCTCTCGACGTGCTGGCGTCCTCGCAGGCGAGCGCGAAAACACGGCTCGAAGGGATTCGCAACTTCGTCCGAGGGCGAGTCGTACCAGCCGAAGGTGGAGGCGAAACCCGGCTCCGGCTCGATGAGGGGACCGTACTCATCATTCCGGCCGTCGATCGTCCGGTTGGCTCGGAACTTTCCGTGGAGATCCGGGCCGATGATATCCTGTTGGCGCGAGGGGCACTCGAAGGTTTGAGCGCACGAAACCTGATTGCCGGTACGGTCGAGCGCGTCGTCGCACACGGCGATGAGGCCGAGGTACTCGTCCGGACACGGACCCTCACCTGGATCGTCAGCATCGTCAGCTCGGCGGTTTCCTCACTCGCCCTCGAACCCGGTACCGACGTGAACCTGATCATCAAGGCGCGAAGCTGTCGGGTACTGGATGACGATTCTCTCGAAGAGTAAGCTGCACGGTTTCCATGGAAACGCTTGACGCGACGATTCATCTGGCCTTCGCATTCGACATCGGCTACGAGATCGACCTGGACCACGCACGGACCTTGCTCCCCGGCGAGGCGGGTCGCTTGGTTCGGCGGCGGCGGACCCCCGAATCGATCCAATACCGCCCTGCCCCATTACGACTCGCCGTCGACGTGAGTGGGATCCAACTCCCCAAGGCGAAAGCCTCCATCACGACGTTCCCTCCTCGTGCCGAGTTGTCGGTGTTCGACTTTGGGGCCATCTCGCTGGCCGCGCAATTCCCCGTGCGATTGACGGCAGCGGATCTCCTCGACCTTGCCGGCGAGTTGGCGGAAACCGCCACGTTGAACGCCTCGGTGCGACAGGTGCTCGCCCCTTGGATCGAGCGGCTCCGTCCGGCAGTGACCGGCTTCGAGTTCAGCGAGATCAGCGAAGAGTACATCCTTTTCCAGTTGGAAGATGCTCGCGCCGATTGGCTCGAGAGTCATAAGCATTGGATTGCCGGACTCGTGCGGCTTGAGGAAGGACCTCTGAGCCATTCCGAAATTGCCGAAGCCACCCGTCTGAGCCTTTCCTACACGCCCAATGACCTGTTGACGCTGGACTGGGCCGCCGGATTCATTGCCGATCGCGACTGCGCCGACACGCTGCAAGTGATCGAGTTTGCGAATGTTCAGCTCTTGGAATTTCGCCATATCGATGATCGCCTTGACGATCGCCTTGAGGCGGCCTACCGCCAGATCGCACCGGGGCGCAAGGACCACTGGCCCCACGCGATTTGGCACTCGCACAATGAGGCTATCCGCAACGTCCGCGAGCTCGAAATCGAAGCCACCAGCCTCTTCGAACGCGCAGACAATGCCCTCAAGCTGATCGGCGACCAATATCTCTCGCGTGTGTTCGACCTGGCATCGACACGGTTCCACCTCCGCGAATGGGAGCAATCGATCCAGCGCAAGCTCGACACCGTTGGCAACGTCTACGACCTCCTCGTGCAACAGTCGGGTGGGCATCGGATGGAAGCCCTCGAACTGATCGTGGTCGTCCTGATCGCCTTGGAGATCATCCTGGCGCTCTTCCGGCACTGACGTCATGGGTTGTTGTGGTTCCTGGCCGCTCTGGGAGGGTAAGCTCCATCAGGCCAAAGCCTGTTCTACGGGAATTCAAGAGAGTTTTCAGGAATCGGAGGAAAATCGGACTGACTTGCTTAACTAAAAGTGGGGGCCGGGTTCTTTCACGGGGAGAACCGGCTAAGATGAGGCCCCGGTCCATCGAGGTATCGCGAACCCAACATTTCGAAGGGAGCTTACTCTTATGCGAATGACAGGCCGAAATGTGATAGCCTGTGCTGTCCTTTTGATTCTGGTCAGCTCTGAGCGCATGGTCCGTGCTGGCGAAATGTCTTGGATACGCGTTTCCGATGATCATAAAGGTTTCACATTCGTCGATTCCGGCCGGCCGTTCGAGCCGTTGGGGTTTAACTACGACCGTGATTTCTCGAGCCGGCTTATCGAAGACTATTGGGAAAAAGAGTGGCCGGCCGTCGAGGCTCACTTCCGGCAGATGCAGAAGTTCGGGGCCAACGTGGTTCGGGTTCATCTCCAGTTCGGACGATTCATGAAAGACCCGGCGAGTCCCAATCCGGAAGCACTTGACCGGCTCGCTCGACTGGTCGCGCTGGCTGAGGAGTGCAAGCTCTACCTCGACCTGACCGGGCTCGGTTGTTACCACAAGCAGGATGTGCCGCCCTGGTACGATCGCTTGAACGAGGAAGAGCGCTGGAAGGCACAGGCGCAGTTCTGGCGGGCAATCGCGAGTCGTTGCGCCAAGAGCCCGGCGATCTTTTGTTATGACCTGATGAACGAGCCGGTCGTTCCCGGCGGGCAACGCAAACCAGGGGATTGGCTTGGCCCTGCTTTTGCCGGCAAGCATTACGTTCAATGCATCACGCTCGACCAGCGGGAACGACCTCGCCCGGAGATCGCTCGCCTCTGGATCCATCAACTCGCCAGTGAGATCAGGCAGGTTGATTCCAAACACCTGATCACGGTTGGACTCGTGGACTGGAGTCTTGACCGCCCTGGCCTCTCTTCGGGTTTCGTTCCCGAAAAAGTGGCTGAGGATCTCGACTTCCTCTGCGTTCATCTTTACCCCGAGGCGGGCAAGCTCGATGATAATCTCAAGACACTCGAGGGCTTTGCCATCGGCAAGCCGGTGGTGATCGAGGAAACGTTCCCCTTGAAGTGTTCGTTCGTCGAGTTCGAGACGTTCCTCGACCGATCGAAGGCTCATGCCGCCGGCTGGATCAGCTTCTACTGGGGAAAACCGCCCGAGGAACTTCGGAAATCATCGGACTTCGGCGACGCCCTCTTGCTCAAGGAGCTCGAAGTCTTCGAGAAGAAGGTCAAGGCGCAGACGCGATAAGATGCGGAGAACCGTTCTCGCGGATCCCAAGGGAGTTCTCAAGCGGTGGCCACCGACGATCCGGGGTCGATATCGCGTTGGATCGGCGACCTCAAGGCGGGCGATCTTGCCGCGGCACAACCCTTGTGGGAGCGCTACTTCGCGCGGCTGGTAGAACTCGCACACGCCAAGCTTCGGGCCACGCGGCGGCCGGGGGCTGTCGAGGACGAAGAAGACGCGGCCTTGAGCGCCTTCAACAGCTTTTGCGCGGGGGCGGCGCGCGGTTCATTCCCGCTGCTCAGCGATCGCGACGACCTTTGGCGGCTCCTGGTCGTCATCACGGCACGCAAGGCCTGCGCCCAGATCCAAAGGCGAACGCGTCAGAAGCGCGGCGGTGGACAACACATCCTTGATGAAACAGCCCTCGCGGGGATGGACGCCGACGCCTATGGCCAGGGGCTTGACCTCGTGATCGGCTCGGAACCCACACCGGAATTCGCGGCGATGGTCGCCGAGGAGTATCGCCGCCTCCTCGACGCGCTGGGGGACGACACGCTGCGCCAGGTCGCGCTTGACCGCATGGAAGGGTACACGACCGACGAGATCGCTGATCGGCTGGGATGTGCGCGGCGAACCGTCGCGCGCCGGCTCGACCTCATCCGCAAGATCTGGACGACGGAGGAACCGACGTGACGTTCGCCGAACCCTCCCCTTCGGCCGGCTCGTGTTCCCTCTCGCAGGCGAAGCGCGTCAACGCGGCCTGCGACCGCTTCGAGTCCTCCTGGCGCTCGGGACACTCCCCACGAATTGAGGAGATCCTTGCGGAGGCGGGGGCCTCGGAACGCACGGAATTCCTCCGCGAACTACTTCCACTCGAGCTCGAATTGCTCCGAGAAAAAGGGGAGGCGCCTCGGTTCGAGGACTACCTGACGCGATTTCCGAATGACGTCGCTCTGCTCCAGGACGCTTTTGGCCGCCTGGATCCGGCGTCGACGGCCACGTCGCGCGAGCAAGACAATCGAACGGAAAACGAGCTGGAATCGACCATATTCCTGCCCAGAGATTCGTCCATAGCGTCCTCTCCGCTTTCCCCGGTTCTTTCGAGCTTCGGCGACTATGATCTCATCGAAGAACTCGCGCGAGGAGGGATGGGGGTCGTCTACAAGGCGCGCCAACGAAGCCTGAAACGAACCGTCGCGTTGAAGATGATTCTGTCGGGTCAGTTCGCATCGGCCGGTGAGCGTGACCGGTTCCATCAGGAGGCGGAGTTGGCCGCTAACCTGGACCACCCGCACATCGTTCCCATTTACGAGGTGGGGGAACATGATGGGCACCATTATTTCAGCATGAAATTGATTGACGGCGGCAGTTTGTCGCGGCGGATCGGTCGCTACTCGAACGACGCCCGTGCCGGGGCCCGGCTCCTGGCCACGGTGGCTCGCGCCGTGCATCATGCGCACGAACAGGGTTTTTTGCATTGCGACCTGAAGCCGGCGAATATCCTCTTGGATGCCCAGGGGGCGCCCCATGTCACCGACTTCGGGCTGGCGAAGCGATTCCAGGACGACAGCGCCCTGACGGTGACCGGCGCGATCATGGGGACGCTGAGCTACATGGCGCCTGAGCAGGCCCTCGGCCGTCGCCGCGAATTGACCCCTGCCGCCGATGTCTACGGCTTGGGGGCCATCCTCTACGAACTCCTCGCGGCCCGGCCGCCGTTCCGGGCAGCGACCGAGATGGAGACGGTGGCTCAGGTGCTCTACAACGAACCGACTCCTCCCAGCCAGGTTCGACCGGGGATCGCCACCGACCTCGAAAAGATTTGCCTGAAATGCCTGGAGAAGTCGCCCAAGGACCGCTATCCCTCGGCCGCAGTCCTCGCCGAGAATCTCGAACGTTACCTGAGAGGAGAGGGCGTCCAGGGGACGGGACTCTCGCAACGCCTCCGCCGTTGGACCCGCCGTGAACCCGAGCTCGTCGCCCGTCTGGGAGGACTGGGCCTGATCGCCGCACTCACTCAGTTCAACTATGCCTGCACCCCGAACCCTCAAATATCAACACACCGAAATGTCATGACCGTGCTCGGGCTATGGGCGACTCTCTCCCTGGCGTTCCAACTTTCGCTCCGCCGAGGCTGGAAACCCGAGGCTCTCCGTTACCTCTGGGCGGCGACTGATATCTTGCTGGTGACGCTTCTGCTGAAGATCCTCAACGGGTTCGAGAACTCCCTGCTCGTCGGCTACCCGCTTTTAATCGCGGCCTCGGGTCTCTGGTTTCGCGTCCGCCTGGTCTGGTTCACAACCCTCCTGGCCGAGCTTGGCTATGGATTCTTATATCTGAACCATCTTGGATTTCAGGGATCCTTGGTACGCCCCGCCCAATACCCGAACATCTTCATGGCCGCTTTGGCGGTCACCGGATTCGTCGTCGCCCGGCAGGTGAAACGGATCTGGGCTCTCAGCAGTTACTACGAGCATCGACCGACCGTCTAACCTGCCATTGAGAATCAGAAGATATTAGGTATCTTTATGAAAATCCAGTTCACAAGAACATTTCTGACCTCGCTGACGAGGTTCAGGCCAGGTTGAAGACGTGGAACTGGTTGCAGGCCGGCAGGTCGTATGCCCCTTGGGCCATGGTTCCTCCAGGCTGGCATTCCCCCATGCTGTGGCCCCAACCGATGCGACGGCCCTACGACGGCCCTTCGTTCAGGAAGGATACCAGCCCGCCTCATGGCCTCATGTGGTTCAAGTTCCGTGAGGTCGGGCCTGAAGGGTTCGACGTTTACGAACAAGATGGTCGAGAGATCGTTATCCCGTGATACTGACAATCCCCGATCAAATTACTTGCCCCGGAGTGATCGAAGGGGGACGGGGATTTTCAGAATAGCCCGGCCGCCATCAAGATTTCCCGCAAGGCCACGAGCGGCGGGTGGTTCATCCGCAACACATCGATGGTCGTGCGGCCGATGGCGGTCCGGCCGATGAGCGTGCTCCCCTTGTAGCGGAAGTGGTAGGACCACTTGTGCCGTCGCGGGTGATAGAGCCGCGTCAGCTTGCCGGTCGCCGGGTCCCGGCCGGTCAGGTTCGGCCCCTTGCGGCCGTTGCAGTAGACGCAGGATAACGCGAGGTTGCCCGCGACGGTCCGCCCGCGATGCTGGCGGGCGATGATGTGGTCGATCTCGAAGGCGGCACGCGATCCGATCTGGGGCAGGCGGCAGTATTCGCACCGGCTCTCCGCCCGCTGCCACACCAGCCGTTCCAACGCGGCATTCATCGCCTAGGCGAGTTTCTTCAGGGAAAACCGAGCCTTGGCGTGCATCAAATCGATGAGGAGGCTGATCCGAAGGTAGCTCTCAAGCTCGTCCTTCTCGGCGGGCGTGAGGGCGTCGTCCTGGTTCCTCACCAGCAGGTCATGCAACCGGTCCTGGTCGCTCTGGTCGAGGCGGAAGATTTTGAGCACGGCTTCCGCCGCGTCTTCCGGTAGGTCGGCCTCGTCGGGGTGGATCATGCGGGCGATGATCGCCGCGTCGGTGCTGGCAGTCGGGCCAGATTGGGTAGCCATAACGTCTGTGCTCGCAAAAACTTCACCTGAATTCATGGTCATTTTATCAGGATCGGCCGTTCTTGCCAATCGACTCTTCGAGGCCGATCGATCGCGGCTTACTTGCACCGCCTGGCGTCGCAACGGCTCTCCCAAGGATGCTTGGCCTCCCAGGCCGGCCACATACCGTGCCTGGAACTGCGGGACCCGTCTCTGCGGCCGGGTCCATTGGGCCTTGTCCTCCGGCACCGGGTTGTAAACCATTCCCACGGCCGTCATCCGGCCCTCGACTACCGCGCCATGGGGACCTTGCATCCCCGACCCGGTGAGGTCGAGCGAGACATAGGCGCAAGTCTTCCTGTGGGCATCTCTGTGCCAGGGCCACGACTCGGGCGCACCGAATTACGCCTACCCATTAGAAGAGATCGTATCGTTTTCCGCTCGAAGTCAATTATCGGGATTTGTTAACGTAGGGCAGACCTCGGCCGACCGAGGCTTTGCGAAATGTCCCGGATCGATTTTGGCATCTGTCAGAAGAATGTAGAGGTTTGGCATGTCGCGCGACACGACGCTGAAGCGAATCCTGGACGGTGGCATCGTCGCGGTGGTCCGCGCCGAGTCGGGGGAGTCGTTGGTCAAGGTCGTGCGAGCCTTGGCGGAAGGCGGTGTGACGGCCGCAGAGATCACGTTCACCGTGCCTGACGCCGTCGAGGTCATCCGACAGGTGCGGAAGGAGATCGGGGATGCGATCGTTCTGGGAGCGGGGACGGTGCTCGACCCTGAGACCGCACGCGCCGCGCTCCTGGCGGGGGCGGAGTATATCGTGTCTCCGATCGTCAACCTTGAGGTGATCCGTCTGTGCCGCCGCTATGACAAAGTCATCATGCCGGGCGCATTCACTCCGACCGAGGTCGTCGCTGCCTGGGAAGCCGGGGCCGACGTCGTGAAGATCTTCCCCGCCGATATCGGTGGTCCCGCTTATCTAAAAGCCCTGCGTGGACCTCTGCCTCAGATTCGCATGATGCCGACGGGCGGTGTCGATCTCAACACCGCCGAGAATTTCCTCAAAGCCGGCGCCTGCTGCCTGGGTGTGGGGGGCTCGTTGGTCGAGCCCAAGGCCGTCACGACGAACGACTTCGCGCGACTCCGCGATCTGGCTGGGCAATACGCGGCGATCGTCCGTAAGTTCCGCGCCGGCGTTTGAAAGTCTTGCCGTGAATCCTGGTCATCATTCTCCTTCGCCCAACCCTTCCCCTTTCCATCGCGCCTGGCGGGCGTTCCGGCTCGCCCTGGCGTTTCTGACGTTGATCCCGGTTCGGATCGGCGACCATGAGGCCACCGAATCCGACCTCGCCGCTTCCCGATACGCCTATCCCTGGGTAGGAGCGGCCATCGGCCTGTCCTTGGCGGCGGCGAGCCTGGGCCTCGCCCACCTTGGCGTTGGCGCTGGTTTGTCGGCGTTCCTCTTGCTGGCTCTCTGGGCCATTTGTTCGGGCGGGCTGCACCTGGATGGACTCGCCGACACCTTCGATGGCCTCTTCCTCTGGGGAGACGCCCAACGCCGATTGACCGTGATGCGCGATCCTCACGTAGGGAGCTATGGGGTCTCTGTAATTGGTTTGGTGCTTTTGGGGAAGTTCGCGGCGCTTGGTGAATTGGCGGACTTGGGGACAAGTCGAACTTGGGGTGTGCTGGGGGCGGCGTTCACGTCTCGTGCACTGATCCTGGTCTCGGCGGGCCTGGCCGGTTACGCCAGGAGGGACGGGACCGGCCGCTTCATCATCGGAGCGACCACTCCGCGCGATGCTGTCATGGCTGGCCTCTTGACTTTGGCCATCGGTTCCGGAACTGCGGGAGCTCCGGGTTTGGCCGCTGCGATCACAACGTTGCTACTGGCGCTTGGGATAACCGATCTGGCGAGACGTCGCTTGGGTGGAGTCACGGGTGATACCCTCGGTGCCCTGGTGGAATTGAGCGAAACGACCTACCTGGTCGTCATCGGTATTCTACAAATCCATTAGACTTAAGAGTTTAGAGAGACTGAATCGGTGCGCTCCGGCGTGTGCGCGTGATTCTCTGCGGACCCTGGTCAGGTTCCGTATCCGGGTAGTCGCTACAACCCGACTTTCCCTTTGATTCGCTTCAAGGCGACTGCCGCTCGGGACCGATAACATCCGCATAAGCCTCTTGGCGCGCCGAGGGTTCGGGGACAAGGGCCGCGGCGAAGTGCCGGGAGAAAGGGCACGGCGATGGGCGAGACCATCTTGGTGCTAGGGGGGAATCGGTCGGGGAAGAGCCGTTTCGCCGAGCGTTTAGCCGGCGAGCGGGAGGCCGTGACCTACGTGGCCACGGCGATGCGGGAGCCGGACGACCCCGAAATGGTTTCCCGGATCGAACGGCATCGAGCGGATCGGCCGCGACATTGGACGACGCTCGAGGTACCGCGCGATCTTGAGGAAGCACTGACCCCGTTGGCGAGTCGGGAGGGTGCGGTAGTGATCGATTGCGTCACGCTCTGGATCAGTAACTTGATGCTCGGAATCGGCGGAGGGGCGCTGGGGGATTCGGAAATCCTCGATGCGGTCGTCCGGGCTGTTCGGGCGGGCCGAGGGATGCCCAGGGTGGTCTGGGTTTCGAACGAGGTGGGTTCGGGAATTGTTCCGGCCAACGCCATGGCGCGTCGGTTCGCGGACTTGCAAGGGATGGCCAATCAGCGGCTCGCGGCCGAGAGCGACGAGGTCCATCTCTGCGTGGCCGGACTGCCGATCCGGATCAAGTAGGCGAGTTGGCGAGAGGGCCGGGCAGGCTTAAGGACGCTCTGCCGGATGTGCTCGAGGCTGGGGAACTCGAGCCTGAGGAGAACGCACGTGACGTTGTGGAAGTTTCGGGTAAGGCTGGCGATCGTTGGGCTCGGGGTTTCCCTGGCCCTCGGGATCGTCGCGCCCCAAGCTTCTGCGGCAGCCAACGGGATTCGCCGAGCACCGCCTCGCCTGATCTATCACAAGAGCCGGTCCTTCCGAGTCCCCTTCAACGTCGACCCGAACGATCAAGCTCGGCTCAAAGAGGTCCAGCTCTGGTTTTCCGACGACGAGGGATATACCTGGAAACGAGGGGCGACAGCGACTCCCAATCGTCCCTTTTTCACGTTCAAGGCCCTGCGCGACGGTGAGTATTGGTTTGCAGTCCGGACCTTGGACAGCAAGGGAAAACTCTATCCGAGCGATGACGACGAAGTTGAACCGAAAATGAAGGTGTTGGTCGATTCGGTCCCGCCAACACTGAGGCTTGACCCTGCCGGGCGCAAGGGAACGATGGCGTCGGTGCGTTGGGAAGTGAAGGATGACCATCTCGATCTCAAGTCGCTCGTCCTCGAGTATCAACTCGAAGGGGTTCGTGAGTGGCGCCGGATTCCCAAAGTTCAACCAGCCCTGATCGGGAGCGCGAGGTGGGATGCGGGAACGGCCGAGCCGCTCCACGTCCGTGCGAGCATCTCAGACCGTGCTGGAAATACGGCGGAAGAGGTCGTGTCATTGCCGGAAGGGAGCGCACCGAACCCAGGAGCATTCACCAACGAGTTCAACGACACCGCACCGCCGATCTCGCAGATTTCGTCGGGACCGAGTTTTCCGCCCGTCGAGGATAATCTGCGAGCCGGTGAGGGGGCTCAAGATCCGCCCCCCGCTCGCGAGGCTGAATCCGTGAACAGCGCCTCCGGAGCCAACGAATCCGACCCGTTCCAGCAGGCGGCTTCTCCCAAGGAGTCTGCTCCTGCCGAGGGAGCCGGCGAAGCCCCCGCGCCGGGTCGAAGGCGGTCGCTCTTGGTGTCGAATCCGCGCTTCCCGCTCAAATACGCCGTGGACGACGCTGGTCCCGATGGGCCGAGCTCGGTCGAGCTTTGGGTCACTCAGGATCGAGGCGGAACCTGGGTTCGCCAGGGCGAGGACGCGGACCGAGTCTCCCCCTTCCCGGTCGACCTTGGCGGAGAAGGAACATTCGGGCTTTGTCTGGTCGCTCGATCCGCATTCGGCCTGGGAGATAATCCTCCCATGCAAGGAGATCCTCCTCAATTCTGGGTCGAGGTCGATCAGACGCGGCCGGACGTCCAACTCCAAACTCGGCTCGGTACGGGGAAGTTTGTCGGCCAGATCGCGATCGACTGGGTGGCAAAGGATCTCCATCTTCCGCCTCGTCCCGTACAACTCTTCTGGCGAGCCGACCAGAACGGGAGCCGTTGGTTTCCGATCACTCCTCAGCCAATCGAAAACAAGAGTCCTTATGTCTGGACGGTTCCGGCCAACATCCCTCCCCGGTTCCACATCCGCGTTGAAGTGATTGACGAAGCCGGTAACCGAGGATTCGCCGACACCACCGAATCGGGCCCCATCACCTTTGATCGAACCCGCCCCCGTAGCCGCATCATCGGCCTTGACGACCCCAGTCCTCGCGCCGGGGCAGGTAATCCGCCAAGCTCGATGCGCTAGGCTTCGACGATTTCGGCAGCCTACTGATTACGCATCACCGATGTCGGGCCGACGCATCTTAAGGGATGGGTCAAATTGAAATCATGAATTGTTTGTGAAACAATTGTTGTACACGCTGAAATTTAGGAGCTTTGGAGCACTCTGCGAGGCTGAGACATCAATGATCCTCTTCCAGGATGAGGTGCGATGAGCGCATGTCAAAGCTCGTGAGGCCTGACCTGGAGCGGGATTCACTCCCGCTCGGCGCCAGACATCACGAGCCTTATCGGTTGGATACGCTCGATTCAATTCGAGACGATAATCAGCCTCAAGCGGCGGGTCCGAGCAGGTCTTTCACGGCGTCGCGCTCGTCTTGCAGCTCTTTGGCAGAGGCGTCGAGTCGGGCGCGGGCTTCGTCGTCGATGGGCAGGTTCGGGACGATCGACCAACTCTTGCCGTCGGTGGACGTCAGGGGGAAGCTATAGATCAGGCCGGCCGGGATGCCGTAGCTGCCGTCGGAGACGACCCCCGCGCTGAACCAATCGCCCGATTTCGTGGGGAACGAGGCCGAGCGAACGGTGTCGAGAGCGGCATTGGCGGCCGAGGCTGCCGACGAAGCGCCTCGTGCCTTGATGACCGCGGCACCCCGCTTGGCGACGGTCGGGACGAACGTCTCGGTGAACCAGGCTGAGTCGGTGATCACCGAGGTCGCCGGCTTGCCGCCGATCAGGGCGTTCTTGTAGTCGGGGTATTGCGTATCGCTGTGGTTGCCCCAGATCGTCATGCGCGCGATGTCGCCCACCGGCACTCCCGCCTTGATCGCGAGCTGCGCTGCCGCGCGGTTCTGATCGAGCCGGGTCATCGCGAACCAGCGCTCGGCCGGAACCTTGGGGGCGTGCGACCGCGCGATCAGGGCGTTCGTGTTGCACGGGTTGGCGACGGCCAGGACGCGGACGTTCGGGCCCGCAGCGTCGTTGATGGCCTTCCCCTGCCCTGTGAAGATCGGTCCGTTGGCCCGGATCAGGTCGGCGCGCGTCATGCCGTCCTTACGAGGCAGACCGCCCACGAGGATCACCCAATCCGCCCCTTCAAAGGCCGTCGTGGTCTGGTCGGTGGCCACCACGTCCTTCAAGAGCGGGAAGGCGCAATCGTCCAGCTCCATGAGTGTGCCGTTGAGGGCGGGAAGCGCCGGCGTGATTTCCAGGAGCCGAAGCGAGACCGGCTGGTCGGGGCCGAACAATCCGCCCGAGGCGATTCGGAAAATCAGAGAATAGCCAATCTGGCCGCCAGCTCCGGTCACGGCGATGCGGATAGGTGCACTCATGCTCGATAGATTCCTAAGGAAAACAAAACTCTCGCACACAAGGATTCACGATCGGGGGGGCAATTCAAGGCTTCCATTTTAACGGCAGTGGAGGCCCCATAACCACCCTCAGGAACGAACGGGCATACAACCCCGAGGTCTCAAGCCTGTGGAGCCTGCTGGGTCGGGCTTGCCTTGGGCGCGGCGCGGAGCTTGGCCTGCATCAGAGCCATCTCGCGTGGCAGATGCCGCGCTCCCGCGAGGAGCACGATCGCTGAAAGCAGAAGGGCCGGCACGACGATCAGCAAGGCGGCGACGATATTCTCGGGAGGATGGTCCGAGACCTGAGTCGGAACCGCGCCGATCGATTTCAGGAGTTTTCCATACGAACTGGCCATGGTGAGCGGATCACCCAGCCAGTCGGCCGCTTTTCCGATCAACGTCGGGGACCAGATGTCGCCGAGGAAATGGATCGCGAAGATCGAGATCGCAAAGGCGGCGGCACGAAGGTTCGGTTGGACCACGTTGGCGATGATGGCGTTGCACGGTCCCGTGTTGATGAACATCAGGGTCTCGGCCGCGAGAATCGCCCCGAAAATCAATTTCTCCGAGGTGGAAAAGAGGGCGAGTACGACAAACGGGATCGAGGCGAGCATCGCGATGCCGGGGACGAGAAAAAGGGCCTGGGGACGCGTCTTGGCCATACGGTCAGCGAGCCAGCCGCCCAGGGACATGCCCACGATCGATGCGACCAAGGTGGCGAGCCCCAGGCTGGTCATGGCTCGGTTCTGCTCGATCTGCCGTGTATTCACCAGGTAGACCGGCACCCAGACCAGCATCCCACCGATGGCGAAGGTGTACATCGCCATGCCGAAGACCGAATAGGTATAGGACGAGTTGACCATCAGGTCGATGTAGTCTTCACGCGTCGCACCGGCCTGCTCGTGAGCCCGGAGCCGATCCTCGGCAACCCCTTCACTGGCGCCTCGAACCGGTTCGGGGAGGAAGAAAGCCGCGGCGGCGGCGATCAGGCTGGGAAGGCCGACGACAAAAAAGGCCAGATGCCAGGTGTGTTTCGTGGCGATGTACGCGCCTACCTTCATCCCCAAGGCCGTTCCGAGCGGCATCGCCAGGTAGAAGGCGGACATCAGCCGGGAGCGTTGTTGCCTGGAAAAGAGGTCGAGCAGGATTGTCGGCGCGATCACCCCGTAGGTCGCTTCGCCGATTCCCAAGAAGCTACGAGCCCAGATAAGGTGGCCATAGCTCGATGCCAGACCGCTCGCCAGGGTGGCCAGGCTCCAGACGCCCACTCCAAACCCCAACAGACGGTTCCGGCGATAACGGTCCCCCAGCCACCCCATGAGCGGGCTGACGACCGAGTAGCTGATCAGAAACACGGTAGTCAGCAAGCCCCACTGGGCGTTGCTGATCCGGAAGTCGTCCTTGATCTGCGGCTGCATCGACATCAAGACGCTACGATCCAAGTAGTCGAGCAGATTCATCGCGAAGAGCACGACAAATGTCGTCATTGCCCAACGCGGTGCCTTTGCAGGCGACTCCGTCGCCGCAACCGCCTCATCCCCCACATGCAACATCGGGTCCGCTCCCCTTCGCCAGTCGAGCCCTGGGAACTTGCCGATGCTACGCCATGCCTCGGGGCAGAGTCCAGGGGAAAGAGGGGAAGACCGAATGGTTGGGTTGCGATTGCGGTACCTACAATGGTTGAGATAAGATCATGATATTTTGTCGCGTTGTTTGTGTGAGGTCTCGGGGTCAAACGCATGGAAACGCCGGACTGGGTTACCGAGTTGATGGAGCTGCTCGGGGGGGGCTCGCGCATGTCTTGGATCAGGTGCGCTAGATGGTCGACCTTGATTTGCAGGGTCCGAACCTCTCCTATTCTGGTTTTTGTTCGATGACGTCGGCTTCTCTGCCTTGTCTGTCCCAAATAGGATACAAGTCATGTCGATTCCAGGGGGATACTTATCCCGCTGAACAGGAACTCCAGCGGAGACCTGAGAGGGCTACAGCCAAGCCGGCGCGGATTTTGCATAAAAGAATAGGTGAGGGATCACCTACTTGGCGTTCCGAGCGCGCGGACGAGAGATTGTCGAGCAGTGGGTAGCTTGCGGGGGCGGATCCTAACAACCCACGCTGGATTGCGAGCGCTGCGTCCTGATCGTCATTACGGAATACCACGATGCCGACCAGGGCGTGTTAAATACCCTCAAACGAGGTCGATGAGCATCGACACGGCCTGGTCTGTTGCATGGTGAACGGAAGCCGATGGGGTCAAGCCCTCGTCATCACCCAGGCGAGGTGCTATGGCAAAGGAGGGTTTATGTCCAGTTTCACCGACACCGGCGCACGAGCAAGCGCCGAACTGCGCGACTCGGCAGTGCGGTTGTTTCAGCCCATCCGGCTGGGGCGTTATGGGCTGAGCCACCGGATCGTCATGGCACCTTTGACCCGCTCGCGCGCTCGTCAGCCGGGCAACGTACCCACGGCACTCAACGCGTGTTATTACACGCAGCGAGCCTCGGCCGCCCTCATCGTGACCGAGGCCGCCCAGGTTTCGATGCAGGGACAGGGTTACGCCTGGACGCCGGGCATTCACAGCCCGGAACAGGTCGAGGGCTGGCGACTGGTCACTAAGGCGGTGCACCAGGCTGGAGGTTTGATCTTCTTGCAACTCTGGCATGTCGGACGCATCTCTCACCCATCCTTGCAACCGGATGGCATGCTCCCCGTCGCGCCTTCGGCGATCAGGCCCAGCGGCCAGGCATTCATCGAGAACGAGAAGGGCGAAGGGGAGTTGGTCCCGTTCGAGACGCCGCGAGCACTCCAGATCGAAGAAATGCCCTACCTCGTCCGGCAATACGAGCACGCGGCCAGAAACGCGCTGGAGGCGGTCTTCGACGGTGTCGAGATCCACGCCGCTAACGGCTATCTGCTGGACCAGTTCCTCGAATCCAGTACGAACCTTCGCACGGACGCGTATGGTGGCCCGATCGATAATCGGGCGAGGCTACTCCTGGAAGTGGTGGAGGCGGTCAGTGAAGTCTGGGATCCGGACCGTGTTGGAGTACGCCTCTCTCCCCTCGGCAGGCTGAACGACATTAGTGATGAGAATCCGGAGGAGACGTTCGGGACCATCGCTATGAAGCTCAGCAACGCAAGTCTCGCCTACCTGCACATCGTCAACCCGGCCCTCGCTGCCGTCGAGCGGGGGACCGAACCCGACCCTCTTGCTCTGCGGATGGTCGATCTGATACGCGAAAAGTATCGTGGTGCGCTCATCGTTGCCGGTGGCTTCGACCAGGACTCGGCCGAAGCCTGGCTCCGGCAGGGCAAGGCGGACCTGATCGCCTTCGGCCGCAAGTTCCTGGCCAACCCAGACCTGCCCGAACGGTTTCGCGTGTGCGCCCCGCTCAACGCCGATAATCAGTCCACGTACTACGGTGGTGGCGCCCGTGGATATACGGACTACCCGAGCCTCGCCCAGCAACGAGGTGAGGAGCCGAAGCCCTGCGTGGACGACCGGTGGCGCTGATCGTGCGAACCGGAGTCGCAGGCCTCGAGAAGCCATGGTACGTAGGTGAACGACCTCGGCCTCGTGAACCTGGCGGGACTGACCAAATTGTTTGATCTCGACTTGCGCGGCACTCAGGTCTCAGACGCCAGAGCTAGAGTGCTACAACTGGTGTCGACGAGAAGCGTGTCTGTGCAGCTCGGGCGTGAAAATGGTGCCGGTCGTCAAAACTACAACGGAGTCAATGTCCGGATAACAGCCAGTTAGTGGCTCATCCGGCAAGTTCCCTTCTTGTAGGGTGGGCATTGCCCACCAGGGATTAAACCCTGGTCGAAGCCACGAGATTGGTTGGCAGTGCCCACCCTACGGGAAAGCCACTTGGCGGATGAGCCAGTTAGATGTGTTCACGATGTTCCTACTTGCCCCCAACCCATCCGACATCGCAGAATTGAGTGATCGCTTCGCCCACGGAATACCTGGCGGCTCTTCGGAGGAGGACACCGCGGTGAACCTGAAACCACTGGCGCTCGCCTTTGTGCTCGGCCTCGGCTTTGATATCTGCTCGGCCGACACGCTGACAGGCACGGTCCGCGATGCTAACGGGCGCCCGGTCGCCGGCGCCCGGGTCGACGTCGCCACGGCCGCTCCCAAGGTCGGCCCCGCGATGTTCTGCTCCTCCTGCTACCTCGACTGCGCCAAGTGGACCAAGACCAACGCCGACGGCAAGTTCGTCATCGCCAAGCTCAGCCCCAGCCTCAAATTCCGCCTTCTCGCCACCGCACCCGATATGCTTTCCGCGATGACTAAGCTCGTCGACCCCGCCTCCGAAAGCCCGGCGATCACCCTTGAGCCCGTCCCCGCCGACCTCCCCCCGAGCGTACGCTGAACGGTCGCGTCGTCGACGCCATGGGCCGCCCGATCGCCGGCGCACTCATCAGCCCTGAGGGGGCCGAGACCCGCGAACGACGCTGGTGGGGGGCCGTCGAGGGCGTCCGCCCCACCGTCTCCGACACCGATGGCCGCTTCCTCATGATCCTCGATCGGTCCTACCGGGGCGTCGACCTCGAAGTCATGTCTTCCGGATTCGCGGGGACGTCCGTCCCCCTCCTCACCCCCCGGTCCAAGCCCCACACCATCACCGTCCCGCTCGGCGCCAGGGTGACCGGCCGCCTCCTCGATGACGGCAAGCCGGTCGCGGGCGTCCAGGTCGCCATCGTCCAGCTCGACCGCCATGCTGGCATTCACTTCATCAAGGCCGTCGGTGCCACCACCGATGGGGCCGGCAAATTCGTCTTCGAGAACCTTCCCGCAAGCCAGAAATACGCCATCTTCTCGAACGTCTCCAGCAACTCACCGGCCTCTCCGGTCCTGGCTACCCGGACCCTCACTGTCCCTGCGGACGGCGACTCGCGCGACCTGGGCACGCTCCCCGCCATGCCCCCTCTCACCCTCAGCGGACGGCTCATCATACCTGGTGGCGCCAAGGTCCCGCCGCAAACCAAAGTCTCGCTTGGCCGCAACCCCGCGTGGGATCTCATCGCCGTCCCCGTCGCCGCCGACGGCACCTTCTCCGTTGCACCTCTCCCGCCCGAGACCTACGTCATCCATGTGGTCGCCAAGGGCTTCGAGGTCGACCTCTCCGGCCTGAAATATCAGACAATCGGCACAAGCTCGTTTGGCATGCGCATAGAGGAGTCGATCAAGAACCTCACCATCCCCCTGAAGCCATCTACACCGACGTCTGCCGCCCGGCTGCCGTAGACTCTGCCGATGAGGCCGACCGCGACAAGGTTCTGGCCGACTACGAGCGGAATCTCGAAAAACCCCAGTCCGTCACCCTAGTTGGCAGGGTCCTCAAAGACCGCAAGCCCCGCCCCGGAGTCGTGATGTCCTTGTATCGTTCGCCCGCCGAGTCGCCCGATCGCCACGCGTCGAAACCGATCGCGGAGGTGAAGACCGACGACCTGGGCCGTTACGCCGTCCCCGGCCTCGCCGCCGGCGACGGCTACTTCTTCAAGGTCTACCCCGGTGATACCTCCGACGACTCCGGTTGGACCCACCAGAGCCCCTACCACCAAACCCTCCGTCCCGAAACGGCCGGCTTCGTCCGCCTCCCCGACATCCGCCTGATCGACCGGGATCAGAGCCTGTCCGGCATCGTCGTCGACCCGAAAGGTAACCCCGTCTCTGGCGTCACCGTCTCCGCCAAGATCGCGGACAGCTACATCCACGTCTCTCGACCCGAGGACGGCCCGCCCCCCTGGATGGTGACCGACGCCCAGGGCCGCTTCGACCTCCGCCAGCTCCCCAACCTCCCCATTGAGCTGATGGCCAACGTCAGAAACCCCAAGGGTGGCATCATACTCTACTCCGCCATCGCCCGCCCCAAGCGAAATCAGTCCGACATACGCATCCTCTTCGACCCCAGCCTCACCAAGAAACCCGAAGACCTCGATATGACCACCGACACCAGGCCCTCGCCGTAAGCTGTGGGCTGATTCTTCACGCGACGAGGGGATAGGGATAATACCGTAGCGGCCCGTGCCCGCTGGAGCACGAGGATCGTCGGTCAGGATCGGTGACTCCTCTCAGGAGTCACCCCACAGACGTCGAATTGTCGGTCCCTTCGTCCTCGCCTTCCTCGCCCGAGGTGTCGCCTCGCTCGTATTCATCGATAATATCGGTTAGGTCCACAAGGGCCTGGGCACGATCGATAAGCCCCGCATCACAGACACCATCCCTGATGTACCCGACTGGTCCCGGCACATGATCGTGGCCGATCTCCCAATCAATCCCGTACTCACGTGAGAGAAGACAAAGGACATCGAACAGATCGCGGGCATCGCCATCCGGGTAGCCCTCGCTGGCCGCCGCCTTGATATCGTCGGGGTGGGGCAAGAAGTTCATCTTGCTCCCGCCGAAGAGACGTCCGCTGTCACTAGATTCTCCCTCGAAGAAGTGAACCGGCTCGCAGCTCAACCAAGTCCGTCCTTTGTTTGCCCGATCCGCGGCACTCCGAACCCCCGCCCGTTCCTCAGGACTCACCGACCGAGTCGAATGGTAGTAGATGCTGAATCCCATTCTTGGCCTCCAGTGGTTCAAACCGTTGTCATGCATGTGTGTGGATGATCGATTGTTTTGCTGGCGCATGCGTAATAGTAGATTTGTTATGCTGGTTGATCGTATCCCGCGTCGAATGTATCAAAGGCCTGAGAGACCGGTGGCTTTGTGGGAGGCGCACCGGTCGGATTTCGATGACTCAACTCAGGTGCGAGAGACCGCTGCGGTCTTCAACCGCTAATCAGGCCGCTTGCTCCAGAGGTGGTCCGAGAAATCCATGAACCGCTGCCAGTCGTACGCGGTCAAGTCGTGGACGCCGCGTCGGATGTGGTAGCCCACCTTCCCGCGTATCGCGGGGGATTCGAGCAGGGGCATCTCGTCGGGCTGAAATCCGGCATGTCCGTACAGGGCGTAGACCGGCGCGGCGTTCGCCAGCCCCAGGAACTCGCCGCGCTGGTCGGCCCAGAAGTCGGCGTCGGCGCTGGCGACGTAGAGGCCGCGCGGGGCGATCAACGCCAGGAGTTGGTGCTGGTCCAACGGTAGCGCGGCCTCGCGGCCGTTGAATGAGTGGAAGCCCTTGCAGAACCAGTACGGGAAGCCGTGATTGATCGCCTCGACGGTCTCGCCGAAATTGCGGCGGCTCAGCGCGGCGCCGCCGCAACCCGAGTCATTCGACACCGAAAGGGCGAACCGCTCGTCCTGTGCCGCCGCCCACAGGGCTGTCTTGCCACCCCGCGAATGGCCGACGACGGCCACCTTGGCGGGGTCGACGTCCGGGTCGGTCTGCAAGTAATCCAGGACGCGGCAGGCGCCCCACGCCCAGGCGCCGATCGTGGCCCAGGCGTCCGCGCCCGGCGTGATGCCGCTGGCCCCCCCGGCGACCGGCCAGACGCCCCGGACGCCCCTGGCCCGCTCCGCATCGTCCTTGGTATCGGGATCCACGTCGCTCGTGCGGAAGACGGCCGTCGCGTAGCCGCGGGCGATGATCTCCTCGGCCGGCCAGAAGCCGGCCTTCTGTCTTCGCGACGGGTCGGCGCTGCTCACCGCCCGGTTGTTGATCAGCAGAAACACCGGAACGCGCGGGCGCGCCTCGTCGCCGTTCGGGACGAGGACCGCCGCCTCGAAGCTGAACGACTTGCCCGAGTCGAGGCTAACGATCCGCACGCGTTTCAGCGTCGCGCGCCCGTCCATCGCCTTCGGGTCCCGCTCCAGGACCTCGAACCGGACCTCCGACGGCCTAGACGGCGTTCGCCCATAGACGAACTTCCGGAACAGCTCCAGCGTCTCCGGACGCCGCTTTCGCTCCCACACCTCGGGGTTCGAGACATGCGTGCCGTCCTCGCATACGAGCGGGTCGGGGAGGTGGTACGCGACGACCTCACTCTCGCGGTAATTCCACGGGACCTTCCGCCGTTGGAGGTCATCGAGCAACTCCTGATTCGGTTGCCACCCGCCCTCTCGGGGTCGCGCGGGAGCCTTCGTCGGCTCGACGCGTTCATCGCCGAAGCCGGCCACGGGCGACATCGTGAGCCACGCGAGGATCCCCAACACCAACGATCGACGACCGCAGGATTGCATCGCGCGTAACCTCCCAGGCAAAAGGCCCTACCCGGATCATCATCCAGGGCCTGTACCGACGAATCGCGTAGTCGCAAGTAAATACAAGGAGAGTAGTCGCACCGCGCGATTAGGCGGCCCCAACACGGGTCCATTCGCCATCGGAGCGAACGAACCGCTCATCCCACTCGGCGTTGCAACCAGCGACGAAGTCGTGCAATACGGCTTCGTCAGGTTGGACTAGAGTGATGTACGCCAGATCGCCCTCGTAATAAGAACTCGGGTAAGACGATTTGGCCCATCGCTCGGCGCATACTCGCTGAACTTCATGTCGAAGGCATTACTCGGACGACCTGAAACCACATCTCAACTGGGCAGATGATTCCGTGAACGTACAGCCGCGCCGCGCGGCGAACGGCGTCCGCTGGTTCGCGCTTCAGCACGATTCACCGCCCCTTCGCAAGCCGTCTAAC
>Ga0153954_1000083_pt1 | contig 81940 bp, 75 predicted proteins | sample TSFL038MetaG_FD_102277 | JGI IMG/M metagenome (GOLD analysis project Ga0153954, IMG submission 102277) | Attine ant fungus gardens microbial communities from Florida, USA - TSFL038 MetaG | ecosystem: Host-associated > Fungi > Mycelium > Unclassified | place: USA: Florida, Wekiwa Springs State...
ACAGCGTGAACTCGGTGGGCGACAACGAAACCGGTTGGCCGGCCTTCCACACTTCGTGGGTGTCCTCGTCAAGCTCGATGTCGGCGAACATCAGCCGGGAGTTGCGCGGCTCCTGGGCACCCTTACCGGCCCGGCGCAGGATGACCCGCAGCCGTGCGACCACCTCCTCCAGACTGAACGGCTTGGTCACGTAGTCGTCGCCGCCGAGAGTCAGCCCGGTGATCTTGTCCTGCAGCGAGTCGCGCGCGGTCAAGAACAGTGCCGGGGCGTCGATGCCGTCGGCGCGCAGCCGGCGCAGCACACCGAAGCCGTCCATGCCCGGCATCATCACGTCCAGGATCACCGCGTCCGGCCGGACCTCGCGCGCGCGGTCCAGCGCCGCCGGTCCACTGGAGGCGGTATAGACCTCGAACCCCTGGAATTTGAGGCTGACCGACAGCAGCTCGACGATGTTCGTTTCGTCATCGACGACCAGAACTCGTGCCTCCGGTGCAGCGTCTTGCGCAGCTGTTGCTCCCATAGCGTCAATTCCCTCGCGGTCCGGTGAAAACCACCTGGATATCGGCTGTATATTTACTGTCAATCAAACTAGCTCATAGCGGCTCACAGTCACCCCTAGACTGACTGGATGAGCTTGGCCAAGCAGCTGTTCGCCCTGTCCACCGCCCCGGCACGGATCGGTCTGACGATCGCCGACGCCGGGCTCGGTGTGGCCACCACGGCGCTCGGGCTGGCTCGCCAGGCTGTTGGCGACGCCGGAAAGCAGGGCGCGAACAGCTCGATGGCGCACATGCTGGGCCTGGACGACACCATCGCCCGAGCCAACCGGCTGGCCAAGTTGATGGATGACGACGCACCGCTGGGACGTGCGCTGGCGCCGGGCGGTCCAGCCGACCGACTGCTGGCACCGGGCGGGCTGGTGGACCAGCTGACCGGGCCAGGCGGAGTGATCGACCGGCTCACCGCTGAGGGCGGCGGGCTACAGCGGGCCCTGCAGCCCGGCGGCCTGGTGGACCAGCTGACCGACGAAGACGGGTTGATCGAACGACTGCTGGCCGAAGACGGCCTGGCCGACCGGTTACTGTCCGAGGGCGGGCTGATCGACAGGCTGACCGCCCGCAACGGGCCCCTGGAGCAGCTCGCCGGTGTCGCCGACACCCTGAGCCGGCTGGCCCCCGGCATGGAAGCTCTGGAACCGGCGATCGAGACGCTGCAGGAGGCGGTGATCGCGCTGACGATGGTGGTCAACCCGTTGAGCAACATCGCCGAACGCATCCCGCTGCTGCCTCGCCGATCCAGCCGACGCACTTCGGCCCGGACGGTGCGCTCCCAACGGGTGATCGACCAGGACCCGACCGAATCAGAGAATTGAGCCCGCTGCGGTGATGGCGGCGACTCCGCCACGCCGCGGCTTAGAAATCCGGAACCTCACAGCAACCGCCCTGCTGCTCATTCAAGTAGTCCCGGACGCTATCCGTCAGGGCCGACAGAAATGGAGCCGCGTGAGAGACTCGAACTCTCGACATCCGCTTTACAAGAGCGACGCTCTACCAACTGAGCTAACGCGGCCGGGCCGGCTCAATGAGCCATAGCGATTGTACGACGGGGTGATGCCGTCAGATCCGCCCACTCCCGCAGGCTTGAGCGGGCGGAGGCGCGAGCGGCGCTGTCGGCTGCCGTCGGCTGCCGTCGGCTGCCGTCGAGTCGGCAGCACCTCGCGGGACGTGGTACAGCAAACTTGAGACGCCTCACGCGGTAAGCGCGCGATATTCCATTTGACGTTTACTGCGCTTTTTCTTACCTAAACGGGTATAGGCTCTCAGGCTGCAGGCAGTTCATTCAACTTGGGGGAAGAAGGACCATGCAGCTGACGCTCAACCCGTTTATCACCGGCACCGTCGCGATTACCAGCGCGGCCCTCGTCGCCGTCGCACCCGCAGCACCACAACTGGAGATCCTCCAAAACCGGCCGGTCGAACTCACCGCGGTCGCCTCGTCGGCCGCCGCCACCAACTTGGGATTCATCGTCATCGACGACGGCACCGTCGGGTTTTTCCCCCTGGGCCCGATGGCCGACATGCTCGGCCTGGGGAACGTCACGCTGGCGCAGATCGTCAATTTCTTGGGCATGGGCGATGACCAGCTGAGCGAGTTGCTCCCCGGCCTGGTCAACGGACTTGGTCTCGGCCACACCACGGTAGGAACGCTGGTCAATGGTCTCGGACTGTCCGACATCGGGCTGGCCGGTCTGCTCAATGGACTGGTCGACGGGCTCGGCTTGGACAGCGTCACCCTCGGCGCTCTGGTCGACGGCCTGGGCCTGGGCGGCCAGAACGTCGGCGCCCTGGCCCTCGGCCTGGTCAACGGGCTGGGCCTGAGCGGCGTCACCCTGGACCAGTTGGTGACCGGCCTGGGCTTCGGCGACATGGAGATGAAAGACCTGGCGCCCATCCTGACCGCCCTGGGCGCCGCCGTGCCGGGCCTGAACAACGTCACGTTCGGTGACGTGGTGAACGGGCTGGGCATGAGCAATGTTCAACTCAGCACGATCCTCACCGATCTCGGCGGGAACGCCATCTTCCTCAACACCCTGATGGAGTGGGTCGGGGTGATCCCGGGCCTCAACAACATCACCACCCTGGGCGGGCTGCTGGAGGTCGCCGGACTCAGCGACGCCGCCATCTTCCCCGGCCTGGCGACTCTGCTGACCGACCCGGCCGCCGGTATCGGCAGCATCGATCTCAGCAGCGCACTCGACGTCCTGGGCCTGGACAACGCCACCCTCGGCCAGCTGCTGCCCACGCTCCCGCTGAACATGTCGGTCGACAGCCTGCTGGGCGGGCTGGGCCTGGACAACACCACCCTGGGCGACCTGCTGGGCTCCGGCCTGATTCCGTTGGGTGCCACGGTGGGCGGCATGCTCGATTCCCTCGGCCTCTCAAGCACCACCCTGGATGCCCTGATCACCGGACTGAACGGTTCAGGGCTGAGCCTGCTCAACGACAGCCTGAACGACCTGCTCACCAACGTCGGCGTCGACGATGCCACCATCGACGACCTGCTCACCGGGCTCGGCCTCTACGACCACGCCCTGTTCAGCTTCAGCTTCTAAAGGCAGTCCCCGGGCCGGCAAAGGCAGGCCCGGGGCTAGGCAAACCGCGTCAGTCGCGGGTCAGGTACTCCAGCACCACGCGGGTGAACGCGTCTTTGGCCTCGATCATGGTCCAGTGCCCGCAGTTGGGGAACACGTGCGTCTCGGCGTCGGGGATGGTCCGCATCGGGATCAGCGCCATGTCCAGCGGGCTGACCCGGTCGTCGCGGCCCCAGGTGACCAGCGTCGGCGTCTTGAGCCGATGCATCATCGCCCACGGCAGCGGTCCCTTGGACACCTGCATCATCTTCACCATGTTGGTGAAGGCTTCCTTGCCGTACATCCGCCGGGCGCTGGCCAGGGTGTCGGGGTCGGTGGCCAGTGCCCACCGCTCCTCGATCAGCTCTTCGGTGATCACCGAGGGGTCGTAGACCATCGAGTGCAGCCAACGCACCAGCGCGTCGCGGCTGGGGTTGTCGACGAAGTCCTGCAGCAACCGGATGCCCTCGGCCGGTCCCGGGCTGAGCAGGTTGGTGCCGATGCCGCCGATGGTCACCAGCTTGCTCACCTTGTCGGGGTTGCCGATCGCGTAGCCGATGCCGACGCCGCCGCCCATCGAGTTGCCCACGATGCTGAACTGGTCCAGACCCAGCGCTTCGACGAAGGCCGGCACCGCGCCGAACGCGGTCACCATGGGGTGCCCGCCGAAGTCGTCGCTGACCCCGAACCCGGGGAACTCCAGCGCCAGGCAGCGGAAGTGCTCGGCGAACGCGGGCAGCACGCCGCGGTAGTTGCGCCATCCGGTCACGCCCGGCCCGGAGCCGTGCAGCAGCAGCAGCGTGGGCCCGTCACCGGCTTCGTGGTAGCGCAGCACCCCTTGCTCGGTGGTGACTTCGCGCAGGGTCTCGTCGTGGCTCAGCTCGGCCGGCATATGTCTCCCTCAAAGGTCCCGAAACTCTTTAGACACGCTAACGCCGGACGCTGCCCGTCGCGGTGTCGGGGTCGGGATCTTGCCCGCGCTCGCCAAGATCGACATCGTCGGGCGCGACGGCGTGACACTCAACGACGCCTGGGCCGATGGACCCCTCACCTACCTGGGGTTGAGCGTCCCCGGATTCCCGAACCTGTTCAACATGACGGGTCCGGGCAGCCCGACCCCTGAAGCGCCGTCTGTTGCACCCTGAGTGGTGATCATCCGCTGTTGCGCAGTGCGCTGGCCAGCCCGTTCATCGTCAGCAGGATGCCGCGCCGCACCAGTTCGTCGTCATCGCCGGCGCGGTAGCGCCGCAACAACTCCACCTGAAGGTGGTTCAGCGGCTCCAGATAGGGAAAGCGGTTGAACACCGACCGCGCCAGCGCCGGGTTGTCGGCCAGCAGATCGTCGTAGCCGGTGATCCGCAGGTACATGGTGATTGCCCGCTGGTGTTCCGCGACGATCTTGTCGAATATGTTGCGCCGCAAAGATTCATCGGGAACCAGCTCCGCGTAGCGGGCCGCCAGGCCCAGGTCCGACTTCGCCAGGACCTGAGCCATGTTTGACAGCACGGTGCTAAAGAACGGCCAACGTCGATACAGGTCGTGCAGCACCGCCAGGCGGTCGGTTTCGCTTTCCGGGCCCGCTGTTATCCACTGTTCAAGCGCCGATCCGGTCCCGTACCAACCGGGCAGCATCACTCGCGACTGGCTCCAGGCCAGTACCCAAGGGATGGCACGCAGGTCGGCGATCGACGAGGTGGGTTTGCGCGACGTGGGCCGGCTACCGATGTTCATCGCGCCGATTTCGCCCACCGGCGTGGACGCCAGGAAGTAATCGACGAACCCTGGTGTCTCGTGGACCAATTCGCCGTAGGCACGCTGGGCGCGGGCGGCCAGGTCATCGAGCACCGCATACGCCGGTGCGGCAGCATCACCAAGGCCCTCCACATCGAGGAGCGTCGCCTCCAGGGTTGCGGCCACCAGGCTCTCCAGGTTGCGGCGCGCCATCTGAGGTTCGGCGTACTTGGCGGCGATCACCTCGCCCTGCTCGGTGAGACGCAGCGACCCGTTCACCGCGCCCGGCGGCTGGGCCAATATCGCCTCATAGCTGGGACCACCGCCCCGGCCGACCGTGCCGCCCCGCCCGTGGAAGAACCGCAACCGGATCCCCGCGTCGCGGGAGGTCTCGACGAGTTCGAGCTCCGCGCGGTACAACGCCCAGTTGGCCGCCAGATAGCCTCCGTCCTTGTTGGAGTCGGAGTAGCCCAGCATCACCTCCTGGTTATCGCCACGGGCGGCCACGATCGCCCGATACACCGGGATTTCCAGCGCCGCTCGCAGGATCGACGCGCCGCGGCGCAGATCGTCGATTGTCTCGAACAGCGGCACGATGCCTACCGGGCAGTACGGCGTCGATTCGGAGGCGTCCAGCAAGCCGGTCTCCTTGAGCAGGATCGCTACCTCCAAGAAGTCCGACACTGACCGGCACATCGAGATCACGTAGTTGGGCACCGCTGCCGGGCCGTAGCGAGCTACCGCGTGAGCGGCGGCTTCGATGACGGCCAACTCTCCGTGCGCAAGCTCCGACAGCACGGCGCGCTCCCCCAGCAATGGCCGGCGGGTGCCGAGTTCGCCGACGAGCAGCGCGACCCGCGCGTCTTCTTCCAGCGAGGCATAGTCGGGATGCACCCCTGCCCACGCCAGCAGCTCACCGACCACCTGCTCGTGTACGTCGGAGTTCTGGCGCATATCCAGGCCGCTGAGGTGGAAGCCGAACACCTGCACGGCCTCACGCAGCTGCGCCAGCCGGTCATCGGCCAACAGCGCTCCGCCGTGGCCCCGCAGCGACGCGTCGACAGTGTCCAGGTCGGCCGACAGCTCAATCGGTGTCGCATACCGCGGCAATCCCAAGTCCAGTCCATGCGGAGGCAGCTGGTCCAGGATCTCGGCCCCGGTCGCGGTGAGGCGGGCCCGGATCACCCGCACTGCCCGCCGGTAGGGCTCGTCGGCGCGAGCCGGCTCCTGTTCGGCATCGGCCAGGGCGGCCAACCCGGCGCTGACGCTGACCAGTCGCGCCGACATCGCCAGCTCCTGTTCCAGCGCGGTCAATTCGGTCAGGTAGTGCGCCACCGCGACATACGCGGCGCTGCCAGTGGCCAACCGAACCACGTCGCCGGTCACGTTGGGGTTTCCGTCGCGGTCCCCGCCTATCCAGGAACCGGGCCGCAGGATGGGCTGATCCAATAGGTCGGCACCCGGCCAGCGGGCACGTAACGCCGCCCGAACTTCGGCATTGATCTTCGGGATCACCTCGAAGAACGCCGCCGGGTAGTACCGCAACCCCACCTCGATCTCGTCGGAGATCTGCAACCGCGACACTCGTACCAACGCGGTCTGCCACAGCATCAGAACCTGGCGTCGCAGCTCGGTTTCGAGATCGCGCCCATCATCGGTCCTCGTTCGTCCCTCCGAGCGCAACCGCATCAGTTCACCGATTCGGTGTTGGCTGGCGAACACCGTGCGCCGGCGGGTCTCGGTCGGATGGGCAGTGATCACCGGAGCGACCAGGGCATTTCCCAGCGCTTCCGCCACGGCCGCCGAATCGAGTTCGGCCGCATCCAACTTCAAGTAAGTCGCCGCCAGGCTGCTGTCCTGCGGCGGTTCTGCGGCGGCTACGTGGATGGCGCGGCGCCGCTCCCGGTGGATGTCTTCGGCAAGGTTGGCCAGCAGGGCGAAGTGGCTGAACGCTCGAATGACCGGAATCGCTTCGTGGATGTCGATGCCGGAGAACATGCGAGCGATCTCGGCGCGGTCGATATCCGAGTGCCGCACCCCAAACGACGCCACCCGAGCTCGTTCCACCAGCCCGAACACCCGATCACCATTCTGTTCGCGGACCGTGTCGCCGAGAATCGAACCGAGCAGCCGAATGTCTTCACGCATCGGCTCCGTGGCTTCCCGGCCGATGCGCGTGCGGTGAACAGCGCCGATCGGTTCCAGTCCTGCATCCGTGGCGTCTGCCATAGGTGCCAGTATCGCCAGCTTTGGCGTACGCGACTAGTGTTGGCCCACTCACAGCGAGGCTTCGTCGCTCCGATCAGTCGTCGTGCGAGGCAGCCCGAAACGACCTCAACCGCATCAGGTAGCGCGGTACTCCCGACAATCCGAGACTGCGCGGCCAGGCGTCGGATCGGAAGTAGGCGTCGGTGCCACCGTCGACGAAAATAACACTGCCGCACAGGAATTCCGCAGAATCAGAGAGCATGAACATCATCCAGTCGGCCAGCTGCGCCGGATCCCCGTACCCGCCGACCGGCACTGGGAACGACTGAACCGCCTTGGCCTGCTGAGGTATCGCCAACAACTCGTCGAGCAGTGGAGTCTGGATGGCCCCGGGCGCCAGCACGTTGAGCCGGATCCCGGCCCCGGCCCACGCCGGAGTCACCGCGTGCCGGCGCGCCCAGCGAGTCACCGCGATCTTCGATGCGCCGTAGGCCATCGACGGCGCCGCCGGGCCCAGCAGCTTCACCGTTCGCGCCGCCCGCGCCGTCTTACCGGCGAGCAGGGCACGTACCGCCCGACGGGGAACGGCGGGGATGGTGGTCGACGAATTACTGCCGATCACCACCACTTTGGCTCGCTCGGTGGCGGCCAACGCCGGCCGCCAGGCGTCGAGCAGATCCACCACCCCGCGGAAGTTCACCTCGAAGACGGTCCGGGGCATGCCCGGACCCGGCTTCGGGCCCAGCCCGGCCGCCAGGACTGCGCCGTCGAGGCGGCCCCCACACTGCGCCAGCACCTGCTCGGCTGCGCCCGCTCGCCCGGTCGGGTTGGACAGGTCCGCGACGACTTCGGCATCGCGCAGGTCGACCCCGATGACGGTGTGGCCGGCCGCCCGCAGTTTCTCCGCCGCCTGACATCCCATGCCGGATGCCGACCCGGTCACCGCGTACACACCCACGTGACGTCCTCCTCTGGCCGTTGCGTTCCGTCCTACAGACATACAGGGCAAGGTGGACATCATGCACGTCGGATTCATCGGGCTCGGGAACATGGGCAACGGCATGGCCGCCAACCTGCTCAAGGCAGGTCACGCCCCGGCGTATGCGACCTACGGCGACCTGCTCGCCCGCAAGAGCTTCGAGCCGGCCGGTTTCGCCGCCACCCTCGGGCTCAAGGACGTGCGGTTGGCGTTGCAGGCGGCCGAGGAGCTGACGGTGCCACTGCCGCTGGGCAGCCTGCTGCGCGACCGTTTCCTGACCCTGATCGCCAATGGCGGCGGACAGCTGGACTGGTCGGCAATTGCCACCCTGGCCGAACGGGACGCGGGGATCGGCGGTTAGCGAGGCTCGACGCAGGAGAGCCGAAGCTGGACCGCCGAATCAAACCCGGCGGCCGCTAGCCTTCGACCACTCCGCGCAGCCCGTCGGCCCCGAACGCCGGCTCCAGCATCGACGAGAAGTCCGGACCGCGGCGCAGCATCTGCCCGCCGTCGACGTTGATGACCTGACCGGTGATGTAGCCGGCCGCGTCACTGAGCAGGAACAGCGCCAGGTTGGCGACATCTTCGACCTCGCCCGGCCGCGGAAGCGGCGTCGAGACGCGGTAGTCCTCGCTCAGCTCGGGCGAGTCCAGGATCGGGGCGACCAGCTCGGTGCGGGTCAGGCCGGGGCGGATGCTGTTGACCCGCACCCAGGAGGCACCCAGCTCGTCGGCAGCCAGCTGCATCATGTGGTCCAGCGCCGACTTGGTCGGGCCGTAGGCGCCGAACCAGCGGTGGGTGTTGCTGGCCGCGATCGAGGAGATCCCGACGAAGGAGCCCCCGCCGCCGCGCACCAGCGCCCGACCGGCGTGCTTGAGCACGTACATGGTGCCGTTGACGTTGAGGTCGACGGTGCGGCGCCACAGCTCCGAGTCGATCTGGGTGATCGGCCCGATGGTCTGCGAACCACCGGCGCAGTGCACCACCCCGTGCAGCCGGCCGCGCTGGGCCACGGCGGCATCGACGGCGGCGATCACACTGTCCTCGTCGGTGACGTCGGTCGGCAGGTGACGGACCGTGCCACGGGGTTCATGCGGCGGTCCCAGCTTCACCTCTCCTCCGTCGAGCCCCGCTGAACCGCCGAGCTCGGCGGCCACCTTCGCCAATCGATCGGCGTCTCGCCCGACGATCAGGACGTCGGCCCCGGCGGCAGCCAGCGCGGCTGCCACGGCCTTACCGATACCGCTGCCACCGCCGGTGACCAGGTAGCTGCGGTCTTCAAAGGAAAGCTGCACACCGACCCCTCACGTCGAAACTGAAACACGTTCTACCTATGGAACCATGCCTCAGGCCGGCGTCCCCGCCGAACGGCGCAAGGCGCTCAGCTCAGGGTTGGTCGCGGCGGGCCACAGCGGTGGGCCCAGCGGTCCGCCAGTCCTCGACATCAGGCGGCAATCCCAGCGGGGCGCGGTTCTCGTTGTGGGCCGCCCAGTGCGCGTGACCCAGTTGATGGATATGGAAGCCGTGCCGCAGCGCCTCGGTGAAACCCATCGCATCGGCGGCGCCGTTCACCGAATCCTTGATCAGCAGCGCGGCCATGGTGGGCAGCTTCGCGATCCGCCGGGCGAACTCCAGCGTCTTGTCCGCCAGCTCATCGGTCGGAAACACCTTGGAGACCATGCCCAGCCGGTGCGCCTCGTCGGCGTCCAGCGAGTCCCCGGTCAGCAGCAGCTCCTTGGCCTTGCGCGGGCCGAACTCCCACGGGTGGGCGTAGTACTCCACACCCGGCATGCCGAGGCGCACACCGACCACATCGGAGAACCGGGCATTGTCGGCGGCCACGATCAGGTCGCAGGCCCAGATCAACATCAGTCCGGCCGAGATGGCGTTGCCCTGCACCTGCGCGATGGTGATCTTGCGCAGGTCCCGCCACCGGCAGGTGTTCTGGAAGAAGAAGTGCCACTCCTGCAGATACGTCTTCTCCACGACCGGCTCCCGGGTGGCACCGTGGGATTGGAACGTCGGGTGCTGGGCCGGTCCGGGGCGCCGCTCGAGCAACGTGGCCTCCGACCCCAGGTCGTGGCCGGCCGAGAAGTTCTTGCCCCGTGCGGCCAGAATCACCACCCGGACGGTGTCATCGGCCTCGGCGCGGCCGAATGCCTCGTCGAGCTGCACCAGCAGGGTGCGATTCTGCGCGTTGTGCACGTCGGGGCGGTTCAGCCAGATCCGGGCGATCCGCCCGTCGTCGAGTGTTTCGTAGTCGACCAGGCGATCCGAAGTGTCGCCGGCCTGCTCCGATGCGGTGTCCGATGTGCCCATTGCCTCGCCCTCGTCGTCTTCGCATCACAGGCTACGGCGGCCGGCCTGTACTGCCCGAGCCAGGTGTGACACAGCGCGCACTTCGCTAGAGTCAAGTCATGCCTGCTAAAGCCGAAGACGCCGACATCGAGGACGTGGAACCGCTGGCCGACAGCACCGCGCGCCAAGCCCGGCGAGTGGTTGCCGCCTACGCCGAAGACGCCGACGAGTGTCGGGTGTTCCTGTCCATGCTGGGAATCGGGCCCGCAGCACCCGACAAGAACGGGGCGTAGATGCCGGAGGCCGGCGGTTCAGCGAGGCTCGACGAAGGAGAGCCGAAACTGGAACCGCCGCAAGGGCCCGGCGGTTCAGCGAGGCTCGACGAAGGAGAGCCGAAGCTGGAACCGCCGCACGAGCCGGGAGAGTCCGATTTCGTCGTAGTGGCCAACCGGCTGCCCATCGACATCGAGAAACTGCCCGACGGCACGACCGAATGGAAACGCAGCCCCGGCGGATTGGTCACGGCCCTGGAGCCGCTGCTCCGTAAGCGCCGCGGCGCCTGGGTCGGCTGGCCCGGCAGCCTGGATGCGCCCGACGGTCCGATCGACATCGAAGACCTGCGGCTGCATCCGGTTCCGCTGGACACCACCGACATCGCTGAGTACTACGAAGGCTTCTCCAACGCCACCCTGTGGCCGCTGTATCACGACGTGATCGTCAAACCGATCTACCACCGGCAATGGTGGGAGCGCTACGTCGACGTCAACCGCCGCTTCGCCGAAGCCGCGTCGCGCGCTGCCTCGCCGGGCGCCACCGTGTGGGTCCAGGACTACCAGCTGCAACTGGTGCCCAAGATGCTGCGCGATCTGCGCCCCGACCTGACCATCGGCTTCTTCCTGCACATCCCCTTCCCGCCGGTGGAGCTGTTTATGCAGCTGCCGTGGCGCGCGGAGATCGTCGACGGCCTGCTCGGCGCCGACCTGGTCGGCTTTCACCTGGCCGGCGGCGCCCAGAACTTCTTGTTCTTGGCCCGCAACCTCGCCGGCGCCGTCACCTCGCGAGGCGCAGTCGGGGTGCGCAGCCGGTTCGGCGAGGTCCGACTGACCGACCGCACCGTGCGCGTCGGCGCCTTCCCCATCTCGATCGACTCCGGTGAACTCGACCGCAAGGCTCGGGAACGCGGAATCCGTCGGCGCGCCAAGGAGATTCGGGCCGAACTGGGCCATCCGCGCAAAATCCTGCTCGGCGTGGACCGCCTGGACTACACCAAAGGCATCGACGTTCGCCTCAAGGCGTTCAACGAGCTGCTGGCCGAGGGACGTGCCAAGCGGGACGACACCGTGCTGGTGCAGCTGGCGACCCCGAGCCGGGAACGGGTGGAGAGCTACCAGATCCTGCGCGACGACATCGAACGGCAAGTCGGCCACATCAACGGTGAGTACAGCGAAGTCGGCCACCCGGTGGTGCACTATCTGCACCGCCCGGTCCCCCGCGACGAACTGATCGCATTCTTCGTGGCCAGCGACGTCATGCTGGTGACCCCGCTGCGCGACGGGATGAATCTGGTCGCCAAGGAATACGTGGCGTGCCGCAGCGACCTGGGCGGCGCCTTGGTGCTCAGCGAATTCACCGGTGCCGCAGCGGAGTTGCGTCAGGCCTACCTGGTCAATCCGCACGACCTCGAGTGCGTCAAGGACGTCATCGAGGCGGCCGTCAACCAGGCCCCTGAGGAAGGCCGCCGACGGATGCGCGCGCTGCGCCGTCAGGTGTTGGCCCACGATGTCGACCGGTGGGCCCGGTCCTTCCTCGGCGCGCTCGCCGACTCCGCGGAGTAACGCGGAGTCGCTCAGCTACACAGGTGGACCGGGTTGTCCTGACAGCTCAGCGGGTAATGGATGACCGGGTACGGCAGCGGCGAAACGAACGTCAGCGTGAACGCGCGCTTGTCCAACCCGGGCTGCAGACCACACACCGCGTTGTGTGAGTGGGTGTAGGTGCCGCGCAGCGACGTGTCGAACTGGTACATCTCTTCGCTGCCGGCGGTGCTGCCGTTAGAGCACCGGGTGCCGGCCAACAGCGGCGTCTTGTAGGTCCACTGGCCGTTGGCCAGCCGGTAGGCCCCGGCCTGTCCGGGCGGCCCGTTGCTTTCGACCTGCAGCTTGCAACCGACCGCCAGGTGCAGTGGCACGCGGCCGTCGCCGACGGTCGGCACGCACAGCGGATACATCTTCCAGGTCGCGGTGGTGGCACCGTCGTTGTAGGTGTAGACGCCTTCCAGCGTGCCTTCCGGAATCGCATCGTCATCGGCACCGGCCTGGACCGCCAGCCCAGTGGCCGCCGTCATCGCCGCAGCCAAGGCGACAAGACCACGAACGAGTTTCCCCATGGCGCTCATCCTTTCAGCTAGATCGGCACGATATTGCTGATCAGCCACTTGCGGTCGATCTTGCGGAAGTCCACCCGCAGGCGACTGCCCTCGTAATACTTCTCCTTGGACTTGCCCGTCACGGTGCGGTTGACGAACACCAGCACCGAACCCGAGGTCCGCCGCGCGACCATGGCAGCGACGCCGACGACGTCGACCTGGTTCACCAACTGCTTTTCGCGGGCCTGCGGAATGATCTCGTTGATGGCACGAGCCTCGAATTCACGACGGTAGTCCCCGGTGAACATCGGGTAGGTCTCGGTCAGGCTGCGTTCCACGGTCTTGTACTCGTAGCCAAGCACTTTGGGGATCTCGTCGGCGGTCAGCCTGACCAACTCCGAACGCGCCGACTGCTCACCATGCGTCTCGACCCGATTCCAGTACAGCTTTCCCGCCGATGCGCCAAGACCCACGAAAGCCGCGAGCAAGACCGCCACGACGACGAGCAACATCCACGTGCGCGTCATCGGCTGCCGTCCGGCCACTTGAGGTCGTACGCGGACATGTTGCCCGCATCGTCTTCGTGCACGATCACCCGCAAAGCGTAGGGCTGCGACGGCTTGTTGACGCCATCGACATCGGTAGCCGTGGCCCGCATGGCCACCAACACCGACGCGTTACCGGAGACGTTGTCGACGCCCTCCAGGGCCTTGGCGTTGATCACGGCCTCGGAGCTGTGCTTGGTCTCGCGCAGCAATGCCTTGAGGTTCTCGGCATTGGCGGCCATGGTGTCGCGCAGCGGGCCGCTGGTGCCCGCCACGAACCGGTCCACCTGCTCGTTGATGGTGTCGGGCGTATAGGTGTACATGTTCAGCACCGTCTGGACCGCGGTGTCGATGAATCGCTCGTCCCGCTGCTGCGCCGCGTCGGCATGCCGATGTTGCACCGCGAGCGTGGCGACCAACCCACCCAACAAGACCGACGCCGCCAGTCCGACCGCGCCCGCCAGTTGCGCGGTCTTGCGGGCGTTGGGCTGCCGCCGCGGCGGCGGCCCGGCCGGCCGGACCGCCCGCACCGCGGCGCGGCTGGGTGCCGGGATCGTTACCGCACTCGGCGTCGTCTCGCCGGCATCACCCGCTGGTCCCGCAGCCCGCGAGGCCCGGCGCCGGACCTTCGCGTCGTCGGGTCCGCTCACGTCTGCCTCGGCGCGAGCATCAGATCAGCCCAGTTCTCCGCGGGCAGCCACTTGTCCGAGCCGGAGACGAACACGCCACTGTTGCCGGCCGGGTCCACGAACTTTCCGGACCGGTCGTAGGTGCTGTAGGCGACACCGCTGGCCTCGGCGGCCAACGGTCCCGGAGCCGGACCGGGAGCCGGCCCCGGCGCCGGGTCACGGCCGTAGGCGGGCAGGCCACCATTGCCACCCGGGCCGGTCGGCAGGTTCTGGTCCGGCGGCGCGTAGTAGGGCCACGGCGCCGGCGGGTTGGAGCCGAGTTCGTTCGGCGGGTACGGCAGCGGGAACGGCGGGTTGGGCGCCGGGCCCGGGCCCGCGGGCACACCCGGAGGCAACGCCACGACCGGCGGTCCCGGGTCGTAGTCCGTCGACGGCGGGATGTAGGGGAACTTGTTCATCGGCGTGAGCATCCGCGGATCGGTGATCGGGGTGTCGTACGGGACCGGCGGACCGCGCCACGGGTTGCTGCCGATCGGGACGTAGCCCTTCGGGTCGCGGCAGAGCTGGATGGTCGGAGCCCGCTTGCCCGGGTATTCCATGCACGGGTAGTTGCGCGCGCCGCGGACCGCGGACGGGTCGTTCTGCGCGGCTTGGCAGTACAGGTTCTTGGGCAGCTCGCGGACGGTTTCGTCGGCCGGCGAGCGCATTTCGGTGAACGGCAGGAAGCCGACCGTGCAGGGCGGCGGGTCGTGCATGTCGATCTTGAAGTCCAGCTTGGCGCCCTCTTCCATCGGCACGCCGCCGGCGACGGTCACCAGCGCCGCCATCAGGGCGGGGAACACCACCAGCGCCTGCTCGATGGAGTTGCGATAGATGACCCCGACCCGCCCGAAGTTGGCGATGCTGGCGGCCAAGGTCGGGAAGGAGGCGCGGATTCCGTCGAACGTGGTGTTGGCCTCGTCGGCGACGCTGGGCAGGGTCTGCAGCACCTCACGGAGCTGCGGGTCGGCGTTGCGCACCTCGGTGGTGACCGCCGCCAGCGACCGGGCGAGCTTCTTGATGCCGTCACCGCCGCGGATCTGGGCATCCAAGAAGGGCTCGACCTGGTCAACCAGTTTCGAGGTCGCGTCGAAGTTGTCATTGGCCTCGTCGATCAGCTGTCGCGACGAGGCGATCATTCGGGCCAGCTCCTGCCCGGAGCCATTGAAACCCTCGAACGCGCTACGCAGCAGATCACGCAGGCGGCTGTTGGAGACGCTGCTGACCAGCGACTGCGCCTGGTCGAGCAGCCCGGCAATATCCTGACCGATCGCGGTGCGGTCTTGGCCGATCCGCGCACCGTTGTGCAGCACACCGGCAGCCGCATCCCCGGTCGGCGGCACCAGGTCGATGTACTGCTCACCGATCGCGGACATGCTCTTGACGGTGGCGGTGACGTTCCCGGGGATCTTGGTGCCGCTGTTGAGCCGCATGGCGGCGTCGACGCCGTGGTCGCTGAGTTGAACCGATTCCACCCGCCCGACGGTCACACCGCGGTAGGTGACGTTGGCGCTCTTGTAGATACCGCCACCGCCGATGAAGTCGGCCGTCACCTTGTAGGTCCCGATGCCCATCCGGCTCGGAGCATGCAGATACAGGATCGAGATCGCACCGACAGCCAGCACTGTGACCACGGCGAAGATCCCGAGTTGGATTCGAACGAGGCGGGTCAGCATCGCAGGTCATTCCTCATAGTGGGGAGCCGTGCCGGGCGGGATCTTGAACGGGTCGGCAGCCTGTCCGGACAGGTTCGCCATCTCGCCGATCAAGAAGTCGGGTGGGTTGAGGACGTCATGCATGTGCGGCATGTTCGGGTCGAAACCGCCGGTGGTGAACACCGTCTCACCGAAGCGCCGCAGCGTCATGTCGAAGGTGACATAGACGTTGAGGAAGTCGCCGCGCACCGCGTTGCGCAGGTACATCGACGGGAACGGGAACGTCGGGATGAACGGGAACGCCGCCACCAACTCGTTGGCGTTGTCGGCGAACGCCTTGACGATCGGATACAGGTCCTTGACGTCGGCGGCGAAGTCTTCCTTGGTCTCGCTCAGGATCCGCGAGCCCACCGTCGCCAACTTTTGCAGTGCACCGAATGCGTCCACGATGTTGGTGCGGTTGTCGCTGAGCACCGCCAATGCCGCGGGCATGGTGTCCAGCGCCCGTGCCAGGCTGGGGGCGCTACGGGCCAGGGTTGCGCCCACCCGGTTCATACCCTCGGCGGCCGCGACGATGTCGCGCGCCTGTCGATCGAGCGACGCGGTGAGTTCGGCCAATCGCGGCACCAACTCGGCGAAGGTGCCGGCCCGGCCGGCGACCGCGGCGTAGGCCTCTTCGGTGATGTCTTGCACCGCACCAAGGTTGCCCTGGTTGACCACCACACCCAACGACGACAACACCTCTTCGGTGCTGGGATAGCGCCCGGTCCGGCTGAGCGGAATCTCATCGCCGCGGGCCAGGGTGCCGACCGGAGCCTGGTCCGTCGGCTCGGCCAGCTCGATGTGCTGTGAACCCAGCAGTGAGGTCTGCGCGACCTTCGCGATGGCGTTGGCCGGCAGATGCACGTTGCCGTCCAGCGACAGCTTGACCGAGGCGTAGAAGGTGCCGTCGGGCTGTTGCACCGCGCGAATGCCCGAGACACTGCCGACGGTGACGTCGTCGACCATCACCGGCGAGTTCTGCGGCAGCGTGGTGACATCGGGCAGTTGCACCGTGATGCTGTAGGAGCCGCGGCCATGGCCTGCGGTTCCCGGCATGTTCAGCGAGTTCAGCCCGCCGAACTGACATCCGGACAACACCAAGGCCCCAGCGCCGAGCACCGCACCGCGACGACCGATCCGGTGCAGCGCGCCTCCACGAGTGTTCACGCTCATCCGCCCTCCCGGGGTGCACCGGCACCGGGCTGAGCCGGTCCGGTCGGGCCGGGCGCCTTGCCCAGCTGCCCGGGTGCGGGCGGCGGCAGGAACAGCGCGGCGACGTCGTCGGTGCTCGGCGGCGTGACGCCGGGAGCAGGCAGCCACTTCAGGTAAGGCACCGGGGTCTGCGACTTTGCTTCGGTAGCCGGGGTGTCGTAGATGATCTGGCCCTTGTAGGCGGTGATCGAGTTGATCGGGTGGAACAACAGCGGAATGAAGTTCATCGCCCACCGGCGCATGACCGGTCCCATCCGCTCCTTGCAGATCTCCGCCCGCTTGAAGTTGTCGGGCACCGAACCGACGTCGAAGACGCCGCCGCAGATGAACTGCACCGGGTTGGCAAAGTCGGGCAGCGACAGCAAGCCGGCAAGTGAACCCTGAGCCGGGTTGTAGATGTTGTAGAAGTTGACCAGGCCGTGCGGGGTGATGTGCAGCACCTGCTCGAAGTTCTCGCTCTGGTCCGACAACGTCTTGGTGAACTCCGCCAGCTTGTTGACCTGGGCGATCAACGCGTCGTTGTTGCCGTGCAGGAAGCCCCGCACGTCGCGCAGCGCCTGACTCAGGGTGCCCAGCGTGACGTCCAGGTCGACCGAGCTCTCGGCCAGCACCGCCGAAACCGCCGCGACGTGGTCGGTGAACTGCACGATCTGCTCGTTGCTGCCGGACAGCGCATCGACCAGTACCTGCAGGTTCTTCACCGTGCCGAACAGGTCGGTGCGCGAGTCACCGAGACGCCCGGTAGTCGCCGACAGTTCACGCAGTGCGTTGCGGAACGAATCGCCGTTGCCGTCGAAGGTGTCGGCGGCCTGGTTGACGAATGCGCTCAGTGCGCCGTTGAGCTTGCCCGACTCGGGCGCCAACTGGGCGCTGAGCTGGGTCAGCTCCTGCTTGACCTCGTCCCATTCGACCGGGACCGCGGTGCGGTCTTCGCCCAGCACCGCTCCGTCGGCCAGTTTATCGCCTTCGGTGTAGGCCGGGGCCAGCTGAATGACCCGCGCCGAGACGATGTTCGGTGCCATCAGCACCGCATGCACGTCGGCCGGCAGCGGCACGTCTTTGCTCACCGACATGGTGATCTTGACGTTCTCGGGACGCGGCTCGATGGACTCGATGCGACCGACCGGGACCCCGACCACCCGGACGTCGTCGCCCGGGTAGAGGCCCACCGCCGAGGCGAAGTAGCCGGTGATGCGGTAGCTGCGCTGCGCGGGCAGCACCACGTACGCCGCGACGGCCAACAGTACGGCCAACGCCCCGGCGAGGACGATACGAGTAGTTCTGCGCGTCATGGTGACTTCGGCTTAATGATCGTGCGCTCGGAGATCATCCCGCGCAGGTAGTCGGCAAGGCTGTCAGGAAGCTTGCCGGGCTGGAAGAACATGTCGACCAGCACTTCGGACATGGTGGGCGGCGGCAGGCCGTACAGGTTGATCTGGAAGCCCGGACCCGAGGCCACCACCTCGCCAAGCGTGGTGGCGTATCCCGGAAGCCGTTCCAGGGCACCCGCGATCCGATCCTTGCGCTCGATGACGTTGTCCAGCACCAGGTTGAGCTTCTTCAACGTCGGACCGATCTCTTTCTCGTTATCGGTCACGAATCCGGAAAGTTGTTGCGACACATCGTCGATGCCGCCGATCAGCGCACCGAGCGCCTGCCGGCGCTCATCCAGCGCGGCAAAAAGCTGGTTGCCGTCGAGCACCAGCCGGTTCACCTGGGCGGCACGCTGGTTGAGCACACCGGTGACCACCTGGGCGTGCGACAGCAACTGACCCAACGCCTCGTCGCGGCGGTTGAGGCTGCGCGACAAAGCGGTCACCCCGTCCAGGGCGCCGCGCAACTGCGGAGTCGCCTCGCGCATGGAGTCGGTAAGCACCTGCAGCGCTTCCTCGAAGCGCGGCTTGTCCAGATCGCGGACGTCGCCGCCGAGGTCCTGCAGTGCGTTATTGAGCGTGTACGGGGCACGCGTGCGCTCGAGCGGGATCGAGGTGACCGAACCGGCACCGCCGGGAGTGATCGACAGGGCCTTCTCGCCCAGCACGGTGTCGGTGCGGATAGCGGCCAGCGACTGGTCCCCGACCCGGACCTTGCGGTCGACGGTGAAGTCCACCTTCGCGCTGGCCCCAGCCAGCTTTACCGACTTGACCTTGCCCACCCGGATGCCGGACACCGTCACGTCGTTGCCGGGGATGATGCCACCGGCGTCGGCGAAGTAGGCGTGGTAGTTCTTGCCCTGCGGCCAGAACGGCAAGCTGGTGTAACCGAAGGACACCAAGACCAGGCATGTCACCAATGCGATGCCCAGCAGACCCGTGCGAACCGGGTTTACGCCGTCAACCTTTGACAGGAGAGCACCTCCCCTTGCTCGTGTCGTTCTGGCCACCCATCGGCAAGGTGATGTCGCTGCCCGCGGGGCCGTTGAACTTCAGGGCGACGGTGCAGTAGTTGATGTTGAAGAAGGAGCCGTAGGCGCCCAACGCATTCAGCCGCAGGTAATTCTCTTCCAGCGGGTCGATGACGTCGTTCAGCTCCTGCTTGCGCTTGTCCAGCACGGTGGCCAGCGGCCGCGCGTTCTCGATCACGCCCTGCAACGGTCGCCGGGTGCGGCGCAGCGTGTCGGTGAGGTCGGTCTCGACCGAGGCCAGTGGTCCGATCGCGCCGGCGATCGCGTCCTTGCCCTGGGCCAGCCCGGTGATCAGCTGCTGCAGCCGGTCGACGGTGGCGTCGAACTGTTCGCTCTTGTCGTCCACCGTGGTCAGCACCGTGTTCAGGTTGTTGATCACGTCGCCGATGAGCTGGTCGCGGGAGGCCAGGGTGGTGGTGAACGAACTGGTGCTGGCCAGCATCTGCGACAGGGCGCCACCCTGGCCCTGCAACAGCTCGATCAAAGCGTTGCTGATCTCGTTGATCTTGCCGCCGTCCAGGCCCTTGAGCAGCGGGCGCATCCCGCCCAGCAGCGCATCCAAGTCCAGAGCCGGTTGGGTGTGGTCCTGGGCGATCGTTCCGCCCGGCGGCAGCTTGTGCAGATCGCCGGCGCCCGAGGCGATCTCGAGATACCGGTCGCCGACCAGGTTTTCGTAGCGGATCAGCGCGCGAGTCGAATCGTAGAGCTGGTAGCGCTTGTCGAGATCGAAGGTGACCCGGACATTGTTGTCCGGCGTCAGCTGAACACGCTTGACCGTGCCCACCGGTATTCCGGCGATACGCACATCCTGGCCGCCCTTGAGCCGGGAAGCACTGGAGAAATCAGCGTGATAGGTGTGGTTCGAGGCGAACCGGAACTCGCCGAACACCACCACCAGACCAGCGGATACCAACAGCATGGCGACCGCGAAGACCGCGACCTTGATCAGGGTGCTGCGCGAGTTCATCAGTACTCATCCCGTTCCGCGAAGGCGCCGTTGAAGAGGAACTGCACTGTGGAGGGGGCGTCGAACTGCACCTCGGTGTTGGGCTGGAACGGAATGTAGGCGCTGTCGGTCACCAGGAACGGCGAGCGGAACCAGGAGCCGCCGTACTGCTTGCTGGGGATGTCCGGCAAGCCGCGGCAGTTCGGTCCACCGGTCGCGTTGGCCACCGGCAGGCTCTCCGGGTAGGTGTAGGCCGGTGCGCCGGGGATGAAGCTGGACTGCACGTACAGCGCCGGCTTGGTGCCGCCCAGCGACGGACCGAACCGCTCCAGGGCCTTCTGGACTCCCTTGAAGAGACAGCCGAACTCGGGCGAGTACTCGGCCAGCAGGCTGCTCATGGCCCGGAAGCGCTGGATACCTGCGATGAAATCGTCAGCGGCCGGAGCGAAGGTGTCGTAGCCGTTGTTGGCCAGCCCGGTCGTCGCCAGCAGCGCCTTGTTCAGGTTCTCCCGCTGATCGACCAGCGTCTTGCTGATCGCCGGGATGTTGTCGAAAGTGGTCGCCAGGTCCGGTGCGGCATCGCCGTAGATGTTGCCGACGATCGCGGTCTTGGCGAAACCCGACTGCAACTGGGGCAGTTTCGGATTGAACTTTCCAAGGTAGCTGTTCAGCCCGGACAGCAGCGCTCCCAGGTTGTCACCGTTGCCACGAAGTCCCTCGGCCAGCGCGCTTACCGACCCGTTGAGCTGAACCGGGTCGATCTTGTTCAACACGTCGGTCAGCTTCTGGAACAACGTGTTGACTTCGAGCTGCACGTCCGATGCCTGAACGTTCGCGCCGTTGCGCAGCGTCTTGCCGGACGGCACCGGCGGCGGCACGAACTCCACCGACTTGGCACCGAAGATGGTGTTGCCGGCGATGTGCACCGCGGCGTTCGACGGGATCTGGTGCATCGCGGAGCTGTCGATGTCCAGGAACAGCTTGGCCTGGTCGCCCTGGTACTTGATCGACTTGACCTTGCCGACCTGGATGCCGCGGTACTTGACCTTCGCGTCCTGTTCCATCACCAGGCCGGCGCGCGGCGAGGTGACGGTGACCTTGTCCGAGGAACTGAAGACCGACACGTAGGACAGGTAGGTGAACACTGTGGCGGCGGCCAGGATCGCACCGAGGATTGCCGCAGCAATCCTCACCTGGGTACGCGTCGATCCCGTTTGCACCTGTATTCCCTTGCTAGCCCGAGAGGTTGAAGTTGCCGGACCCGCCGTAGACGGCGAGCGAAACGAACAGAGTGATGACGACGACCACGACCAGTGACGTGCGGACGGCCTGACCGACCGCGATGCCCACCCCGACGGGACCGCCGGCCGCGTTGAAGCCGTAGTTGGTGTGCACGAGCATCACCGCGATCGACATGATGATGGCCTGCAGGAACGACCACAGCAGATCGGTCGGGATCAGGAATGTGTCGAAGTAGTGGTCGTAGAGGCCCGGTGACTGCGCATTGATGAACACCGTGGTGGACCGGGCTGCGAAGAACGCGGCCAACACGGACAGCGAATACAGCGGGATGATGGCGATCAGACCCGCCACCAAACGCGTGGACACCAAATAGGACACCGCATGTACCGCCATCGATTCGACGGCATCGATCTCCTCGGCGACGCGCATGGCGCCGAGCTGGGCGGTGGTGCCGGCCCCGATGGTGGCGGCCAACGCGATCCCGGCGACCACCGGCGCCACGATCCGCACATTGAGGAACGCGGACAGGAAGCCGGTCAAGGCCTCGATGCCGATGTTGCCCAGCGAGGAGAAGCCCTGGACCGCGATGACCCCGCCGGAGGCCAGGGTGAGGAAGGTGGCCACTCCGACCGTGCCGCCGATGATGGCCAGCGCGCCGGTTCCCATGGTGATCTCGGCGATCAGCCGGACGGTTTCCTTGCGGTACCGGGTCAGCGCGTTGGGGACGTACCGGATCGATTCGGCGTAGAACAGCGCCTGCTCGCCGAAGTTGTCGACGGCCTTGGGCACCCCGCGGAACAGCCGCCGGAATCGCAGTGTGGCGTCGTAGCTCATGGCTCGACTCCCGCTCGCTCGTTCCTCGCTCGATGGAGCACTCGCGGGCTCATTTCACCAACACCCGGACGCTGATCGCGGTCATGACGACGTTGATGACGAACAGACAAATAAAGGCGTAGACGACGGTCTCGTTGACCGCGTTGCCCACGCCCTGAGGTCCGCCCTTAGCGGTCAGCCCGCGGTAACACCCGATCAGGCCGGCCGCCGTGCCGAACAGCAGCGCCTTGATCTCGGCCATCACCAGTTCACCAAGCCCGGTGAGCACGGTGAGGCCGTTGATGAAGGCGCCGGGGTTCACACCCTGCAGGAACACGGAGAACACGTAACCACCGACCAGGCCGATCGCACACACCAGGCCGTTGAGAAGCAACGCGACGAATGTCGAGGCCAGCGCCCGAGGCACCACCAGCCGCTGGATCGGATCGATACCGAGCACCCGCATCGCGTCGATCTCTTCGCGGATGGTTCGGGCGCCCAGGTCTGCACAGATGGCCGTCGCACCCGCACCGGCCACCACGAGCACGGTCACCACCGGTCCCAGCTGGGTGATGGTGCCGAACGCGGTTCCGGCGCCGGACAGGTCAGCAGCGCCGATCTCGCGCAACAGGATGTTGAGGGTGAACGCCACCAGCACGGTGAACGGGATCGCGACCAGCACCGTCGGCAGCAGCGACACCCGGGCGATCATCCAGGTCTGGTCGAGGAATTCGCGGTACTGGAAGGGCCGCCGGAACATGGCCCGAAACGTCTCCAGAGACATCTCTACGAAACCGCCCACGGCCCGAGCCGGAACCGTGAGTTGTTCGATCAAGACGCGTCCTTCCCTCAGGTCGGGCTTCCTGGCATCGGTGGTCGCAAAACTGTATCCGGCAACCTCGTGCGACCGGCGTCATTCGTGCAATTCAGACGCCGCCCCGCGTGAGCCGGATCATATTAACTAGAACACGTTCTCAGTGTCAAAGAACACGTTTCAGCGAGATTACTGAGACATTCGCCCTGGTCACGGTGTATTGTGACCCACGCCTCGCTGTAACGCGTTCTAATTTTGCTCTAATCGCCGGACATCAGTTCGGAGGCGGAGAAAGTCCGGCCCGGGTCCCGGCCCGCGAAGTAATTCGCCAGCGTGTCCGACAACCCGGCCGGGTCCCACGCCTGCCCGTCGGCGCTGAACTTGCGTTCCACGGTCGGCGCGGCCATCAGGGTTACCTCAGGTCCGTAGACCACGAAGACCTGGCCGTTGACCGCCGCCGAGGCGGGCGACGCCAGAAACCGGACCAAGGTCACGACGTGTTCGGGCGACAGCGGGTCGATCTCCCCGTCACCGACCTTGGCCTCGCCGAACACATCGGCGGTCATCGCGGTACGGGCCCGGGGGCAGATCGCGTTGGCAGACACGCCGTAGCGGCTCAGCGCCCGGCTGGCCGAGAGCGTCAGCGCGGTGATCCCCGCCTTGGCCGCGCCATAGTTGGCCTGTCCGACCGGGCCCATCAGGCCGGCCTCCGACGAAGTGTTGATGATGCGGCCGTAAACGGCACCTTCAGCGCCGGCTGCGCCATCTTTGGCTTTCTGCCGCCAGTACGCCGCCGCATTGCGGGTCAACAGGAAGTGTCCACGAAGGTGGACTGCGATCACGGCGTCGAAATCCTCGTCGGACATGTTGAACAACATCCGGTCGCGGGTGATCCCGGCATTGTTGACGACGATGTTCAGCCCGCCGAGGCCGTCGGCGGTGCTGACGAGTTCGTCGGCGGTGGACCGCGCACTGATGTCACCGGCCACGGGGACACCCTTGCCGCCGGCCGCGGCGATCTCGTCGATGACGTCGGAGGCCTCCAGCGCCGGCGCGATGTCGTTGACGACCACCGTCGCCCCAGAGCGGGCCAACCCGATCGCCTCTGCTCGGCCCAGGCCGGCGGCCGCGCCGGTCACCACTGCGACCTTGCCGGTCAAATCGATCGTGTTGTCAGTCATGTACGCCACTCCTCTTCATCGCTGACGCTCTGCATCGTCGCCGGCGGTTATGAATACCTCTAGTCGTTGCCCGTGGGAGGCTAGTCGTCGACGCGGCGCAGCGCGGCCCGCGGGCATTCGGCGATGGCCTGCTCGGCGTGGGCTTCCTTGTCGGCCGGGACCGGTGCGAGCTTGACCTCTGCCTGCTCGTCATCGTTCAGATCGAACAGGTCGGGGTCGATTCCGACGCAAATCGCGTTGCCCTCGCAACGATCCAGATCTACCTCAACTCGCATGACATTCTCCTGTAAAAGCCCTGCGCCGACCGAGCGTTTCCGGCCGCCGTCATCCACTAGTGTCACCATACGATCCGACAGCTTCTCCACACGAGCCGCTAAGGCCGTTGGACCACGGGACTAGAACGTGTTACAACGGGCTGTCGAACCAGAATCTTATCGTGACACCGATCACCAGCGAAGGACTCCCCCGATGCAGATCAGCTACACGCCGGCCCAAGAAGAGCTGCGCAGCGAACTGAGGTCCTACTTCACCACGCTGATGACGCCGGAGCGTCGTGAGGCCCTCAGCTCGACCCAGGGCGAGTACGGCACGGGCAACGTCTACCGGGAGACCGTGGCCCAAATGGGGCAGGACGGTTGGCTGACCTTGAGCTGGCCGAAGGAGTACGGCGGCCAGGCGCGTTCGCCGATGGAACAGCTGATCTTCACCGACGAGGCCGCGATCGCCGGCGCCCCGGTGCCGTTCCTGACCATCAACAGCGTCGCGCCGACGATCATGGCGTTCGGCACCGAAGAGCAGAAGAAGTTCTTCCTACCCAAGATCGCCGCCGGCGAGCTGCACTTCGCGATCGGCTACTCGGAGCCGGGCGCCGGTACCGACCTGGCCTCGCTGCGCACCACCGCGGTGCGCGACGGCGACGAGTACGTGATCAACGGCCAGAAGATGTGGACGTCGCTGATCGCCTACGCCGACTACGTGTGGCTGGCGGCCCGGACGAACCCGGAGGCCAAGAAGCACCGCGGGATTTCAATGCTCATTGTGCCCACGAGCGCCGAAGGCTTCTCCTGGACCCCGGTGCACACCATGGCCGGCCCGGACACCAGCGCCACCTACTACCAGGACGTGCGGGTGCCGGTGACCAGCCTCGTCGGCGAGGAACACGCCGGCTGGAAACTGGTCACCAACCAGCTCAACCACGAGCGCGTCGCGCTGGTGTCGGCGCAGCCGATCTTCCTGGCTCTCGAAGAGGTCCGCGAGTGGGCCCAGAACACCAAAGATGCCCAAGGCAATCGGATCATCGATTCCCAATGGGTGCAGCTCAACCTGGCCCGGGTACTGGCCAAGGCTGAAGTGCTCAAGCTGATCAACTGGGAGCTGGCCTCCGCCGACAAGGCTGCTCCGTCCCCGGCGGACGCGTCGGCGGCCAAGGTGTTCGGCACCGAGCTGGCCACCGAGGCCTACCGGCTGTTAATGGAGGTGCTCGGCACCGCGGCGACCGTGCGCCAGGACTCCCCCGGCGCGCTGCTGCGCGGCCGGGTGGAGCGGATGCACCGGGCCTGCCTGATTCTGACCTTCGGCGGCGGCACCAACGAGGTGCAGCGCGACATCATCGGCATGGTCGCTCTGGGCCTGCCCCGCAACCGCTGACCTATCTACCCAAGGACTTTGGAGGCACGTACTCATGGACTTCACCACTACCGAAGCATCCGACGACCTTTCGGGTCTGGTCGGCACCATCGTGGATGCGGTGTGCACCCCGGAGCACCAGCGCGAGCTCGACGGGCTGGAGCAACGCTTCGACACCGAACTGTGGCGCAAGCTGATCGACGCCGACGTCGTGTCCAGCGCGGCGAGCGAGTCGCTGGGCGGCGGCGGGTTCGGCGTGCTGGAGCAGACGGCGATCCTGACTGCACTGGGCCGCCAGCTGGCCGCGGTGCCCTATCTGGAGTCGGTGGTGATGGCCGCCGAGACGCTGGCCAAGTTCGGCTCCGCGGAGCTGCAGCAGGCCTGGGGTGTCCCGGCCGTGGCCGGCGAGAAGATCCTGACCGTCGCGTTGGACGGCGACATGGGTGAAGGCCCGGTCCGGGCGGCCGCGGCCGGCGACGGCTTCCGTCTCACCGGCACCCGCACCCAGGTCGCCTTCGCCTCGGTGGCAGACGCCTTCCTGGTGCCGGCCGAAACCGACTCCGGCACTTCAGTGTTCCTGGTGACTGCCGCCGACCCCGGTGTGACGGTGACGCCGCTGGCCACCACGGGCAAGGGCAGTGTCGGGCACCTGGAGCTGTCCGGCACCGAGGTGGCGGCCGGCCGGCTGGTCGGCGGGTCCGAGGTGCTTGAGCACCTGACCGGCCTGGCGGCCCTTGGCCACAGCGCCTACCAGCTGGGTGTGCTGGAGCGCGGCCTGGCCATGACCGCCGAATACGCCCGCGAGCGCGAGCAGTTCGACAAGCCGATCGGCAGCTTCCAGGCGGTGTCGCAGCGGCTGGCCGACGGCTATATCGACGTCAAGGGCCTGCGGCTCACGCTGACCCAAGCCGCCTGGCGGGTCAGCGAAGGACTGCCGGCGACCACCCAGGTGGCCACCGCCGCGTTCTGGGCGGCCGAGGCCGGACACCGGGTGGCGCACAGTATCGTCCACATTCACGGCGGAGTCGGCATCGACATCGACCACCCGATCCACCGCTACTTCCTGGCCGCCAAGCAGACCGAGTTCGCGATTGGCGGCGCTACCGGGCAGCTGTTGGCGATCGGCCGCGAACTGGCCGAAACCCCGGCCTAGCGGCGATCGCAAGCGCGACGAAGTCGCGCGCCGCGGGTCGCCACCATGTACCTAGCGGCCGGGGGTCGCGTCAGCGGTTCAGCGCATCCCCGAACGTCACCTTGAACCCAGGCAGGTCTGTCAGGGCCACGGTGGCGTCATACGTCCGGTCGTATCCGGTGTGGCTGAGCTTCCAGCCGTCGTCGGTGCGGCGGTAGGTGTCCTTATAGAAGCCCGCACCGATCAGCATCAGGTTGAAGTCCGGCACGATCACCCGGTCCTGCAGGTACCAGATACCGGTCGCGGTGTCCGCACCGGTGAGGGTGATCTCAGGGTGGTTCACCCGGTGCTCGGTGATGATGTTGCCGGGCAGCGAGTTCCGCATGAACTCCACCAGCGAGTCACGGTCGGCGAACGTGTGCTTGCTGCCCATCGACTGACCGTAGGCGGCGGTGACGTCCTCGGCCAGGGTGGCCGCGAAGTCGTCCCAGTGCTTGGTGTCCAATGCCCGCATGTAGCGGTACTTGACCTGTTTGATCTCGTCGATGTCGGCGATCTTTTTCAAAGCTGCTATGGCGTCTACGGCGTTCAAGGCCTGCGAATCAGTCACCGCTCTATTCCAGCACTAATCTGATCACCATGTCAGCACCGGCCCAAATTGACCAACAGTCCACCGTCACAGCGCTGCTGGCAGCGCTGGCCGAGGTGGACGACCGCGGCGTCTTCTACGAGGACACCTTCGTCAGCTGGCGAGACCATATCGCTGCGGGCGCCCGGCTCGGTGCCGCGCTGCGGGCCCGCCTCGATCCGGACAAGCCACCACATGTCGGTGTGCTGCTGGGCAATACGCCGTTCTTCTCCACGATGCTGGTAGCGGCGGCACTGACCGGAATCGTGCCGGTGGGCTTGAACCCCACTCGCCGGGGCGCGGCCCTGGAGCGCGACGTGGCCCACGCGGATTGCCAGCTGGTGCTGGCCGACAACACCGCCGACGTCACGGTTCCCGGCATGATCGATGTCGAATCACCTTCGTGGCAATCGGAATTGGCCGGCTACGACGACACGCCGGTGACGTTCCGCGACGCCGACCCCGACGAGCTGTTCATGCTGATCTTCACCTCGGGCACCAGTGGTGACCCGAAGGCGGTGCGCTGCACCCAGTGGAAGGCGGCGTTTCCGGGGGTGATGCTCTCGCAGCGATTCGGCTTGGGGACCTCAGACGTCTGCTACCTGTCGATGCCGCTGTTTCACTCCAATGCGGTGATGGCCGGCTGGTCGGTGGCGGTGGCCGCCGGTGCGTCAGTCGCGTTGCGCCGCAAGTTCTCTGCTTCGGGGTTTATTCCCGACGTGCGCCGCTTCGGCGCCACCTACGCCAACTACGTGGGCAAGCCGCTGTCGTATGTGCTGGCCACTCCGGCGCAGCCCGACGACGCCGACAACCCGCTGCGACTGCTGTATGGCAACGAGGGTGCGCCCCGCGACCTGGAACGGTTCGCGGCTCGGTTCGGCTGCACCGTGATCGACGCCTTCGGCTCCACCGAGGGCGGCGTGGCCATCGGACGCACCCCGGACACCCCCGCCGGTGCGCTGGGCCCGCTGATCGACGGCAACACCATCATCGACGTCGAGACCGGCGAGGAGTGCCCGCCCGGGGTGGTCGGCGAGTTGGTCAATGCCAGTGGACGCGGCCAATTCCGCGGCTACTACCGCGATCCCGAGGCCGAGGCACAGCGCATGGCCGGCGGGATCTATCACTCCGGCGACCTGGCCTACCGTGACGAGGCCGGCTACGCCTACTTCGCCGGCCGGCTCGGCGACTGGATGCGGGTGGACGGCGAGAACCTGGGTACCGCACCGATCGAGCGGATCCTGCTGCGCCACAACGCCGTCGCCCAGGTCGCGGTGTATCCCATCCCGGACCCCGCGGTGGGCGATCAGGTGATGGCCGCGCTGGTTTTGGCCCGCGGCGCGTCGTTCGACCCCGACGAGTTTCACGCGTTCCTGGCCGAGCAGCCCGACCTGGGACCCAAGCAGTGGCCGTCCTATGTGCGGGTGGCCGAGGAGCTGCCACGCACCGAGACGTTCAAGGTGCTCAAGCGGGTGTTGTCCGCCGAGGCCACCGACTGCGCCGATCCGGTGTTCCGGATCTCCCGGTAGCCGGCCGTCCGCCAATCCTGCCAGCCGTGTCAGGAGATGACGTCCCAGCCTTGGCTCGGATCGCCGTTGCAGTAGCGGGCGGAGACCCACGTTCCCGGCGCCGGTCCGCCGAGGACTGTGAGGCAATACCAGCCCGTGTCATTTTTGACCTGGCCACTGGGGTCGATATTCCAATTCTGGGGCCACATTCCGACACACGGTCCGAGGTGCGCGAACATACTTTCGTCGGCCGGATTTGCGGTCGCATTTGCCGCCGGATTGATCAGGCAGCCCCCGGGGAAGGCCACATTCTGCAACTGCCTGCCATTGAGGTACCAGCGCTGGGAGTCCGACCCGTCGCAGGGGTTGATCACCACCGCGGCGAAATAGTTCGCACTGGGGGCATCCAGACAGAAATCGCCCAGCCGGCTGCTCAGCCGGACCGGGCCGTCGGCGGCCGCCAGACCGGCGATTCCCACCGCAACGCACAGCGCCGTACCGAGCGAGGCAAGGACCCGGCCCACACCGCCCATCGCGCGCAATCGGTGCATTGTTCGCTCCATCTTCTCGGCCCCGTCCACCCCCGTCACCCCAGGTGATCAGCAACTCCTACCACCATTGCCGTCGTCGATGAGCCACAAATGACGAATTGCCCACTCCGGTTCCGGCGGGGCGCACCGAGCTGCCACCACCGTTTCGAACCCTCGGCGCGCAATACTGAATCAATGCCTGCTGCCCGCCGCGTGCTCGTCGCAGTCCTGGCCGCCGCCCTGGCCTTACCCCTGGGCCCGGCCTCCCCCGCTTCCGCAGAGCCGTTGCAGGCCAGCTTCGCGCAGCTGGCCAACACCATCCCCGCCAACATCGGCATCGCTTACGCCCCGGCCGGCCAGAACGGCGCGGGCACGCTGGGCAACCTGCAGACCGGGGTGGCGTGGTCGTCCATCAAGGTTCCACTGGCGATCGCGGCGATGCACGCCAATGTCGCCAACGCCCAAGACCTCGCGGCCCGGGCCGTCACCGCCTCCGACAACGACGCCGCCGAGAAGTTGTGGTCCGAACTGGGCCCGGCGCCCCAGGCCGCCCAGCAGGTGCAGGCCGTCCTGCGGGCCGGCGGCGATGCCGGAACCGCGGTGGAATCCCGGCGGCTGCGGCCGGAATTCAGCGCGTTCGGACAGACTCAGTGGCCGCTGGCCCGCCAGGCCGTCTTCGCCGCCCACCTGCCGTGCATGGCGGTCGCCTCACCCGTCGTGAGCTTGATGCGCAACACGGTGCCCGATCAGCGCTGGGGGCTGGCAAGCCTGAATGTGCCCAGCAAGGCGGGGTGGGGTCCCGGCCGAGGCGGGGGTTACCTGGTCCGCCAATTCGGCGTGGTGCACGCACCAGCCGGCGACCTCGGGGTGGCGCTGGCCGCCGAACCCAAGGACGGCAGCTTCGAATCCGGGATTGCGGCGCTCAACCAGATGACCCAGTGGCTCAGTGCCCATGCCGCCGAGCTACCGGGTGGCCGCTGCGCGGGGTAGTTTGGCGGCTAACCACGTGTTACCCGCGAGTAGGAGATCACTCATGCCTGCCCCATCCGCCGCAGACTTCGACCGGCTGCGTCAACTGTCGGCCATCGACGACGTGGACAGCCGCCCGGTGCGGTCCATCGACGAGGTCTTCACCGGTAAGCCGCTGACCAGCATCCCGGTCGGCAACGCCGAGGACGTGACGGCGGCATTCGCCAAGGCCCGCGCGGCGCAGCGCACCTGGGCGGCGCGCAGCGTCAAGGAGCGCAGCGCGATCATCGAGCGCTACCGCGATCTGGTGATCGCCAACCGGGACTTCCTGATGGACGTCTGCCAGGCCGAGACCGGCAAGGCGCGGTCGGCGGCTCAGGAGGAGATCCTCGACATCATGCTCAACGCGCGCTACTACGCGCGCCAGGCCACCAAGCTGCTGGCCTCCAAGCGGGTTCCGGGGCTGCTGCCCGCCGTCGTCAAGACCGTGATCAACCATCACCCCAAGGGAGTGGTGGGCGTGATCGCGCCGTGGAACTACCCGATGACGCTGTCGATCTCCGATGCCATCCCCGCACTGCTCGCCGGCAACGCAGTGGTGGTCAAGCCGGACAGCCAGACCCCGTACTGCACGCTGGCCAACGCCGAACTGCTGTATCAAGCCGGCCTGCCGCGCGACTTGTTCGCGGTGGTGCCCGGCCCGGGGTCGGTGGTCGGGACCGCGATCGTGCAGCAGTGCGACTACCTGATGTTCACCGGCTCCAGCGCCACCGGCCGCACCCTGGCCGAGCAGTGCGGCTCCCGGCTGATCGGCTTCTCCGCCGAACTGGGCGGCAAGAATCCGATGATCGTCACCAAGGGCGCCAACCTGTCCGAAGTCGCCAAGGCCGCTACCCGCGCCTGCTTCTCCAACGCCGGGCAGTTGTGCATCTCGATCGAGCGGATCTACGTCGAGCGTGACGTCGCCGACGAGTTCGCCGCGAAGTTCGCCGAGCAGGTGCGCGCCATGAAGCTCTCGGCGGCCTACGACTTCTCCGGCGACATGGGCAGCTTGATCTCCGAAGACCAGATCAAAACGATTTCCAACCACGTCGACGACGCGAAAGCCAAGGGCGCCAAGGCCATCGCCGGCGGAAATGCCCGCCCGGACATCGGGCCGCTGTTCTACGAGCCGACGGTGCTGACCGACGTCACCGACGAGATGGAGTGCGCGCGCAACGAGACGTTCGGCCCGGTGGTCTCCATCTACCCCGTCGACAGCGTCGAAGAGGCCATCGCCAAGGCCAACGACACCGAGTACGGCCTGAACGCCAGCGTGTGGGCCGCCAGCAAGTCCCAAGGCGAGGCGATCGCCGCCCGCATCAAGTCCGGCACGGTCAACGTCGACGAGGGCTACGCCCTGGCCTTCGGCAGCGTCGCCGCCCCGATGGGCGGGATGAAAGCATCCGGGGTGGGCCGCCGCCACGGCGCCGACGGGATTCTCAAGTACACCGAGTCGCAGACCGTCTCCACTGCCCGGGTCCTGAATCTCGATCCACCGCTGGGCATCTCCGGCCCGACGTGGCAGAAGCTGCTGACTCCGATGATCCGCGTGGTGCAGGCGCTACCGGGCAGGTAGCGCTCAGCGCCGGCCGGTCCGGTTCTTCCCCCGGTCGATGTCGCGCTCCAGTTCGGCCAGCGCGGGCTCGATCGCGTCAGCCATCTTGTGGATGTCTTCGGCGACCTCCGGTGTCGTCACGAACCCGAAGTCCAGGTGGTCCCGGTAGGAGAAGCAGGTGATGTTCAGCGCCACGTCCATCACCGGCGGGCCAAGCGGCACCAGTGACTCCAATTCGGCTCCAGCCATGTAGATCGGAATCGTCGGGCCCGGGACGTTGGAGACCACGAGGTTGATCGGCGCGATCCGGTGCGACAGCCCCGTTGCGGTGTAGGCGCGCGCGGCCAGCTGCAGCAGCCCCGGCGGGGTGGTGTCGGTCAGGCCCATGATCTGGTGCGCCGAGAGTGCCTTGGCCATCTGCTTGGCGCTCTGGGTGCTGGCGTGAATCGTTTTGAGCCGCTGAGCCGGACTCTCGATGTCGGTGGCCATCGACACCGTCATCGAGCTGACCTGGTTGCCGACCTCGCCCTGGCTCTCCTCAGTGCGCGTCGATACCGGGATCTGGGCAACCAGCGGCTTCTCCGGCAGCTCCCCGCGCTCTCGCAGATACTCACGGACGGCGCCTGCGACCATGGCGAGTACGACGTCGTTGAGCTTCACCCCGTAGGCGTCCTTGACGGCCTTGATCCGGGCCAGCTCGACCCGGGCGGCGCTGATCCGCCGGTGCGGCGAGACGCTGGCGTTGAACCGGGTCACCGGGGCGTCGAAGTAGCGCGGTGGTTTGCGGGGCAGCCCCAGTCCGACGGTGGCGATCTGCTGGCGCACGGTCTGCTGCAGCAGTCGGCCAATGCGGTACGGCGTCTTGACCGCGACGTTGACCAATTCCTCGACGATCCGGCGCTCGTAGCTGGGCATGGTGGCGCCGTTCGATGACCCGATCGTCTCGGGTAACGGCGGCCGCGGCTCGGGCGTGACGTCCAGCATGATCTCGAACAGTCCTGCCCCAGAGACTCCGTCGACGATCGCGTGATGCATCTTGGTCAGCGTCGCGACCCGGCCGCCGCTGACGCCTTCGATCACCCACATCTCCCACAGCGGGCGGGAGCGGTCCAGCTTGTAGGACATCAGCCGGCCCACGAGCTCTTCGACCTCGCGCCGCCCGCCCGGGGCGGGAACGCCGATGCGCCGCAGGTGGAAGTCGATGTCGAGATGCTCGTCCTCAACGAACCACGGCCGGTCCAGCCCCATTGGCGAAGGACTGACCCGCCAGCGCAGCTGCGGCAGTTGCGGTAGTCGCTCGATCAGGAGCTGGCGAACCCGCTCAAAGCTGTAGTTCGGCGCATTGGTGGTGTCGCAGATCGCCAACCCACCGATGTGCATGTGCCAGCCCGCCGTTTCGGCAGACCAGAACGCCGCGTCGACGCCCGAAAGTCGCTGCATCGACAGAGACTAGCCCGCAAAGCGTTCCGTCGAGGGCAGCTCTGCACCAAAAACTCGGTGAGTTAGCTCTCTGCCGCCACGTGCTTGGCGTGCACCTCGTCGGCGGGACGCTCCTCGGTCTGCTCCTTGGCCCAGCGGTAGTCGGGTTTGCCGGCCGGGGAACGCTTGACCTCGTCGACGAACCACAGACTGCGGGGCACCTTGTAGCCGGCGATCTCGGTACGGGCACAGGTGTTGATCTCGTCCAGCGAAGGCCGGGCATCGCCACGCGCCTGCACCACCGCGGCCACATGCTGGCCGTAGCGGGCGTCGGGCACGCCGACCACCAGCGCGTCGAAGACGTCGGGGTGGGTCTTGAGGGCCGCCTCGACCTCTTCGGGGTAGATCTTCTCGCCACCGGAGTTGATCGACACCGAGCCGCGGCCCAGCATGGTCACGCTGCCGTCGGCCTCGACCTGGGCGAAGTCACCGGGGATCGCGTAACGCACGCCGTTGATGGTGCGGAACGTCTCGGCGGTCTTCTTCTCGTCCTTGTAGTAGCCGACCGGGATGTGGCCGCGCTTGGCGATGATGCCCCGTACGCCCGAGCCGGGCTGGACCTCGTTGCCGTCGTCGTCGAGCACCACGGTGTTCTTGTCGATGGTGACCCGCGGTCCGCCGGTGTGCGCTTCGCCCTTGGCCACGATGCTGGTACCGCCGAAACCGGTCTCCGAGGATCCGATCGAGTCGGTGATGATCCGGTTGGGCAGCAGCTCCAGCAGCCGTTCCTTGATGCTCGGGCTGAACAGCGCCGCGGTGGAAGCCAGCAGGAACAGCGACGACAGGTCGTACGCTTCTTTGCCCGGCGCGCCTTCCGTTGCGGCCAACAGTGCATCCAGCAACGGCCGCGCCATCGCGTCGCCGGTGAAGAACAGCAGATTGACCTTGTGGTCGTGGATGGTGCGCCACACCGCGTCGGCGTCGAATTCCGGTGCCAGGACCACGGTCTGGCCGCTGAACAGCGACATCCAGGTCGCCGACTGGGTGGCGCCGTGGATCATCGGCGGGATCGGGTGGCGGACCATCGGCGGGTTGGCGACGGCCTGCTTGGCCAGGTCGTACTCGTCGGCGATCGGCTCGCCGGTGGCGAAGTCGGTGCCGCCGAACAGCACCCGGTAGATGTCCTCGTGGCGCCACATCACGCCCTTGGGGAACCCGGTGGTGCCGCCGGTGTAGAGCAGGTAGATGTCATCGGCGCTGCGCGGCCCGAAATCCCGCTCCGGCGAACTCTGCGCCAGTGCGGCCTCGAACTCCACGCCGCCGTAGCGCTGGTAGGCCTGGTCTTCAACGTCGGAGCCGTCCTCGACCACCAGGATGGTCTTGACGTGCGGGGTGTCGGGCAGGACCCGGGCCACTCTGTCGCTGTACTGGCGCTCATGCACCAGCGCGACCATGTCGGAGTTGTCGAACAGGTAGCGCAGTTCGCCCTCGACGTAGCGGAAGTTGACGTTGACCAGGATGGCGCCGGCCTTGATGATGCCGAGCATCGCGACGACGATCTCGTTGCGATTGCGGCAGTACAGGCCTACCTTGTCATCCTTTTTGACGCCCTGACTGATCAGGTAATGAGCCAGCCGGTTTGCCTTCTCCTCCAGCTGCGCGTAGGTCAGCTGATCAGGCCCACAGATCAGGGCAACCCGATCCGGTACGGCGTCGATGGCGTGTTCGGCTAAGTCGGCGATGTTGAGAGCCACAACACACAAACTAGAACGTGTTACATTTCGATTTCAAGTCGAGGTTCCAACCCGGAAAGGCGGACGCCGGTGAGCGAGTCGTCAGAACAGCCCCACGCCCTCGTTGAGCAGCGCGGACACACGCTGATCGTCACCCTGAACCGGCCAGAGGCTCGCAACGCCCTTTCCGGCGAAATGCTGGCGATCATGGTCGAGGCCTGGGACCGTGTCGACAACGACGACGAGATCCGCTCGTGCATCCTGACCGGCGCCGGTGGTTACTTCTGCGCGGGCATGGACCTCAAAGCGGCCAACAAGAAGGCGCCGGGCGACTCCTTCAAAGACGGCAGTTACGACCCGTCACGCATCGACGGCCTGCTCAAGGGCCGCCGGCTCACCAAGCCGCTGATCGCCGCGGTGGAAGGCCCGGCCATCGCCGGAGGCACCGAGATCCTGCAGGGCACCGACATCCGCATCGCCGGCGAAAGCGCCAAGTTCGGCATCTCCGAGGCCAAGTGGAGCCTGTACCCGATGGGCGGCTCCGCGGTGCGGCTGGTTCGCCAGATTCCCTACACCATGGCCTGTGACCTGCTGTTCACTGGTCGTCACATCACCGCCGCCGAGGCGCTGGAGATGGGCCTGATCGGCCATGTGGTGGCCGACGGCCAGGCGCTGACCAAGGCGCTGGAGATCGCCGAGCAGATCAACAACAACGGACCGCTGGCGGTGCAGGCGATGCTGCGCACCATCCACGAGACCGAGGGCCTGCACGAGAACGACGCCTTCCAGATCGACACCAAGATCGGCATCAAGGTGTTCTTGAGCGAGGACGCCAAGGAAGGCCCGCGGGCGTTCGCCGAGAAGCGCAAGCCGGAGTTCAAGAACCGCTGATGCGGGTCGCGGTCACCGGCGGCACCGGCTACCTCGGCGCCCACACCGTCAAGACACTGCTGGAAGCCGGGCATTCGGTGCGGCTGCTGGTCGCCCCGGGTTGCGGCGACGAGCCCGTCATCCCCCGACTGCGCGAACTGGGCGCTCTGGAGGTGCTCGACGGCGACATCCGCGACACCGCGGTGGTGGCTGCGCTGTTGGACGGCTGCGACTCGGTGCTGCACGCCGCCGGGGTGGTCGGCACCAACGACCGCCAGGAAAAGTTGATGTGGGACATCAACGCCCACGCGACCGAAGCGATCCTGACCCGTGCCGTGGCCGCCGGTCTGGACCCGGTGGTGTCGGTCAGCAGCTACAGCGCGCTCTTTCCGCCGCCGGACGGGATCATCGGCCCGGATTCGCCCACCGTGCCTGGGCGCAGCGCGTATGCGCGCACCAAGGCCTACGGCGAGCGGGTGGCCCGCCGGCTGCAGGACGACGGCGCTCCGGTCGTGGTGACCTATCCCTCCAGTGTGGTCGGCCCGGCGTTTCACACCGCGCCCGGCGTCACCGAACGGGGCTGGGCGCCGATCGTGAAGTATCGGGTGGCGCCGGTGGTGCGCGGCGGCATGGCGATGGTCGACGTTCGCGACATCGGCCGGGTGCACGAGGCGCTGATGCGGCCCGGCCGCGGCCCGCACCGCTACCTGTGCGGCGGGATCATGGTCACCTTCGCCGAGATGATCACGGCCGTGGAGCAGGGGTTGGGCAAGCCGATGCGGCGAATCCGGGTGGCCCCCAGCGTTTTCAAGGGCATCGGCCGGGTCAGCGACCTGGCCAGCAAGCTGCTGCCGCTGCCTGAGTCATTGAGCTACGAGGCGGCCTGGCTGCTGACCTCGGCCACCCCGACCGACGACTCGGCCACGCTCGCCGATCTGGGCCTGGCGTGGCGGTCACCGACCGAGGCGATCGTGGAGTCGCTGCGGGCCTACTGACCCGCCCCTCCCCCTTCCCCCGTCGAACGTGTAACCAGCCTGACTTCTCGGGCCGCAAGATTTCCGGCCTGAGTACACGCTCGGCGAAGACGACTAGTTCAACACCGGCTTGCTCGGGGTGAACACCACCGGCATCGATTCCAGGCCACTGACGAAGTTCGCCGGGCGCAGCGGCAACGCGTCGCCGGATGCCAGCCGCAGATCCGGCAGGCGCTGCAGAATCCGCTGCGTCATCAGCCGCAATTCCAGCCGGGCCAGCTGGTTGCCCAGGCAGAAGTGCGTGCCGAAACCGAACGCCACGTGACTGTTGGGGTCGCGGGTGACGTCGAAATGTTCCGGCTCCTCGAACACCGACTCGTCGAAGTTAGCCGATTCGAACAGCAGCAGCATCTTCTCGCCCTCGCGCAGCTGCGTGCCGTGAAACTCGGTGTCGCGGGTCAGGGTGCGGCACATGTTCTTCACCGGCGAGGTCCACCGCAGCATCTCCTCGATCGCCACCGGCAACCGATCGGGTTCGCGCTGCAGCAACTCCCACTGATCGAGGTGGCGCAGTAGCTGGGCCGTGCCACCGGACAGGGTGTGCCGAGTGGTCTCGTCACCGCCGATCAGGATCAACAGCGTCTCGAAGATGATCTCGTCGTCGGTCATCTGTGCGCCGTCCACCTCGGCGTTGACCAGCACGGAGAACAGGTCGTCGGTGGGCTCGGCCCGACGTTTTGTGATGGTGTTCCTGGTGAATTCGGTCCAGCCGGCGAACGCCGCCATGACCGCCTGAGCCGTCGCCGATTCCGGATCCAGGTGTGAACTCAGCCCGGCCACCAGGTCGTCTGACCACCGCAGCAGCATCGATCGTTCTTCGGGCAGTACCCCGAGCATGTCACCGATCACCGCCATCGGCAGCGGGGCGGCGATGTCGCGGACGAAGTCGCATTCACCGCGCTCGCACACCGCATCGATGAGGGTGTCGCACAACGTCTCGATGGACGGCAGCTGGGCATGCACGCGTTTGCGGGTGAACCCGGCGTTGACCAGCTTGCGGCGCAACAGGTGCGCGGGGTCGTCCATGTCGATCATGTACGGGAAGCCCGGTTGATCGGGACGGATGCCGCCGGCGTTGGAGAACACCTCGGGTGTGCGTTCGGCGTCGATCACCGCTTGGTAGGTCGACGCCGCGGCCAGGCCGTTGCGGTCGCGGAAAACCGGCTCGTTGGTCCGCATCCAGCCGTAGGCGCCACGAGCACCCCCGTCGGCGTAGAACGTGCCGTCGGTCAGATCGACGTCCGGCTTGGTTGTCGGCTTCGCATCGGCCATTACCTCGGTCATTGACGTCCTCCCCGGATTACAGTGGGAGCCATGGCCCTTTCACAGCACACCATCGCTGGCACTGTGCTTACCATGCCGGTCCGTATCCGTCACGCGGATGTACATTCCGCAATGTTTTCGGTCCCTGCCGACGCCGCGCAGGCGATGATCGACTACAGCGGCCTGCAGGTATTCCAGCAGCAGCCGGGACGCGCCGTGGTCAATCTGATGCTGGCGCGCTACATCGACGGCGACCTCGGCCGCTACCTGGAATTCGGCACCGCGGTGATGGTCAACCCCCCGAGTTCATGCGGCGGCTCCAGCTTCGCCTCTCCTCCGTCGAGCCTCGCTAAACCGCCGGGCACCGAGGCCAGCGGCTGGCGTGCACTGGGCTCCGCCGGCGCGTTCATCCACCATCTGCCGGTCGACCAGGAGTTCACCCTCGAGGCCGGGCGTACCATCTGGGGGTTCCCGAAGATCATGGCGGACTTCACCGTTCGCGACGGACGGCAGTTGGGTTTCGATGTCGCCGCTGACGGCCAGCACATCGCCACCATGGAATTCGATCGCGGGCTGCCGGTTCCGGGGTTGTTCACGTCCAAGCCCCGAGTGCTCCAAGCATTCAGCCATCTCGACGGGGTTACCCGCCAAGTACCTTGGGAGATGCGGATTTCGAAAGTGCGCGGGTCACTCGGCGGCACAACGCTGCGGCTGGGCACCCACCCCTACGCCCGCGAGCTGGCCGCGCTGGGCCTGCCCAAGCGGCCGATGATGTCGTCGACCGTGGGCCGCGTCGAGATGACCTTCGGCGACGCACAGGTGATCGGCAGCTAACCGTCCACGCACGGCCGGGGCTGATCCACGAACCTCCGCCATTCTCCTCGGTGAATTGACGCCCGCACGACCGGCTGTCAACGTTGAGTCACAGCTGACGCAATAGAGGAGTCACGATGTTCGTCGATCCGGCGATGCTGAAGGACGGGGCAACCCATTCGCACAGCGCCGCGGACCACGCCCAGGCGGGCGCGGCGTCGTTGGATCAGACTGCGGTGGCGGCGGGAATCTTCGGCAGTTTTGGCGCCGCCGACACCTTCCACCAGGCGATCTCGACCCGCCATTGCGACCACATCACAACCCTCAACGATCAGCGCCGGGTTTTGGCCGATGTCGCGGACAAGGCACACCACGCCCGGCGGGCATTTATCGGTATGGATCAGCACAACGCGGCCGAACTTCGTGCAGTGCGGTGCAACTCCGCTACATAAGCCTGCCGCTGCTCATCGATGCCGCGGGCGGCGACCCGTGGCAGGTCAACAGCACCCTGCGAAGCGGTAACCCGGCCGCTGTCGACGAGCTCGCGCAGGCCTTCCACAACGCCGGCGCGTGTACCGCCGCGTCCAGCGCGGCGTTCACCCAAGCCCGCCAACGCTTTCAGGCAGCTTGGAACCGGGAGAACGGCGAGCACCCGATCAATGACTCGGTGGAAGTGCAACGCGCCACCGACACCTTGCACCTGCAGCAAACCCAGCTCACGGCAATCGGCACCGACCTGGAGATGATCGCCGCCGCGCTGGCCGAGGCCCAGAAGTCGGCGGCCGCGAAGATCAACGCGCTGGAGATCCAGCTTCAAGACATCGATAACCGCATCTGCATGTACCAGCAGGCACACCTGGATACCGCCGAGCTGGAGCAGGTCGCTATCGATGACACTGCCGGCATCTTGCACCAGATCGAAAAGCTCCGCGACGACTACGCCGGAATACTTCAGGTTTCGACAACCAAGCTGCTCTCCCACGGCTACGACCGGGCACCGCTGGGTGGCCCCCTCGGTCCCGCCCCGAGCGCGCCGGACGACCAGTCCGCGTTCGAGGAGCTGTTGCGCGCCAACGACCAGGCGGTGCTCGATGCAATGGCCCGGGTCCGGACCGCCCAAAAAGCCCTCGACGACGCCACGGTCAAGGCTTACCAGCGGGGTGCCGGCAGCGACGCGGCCCAGGAGGCGATGACGCGGCTGCCGGCCTTGAAGAAGAACCTCGCCGATGCCCTCGATGACCTGGGCAAGATCCCCGACTACTCGACCATCGATCCTGCCTCGGTGCGCCTGGGCCCCGACGGCGCCGTGTCATTCGCCTACACCCTCGAGGGCCAAAAGGTGGTGGTGACCGGCACCCTCAAAAACGGCACCGGCGAGATCTACGACCAAGGCGCCGGCGCCGGCAGTGGCGCCTACTTCAGCTATCAGGACGGCAAGCTGGCCGCCTCCCGGTTCCTCGACCCGGGCCGCGTCACCCCCGATGACGCGCTGCTGCAGAACGTCATCTTCACCGCGGTGGGCGCCGGGCCCGCCGTCACCGCCGGCAAAGCCGGCGTCGAAGCCGGCTGGCAAGGCATGCGGTCCCTGTTCGCCCGCGAAGCCCTCGAAACCAGCGGCGGTACCGCTGCCGGCCTGAGCGCCGACAACGTGCTGCCGCGCGCGATCACCCAGGCCGAAATCCGCGCGCAGGCCGCCGCCGACGATCTCGCTATCCATCACCCCGGCGTGCACGCCCCGGTCACCACCAGTGGCGATCACATTCCGCCACCGCTCGCCCACGACCACGTCCCCCACGTCAGCGGCCCGCATGGGCCAACAGCGGTAGCCGAGGTACATCCGTTGCCGCCGGACTCGCCCCTGTTCGAGAACTACCACCCGATCGAGCCAGGGCCTCAATACACCGACTCCGCCGGGCACCTGATCTATCCCAATGACGGCCTGGCCAGCAAACCGTACGCAATACCGGGCACCGTCATCCCCGACGCACATTTACCTGCGGGTACCGAACTCGGGCGATTCGGCTATCCTGGTGGCAGCTATATGGCCCCCCAAGGAACACCCTTCGCCGAGCTGTCCTTACCGCCTGGAAGTGCCACTAAGCCCTATTTCACGTATGTCGTCAATGATGCTACGGCGCTTCCTCCCGGCTGGCACATCGAACAATCCCGAGCCGTGCCGTGGTTCCACCAACCAGGCGGCGGCGTGCAATACCGAATACTCGACGAATACGGCAAGAGTGGTTCAGTGGAGGAACTAGTTAGATGGGGATTCCTAAGGAGGGTTAATTAAATGGTCGATTTCGCCCGCCTACGCTCCAACTGGCACCAGTGGGCACCAGGGATGAGTAGCGGCGGTATATCTGTATCGACGACTTGCGATGATTGCCAGATCCTCTTCAGATCAAACGACCATTCAGTCCATCTACATTACAACGAACCTTGGTGGATAGTGGACATTGAAGACGACCGTGGGCAGCGACGGGAGAGCGCGGCCAAATTTTCCAACTTCGATCTCGCACAAAAATATCTAATTTGGGATTGGGCGACCACCGCACGCACGAGTCTTGCATCTGGCCCATTGGGCACAGATTTAGCAAAACAAGGATATGCCGCTGGAGTAAGGGTTTCCCAGGTTTCAAAGGGTTGGGAAATATGTTCCGACGAGGATTGCGCTGTGCTCTCGGTCGTAAATGCTACGATTTTTAGCCACCTGATGTCGAAATCGGTGGATGAAATCGAACGCTTGGTTAACGCATGACCACGCGTTAACCATCAACCCGCCGGGTGGAACGACGAAGCTGCCGACTGGTAGCGCACCCGAGACGGGTTCGCGCCCTAAATCTTGGCGTCCCGCCCCTCCCAGTACGGGTCGCGCAGCTTGCGCTTGTAGAGCTTGCCGTTGGGGTCGCGCGGCATCTCGACGATGTAGTCGATCGAGCGGGGCAGCTTGAACTTCGCCAGCCGTGCCGCCGCGTACTCCATCAGCTCGGCGGTCAGCGCGTCATCGCCCACAACGCCCTCGGCAGGCTGGACGACGGCCTTGATCGCCTCGCCCCAGTCCTCGTCGGGCACCCCGAACACCGCGACGTCGAGCACCTTCGGGTGAATGATCAGCTCGTTCTCGATCTCGGCCGGGTAAACGTTGACCCCGCCGGAGATGATCATGTTGGTCTTGCGGTCCTGCAGATACAGGTAGCCGTCCGCATCGAGGTAGCCGACGTCACCGACGGTGAACAGGTCACCGGCACGGTTTTCCTCGGTCTTCTTCTGGTCGTTGTGATAGGCGAAGGTGGAGCCGCCCATCTGCATGTAGACGGTGCCGACCTCGCCGGCCGGCAGCTCGTTGCCGTCGTCGTCGAGCACCTTGACCACCGAATACGGCCAGGCCTTGCCCACCGAACCCGGGTGGGTCAGCCACTCGGCGCCGCTGATCTTGGTGCCGCCGCCCTCGGTGGCGGCGTAGTACTCGGTGATCACCGGACCCCACCAGTCCAGCATCTGGCGCTTGACCTCGGGCGGGCACGGCGCCGCACCGTGAATCATGTTGCGCAGCGAGGACATATCGTACCGCTCGCGTACCTCGGCGGGCAGCGCCAACAGTCGACGGAATTGGGTCGGAACCATGTGGCTGTGGGTGACCTTGTGCTGGTCGATCAGCGCCAGCATCTCTTCGGGATCCCACTTGTCCATCAGCACCACCTTGTGGCCCAGCTGGATGGAGATCGACGAGAAGTTCAGCACCGCAGTGTGATACAGCGGCGAACCACAGATGTGCACGTGGTTGTCGAACGGCAGCAGGTCGTACAGCGCGAAGAAACCGGCCGAGGCAACCGGAACCGCGTCGGGGTCGGCGCCGGTCAGTGGACGCTTGACGCCCTTGGGCTTGCCGGTGGTACCGGAGGTGTACAGCATTGCGGCGCCCATGGTGCGCACGTCGGGCCGGGTCGCCGGCTCGTCGGCGCCCAACGTGGACAGCGGGGCGAACCCCTCGATGTCGCCGACGGCGAAGCGCCCCTGCGCGGGCAGGCCGGCCTCGTCCGCGGCAATCTTGGACGCCTCAGCGAACCGCTCGTGGGCGACAACAACTTTCGCACCGCTATCGGAGAGGATGTAGCCGATCTCCGGACCGGTCAGGTGCCAGTTGATCGCCACGATGTAGAGCCCGGTCTGCATGGCGGCGAAGTACACCGCGAGCGTGTCGACGATGTTCGGCAGCACCATCACCAGCACGTCGCCGGGCTCCAGACCCATCGCCTGCAGGCCGCGACCGTAGCGGTCGGCGCGGGTGGCCAGCTCCCCGTAGGTCAGCTGGCCACCGTGGACGTCAACCACCGCGACGGCGTCGGGGGCGTCACGGGCAATGTTCCACAGGCCGGCTTCACTCATTCGGCCAATCTAGAACGCGTTCTAGTCTGCCCGCAAGGTGGGCGCAGCGCCGCGCGCCGAACCGAACTAAACCAGCGAGGCCAGCTGCTGAATCTGCTCGGTGCTGCGTCCGGTGACCACCATCATGGTGACCCCGGCGGCCTCCCACACCTTGATCTGCTTACGGACGTAGTCGACGTCGCCCACGATCGCAGCATCGTCCACCAGCTCGTCGGGGATGATCTCGCCGGCCTTGTCCTTCTGACCGCTGCGGAACAACTTGGTCACGTCGTCGACGACCTCGCCGTAGCCCATCCGGCGGTAGACCTCGGCGTGGAAGTTGGTGTCCTCCGAACCCATTCCGCCCATATAAAGCGCCAGGTAGGGCTTCATCGCCGCGAACGCCGCAGCGCGGTCCTCGGTGATCACGATGTTGGCCGTCGCGCAGATCTCGAAGTCTTCGCGGGTGCGCCGCGCGCCCGGTCGGGCAAAGCCCTCGTCGAGCCACTCGTTGTACATGTCGGCCAGCCGCGGGGCGTAGAAGATCGGCAGCCAGCCGTCGGCGATCTCGGCGGCCATCGCGATGTTCTTCGGGCCTTCGGCGCCCAGCATCACCGGGATGTCGGCCCGGCGCGGGTGGGTGATCGGCTTGAGCGCCTTACCCAGCCCGGTGCTGCCCTCGCCGCTGATCGGCAGGGGGTAGTGCGGGCCGGCGCTGGTCACCGGGGCCTCGCGGGCCCACACCTGGCGCAGGATGTCGATGTACTCGCGGGTGCGGGCCAGCGGCTTGCCGAAGCGTTGGCCGTACCAGCCCTCCACCACTTGCGGTCCGGACACGCCCAGGCCCAGGATGTGGCGGCCACCGGAGAGGTGGTCCAACGTCAAGGCGGCCATCGCGCAGGCGGTCGGGGTGCGTGCCGACAGCTGAACCACCGAGGTGCCCAACCGAACCCGTGACGTCGACGAGCCCCACCAGGCCAACGGCGTGTAGGCGTCGGAGCCCCACGCCTCCGCGGTGAAGACCGCGTCGAAGTCGGCGTCCTCGGCCGCGGTCACCAGTTCGGCGTGGTTGGTCGGCGGCTGCGCGCCCCAATATCCGAGTTGCAGTCCCAGCTTCATCCTTGGCTCCTCGCTCGCCTGCTTGCCACCATTGTTAGAACCTGTTCTACTCGATGCCGTGACTGCCAGCCAAAGCAACCGCGCGCAGATCGATGAGCATGAGCCGCCCCTCTCTGCGCCGCTGAAGTTGTCCTTCGACTACACACGTTCAGTCGGCCCCGTTCTGGGCGCGTTCTTCACCGCTCTGCGTGAGCGCCGCATCGTCGGCGTCCGCGGTTCCGACGGTCGGGTGTACGTGCCGCCGGCCGAGTATGACCCGGTCAGCTACGAACCGCTCACCGAGATCGTACCGGTGAGCAGTGTCGGCACAGTGGTGTCGTGGTCCTGGCAGCCGGCCCCGTTGGAGGGTCAGCCGCTGGATACCCCGTTCGCCTGGGCGCTGATCAAGCTCGACGGCGCCGACGTGCCGTTGCTGCACGCGGTGGCGGCCGAAAGCCGCAGGGACATCAGCGTCGGCACCCGGGTGCATGCGCACTGGGCCGACGAGACCGTCGGCGCGATCACCGACATCGCCTACTTCGCGATCGGCGAAGACGCGGAGCCGGTGGCCGACACCCCCGATGAGCGCGACCCGGTGACCATGGTGGTGATCCCGTCCAGCCTGGAGATCCAGCACACCGCCTCGCTGCCGGAGAGCGCCTATCTGCGCGCCTTGCAGGAAGGCAAGCTGCTCGGGGCGCGCACCGGCGCCGAGGGCAAGCTGTACTTCCCGCCCAAGGAAGCCGACCCCGCCACCGGCCTGCCGTTGGACAACTTCGTCGAGCTGCCCGACAAGGGCACGGTGACGACGTTCGCCATCATCAACATCCCGTTCGCCGGTCAGCGCATCAAGCCGCCGTACGTGGCCGCCTATGTGCTGCTCGACGGCGCCGACATTGCCTTCCTGCACTTGGTGTCTGACATCGACGCCCATGACGTGCGGATGGGCATGCGCGTCGAGGCGGTGTGGAAGCCCCGCGAGGAGTGGGGCCTGGGCATCGACAACATCGAGTACTTCCGGCCCACCGGCGAACCGGACGCCGACTACGACACCTACAAGCACCACCTGTGAGGGGCAGCATGACGCAACGCGATGTCGCGGTGGTGGGCTTCGCCCACGCCCCGCACGTTCGCCGCACCGACGGCACCACCAACGGCGTCGAGATGTTGATGCCGTGTTTCGCTCAGCTGTACTCCGACCTGGGCATCGCCCAGACCGACATCGGCTTCTGGTGCTCGGGTTCCTCGGATTACCTTGCCGGACGGGCTTTCTCGTTCATCTCGGCGATCGACTCGATCGGCGCAGTTCCGCCGATCAACGAGTCGCATGTGGAGATGGACGGCGCCTGGGCGCTGTATGAGGCCTACATCAAGGTGTTGACCGGCGAGGTCGACACCGCGCTCGCCTACGGCTTCGGCAAGTCCTCGGCCGGCCAGCTGCGCCGGATCCTGGCTCTGCAGACCGACCCCTATACCGTCGCACCGCTGTGGCCGGACTCGGTCTCGATCGCAGCGCTGCAGGCCCGGCTCGGTCTGGTCGGCGGCCAATGGACCGCTGAGCAGATGGCGCGGGTGGCACTGGACACGTTCGCGATCGCCGACCGGGTGGATTCGGTGGAGCCATCCGCCAGCCTGGACGAACTGCTGGAGCGCCCGTTCTTCGCCGACCCACTGCGCCGGCACGACATCGCACCGATCACCGACGGCGCTGCGGCGATCGTCCTGGCCGCGGGCGACAAGGCCCGCGAACTGTGCGAAAACCCGGCCTGGATCACCGGTTTCGAGCACCGTATCGAGTCTCCGGTGCTGGGCAGCCGGGACCTGACCCGGTCGCCGTCGACCAGCGCCTCGACGCGCGCTGCCACCGGCGACGACATGCCGGCGGTAGACGTCGCGGAGATCCACGCGCCGTTCACCCACCAGCATCTGATCCTGACCGAGGCAATGCGGTTGCCGTCGAAGACGAAGGTGAACCCGTCCGGCGGCGCCCTGGCGGCCAATCCGATGTTCGTTGCCGGACTGGAGCGAATCGGCTTCGCCGCGCAGCACATCTTTGACGGTTCGGCGGGGCGGGTATTGGCCCACGCCACCAGCGGGCCTGCCCTGCAACAGAACCTGGTCGCGGTGATGGAAGGACGCAACTGATGCGCGCCACGACGATGCAGTGGGGGCACCTCCCGCTTGCGGGGGACGGAGCTTGCGGAGCGATGAGGAGGAGTGGGGCCAATGGGTAGCGCACTCGCTGCGGTGCTGGGCACCGGGCAGACCAAGTACGTCGCCAAGCGCCAGGACGTCTCGATGAACGGCCTGGTGCGTGAGGCCATCGACCGCGCGCTGGCCGACTCGGGCTCAACGTTCGACGACATCGACGCGGTGGTGGTCGGTAAGGCACCGGACTTCTTCGAGGGCGTGATGATGCCCGAGTTGTTCATGGCGGATGCTGTTGGCGCCACCGGCAAACCGCTGATCCGGGTGCACACCGCCGGTTCGGTGGGCGGCTCGACCGCGATCGTGGCGGCCAGCCTGGTGAAGTCCGGCAAGTACCGGCGGGTGCTGGCGATGTCCTGGGAGAAGCAGTCGGAGTCCAACGCGATGTGGGCGCTGAGCATCCCAGTGCCGTTCACCAAGCCGGTCGGCGCCGGCGCCGGTGGCTACTTCGCCCCGCACGTGCGTGCCTACATCCGCCGTTCCGGAGCGCCGAATGACATCGGCGCCATCGTCGCGGTCAAGGACCGGCTCAACGGCGCCCGCAACCCGCTGGCGCACCTGCACCAGCCCGACATCACCGTGGAGAAGGTGATGGCGTCCCAAATGCTCTGGGACCCGATCCGTTTCGACGAGACCTGCCCGTCGTCGGACGGTGCCTGCGCGATCGTGATCGGTGACGAGACCGCCGCGCAGGCCCGCACCGACGCGGGCGAGCCGGTGGCCTGGATCCACGCCACCGCACTGCGCACCGAGCCGTTGGCCTACTCCGGTCGTGACCAGGTCAATCCGCAGGCCGGCCGGGATGCGGCTGCCGCACTGTGGAAGGAAGCCGGGATCACCAGCCCGATCGACGAGATCGACGCCGCGGAGATCTACGTGCCGTTCTCCTGGTTCGAGCCGATGTGGCTGGAGAACTTGGGCTTTGCGGCACCCGGCGAGGGCTGGAAGCTCACCCAGGCCGGCGAGACGGCGATCGGCGGGAAGCTCCCGGTGAACGCCTCCGGCGGGGTGCTGTCGTCCAACCCGATCGGCGCCTCGGGCATGATCCGGTTCGCCGAGTCGGCGATCCAGGTGATGGGCAAAGCCGGCGACCATCAAGTCCCGAACGCCCGCAAGGCGTTGGGCCACGCCTACGGCGGCGGCTCGCAGTACTACTCGATGTGGGTCGTCTCTGCCGATAAACCAGCCGACAAACCCGCCAACTGAGAAGGACATCCGCATGAATTCAGATCACCCCGCCCACGTAGCCGGTAAGCGCTCCCGCGACGCGGTGGCGGCCCGCGACAAGGAAGCCTGGCTGTCGAACTTCGCCGATGACGCGATCGTGCAAGACCCGATCGGGCCGTCGCACTTCGACCCCGAGGGCAAGGGGCACCGGGGCCGTGACGAGATCTCGGCGTTCTGGGACAAGGCGATCGCACCCACCGACAAGATCGAATTCAACTTCTCCGACACCTTTCAGTGCGGTGACGAGGAAGCCAACACCGGAAACATCACCATCACCATGGGCGGTCACCAGATCGTCACCGAGGGTGTGTTCACCTACCGGGCCAACGAGGCGGGCCAGCTCGTCGCGCTGCGCGCTTACTGGGAGTTGGACCGCGCCGCGGCGTCGGCGAAGCCGGTTTGATCAGTCCAGCGCCAGCACCGCTTGTAGCGCCGAGTCGACCGCGTTGGAATACGGACTAGGCGCTAACGCGAAATCCCCACTGCCCCTGGCGATGCAGCCGCAAGGCCAACCTGACGACAACCCTCGAGCAGACGGTGATCGTAAGTGACCACCGCCAACAACTCCGGCCCGATCTGGGCCGCGGCGGCGAGGTGAATCGCATCAAGGGACCGCAGAGTCGCCGGCCCGATAGTTTCGGCAAGTGCGGTCACGGCCTCACCGAGCGGAAGGATATCGAGCCCGTCCAGCAGGAATCGGGCGCGCTCGATGGCGCCGGGTTCCCCGTACCGCGCGACAGCGCGCATCAGCTCGACCCGGCCCAGCGCACTCGTGGCCACAAACTCGCCGCGACCGAGCTGCACGCCCAGCCAGGCACGAAGGTCGGCCGTCTCGGGCTCGTCGACCAGCAACTTCGTCAGCGCCGAGGTATCGACATAGATCATTGCTCGTCGCGCATATCGCGGAGAACAGCCGACAAGTCTCGCTTTCCTTCTCGCACCGGCACGGGCTCGATGTCGAGGAGGTTCTGCGCTCGGCGAGCCGGGACCAGCACACCGGAATCGATCAGGATGTCGCGGGAACGCTCGCCTGCCGGGACCGGCACCAGCCGGGCAACGAGCCGCCCATTGTTGGTGATGCCGAGTTCCTCACCCGCCTCGACGCGCGCGAGATGTCGCGACGCGTGCTGGCGCAGCTCCCGTACTCCGATCACCTCCACCAGGACAATGTAGCACGATGTGTGCTACATTGGGCACATCACGGGATGTCGACCGGAGCGCTGAAGGACTGAGACCTCGCGGCACCGATGTCCGCCTCGTCTCCAAAGTTGTACGGATTGTCGGGACCTTCTCACCACGAAAGTCATTGACCAGAGCCAGTATTGCACCAAACACCTCGTGCACATTCACTAACGATGACCATCCGATCGACCCAGCAGCACCGATAACCCACGCTTGTCGACACTGGCCGCGCTCAGCGAAGTCCTCGGCACCACGGTGCCCGAGTTGATCAACACGGTATTCCGGTCAGGCGCGGGACACCACCAGACTGAAAGCTAGCGGGAAATCCCCACTACCCCAGGAGATGCGGCCACAAGCCTGACCGCTCGGCCGCCCATGCCGGTCACTCCGGCGTGACCGGCTCCATGCCTTCGCGGTAACGCTGCGCGAGAACCCGGTAGTACGGCGGGTTGGCGTTGATCCACATCTCGGCGCCGGTTCCGGCGATCGGGCCCTTGACGACGGCGGGCGAGCCGGTCACCAGCACGCCGGCCGGAATCTTGGTGCCGGCGAGCACCGTCGCGCCGGCCGCCACCAGGCTGCGACTGCCGACCACCGCACCGTCGAGCACGGTGGCGTGGTTGCCGATCAGTGCCTCGGCGCCGATGTTGGCGCCATGGATCAGGCACATGTGGGCGATCGTCGCGCCGGGGCCGATGTCCACCGGAACGCCCGGCGGCACATGCAGCACCGAGCCGTCCTGCACGTTGGCGCCCTCGCGCACCACGATGGGAGCATCGTCAGCACGCAAGATGGCGCCGAACCACACCGAGGCACCGGCCTCGATGGTGACGTCACCGATGAGCGTGGCGGTCGGAGCGACGAAGGCGGTGGGGTCGATCCGCGGCGAGCGACCATTGAAGGAGAACAGCTGCATCGTTCACATATACCAGGGACCGAAGACCCCTAACCAGCAGGGCTTATTGCGCAAACAGGTGTCAAAACTGTAACGTGTTCTAGTTAGAAGCAAAGGGTTGGAGGCAACAGGTGAGCACTGACAACGCCGAGGTCGGCGTCCGCCACATCGATACCGGAACACTGCCGGACCGCTATGCGCGTGGCTGGCACTGCCTGGGCCCGGTGAAGGATTTCCAGGACGGCAAGCCGCACTCGATCCATGCGTTCGGCGCCAAGCTGGTGGTTTTCGCCGACTCACAGGGTGAGTTGCACGTGCTCGACGCCTACTGCCGCCACATGGGTGGCGACCTGAGCCGCGGTGAGATCAAGGGCGACGCGGTCGCCTGCCCGTTCCATGACTGGCGCTGGGGCGGCGACGGGCGCTGCAAGCTGGTGCCCTACTCCAAGCGGACCCCGCGCGTTGCGCGCACCCAGTCCTTCCCAACCGACGTGCGCGGCGGGCTGCTGTTCATGTACAACGACCCGGAGGGCAACCCGCCGCCGGACGAGGTGCGGATCCCCGAGATCCCGGAGTGGTCCAGCGGTGAGTGGACCGACTGGCGCTGGAACTCCATGGTGATCGACTCCAACTGCCGCGACATCATCGACAACGTCACTGACTTCGCGCACTTCTTCTACATTCACTACGGGCTGCCCACCTCGTTCAAGAACGTCTTCGAGGGCCACATCGCCTCGCAGTACCTGCACAATGTCGGGCGTTCCGACGTGCCTGGCCTGGGCACCAGCTACGGCGGTTCGGAATTGGATTCCGAGGCCTCCTACTTCGGGCCGTCGTTCATGATCAACTGGCTGCACAACAGCTACGGCGGTTTCAAGGCCGAGTCGATCCTGATCAACTGCCACTACCCGATCAGCCAGGACCAGTTCCAGCTGATGTGGGGCGTCATCGTGCAGAAGCCCAAGGGCCTCGACGACGCGACGACCGAGAAGATCGCCGACGCCATGACCGACGGTGTCAGCAAGGGCTTCCTGCAGGATGTCGAGATCTGGACGCACAAGAGCCGGATCGAAAACCCGCTGCTGGTCGAGGAGGACGGTGCGGTCTACCAGCTGCGCCGGTGGTACTCGCAGTTCTACGTCGACGCTGCCGAGGTCACCGCGGAGATGACCGATCGCTACGAGATCGAGATCGATGCCACGGTGGCCAACGAGAAGTGGAACGCGGAGGTCGCCGAGAACCTGCGGGTGCAGGAAGAGGAAGCGAAGGCCCCACAGGCTTCCGAAACCGTTAACGCAGAGTAGGTCTGACACCATGGCCCGCGAGGTTCCCGACGCCGGCGAGCTGGCCCGGTCCATGCTGATGTTCTACGGCCCGCACGACGACCACGGCGAGCACGGCGACTCCCCCGACGACCGGGACGATGAGTCGGGCACCGACACCCGCTACTCGCGGCAACCGCTTTTTCCGGTCGACCCGGAACGCTACGAGGCGATTCGTGCTGCGACCGAACGGGACACCGACCGCTATCTGCATTCGGGTCTGATGCCGGTGGAATGCCGGCACTGCACCGCCACCGTCGAGGTCAAGAAGCTGGGACCCGGATACACCTCGGTGCAATGGAATTCGGCGGCGGTCAAGCAGTGCGCTCATTTCGCCGCCGAGCGCGAGGCCGGCCACACCAGCAGCCGTAGTCGCGGCTGCCCGAAGCTATCGAAGAGCATTGCGCACGCGGTCGCCGAGGGGCATCTGGAGGAGCGATCCAGCGCTCCCCCGCCCGGCGACGGCATCGACTGACTCGTTTCACCCCGCGAGCAGACACAGAATCGCACCCGACGCCATGGCGGGGTGCGATTCTGTGTCTGCTCGCGCTGAGACGGGGCTCACAGGCCGGCGAAGCGCTCCCGGACCTGCTCAGCGGTCAACCCATAGTCTGCCAGCGAGTATTCGTGCTTCGGTGCGCGCGGGCCGGTCTTGCTTGCCGCATAGTCGTCGGCCATGGCCTGACGCGCCTCATCGGAGAGCGGCAGGCCGAAGCGTTCGTAGATGCTCGCGGCGGTGGCCAGCGGGTCGGCGACGAAATCCTTGTAGTCGATGTCGCAGAACTGAGCCTGATCGTACTGGGCGCGTTGGCTGTTGAACAGCTCCAGCCCGCGAGCCCAGGTCTCCATCTCGTCGGCGCCGATCCGCGCGCCCACGAAGGTGTTCGACTGACCTTCGGTGGTATGCCGAGCCAGCGAACACATCGACGCCAGGATGGTCTCGGCCGGCCGGTGGCACTGCACGATGAGCGCATCGGGGTAGACCGCCATGATCGCGTCCAGCGCGAACAGGTGGCTGGGGTTCTTGAGCACCCAGCGTTTGCCCGGGTCGTTGAGCCCGATCAGTTGCAGGTTGCGGCGGTGCCGCTGATACGACGGCACCCAGTCCCGTTCGGACAGCCAGCGCGAATAGCTCGGCAGGTGCGCCAGCGTCTCATATGACACCGAGTGCAGCGACTGACGCAGCAGCTGCCAGCACTCCTCCAAGCCGTCGGCGGTCATGAAGTGCAGCCCGGTGTAGTCCGGGTTCTCGTCGTGGTGCCGGGCAAACTGGGCCTGCATCTGGGTGAAAACCGGGTTGCTGTCCCAGGTTTCGCGTGGCGGACGCGGCTGCGGGAACTCGGCCAGCCACATCTCCAAGCCCTGGTGCGCCGGGTCGGCGCCCAGCAGCCGGTGCAGCGCGGTGGTTCCGGTGCGGGGCAGCCCGGTCACGAAGATCGGCCGCTCGATGCCGACCTGGGTGTACTCGGGGTTCGCGTTCCAGCCGGCCTGCGACAGCAATCGGGCCACCAGCGCACCACGCAGGAAGAACCGGTTCATCTTGCTGCCCAGCTCGGTGAGGTCGGCCTCGGCCTGATACGAGTCCAGCAGCACGCCGAGCGCTTCGCGGTAGTTGTCGTCGTCGGGACCGAAGTCGTCCAGACCCACCATCTTGGTGGCCGAGGCGTGCAGATCCTCAACGGTGCCGACATTGGTACGAGCCGTCATCAGTTGTGGTACTCCCCGCAGTTGACGTCGATAACCTGGCCGCTGATTCCGCTGGACAGATCGCTGGCCAGGAACAGCACCGCCGACGCCACCTCGTCCTCAGTGGGCAGCCGCCTCAGGTCGGAGTTGGCGGCGGTAGCCGCATAGATCTGCTCGACGGTGGTGCCGTACTTACCGGCCTGGTGGGCGAAGTAACTCTGCAAGGTGTCACCCCAGATGTACCCGGGCGCAACGGAGTTGACGCGGATGCCCTGTTCGCCCAGTTCGGACGCCAGCGACTGTGACATCGCCAGCAGCGCGGCCTTGGCCATCTTGTAGGCGCCGTACTTGGGCTGCGAGTGCCGGATCACCATCGAGTTCAGGTTGACGATCGAGCCGCCTGCCGCGGCCAGCGCCGGTGTGAAGCCCTGGGTCAGGCGCAGCGCGCCGAGCCCGCTGAGCTCGATGGCGTCGCGGATATGCTGAAACGTGGTCTGCGCCAACGGCTTCATCGAAGGCACCCGGAAGGCGTTGTTGATCAAGACGTCGATGTGGTCGAACTCGGCCGAGGCCGCCTCGACCAGGTGCGCCACCTGATCGTCATCGGTGATGTCGGCCGGTACCACCAGGGCGCGTCGCCCGGCGGCCCTGACCTGCTTGGCCACCTCTTCCAGGCGATCCGCGCTGCGCGCGACCAGCACCAGGTCGGCGCCCTCGGCCGCGAACCGATTGGCCATCGTGCTGCCGAGCCCCGGCCCGACCCCACTGATCACAACGACTTTGCCCGTCAGCATTTCGGTCATCTTCACCCCAGCATTCTGTTAGCGATTTGCTGCTGCCGCTGCGCGATACGCGCTCGCCAGCTGTCTTGGGAAATCTTGTTGTGGTCGTAGAAGGGCAGTGCCGCCTGCACCGCATCGACGTCGATGAGCTCGACGGTCGGGCCGTCGGCCTCGGTCAGTTGCCGCGACACCCGCTGCCAGCGGAACTGCAGGAAGCCGCGCCGATGTCCCAGGGTCTCGACCCAGTTGGTCACCCCGGGATCGGTGTCGGAGACCACGATCCGGATCTTGCCGTCCGGATCGGCTTGCGCCTGAGTGCCGTTCAGCGAGGTCTGGTGGTTGATGTAGTCCAGCGAGATGTACCAGAGGCTGCCCAACTGGAAGCCCAGGTACGGCGCATCCGACACCGGCAGGGTGATGACCAAGGCCTGGCCGGGTTCCAGCTCGTAGTGCCCGGCCGACGAGTACTGAGTGGCCAGACCACCCGGCGTGAGCCGCGGCGCCACCATGGTGTTGACCGGCAGGTTGAGGTAGAACCACTGCGGGAAGGCCAGCCAGGTCTTAACCCGGTTGATCAGCTGCTTTCCCGCTGCCGCATAACGCTTCTCGATGAGCTGTCGGGTCAGCGCCGGCGGAGCGGTGCCTTCGGTGTCGGTCCGGGCGATCGAAAGCGTGCCGCGCTGCGCGGCCCAGTCGTTGTAGACCTCGCGGATCACCAGTTGCGCCGGCGTCTTCGGCTGGAAGCGCCAGGTGAAGGTGCCATCGGCGGCAACGTCGAGTTCACGATCGTCGAAAGCGGCCTCACTGACCGGGACGTTGTCGTCGGTGTACTCGCCGCCGAGCAGCTGGAAGCTCAGATCGGTCGTGGTTCCCCGGGTGCCCTGCACCACGTAGTCGTTGCCGGGACGCACGACGGTGCCGAAGTACAGCGTGTCGGGGTTGTCCAGGCCCATCTTGGTGAACGGCCCCGTGCCCGACAGCAGGAACGGGTGGTCACGCTCGCTGTTGAAGGCGGCGCGCACACATGCCTCGACGCCGCCAGCCAGGTATTGCAGGCCCTCAAGCAGGTCGGCTTCGGTCTCGATGTGCGGGGCCGCGGCAACCAGCTTCTCCGCCTCGGCGATCGCGGCCGAAAGGGGTTCGGAGTACATCGCTGCAACACCTCTCAGATCTGTCGCTCGGTCCAATATTGGACCGAGCTGGTAGATATCTCGAACCGACTTTAGACGGTCGCGGTAGCATGCTGCAATGGCTGTGCCTGAACAAGCGGCGCCCCAACGAGTCGTGCGGTCGTCCCCGCCGACCGAGCGGGTGGTGACAATCCTGGATTTTCTGGCCCGCCACCCGGACCAGAGCTTCGGGTTGTCCGAGCTGGCTCGGCGCACGCAGCTGTCCAAGCCGACGTGCCTGGGCATCGCCAACGCCCTGGCCGACGCGGGCTACCTGACCCGCGACGATCCCGACAAGACCTACCGGCTAGGGCCGGGCCTGATCTCGCTCGGTCGCGCAGCCCAGCAGTCGCTGCGGGTCGGCCCCGAGGCGCGCGAACAACTGCGGCGGCTGTCCGCGGATTTCGCCACCTCGGTTGCGCTGAGCGCGGTGGTCGACGACCGGATCACCGTGCTGGAGCTGGTGGCGGCACCCAACGCGCACCTGGGAGTTCAGGCCGGCCAGAGTTACCCCTTTGCACCTCCGGTCGGGCTGATGTTCGTACTCTGGGACGACCCTGCCCTGCGGGACTGGCTGGCCCGCCAACCCACCATCCCGCTGCGATCGGAGAGCGAGCGACTGCAGCGCGTCGTCGACGAATGCCGTGCCGACGGGTACCTGGTCGAGCGACTGACCCCGGGCGGGCAACGGCTCTACGGGTTGATGGCGGGCCTATCCAGCGATCTGCCCGATGAGCTGCGGGCCCTGCTCGGTGAGCTGGTCTCTGATATCGGCGAGCGGGTGTATCTGCGTGGCGAAGCCGGCGGCCGGGGCCGGCACGACATCAGCGTGATCTCCGCGCCGGTCTACGACCACCATCAACGCCAGGCGATGGTGGTGTCGCTGCACGCCCAGCGCGCACTGACCGACTCCGAGATCACCAAGTGGGCGCGCGGATTGCTGCGGACCGCCGAGGCGCTCACCGCGCAACTGGGCGGAACCAAACCCGTTTGGCTGTTAGGTTCGGCGCCATGACTCTGTCGGTTGCCTTCAAGCTTGAGCTGTCCGAGCTCGTGCACCGCTACGCCTGCTACGTCGACGCGCAACGATTCGACGAAGTCGCCGAATTGTTCACCGCCGACGCCGAACTCGTCCTGCCGGATCCGCCGGATCACCTGGAGCCGAGCGTGCGGCACCACGGCCACACCGGAGTGCGGGACGCGATGTCAGCGCTGGCGGCGGTGACCCGCACCCAACACGGCATCGTCGGCGAGATCTACACGAGCACGGCCACCGGCGATGTCGCGACCGGAGAGATCACCGCAGTGGCGCATCACTGGATCGAGCACGGCGCCAAGCTCACCGACCAGATCTGGTACCTGCGCTACCGCGACGCCTATCACCGCGTCGGGCAGAGCTGGCGAATCGCGCAGCGAGCGCTGACCATCGATGCGATCGAGTCGCGGCCGGCTCATCAGGTGCGCTCATGATCGCGGCCCAGAACCCGCAGATCTCTTTGCAGCTCAAGACTTTCACCGATGACTCGGGCCACGACTGGGGCACCACCCTGGCCCTGGGCGCTGCGATGGACGCTGCGGGCGTCGATCGGGTCGTGGTCTCCGACCACGTGGTGTTCGGCGAGAATCCGGATGCCTACGCCGACCCCCGACTCGGCGGAATCACTGGAGGACGCCAACCGACCGGGCCCGACGGCCAGTGGCTGGATCCGCTGATCGTGCTCACCGCGCTGGCCGCGACCACCACCCGCATCCGGTTGGGTACCGCGGTATTGCTGGCGGCACTGCGCCGGCCGGTGGTGCTGGCCAAAGAGCTGGCCACCCTGGACGTGCTGTCGCAGGGACGGCTGGATCTCGGCGTGGGCGTCGGCTGGCAACGCGAGGAGTACGAGGCCGCAGGACTGTCGTTCGAGCGCCGCGGGCGACTGCTGGACCACACCCTGGAGGTGTGCCAGACACTGTGGACTCAGCAGCGCGGCACCTACACATCCGCGGAGTTGTCCTTCGAGAACATCCACCAGATGCCCAAACCCATTACCCCCGACGGAGTTCCGATCTGGGTGAGCGGCACCGTCAACGACGCGGTGGCGCGCCGGCTGGCCCGGTTCGGGTCCGGCTGGATCCCATGGGGCCCCGCGATGCGCGACCCGGCCGGCGCCATCGCGGCCATGAAGGACCGGATTGCCGCACTCGGCGGCGACCCGACCGGCCTGCAGGTCCTGGGCCACGCGACCACCGCCAAGAACCCGGACGGCTCGCTGGACACCGACGCCACCGCGGCCTCCGCACCGGCACTGGTAGCGGCCGGGGTCACCGATGTGCGGGTCACCTGCTCGCTGCCCAAGGACATCGGCCGGACCACAGATCTACTTCGCGAGCTCGTCGAGGCGTTTCGCGCCGCAACCGGTTAAGGAGACATCGATGGAAAAGATCATGATCGTCGCGCGGACAGCCGATTTCAGCGACCAGTGGTGCCAGGGACTGCGCGGTCCGATCGCGGCGAAACTACTGGATCTGGGGTTGCCGGGCGTCGTGGTCAACGTGCGCGACGAGCAGGTGCGCGACTCCATGATGACCCTGACGACGCTGGATCCGCCGGCGGCGGCCGTCATCAGCCTGTGGACCCAGCAGTACTACGGTGAGGCGACCCGCGCCGCGATCGCGCTGATCGAAGCCGAATCCGATTCGGCGGCAGCATATCTGGTGACCGAATCGATGCCCATGCCACCACCGGACCTCGGCGAGGGCCGCCGCACGAGGGGGCTTGCCAATGTGGCGTTGCTGCGCCGGCCGGCCGATCTGGACGAGGCGACCTGGCTGCACCGCTGGCACATCGACCACACTCAGGTCGCGATCGACACCCAGGCGACCTTCGGCTACACCCAGAACGTCGTGATCCGCCCGCTCACCGAGGACGCACCCCGCATCGACGCGATCGTCGAGGAGAACTTCCCCGACGAAGCGGTCTCCGACCCGTACGCGTTCTACGGCGCAGCCGACGAGGCGGACCTCACCGATCGGGTGGGCCGGATGATCGCCAGCGTCAGCGCGTTCGGCGCACACCTGAACATCGACACCGTGCCCACCAGCCGCTATGTGTTCCGGTCGCCGTTCGTCACACACACTGCTGGGACAGCGTGATCAACGCCTCCCGTACATGCGGGTGCCGTTCGAGGTAGGCGAGCGTCGGGTTCGGGGCGCCGGGATCTTCCTGCCTGCCTCGTTCGTCCAGTTCCGCCCGGACGTCCGGATGCCGGTTCAGGTACGAGTCGATGGAGTTGCCGAATGTCTGGTCGCATTGCTGCGGTGCGGCGTTGGCCACCGGTGTCAGTACCGCGGCCACGCTGAGCAGGCCGACCGCGATCGCTCGAGTAATACCGCTCATCACTCGACGGTACCCGCGTTTTTAGTTCACGCTGGCCAGGGCGAACGGCAGCACCTGCGGCGCGCCGGCAGCGCGCAACACCCGGGCCGCCATCGTCAACGTCCACCCGGTGTCGGTCACGTCGTCGACCAACAGCACCGGGCCGATATCCGCCGGTAGCTCCGTCGGGGGCGCCCAGCTGCCCTGCAGCGCGGCGACCCGGTAGGCGGAGTTCGCTGCCGCCGTCGCCCGCCGGTGCGGCGAATACCGCAAGGTGTCCAAACGGGTCAGGCGGCCGAGCTGCGCCAGCCGGTCGGTCAACGAGCCGATCAGCACCGGGTGCGTTGCCGAGTCCAGGCCCAGCACCGCGGTCGGCCGCGTCCGCCACTCCCAACCGGCCAGCACACTCACGGCCGCGCGCACCACCTCGTCGGGCACCTCGCGGTCCGGCTCGTCGAGCAGCCGACGCAGCCGCGCACCCCAGCCCAGGTCGGTGAGCCGGCCGATGACCCGGCCCGGCTCCGGCCCGTCGGCGATCCGGCCGGAAAGTTCGACGCCGAGCTGCGCCAGCCCGGACGGCCACTGTCGGCGAGGCGTGATCTCCACGCCGGGACGCATCAACCGCTCCTGGGTGGCCGCGGCTGCGTTGGGATCCACCGTGGCGTCGAACCGCGGCCCGGCACAGTTGTCGCACCGCCCGCAACGCTCCCCCGACTTCAGCTGCGGGTCATTGAGTTGGGCACGCAGGAAACTCATCCGGCAGCCGTCAGCGCGCTGGTAGTCCAACATCGCCTGCTGCTCGGCCCGTCGCAGCTCGTCAAGCTTGCGGTAACGCTGCTCGTCGTAGGCCCACTGGGCCCCGGTGCCCAGCCAACCACCCTTGACTCGGCGCACCGCGCCGTCGACATCGAGGACCTTGAGCACCATCTCCAACCGCGACCGGTTCAGGTCGACCCGCGCTTCCAGCGCCGGCGTCGAGAGCGGCTGATCGGGCGACAGTTCGCCGATCACCTTGCGCACCAAGGACTCCGCGGGGAAGGCCAGCGACGCGAAGTAGTGCCAGATGTCCTGGTCCTCGGTGCCGGGCAGCAGGATCACCTCGGCGCTCGCGGTGGCGCGCCCGGCGCGACCGACCTGCTGGTAGTAGGCAATCGGCGAGGACGGCGCACCCAGGTGGACGACGAATCCCAGATCGGGCTTGTCGAATCCCATGCCCAGCGCCGACGTGGCGATCAGCGCTTTGACTCGATTGGCGAGCAGATCGGCCTCGAGTTGCTCCCGGTCGGCCGAGTCGGTCGAACCCGTGTAGGCGGCCACCGCGAACCCCTGAGCACGCAGGTCGGCGGCCACATCGTGGGCTTGGGCCACGGTGAGCGTGTAGACGATCCCGGATCCGGGCAGCTTCTCCAGGTGAGTGCCGATCCAGGCGGCCCGCTGAGCCGGGCCACCGGCTTGCACCACCGACATCCGCAACGATTCGCGGTCCAGGCCGCCACGCAGCACCAGCGTGTCGCCACCGCCGACCCCGAGCTGGCCGGCGACATCCTCGACCACCCGGTCGTTGGCGGTCGCCGTGGTCGCCAGCACCGGGATGTCGGTGCCGAGCTCGGCGATCAGGGTGCGAATGCGCCGGTAGTCCGGCCGAAAGTCGTGGCCCCAGTCCGAGACGCAGTGCGCCTCGTCGACCACGACCAGCCCGGCCCGGGCTGCCAGCGCCGGCAGCACCTCATCACGAAAGTCGGGGTTGTTGAGCCGCTCCGGGCTGACCAGCAGCACGTCTAGCTCGCCCGCGGTCACCCGGCGTTGCACGTCGGCCCACTCGGTCACGTTCGACGAGTTGATGGTGGCCGCGTGCACACCGGCTCGTTCGGCCGCGGCGACCTGGTTGCGCATCAACGCCAACAGCGGCGACACGATCACCGTCGGGCCGTGCCCGCTGGCCCGCAACAGCTTGGCCGCGATGAAGTACACCGCCGACTTGCCCCAGCCGGTCCGCTGCACCACCAGTGCGCGACGGCGCGCCACCACCAGCGCCTCGATCGCGGCCCACTGGTCGTCGCGCAGCCGCGCCTGCGGTCCGGCCAACTGCTCCAGAATCGCCTGGGCCTGCGGCCGCACCGTCATGCCGCGATTATTTCGCGGCCCGCTCCCGCTGGATCTCCAGCGCGATGTCGATGAGCTGGTCCTCCTGGCCGCCGATCAGCTTGCGCTGCCCGGCCCGGTGCAACAGCTCATGGGCGGGCACGCCATAACGCTCGCCCTGGCGCACCGCGTGCTTGAGGAAGCTGGAGTACACCCCGGAGTAGCCCATGATCAGCGCGTTGCGGTCCAGCACGCACTCGGCCGGCATGGCCGGGCGCACCACTTCCTCGGCGGCGTCGGCGATGTCGAAGAAGTCGATGCCGGTCTTGATCCCGACCTTGTCGAACACCCCGATCAGCGCTTCGACCGGGGCGTTGCCCGCACCCGCGCCGAACCGGCGCACCGAGCCGTCGATCTGCTTGGCACCGGCGCGCACCGCCTCCAGGGAGTTGGCGACGCCGAGCCCGAGGTTCTCGTGACCATGAAAACCAACCTGAGCATCCTCACCGAGCTCGGTGACCAACGCCTGCACCCGATCGCGGACACCTTCCATCACCAGCGCACCGGCCGAGTCGACCACGTACACGCACTGACAGCCGGCGTCGGCCATGATGCGGGCCTGGGCGGCCAGCTTCTCCGGGGTGACGGTGTGGGCCATCATCAAGAACCCGACGGTCTCCAGGCCGAGCTCGCGGGCCAGGCCGAAGTGCTGAATGGAGACATCGGCCTCGGTGCAGTGGGTGGCGATCCGGCAGATCACGCCACCGTTGCCCTGCGCCTCCTTCATGTCTTCCTTGGTGGCCACGCCGGGCAACATCAGGAAGGCGATCTTGGCGTCCTTGGCCGTGGCCGCCGCGAGCTTGATCAACTCCTGGTCGGGGGTTTTGGAGAACCCGTAGTTGAAGCTGGACCCGCCCAGCCCGTCACCGTGGGTCACTTCGATCACCGGCACTCCGGCGGCGTCGATCGCGGCGACGATCGCCGAGACCTCGTCGGGGGTGAACTGGTGGCGCTTGTGGTGGCTGCCGTCGCGCAGCGAGGTGTCGGTGATCCGCACATCGAAGATGTGGTCGCTCATTTCGCTCCTCCAGCCTTTGCTGCCGCCATCTCGCGGGCGATCTCCTCGCCGACCTTGGTGGCGGCGGCGGTCATGATGTCCAGGTTGCCCGCATACGGCGGCAGGTAATCGCCGGCGCCCTCGACTTCGACGAAGGTGGTGACCACGGCACGCCCGCCGGAGTTCAGCGACGGCTCGTCGAACTGCGGCTCGTTGAGCAGCCGGTAGCCCGGCACGTAGGTCTGCACCTGGGCGACCACGTCCTTGATCGACGCGGTGATCGCGTCGCGATCGGCGTCCTCGGGGATCTGACAGAAAATGGTGTCGCGCATGATCATCGGCGGATCCGCCGGGTTCAAGATGATGATCGCCTTGCCGCGCTGCGCACCACCGATGGTCTGCACACCCGCCGAGGTGGTCTTGGTGAACTCGTCGATGTTGGCCCGCGTACCCGGCCCGGCCGACACACTCGCGACGCTGGCCACGATCTCCGCATACGGCACCGTGCCGCCCTGGGCTGTGACCGCGCGGGTGACCGCGTACACGATCGGAATGGTGGCCTGGCCGCCACAGGTGATCATGTTGACGTTCGGCGCATCCACATGCTCGTGCAAGTTCGCCGGCGGGATCACCGCCGGACCCACCGCGGCCGGGGTCAAGTCGATAGCCCGGATGCCGGCGGCCTCGTACTTGGGCGCATACGCCTTGTGCACGTAGGCGCTGGTGGCCTCAAAGACGAAGTCCGGCTTCTCATCCAGGGCCAGCAGCCAGTCCGCGCCCTCGGCCGAGGTCTCCAGGCCGAGCTTGCGGGCCCGAGCCAGGCCCTCGGACTCCGGGTCGATGCCGATCATCCAGCGCGGCTCCAGCCACTCCGAACGCAGCAGTTTGTACAACAGGTCGGTGCTGATATTGCCCGACCCAACAATCGCGACTGAGGCTTTGGCAGCCATGAACGCTCCTCTATTCGAATCTATTCGAAAACCAGCCGGACTGAACCCAGCCCGGAGAACTCGGCGACACAGTCGTCGCCGGCGTGTACGTCGATGGCCCGGGTCGCGGTGCCCGGCAAGACGATGTCGCCCGCTTTCAACCGCACCCCAAAGCTTTCCACCTTGCGAGCCAGCCACGCCACCGCGGTGACCGGGTTGCCCAGCACCGCGTCACTGCGGCCTTGGGCGACCACCTCGCCGTTCTTGGTCAAGGAGGCATTGATAGCTCGAATGTCTATATCTCCCGGCTTGACCCGCTGCTTGCCCAGCACGAATCCCGCCGACGACGCGTTGTCGGCGATGGTGTCGCAGAGTTTGATCTTCCAGTCGCTGATCCGGCTGTCGATCAATTCGATCGACGGGGCGAACGCCTCGGTGGCGGCAAGCACGTCCTCCTCGGTGCAGTCCGCGCCCGGCAGATCCGCGGCCAGGATGAACGCCACCTCGACCTCGATCCGCGGGTAGAGGTAGTTCGACGCCTTGATCGGCTTGTCCTCGAACACCTGCATCTCGTTGAGCAGGTGCCCGTAGTCCGGTTCGTCGACGCCCATCATCTGCTGCATCGCTTCGCTGGACAGGCCGACCTTGTGTCCGACGACGCGGGCGCCCTCGGCGATCCGCTGGCGGATGTTGATCAGCTGGATTTCGTAGGCGTCGACGACGTCGATCCCGGGCTGAGCCGCCGTCAACGGAGAGATCGGAACCCGACTCCGCTCCGCTTGCGCCAACTCGGCAGCGAGTTCCTCACGGATCTGGGCGCTGAGCATCGTCGATGGTCCCCTTGGGTTGTGGTCAGCAGGCGAAAACGTGCCGTTCAGCGGCAATTCTATAACGTGTTCTAAAACCGCAACACTGAGACGAGGACGTAGCCCCGTAGCGACCCGGACGTGATCTGTAGCCGCCAGGATCTGCCGATGAAACAACTGTCGCGACAACAGTCAACTTTTTGAAACCCGGAGGCGCCGTGCGGTCGATGGCCATCGTGATCAGTATCGCCCTGGCCGCAATAGCGATCGCGGTTGTCCCACCCACCGCAGCACTCCCGGATGCCGGCGAGCTGAGCTTTGCCGGTCCCGGATTCACCGTGCGCGTCAATCAGACACCGTTCGCGATGCAGGTGCTCAACTCCTCTGGTCAACCGGTTTTGACGCAGGTTCCCAGCAACGGTGGGCCGCGACTGGTCCGCAACGAGGCCGCGAAGCCGCTGGGCGTGACACCCTCCGAGTGGCTGTTTCCCACCCGGTACACACCGTTCACCTTCACCGTCGGGACGTCCTCGACGACCCCGTTTCCGATCAGCCCGTTGTGGGTGGGTGACCTGTGGGAGGCCTCCAGCTGCGGAATCCAGTACGCCGCAACCGGAGTGCTTTCCACTCGCCCCTTGCCCCAGGGCCTGGAGCTGACGCTGAGTACCGACGACCCGTCGGGTCGCACCCTGGGGGTGACTCTCAGCGAGGACTCCGGCCGGCTGCGGGTATCGGTCATCCCCAGCAGCACCCAGGGCATCGTCTCGATGGGAGACAGTTTCGCGTCGCCGACCGGTGAGCGGTTCGCCGGCTTCGGCGGCCTGCACAACGGACTGGATCAGCATGGGGGCCGATTCACCAACTGGGTGCAGGAGGCCAACGTCGGCGCCGGGCCATTGGCACCGGTGTTCAACGTCTTGATGGCCAGCTCCGGCGGCCCGCACTATCTGTTCCCCGGCGGTCCGAGGGCCGCCTACTACGTGCAGCCACAGTTCACCTCCACCGCAGGCTACGGCTTCCTGCTGGCCCAGACCGAGTTGGCCGACTGGCATTTGGACTCCGATCGCCCCGACGCCTGGCACGTCAACGTGGCCGCCGCCCACCTGGACTATGAGGTCGCCGTCGGTGACCCGGGACAGGTGATCAGTGCACTCAGCGCGGCCAACGGCCGTCATCGCGTCCCGCCGGCATGGGCGCTGGGCACGCAGTTGGACCGCCGCATCGTGACCGGACAGACCGGGGCCGACTACGCGGAGGTGGTCCGCAGCGACCTGGCCAACATCGTCGCCTACAACCTGCCGATCACCGCCTACCGCCCCGAGGCCTGGATGACCCTGGACCCGGCGGTCCTACGCCAACTGATCAGCGAATTCGGTGCGCACGGTATTCACGTGCTGCTCTACACCCGCAGCTTCGTCAGCATGGATCCGCTGCGCAACACCTCGCCGGCGGACTACCAGTACGCGGTGGCCAACAACTACGTGGCGACCCACGCCAATGGCAAGCCCTACATCGTCGGCTCCCCCAACCAGGCGCTCGGCGGACAGGCCGCCGTCATCGACTTCACCAACCCCGCCGCCAAAGCCTGGTTTCAGCACACCGTGATCGAAGAGCTCGAAACCGGAGCGGACGGGTTCATGAGCGACTTCGGCGAGCAGACCCTGCCCGACATGCATTTCGCCAACGGCCAGACCGGGGCCACCATGCACAACGCCTACCCCGCGATATACCAGCAGGCCGTACGCGAAGCGGTGGAGTCCTTCGAGCAATCACATCCGGGCCGCCACATCTGGTTCTACAACCGCGCGGGCTATACCGGGTCGACCGGCTACGAAGGTGGGAACTTCCCGGGCGACGAGAGCACCGACTTCTCGGTGGCCTCTGGCCTCGCCGCACTCATCCCGGACATGCTCAACCGGGGCCTGGCCGGCGCCTACGGCTACGGCACCGACATCGGCGGTTACCAGGACATACTGGCCGGTCCCACCCCCAAGGAGCTGTTCGTGCGGTGGTCGGAGATGGCTGCGCTCTCACCGATCATGCGGGTACACGGGGCTCACTCCGGCACCCACATGCCGTGGGACTTCGACCAGGAGACGTTGGACACCTTCCGGCAGCTCGCTGAGCTGCGCCAGCGGGCCATCCCGTTGATCTCCGCCACTTGGGCCACCGCCGCCGGCACCGGCGTACCACTGTCTCGGCCGGTGTGGCTGGCCGCACCCGACGACCCGCGGGCATGGGCAGCCGACCAGGAATGGATGATCGGATCCGACGTCCTGGTCGCCCCGGTCGTCACCCAGGGCGCCACCTCGCGGAAGGTGTACTTCCCTCCCGGTTGCTGGACACGCAAAGACGGCGAAGGAAGCTACGCCGGCCCCTCCGAGGCCACCGTGGCAGCGCCACTGACAGACCTGCCCTACTTCGCCCGCTGCAACACCGGCGGCTTGTAGATCACCGACCGCCGGTGTAGTCGACATTCCAGTGTTTGATGCCGTTGAGCCACCCCGAGCGCAGCCGCTGCGGGCGGTCCAGGGGTTTGAGGTCGGGGATGTTGTCGGCGATCGCATTGAAGATCGACCCGATCGTCATCCGCGCCAGGTGTGTGCCGATGCAGTAGTGCGCACCCGTCCCACCAAAACCGACATGCGGGTTGGGGTCACGCAAGATGTTGAACTCCTGCGGCTTGTCGAAGACCGTCTCGTCGAAGTTGGCCGCGCGGTAGAACATCACCACCCGCTGACCTTCTTTGATCAACGTGCCGTTCAGGTTGTGATCACGAGTTGCGGTGCGCTGGAACGACGTCACCGGAGTGGCCCAGCGCACCACCTCGTCGGCGGTGGTCGCCGGGCGTTCCTTCTTGAACAGTTCCCACTGCTCGGGATGCTCGGTGAACGCCATCATCCCCTGGGTGATCGAGTTACGCGTGGTCTCACTGCCGGCCACCGCCAACAGGATGATGAAGTAACCCAACTCGTCATCGCCCAGCTTCTCGCCGTCGACGTCGGCCTCGACCAGCGTCGTCACGATGTCGGGGCCGGGGTTGCGGCGCTTGAGCTCTGCGAGCTTGAGCCCATAGGTGATGATCTCCAGCGCTGAGGCCGCCGGGTCATAGTGGGCGAACTCCGGGTCGTCGTACGAGGTCATCTGGTTGGTCCAGTCGAACAACTTGCCGCGGTCCTCCTGCGGCACCCCCATCAGCCCCGCGATCGCCTGCAACGGCAACTCCGAAGCCACCTCCACCACGAAGTCACCGCTCCCCCGAGCCAGTGCCTCTTTGGCGATCGCCTGCGCCCGGGCCTGCAGGTCATCGTGCAGCGGCAGGATGTGCCGGGGTGTGAAGCCACGGGAAATGATCCGCCGCTGCCGGGTGTGCTTGGGCGCGTCCTGGTTCAGCATCAGGATCCGCTGCGCGTCGAGCTGGTCACGGGTTGTTTCGTCGTGGAACCTGGGGATGGCCCCGTTGCGCTCACTGGAGAACACGTCGTCGAGCCGCGAGATCTCCTTGACGTCCTCGTGCCGGGTGATCGCCCAGTAACCGCCGTCCTTGAATCCGCCGCTCTTGTCGTCGGGCTGCGCGATCCACTTGATCGGCTCGCTGCGCCGCAGTTCGGCGAACTCCGCATCGGGCAGTCGCTCGGCGTAGATCTCGGGGTCGGTGAGGTCGAAACCGGCGGGAATGCCGGTGGCTGACGAGATAGCAGGGCTGGCCACGATGACAACTCCTAACGACGAACCGCTGGTGCAGACGATACGTTCTCGCGTCGGTACAGCATGCTCTTATCGCAGACAAAAGGGCAGAAAGACCCCGCGTCAACGGAAAAACTGAAACGCGTTCTACTCGGTTGCCAGATTGACCTGACCTGGCCCGACTCGACGGGTTACCAGCAGCACAGGGAATAGTTGTCGGGGTCCGCCCGACCAATACGGCCAGCCAACTGGCGCCCAGGCGGGGCAATTCTATAACGTGTTCTACATGGCCGAACAGGAGTACGACGTCGTCGTGGTCGGAAGCGGCGGCGCCGGGATGGTCGCCGCCCTCACAGCCGCCCACCAGGGACTGTCCACCATCGTCATCGAGAAAGCCGCCCACTTCGGCGGCTCGACCGCTCGCTCCGGTGGTGGCGTGTGGATCCCCAACAACGAGGTGCTGCAGCGCGCGGGCGTCAAAGATGACACCCAAGCCGCTCGCACCTATCTGCACACCATCGTCGGCGACGTGGTTCCGGCCGAGAAGATCGACACGTACCTGCAGCGCGGGCCGGAGATGCTGTCGTTCGTGCTGAAGAACTCGCCGCTGAAGATGTGCTGGGTCCCCGGTTACGCCGACTACTACCCCGAGCAGCCCGGCGGCAAGCCCACCGGCCGTTCGATCGAGCCGAAGCCGTTCAACGCCAAGAAGCTGGGCGCCGACATGAAGGGCCTGGAGCCGGCCTACGGCAAGGTTCCGCTGAATGTCGTTGTCATGCAGCAGGACTACGTCCGGCTCAACCAGCTCAAGCGTCACCCGCGCGGGGTGCTGCGCAGCCTCAAGGTGGGCGCCCGCACCATGTGGGCCCAGGCCACCGGCAAAAACTTGGTCGGCATGGGCCGTGCCCTGATCGCGCCGCTGCGCATCGGCCTGCGCAACGCCGGTGTGCCGGTGGAGCTCAACACCGCACTGACCGACCTCTACGTCGAAGACGGCGTGGTCCGGGGCGTCTACGTCCGCGGAGCGGGTGACGCCGAGTCGAGCGAGCCGCGACTGATCCGCGCCCGCCGCGGGGTCATCCTGGCCAGCGGCGGTTTCGAGCACAACGAGCAGATGCGGGTGAAGTACCAGCGCGCCCCGATCACCACCGAGTGGACGGTGGGCGCGAAGGCCAACACCGGCGAGGGCATTCTGGCCGGCGAGAAGCTGGGCGCCGCCCTGGACATCATGGAGGATTCCTGGTGGGGCCCGACGGTGCCGCTGCCCGGGTCGCCGTGGTTCGCACTGTCGGAGCGCAACTCGCCCGGATCGATCATCGTGAACATGGCCGGCAAGCGGTTCATGAACGAATCGATGCCCTACGTCGAGGCCTGCCACCACATGTACGGCGGCCAATACGGCCAGGGCGCCGGGCCCGGCGAGAACATCCCGGCCTGGCTGATCTTCGACCAGCGCTACCGCAACAACTACATCTTCGCGGGATTGCAGCCGGGCCAACGGATCCCGAAGAAGTGGCTGGAGTCCGGCGTGATCGTGTCGGCCGACACCCTGGAAGAGCTGGCGACCAAGACCGGCGTGCCGGTCGCTTCCCTGGCCGCGACCGTCGAGCGGTTCAACGAGTTCGCCCGCAAGGGCGTGGACGAGGACTTCCACCGCGGCGAGAGTGCCTACGACCGCTACTACGGTGACCCGACCAACAAGCCGAACCCGAACCTGGGCCAGATCGCGCAGGGCCCGTTCTACGCGGCCAAGATGGTTCCGGGCGACCTGGGCACCAAGGGCGGGATCCGCACCGACGTGAACGGCCGGGCACTGCGGGACGACGACAGCGTCATCGCGGGGCTGTATGCGGCAGGAAACGCCAGCGCACCGGTGATGGGCCACACCTACCCCGGACCGGGCGGCACCATCGGACCCGCCATGACGTTCGGCTACCTGGCCGCCCTCGACATTGCCCATTCCGAAGCCGGGCGGCCCTAGACATGCCGATCGATCTGAACGCCGCCCTGGGGGCCGAGTTCGGCGCTGCCGAATTCTCCTGGACCGCAACCAATGTGCAGCTCTACAACCTGGCACTGGGCGCCGGGTCGGACCCGATGGATCCGCGTGAGCTGAGCTACGTGCTGGACGGCAAGCCGCAGGTGCTGCCGACCTTCGGCTGCGTCGCGGCCTCGTTCAACGAGGTGGACCCACCCAAGGTGAGCTGGCCCGGGATCGAGATCGACCTGGCCAAGATCCTGCACGCCTCGGAGAAGGTGACCGTACCGGCGCCGCTGCCGCCGTCGGGTAGCGCCCGCGCAATCAGCCGGATCGTCGAGGTGTGGGACAAGGGCAAAGCCGCGGTGGTAGTGCTCGAGACCTCGGTGACCAGCTCCGACGGCACGCCGCTGTGGACGCAGCACCGGTCCATCTTCGCTCGCGGCGAGGGCGGCTTCGGCGGCGAACGCGGGCCGTCGACGTCGAGTGAACTGCCCGACCGGGCGCCGGATTTCGAAGTCGACATCCCGGTGTCCCCGCAACAGGCACTGCTCTACCGGCTCTGCGGCGACCGCAACCCGCTGCACTCAGACCCGGCGTTCGCAGCCGCGGCGGGCTTCGACCGGCCGATCCTGCACGGGCTGTGCACCTACGGCATGACCTGCAAGGCGGCGGTCGACACCGTCCTCGACGGTGACGCCGGCGCGGTCCGTTCCTTCGGTGCCCGGTTCGCCGGCGTGGTTTTCCCGGGCGAGACGCTGCGGGCCCGGCTGTGGAAAGACGGCGATCGCCTGGTGGGCAATGTGGTGGCGCCCTCGCGTGAGGATGCCGCCATCCTCAACGATGTGGTGCTGATCTCGGCGTAGCCGCGTCCGTCCATCCATTTCCCGGCCTCCGCACGTACGGCACAGCCGGTCATTTTCTATGCCCATACCAGGGCCGCAGACTGATGTGAATCAGTATTCGTAACCTCCAATTGAAAATGAGTTTCATGTTCAGTAGTCTCACAGCAGTCAGTGTGCACCGATGAGACGAGGGGTTAGGCAGTGGACCCAACAGTGGGGGCAACCTCGTGACGGCCCCGGTGTGGATGGCCTCTCCCCCGGAGGTGCATTCCGCGGCGCTGAGCAGCGGCCCGGGGCCGGGTCCGTTGTTGTCTGCTGCTGGCGCATGGTCGTCGCTGAGCCTGGAGTACACCGCGATCGCAGAGGCGTTGCGGGAATTGCTGACAGCCACCCAGGCGGCGGCGTGGCAGGGCCCCAGCGCCGAGAGTTATCTTGCCGCGCATCTGCCCTACCTGGCCTGGTTGGCGACCGCCAGCGCCGACAGTGCCGCGCACGCGTCCCGGCACGAAACGGCGGCCGCGGCCTACGTCAGTGCGCTGGCGGCCATGCCCACCATGCCCGAACTGGCGGCCAACCATGCCCTCCACGGAGTCTTGGTCGCTACCAACTTCTTTGGGGTCAACACCATCCCGATCGCAGTCAACGAAGCCGACTATGTACGGATGTGGGTCCAAGCCGCCACCACGATGGCAACCTATGAAGCTGTCTCCGGCGCTGCGGTGGCCTCGGCCCCACAACTCACCCCGGCACCGCCGATCGTCAACCACGATGAAGCCGACCACGACGACCATGACGACCATGACGACCATGACGAAGCCGACCACGACCACGACGGCATCCACGACGGCGATCTGGACCCGACCGACCCGGAGTGGTGGAAAGACGTCTTCGGCGAGATGGGCGAGTGGGCCAAGATCATCATCAATGACCTGCTGACCGACCCGGCCGCGCTGTTGACCGATCTCCCGATCATCATGGCCGACCTGACCTTCCACGCCAGTCAGCTCGCCGCCACCTTGAGTCAGTTCGCGCCGGCGCTGCTGCAACCCGCGCTGGCCCTGGCGATCGGCAACCTGGGGTGGGCTGCGGGCCTGGCCGGTCTGGCCGGAATTCAGCCTGCCCCGGCCGGTCTGCCCGCCGAAGCGCTGCCCGCTGGAAACCCCTTGGCCTCCGTGGGCTCAGCAAATACCTCCACTACCGTCGCCAACACTGCTGCGGCACCGACCACGGGGGGTTCGATCTCGGCACCGACCACCGGCGGGGCCCCGGCGTCGGCACCGCCCGCGGCTCCCCCGGCAGGTAGCAGCCCGGCACTTTTCCCGCCCTACGTGATCGGCCCTCCCGGCGCGACCGGCCGGATGCCCTCCGCGGCCCGCGCTCAGGCCGCCAGAAAGGCACAGACCCCGGAAGCTGCCGCAGAGGCGGCGGCCGCAGCTGCGGCCGCACGGGATCGGTCCCGGGCCCGCCGCCGCCGAAGTGCGCGCGGGCACGCGGACGAATTCATCTACGTCTACGCCTACGACACCCCAGATATGGGGCCCGATGTCGCGGCTCGCGCCTCTGACAGCAGTGCCGGCCCTCTGGGATTCGCTGCGGTGCAAGCCAAGCCGGGTCTTCCCGCAACGGGTTTGACCAGGTTGGCGAGCGACGGCTTCAGCGACGGGCCGACCCTTCCGCTGTTGCCCGAGAGCTGGGGCGACGGCGCCTAGCGCCGAAACCGACGTTCTGCAGACAAAGTGCGAGAGGACTTCTGCGAAATGCCGGTTTCGATGAACAGAACCTAGCCCAGGATCAGACCCGACGTAGGCACACCGGTCCCGGCAGTCACCAGCACGTGCTCGACGCCGTCGACCTGGTTGACCGAAGTGCCGCGCAGCTGACGCACGCCCTCGGCGATGCCGTTCATGCCGTGGATGTAGGCCTCGCCGAGCTGCCCGCCGTGGGTGTTGATCGGCAACCGCCCGCCGAGTTCGATGGCCCCGCCGGCGATGAAGTCCTTGGCCTCGCCCTTGCCGCAGAATCCCAGCTCTTCCAACTGGATCAGCGTGTACGGGGTGAAGTGGTCGTAGAGCACCGCGGTCTGGATATCAGCGGGCGTCAGACCCGACTGCGACCATAGCTGCTTGCCCACCAGGCCCATCTCGGGCAGGCCGAGCTCCTCGCGGTAGTAGGAGTACATGGTGAACTGGTCGGCCCCGGCGGCCTGCGCGGCCGCCTCGATGATCGCCGGACGATGCTTGAGATCGCGGGCCCGCTCCGGAGTGGTCACCACGATCGCCACCCCGCCGTCGCTCTCCTGGCAGCAGTCCAGCAGTCGCAGCGGTTCGGCGATCCACCGCGAGTTCTGATGATCCTCAATCGTGATCGGCTTGCCGTAGAAGAACGCCTTCGGGTTGGTCGCCGCATGCTTGCGGTCAGCCACCGACACTGCGCCGAAATCCGCACTGGTGGCGCCGTATTCGTGCATATAACGCTGGGCGATCATTGCCACCGACGCAGCCGGAGTGCTGAGGCCATGCGGATACGACCAGCTGTACTCCACGCCACGCGAGTCGGCGTTGACCGTCAAACCGGTCATCACCTGACCGAACCGGAACTCCGAGCGCTCGTTGAAGGCACGGTATGCCACCACAACCTCTGCTACGCCCGTCGCCACCGCCAGCGCGGCCTGCTGCACGGTCGCCGCGGCGGCACCGCCGCCGTAACCGATCTGGGAGAAGAACGCCAGCTCACCGATCCCGGTGGCACGCGCCACGGCGGTCTCCAGGTTGGAGTCCATGGTGAAGGTGACCAGACCATCGACATCGGAGGGCTTCAGGCCCGCATCGTCGAGAGCGTCGAGCACCGCCTCGGCGGCCAGACGCAGTTCGCTGCGCCCGGACTCCTTGGAGAAGTCCGTCGCGCCGATTCCGGCGATAGCTGCCTGTCCTGAAAGCATGCCGGGCATTAACGCTCCCCGAGGGTGAGAGTGGCGGTGGCGATGACGTGGTCGCCAAGACTGTTGTTGCCCACAACTTTGACGGTGACCAGGGGTCCCTCTGCCGTGTTTTCCAGGGCGGTCACTTCACCGGAGAAGGTCACGGTGTCGTAGGCGTACCACGGCACACCCAACCGCAGCCCGATCGAGCGGATCACCGCGTTGGATCCGGCCCAGTCGGTGATGTAGCGCTGCACCAGGCCGGTGTCGGTCAGGATGTTGACGAAGATGTCCTTGGAACCCTTGGCCTGCGCCTTGTCCCGGTCGTGGTGGACGTCCTGGTAGTCGCGAGTGGCGATCGCGGTGGAGACGATGAACGTCGGGTCACCGTAGATCTTCAGCTCGGGCAGCTTGGTGCCCACGTCGACAGTCGCAGCGCTCATGCCACGGCTCCTTCCACAGGCTCCCAGGCGTACAGCGTCCAGGCTGGACCGGAATCATTGGCAGGAAAATCGAGATAGGTTGCGCGAACCGGCATTCCGATCTTCACCGCGGCCGCGTCGGCGCCGCGGAGCTCACCGAGCATCCGCACGCCCTCTTCGAGCTCGACCAGCGCGATCACGAACGGCAAGCTGCGGCCGGGGACCTTGGGCGCGTGGTGCACCACGTAGCTGAACACCGTTCCCTTGCCGCTGGAAACGACGTAGTCGGTGGTCTCGGTCTTGTCCTTCCAGACCGCCGGCACCGGCGGGTGCTGCAGGCTGCCGTCCGGACGAAGCTGAAGCCGTAGTTCGTGCGCGGCCACCCCGTCCCAGAAATACTGGGAGTCCCGCGACCACGACGGGCGCATCATCTTGTCGGGGTCCAGATCCTCGGGCACCGCCGCAGCCGGAGTGGCGCCGGCCTTGTCGGCGGGCAGGAACTTCAGGATGCGCCAATTCATGTCGGCGACTAGTTCCCCGTCACCGTCCTGGCCCACCCACCAGCGGATCTTCTGGGTGATGAAGTAGCCCTCACCCAGACCGGTCTTCTTGGGTCCCACGATGTCGGTCACCTCGGCGGTGACGCTGACTTCCTCACCGGGCTGCAGGTAGCGGTGGTAGGTCTGCTCGCAGTTGGTGGCGACCACGCCGACATAGCCCGCGCCGTCGAACAGTTCCATGACCTTGCCGAGCGGGTCGTCGGCGGGGCGCTCCCCGCCCAGGCCCATCATGGTCCAGACCTGGATCATGGCCGGCGGAGCGACGATTCCGGGATGCCCAGCCGCCTGCGCGGCCGCCTCGTCGGTGTAGATCGGGTTGGCGTCGCCGATCGCGTCGACCCAGTGCCGAATCATCGGCTGGTTCACCGGATCCCGCCCAGTCCGCGGCTTGCTGCGGCCGGAGGCCAAGATCTGGTCGATCCCGGCGGAAAGGTCGCTCATCGGTCTCCTCGACTCATCGTGACACCCTCGGAACCTTCAGCCCAGAAGCGGCGATCATCTCGCGCATGACCTCGTTGACGCCGCCGCCGAAGGTGATCACCAGGTTGCGCTTGGCCATCTTGTCCAGCCAGACCAGGACTTCGGCGGTCTCGGGGTCCGCCGGATTGCCGAATCTGCCGACGATCTCCTCGGCGAGGCGATTGACTTCCTGGATCCGCTCGGTGGAGAACACCTTGGTGGCCGCAGCGTCGGCGACGGCGATGTTCTCACCAGAGGATGCCACCTGCCAGTTGAGCAACTCGTTGATACGCCAGATCGACTTGATCTGCGCCAGCAGATGTTTCACGTCGTCGTGCTCGATCGGAGTCACGCCGTCCGAACCAGGCTTGGACGCCCAGTCGCGTACCTGGTCGTAGATGCCGGCGATGCGACCAGCCGGACCCAGACCGACGCGCTCGTGGTTGAGCTGAGTGGTGATGAGCTTCCAGCCACCGTTCTCCTCGCCGACCAGCATGTCGGCGGGCACGTGCACGTCGTTGTAGTACGTCGCGTTGGTGTGATGTGCCCCGTCGGACAGGATGATCGGAGTCCAGGAGTATCCGGGATCCTTGGTGTCGACGATGAGAATCGAGATGCCCTTGTGCTTGGCCGCGGTCGGGTCGGTTCGGCACGCCAGCCAGATGTAGTCGGCGTCGTGGGCGCCGGTGGTCCACATCTTCTGCCCGTTGACGATGTACTCATCACCGTGCTTGACCGCGGTCGTGCGCAGTGACGCGAGATCGGTACCGGCGTCGGGCTCGGAGTAACCGATCGCGAAATGCACGTCGCCGGAGAGAATTCCAGGCAGGAACTTCTTCTTCTGCGCTTCGGTACCGAGCAATTGCAGCGTGGGGCCAACGGTCTGCAAGGTGACCATCGGCAACGGGATGTCAGCCCGGTTGGCCTCGTTGATGAAGATCTGCTGCTCGACCGGACCGAATCCCAGGCCGCCATACTCCTTGGGCCAGCCGACGCCCAATTTGCCGTCGCTGCCCATCCGCTTGATCACGGCACGGTAGGCCTCGTTGTGCCGATCCGACTCCATCGCCTGCGCCTCTTCGGGCGTGATGAGGGTCGAGAAGTACTCGCGCAGTTCGGCTTGCAGCGCGCGCTGCTCGGGTGTCAGGTCGATGAACATTTACGCTCCCACCAAATCGAGGCGGTGCACGGGACCACCCAAGAGCCGGGTCAAGTCTTTGATCGAGGAGTAGTAGCGGTCCATCGGGTAGGTGATGTCCATGCCCATACCGCCGTGCAGGTGGTGGCAGAGTCGCATGGCCGGTGCAGCCTGCGAGGTCACCCAGTAGCCCAGGATGCCGAGGTCTTCGCCAGCGTCAAGACCTTGAGCCAACCGCCAAATCGCTGAGGTCGACAGCAAGTCAATGGTCCGCGCAGCGATGTAGACCTCGGAGAGTTGCGCGGCCACCGTCTGGAACGTCGACAGCGGACGGCCGAACTGCTCGCGGGTCGCCACGTAGTCGGCGGTCAACCGCAACGCTCCGGCTACCAGACCGGACGCAAACGCCCCGGTGGCGGCCAGCGCCAACTGGTTGACCCGCTGGGCGCTGGCGCCGTCGAGCACGTCGGCGTCCTCGATCGCGACGTCGGCGAACGTCACCACGTATTCGTCGGATCCGTTGGAGGTCGGTGTCTTGGTGACCGTGACGCCGTCGGCGTCCGAGGCGACGACCACCACCGCCTTGTCAGCGGTGACGATCAACCACGTCGCCGTCTGGGCATAGGGAACACCGGTCTTGGTGCCGTTGAGCTTTCCGCCCGCAAAGCTGGTCTTGGGGTGCTCCGGCAGCTGTCGGCCGGGCTCGTTCAGCGCGGCCGAGAGCACCGCACCGGTGGGCACCCCCGCCAGATACCGCTCCTGCTGGGCCTCGGACGCGAGGTCCAGCAGCGGAATCAACCCCAGGCCCAACGTTGCCAGCGCAGGGCCGGTGGTGCCATGACGGCCGATCTCGGTCAGCGCGGTGGCCAGCTCCGACAGGCCCAGACCGTCGCCACCGAGTCGCTCCGGCACACCCAGCGCCGCGACCCCGCCGGCTACCAGCGCATCCCAGCTGTTGTCTCGGTCGAGCACCGACGTCACCACATCGGCGACAGCCTGCTGCTCCGGGTTCGGTGTGAAATCCACCCGAATCCTCCTTGATTCGTCTAAGCCGTCAGTGTGCTCAGTGCGCGACCGGGCACGCACCCGAGTAGTCGACCGGCCAGTGCTTGATGCCGTTGAGCCAGCCGGACTTCAGCCGCTCCGGGTCGCCCATCGGCTTCAGGTCGGGCATGTGGTCGGCGACCGCGTTGAAGATCAGGTTGATTGTCAGGCGAGCCAGGTTGGCGCCGATGCAGTAGTGCGCCCCGGTGCCGCCGAAGCCGACGTGCGGGTTCGGGTCACGAAGGATGTTGAAGGTGAACGGGTCGTCGAACACCTCCTCGTCGAAGTTGGCCGAGCGGTAGGACATCACCACGCGGTCACCGGCCTTGATCTTGACGCCGTCGATCTCGGTGTCTTCGCTCGCCGTGCGCTGGAAAGCCGAAACCGGTGTGGCCCAACGAATGATCTCGTCCACGGCGGTCTGCGGCCGTTCCCGCTTGAACAGCTCCCACTGGTCGGGGTTCTGCGAGAACGCGACCATGCCGTGCGTGATCGAGTTGCGGCTGGTCTCGTTGCCGGCGACCGCCAGCATGATGACGAAGAAGCCGAACTCGTCGTCGCTGAGCTTCTCGCCGTCGATGTCGGCCTGGATCAGCTTGGTCACGATGTCGTCGGTGGGGTTCTTGCCCCGCTCCTCGGCCATCTTCATGGCGTAGGTGATGACCTCGAACGACGACATCGCCGGGTCGACGTCGGCGTACTCCGGGTCCTCGCCGGCGGTCATCTCATTGGACCAGCGGAACAACTTGTCCCGGTCGTCCTGGGGCACACCGAGCAGTTCGGCGATGGCCTGCAGCGGCAGCTCGCAGGACACCTGCTCGACGAAGTCACCGGTGTTGGACGCCGCGGCGGTCTGCGCGATCTTCTGCGCCCGCGCCTTCAGTTCGTCCTCGAGCCGCGAGAGGGCGCGCGGGGTGAAGCCTCGGGAGATGATCTTGCGCAGCCGGGTGTGGTGCGGCGCATCCATGTTCAGCAGGACCGCACGCTGCAGGTCGACCGCCTCGCGGGTCATCTCCTGCGGCCAGACCGGGATTGCACCGTTCATCGCGCTGGAGAAGACCTCACTGCGCAGCGAGACGTCCTTGACGTCTTTGTGCTTGGTCACCAGCCAGTAGCCCTTGTCGCCGAAGCCTCCGGTTCCGCCGGGAACGTCGACCCAACGCACCGGTTCGGACTTGCGCAGCTCAGCAAGTTCGTTGACCGGGAGGCCCTTCAGGCTCATCTCGGAGTCGAGGAAGTCGAAGTCGCTGGGGATGGCGGGGCAGCCCATGTGTCTACTCCTAGGGTGATCTGTTAGTAGGTTCGACGACGCCGGAACAACGCCATCTAGTGCCTGATTGCGACCATTGAAACACGGCCCGACCGCAGATCAAAGGCAGTGCTGCATCGTCGCTTGTCAGACTAATGAAACGTGTTCTAGCCTGGCCGCATGGGTAATCCTGTCATCGTCGAAGCCACCCGCAGCCCGATCGGTAAACGTAATGGCTGGTTGTCCGGCCTGCACGCCACTGAACTGCTCGGAGCAGTGCAGAAGGCACTGATCGCCAAAGCCGGGATTGACGCCGGCAGCGTCGAGCAGGTCATCGGCGGCTGCGTCACTCAGTTCGGCGAGCAGGGCAACAACGTCACCCGGCAGTCCTGGCTGGTTGCCGGACTGCCTGAGCACGTCGGCGCCACCAGCATCGACTGCCAGTGCGGCAGCGCACAGCAGGCCAACCACCTGATCGCCGGCCTGATCGCGACCGGTGCCATCGACATCGGCATCGCCTGCGGCATCGAGGCGATGAGCCGCGTCCCGCTGGGCGCGAACGGTGGCGGCGCCCGCGCCGCGTCCTGGGACATCGACCTGCCCAACCAGTTCGAAGCGGCCGAGCGCATCGCCAAGCGGCGGGGCATCACCCGCGCCGACGTGGACGCACTCGGGCTGCGGTCCCAGCAGCTGGCCAAGCAGGCCTGGGCCGAGGGCCGGTTCGACCGGGAGATCTCCCCGATCGAGGCCCCGGTGATCGACGAGAACAAGCAACCCACCGCCGAGCTGAACATCGTCAGCCGCGACCAGGGGCTGCGCGACACCACGGCCGAGGGTCTCGCGGCGCTGAACCCCGTCATGGAGGGCGGCATCCACACCGCCGGCACCTCGTCGCAGATCTCCGACGGCGCCGCCGCGGTGCTGTGGATGGACGAATCCGTGGCAAGAGCGCAAGGCTTAACTCCGCGGGCCCGGATCGTCAGCCAGGCCAACGTCGGCTCCGAGACCTACTACCACCTGGACGGCCCGGTGCAGTCCACCGCCCGGGTGCTGGAAAAGGCCGGGATGAAGATCGGTGACATCGACCTGGTCGAGATCAACGAGGCGTTCGCGTCGGTGGTGTTGTCCTGGGCCGCGGTGCACAAGCCGGACATGGATCGGGTCAACGTCAACGGCGGGGCGATCGCGCTGGGCCACCCGGTGGGTTCCACCGGCAGCCGGCTGATCACCACGGCGCTGCACGAGCTCGAGCGCACCGACAAATCGACCGCGCTGATCACCATGTGTGCCGGCGGAGCACTGTCCACCGGCACCATCATCGAGCGCATCTAGTGGCCCCGGTTCCAGAGACCGACCGCATCGCGGCGGCACAGGCCTACATCGACGCGCTGGTCAGTCATGACGCTTCGGCCGTCCGATTCAGTCCGGACTGCATCCGGATCGAGGTCGGACTCAAGACCGGTTTCTCCGGAAATCATGTGCGCCGCAGCCTCAACCGCGGCCCGCAGTTCCGGTTGATCTCGGCGGCCACGCTGCCGAAATACAGCATCGACGGCGACGACGTGCGGGCGGTCTACGACATCATCACCAAGCCGTCGCTGTTCGGGACCCGGGTCTGCTCGCATGTCGACGAGGTATTCCGGATCCCCGCCGACAGCCCGGACGGCACCGCGGTCATTCACCACATCCGCGCGGGGATTCGTCCGTTCATCCACCGTTAGAGTGAGCGCGTGAGCAACCCAGACACCCCAGAAAAGCCGAAGTCACTGGATTCGCCGGTCACCGGGACGGTGATCAAGTGGATGTCGCGGGCCAACACCTGGGCCTACAAGGCGACCGGCGGCCGAGTCGGCGGTAAGTGGCGGATGGGCACCAAGCATTTCGGTGAGGTTCCCGAGGTCGGCATCCTCACCACCACCGGACGCAAGTCCGGCCAGCCGCGCGAGTCCCCGCTGTTGTTCCTGCGTGAGAGTGACCGGGTGATCCTGGTGGCTTCCCAGGGCGGACGCGCCACCAACCCGATGTGGTACCTGAACCTGAAGGCCAACCCGCAGGTGTCATTCCGGATCCGCAGCGAGGTGCTGCCGCTGCGTGCCCGCGACGCCAGCGAAGCCGAACGGGCCGCGTACTGGCCCAAGCTCGACAAGATGTACCCCGACTTCGTCAACTACCGGGCCTGGACCGATCGGGAGATCCCGATCGTCATCTGCGAGCCCTAGGACCCGCCGGTGATCCGGGATTCGCGGCGCCTGCGCTATGGGGCAGCCGCCATTCCCTCGGTCGTCGTGTTGTTCGCTGCCCCGGCGGCATGGGCGGCCGAATCGATCACGCTGGAGTTCGTCCGGCACGGGCAAGCCGGCGACAACCTGGTGATCAACAACGAGGTTCCCGGTCCCCCACTCACCGAACTCGGCCAACAGCAGGCACACAGCGTCGCCGGCCTTCTGGCCGATGACGGCATCGGTGGCATCTATTCCTCGATCATGACCCGCGCGCACGAGACCGCGGATCCCCTGGCTGAAATGCTGGGCCTGCCCGTGCACGAGCTGGCCGGCCTCAACGAGATCGACGCCGGTCTTCTCGCGGATCTGCCGGTGAACGTCGGCGGGCTGCCGGTGGGGGCGGTGCTGTATGCCGCGGCCCCGATGCTGTGGGCGCTCGGGCTGTATTTCGTTCCGCAGCTGGGTTCCTCGGATTTCAACGGGATGGTTTTCCAGGATCGCTTCTCTGACGCCGTCGCCACGATCTATGCCGGAAGCGCAGGCGGTGACACCGATGCGGTGTTCACCCACGAAGGCTCGATGGTGTTCTGGACGTTGATGAACGTCGACAATCCGGACTTCGGCATCATCCTCAGCGAAGCGGTGACCACGGGCGAGTTGCTGCCCTTCACCGGTGTCATCGAGGTCCGGGGCAACCCGGAGGACGGCTGGACATTGGTCAGCTGGAACGGGCAACCGGTCGCCGAAGATCCGGGGCTGCTCACCGAGCTCTTCGTCGACGTGCGCGACGTGATCACCGCACCGCAGATGGCGCTGTTCCACGTCGGGGAGGCCCTGCTCAGCGGGGACCCGACGGTGTTTATGGACGCGGTCCAGGCCGGTGCCGACGACGTCGGCACGGCGGCACTGCAGTTCCCGGTCGCCGTGCTGAACGACCTGCTCGGCGCGTTCTGAGCTGGCTGCGCACGCTAGCCGACGGCAGCTGCCGCTGCAGCCGTGAGTGCGACGTTCTGATCAGTTGCACCGGCCTGACCCGACCATCACCGCAGACGGCTCCGCCCCGCACTTGCCCCCTGACATGACAGCTCAAGACCCCGCACGCCACGTCGTGCGGGGTCTCGAGGGGCACTGTCGATTTGAACCTCGATCAGTAGTCCGCGCCATACGCGCCGTCGTGGCCGGCGCTGCCGCCCTTGCCGGCACCGCCACCTGAACCGTCTTGGCCGTTGGGGCTGCCGGTACCGGCAGTGCCACCGGCGCCGGCGGTACCAGCATCACCGCCGGGCCCGCCAGGCCCGCCCTTACCACCGTCCGGGTGCTCTTCGGTCCCCTGGCCGCCAGTGCCACCGGTGCCGCCGCCGCCGCCGGTACCGGCCGCACCGCCGTTGCCGCCGTTACCGCCCGCACCGGTGACGCCGTTGGCCGCCGTGCCGCCGTTGCCGCCGTTACCGCCGTCAGCACCAACACCGCCGCTACCGCCGGGGCCGCCAATGTCACCGGTGCCGCCGCCCGCCTCGCCGGTCTCGCCGCTCTGGCCGGGGCCACCACGGCCGCCGGTGCCACCGGCGCCGCCATTGCCGCCGGCGCCGCCGTCGCCCGAATTCGAGCCACCCAGGCCACCATCCCCGGCGTTGCCGCCGCGTCCGCCAGCGCCGCCGGTGTACCCCGGGCCGCCCATCACCGGCGAAGTGTCACCGGTCTGACCTTGAGCGCCGGCACCACCGTCACCACCGCGACCGCCGTCTCCGTCCGGCCCAGCGTTGCCACCTTGGCCACCGTCACCGCCGGCCTGACCGGTCAGGCCCTCGCCGTTACCGCCGGCACCGCCCTTACCGCCGTTACCGGTACCAGTCGCATCCGCACCCTGCTGACCATTAGCAGCCGCACCGCCAGCA
>Ga0153954_1000084_pt1 | contig 81472 bp, 85 predicted proteins | sample TSFL038MetaG_FD_102277 | JGI IMG/M metagenome (GOLD analysis project Ga0153954, IMG submission 102277) | Attine ant fungus gardens microbial communities from Florida, USA - TSFL038 MetaG | ecosystem: Host-associated > Fungi > Mycelium > Unclassified | place: USA: Florida, Wekiwa Springs State...
AAAAAATGGTTTTTTATTCGGTCCACCCACTGCAGAAGCAGTCTGTACAGGATTAGACCGTGCCTTAGAGACTTGGTATCACAAACCCAATACCTGGAAACATTTGATTGAAACAGCAATGGCAACAGATTTCAGTTGGGAAAAGCCTGCAGAAAAATATCTCTCCCTTTACCGCTCTCTGCTGCACACACCCGCATCAGCCTAACTGCCTTTTTCGACGAGAAGGCGCAAAACATAAGATCGATTTGCCCAAATGTATTCTATACCCGAATAAAGAGCGTAGATGGCAGCAATGCTAACCGCCACTGTTGAAATCCCTTTTAACCATGTTTGGGATAGATATCCCATGGAATAGGGAATCATCAGTAATAAAATCAAAAAAGCTCCTCCCGCTTGGATCACGGCTTTGATTTTACCTGACGAGCGGGCTGCTAGAGCAAAGCCTCTGAGGGCGCAGATCGTGCGCAGCGTACTGATCACTGAGTCCCGGTAAAGAAAAATGAAAACGATGAGCAAAGGCAAGCTCACCGGAGGCTGAGTAAAAGTCAAAAATACCGAAATACGGTAGATACTATCAGCCATAGGATCCAAAATTTTTCCTAGGTCGGTCACTTGATGGAATCTTCTCGCTAAATAACCATCAAATGCATCTGAGAGCTCAGAAATTCCGAGCAAAATCAGGAGGATATATGGCAAAACGACAAGGCTTATACCCAATAAGTCATGTTCCAAATACAAAAACATGAAAATAGGGCTAATGAAGATGCGAATAAAAGTGAGATAATTAGCAATGCTCACAGGCGTTAAACTTATCGAGCCTAAGCATTAATTTGCAAGGGTGGCGTCAGGAGTTGTAGGCTTCTTCTAGGACGATCCCCTCCATCATCCTGTCTGTATTTTTGATCATTCCTGAAAATTTTTGTACAGCATTCGCCATTTTTTCGATCAGTTCCCTCTCTGTGATCACTTGATCACCAAAGTTTACAGCGTTGAGCTCAAAGCTGCCTATTAGTTTAAGTAAATTTTCTTCAGTATTTTGGGTATGATACCTAAGATGACGATGATTGAGGATCAACACAGCTTCGATCCCTTTTAAAAGATGCGGGTATCTTTTTGGACGAGCAGCCTGCCAACCTTTTCTGAAATTTTCTAAGAAACCTAGAAGCTCATCTGCATTTTTTGATCTCAAAGAATCGTCCATGATCTCCACAAGGGCATGCAAACAAAAAGGTAGAAGAGGTGTCTCCTCTAACGTCGCAAATGAAACCGGATTGTGTAAACAAAAAGGAGATTCACAATAGTTAGAAAAATGCCTTAAAAAACAGAAATGGATGATCAGTTCCATGGAGGCGGGCGTTAAAGAATCAACTTCATCTTCAGATAGATACTCAGAAGATAACTGCTTTTTAGCATCCCGAAAATAGTGTATGTCATGGTTGACAGCGGCCTTTTTTTCTGACGCTTTAGTCAGACGTCTTTCTGTTTCATCGCTCCATAAACTCAAATAGTAACGCTTATACCACTGGTGGATGATCCGATTTTTTTGAATCATTTCATCGCACTTGTAAGCAAGTGGAGGGCAACCTATTCCGATAATCCCAGAACATAATTCACCCAATGCCCCCAAAAAGACAAGGTTATGCTCATGGATTGATTCGCAAAAATCGTTATGATTGCAACAAAGAGCCCTTACCCATCCAACAATCCATTTTAAACAAGCAAACACAAAAATCACCGTTCTGATCGCTAAAGCAAAAACATAACCAACCATTCCAAAAAGATAGAGAAAGGGATAAGGAACAGGATTTTCTTGAAATTGCGCGCACGACCAGTGCTCGCTCAATCGATTATAAAAAAGAAATTTTCGATTATAGACAGGATCTTGCGTTTCTGCAATGTCATTAAGGGCCCCCTCAAATTGGGGGTTTTCTGCTATCCAAACTTCTCGCGTCATGGAATTGGTGATCACAATTGCATCTGACAAAAAAACCCTCCATTTAAAAAAAGATATTAACAAATTTTCCATTTTTATCATTGCTGATTTTGCTCTATTTTCCTACAGTTGACCTTTTGAGGGCGTTTATAATGCTAAATTTTCAAGAGATGATTGCAAAACTCACCCAATTTTGGGCTGAGCAAGGGTGTGTAGTCCATCAAGGTTATGATTTGGAAGTGGGCGCTGGAACCTTTAACCCAGCAACTTTTTTACGCTGCTTGGGACCTGAACCTTATTCTGCAGTGTACGTGGAACCTTCAAGGCGCCCGAAAGATGGACGTTATGGCGAGAATCCTAATCGGGTTCAATTTTATCATCAGATGCAAGTCATTCTCAAACCATCGCCCCCTAATGTGCAAGATTTATACCTTCAGTCGCTGGCTGCAATAGGCTTTGATTTAAATTTACACGATATCCGTTTTGTCCATGACGATTGGGAAAATCCAACGATTGGAGCTTGGGGTTTGGGTTGGGAAATCTGGTCAGATGGGATGGAAGTGACTCAGTTCACCTATTTCCAATCTGTGGGTGGCATCCCTGTGAAGCCTGTCAGCGCCGAGATCACTTATGGGCTTGAACGTTTAGCGATGTATCTCCAAGGGGTCGATTCGATGTTCGACCTAAAATGGAATCATGAAATCACCTACGGAGATATCTACCAACGGAACGAATGGGAGTGGAGTCATTATAATTTTTCAGCTGCTGATACAAAAATGTGGCTGCGCCATTTTGAAGATTTTGAAGCAGAAGCTAAGCGTCTTATCGGTGAGCATTTACCCATTCCTGCTTATGACTTTGTCATGAAAGCCTCTCATGCCTTTAATATTTTAGATGCCAGAGGTGTCATTTCAGTGACAGAGCGCACGGGGTATATCAGCCGCATTCGTGCTCTTTCCAAAATGATGGCAGAAAGTTATCTCCATAGCCGAGAGAAACTACAGCACCCTCTTCTGCGTAATCAAAAGCCAACTTTGAAACCTTTTACAGAGTATGTAGTTTCAACAAAGAACGACCCCTCTGAAAGGGAAGATTTTTTATTAGAAATTGGCTCTGAAGAACTCCCAGCAACCTTTGTCCCCATCGGATTGCAACAACTTGAACAGAAAATGGGCCATTTGTTGCAAACGCACCACCTGGCTTACGACTCGTTAGCCGTCTACGGCACCCCACGAAGGCTTGCGATTTCCATTAAAAATCTTGTAGGGGGCACTCCTTCCCAAAAAATAGAAAAAAAGGGGCCGGCACTTTCAGTTGCCTTTGATAGCGATGGCAATCCTACAAAAGCAGGAGAAGGATTTTTCCGATTGCTTGAGGGGGTAAGCTCTGCACACCCTAGCCTTTCACAGATCCAAGATGGCAAGATTCCAGAACTTGAAATTAGGGAAATCAAAGGGACCCAGTATTTATTTGCCTCTTACGAGCAAAAAGGGGTCTCTACCCGTTCCTTGTTTGCTGAGCATCTTCCTCAAATCATTCTTGGGATCGAATTTCCCAAAAGAATGCGCTGGGCAGATTTAGAGATTGAATATGCCAGACCCATCCGCTGGATTGTCTGTCTCTATGGAAATGAGGTGATCCCTTTTCATATTGGCCACACTCAATCGTCTAATCTTTCTTATGGGCATCGACAGCTTGATCCTAGCGAAATCAAGCTGACCCACCCTAAGGAATATCTTACAGAATTGAAAAAGCATTGGGTGATGGCTGATCCGCGAGAGCGGCACAATTCGATTGTAGAGCAGCTTCAAACCATTGAAACACAAATGGAAGCCACAGTTGCTGCCAAAGAAAGAGTGATGCCTCAGGTGTTGCACCTTGTAGAATGGCCTTTTTTAACTGTGGGTAAATTCGATCCAATCTATTTACAGGCTCCCAAAGAAGTTCTCATCTCTGAAATGGTTGAACATCAAAAATATTTTCCACTGACAAACTCTGAAAAAACTTTAATTCCAAACTTCGTGATCGTTTGCAATAACAAACCCACTGATCTCATCCGAGCTGGTAATCAAAAAGCCCTTTCCCCAAGGCTTGCTGATGGAATGTTTTTGTATGAAGAAGATGTGAAAATCCCCCTCGATCACTTTAATGAAAAACTTAAGTCAGTCACCTTTCAAAAAGATCTAGGCACCGTTTGGGAAAAAGTGAACCGTAATCTTGCGATTGCTGAAATGGTGCACACCCATTTGCCGATTTGCGATTTAGAAGTGCTGCGAAGGGCAGCAACTCTTTGCAAAGCGGATCTTTGCACCAATCTCGTTGGAGAATTTCCAGAATTGCAAGGAACCATTGGCAAGATTTATGCCCTCAAACAAGGAGAAAAGCACGCTGTAGCCATGGCTATTGAAGAGCACTGGATGCCAAGAGGTGAAAAAGCTCCCTTACCCCATACACCCTGTGGAGTTTTGCTGAGCATTGCTGAAAAAATAGACAACTTTTTAAGTTGTTATGCTCTTGATTTAAAACCCACATCATCTAGCGATCCCTATAGCCTCAGACGTCAAGGGATTGGTTTGTTAAAAATGCTGATCGAAGGGAAGCATCACATTTCCCTTCCCAAAGTTTTTAAGAATGGGTTCCGTCTTTTTTTACAGGCTCCCGGACTAAATGACACGTTGGTCCAAGAAACACAAGAAAAGGAGGAAACTCTTTTGAGTGAAATCACCTCTTTTCTGCTCAACCGATTCCGTACGATTTTAGCAGATTACCGGTTCGATAAAGACGCCATCGAAGCTGCACTTTCTCACGGAATCAACGATATTTATGACACGTATAAAAAATTGGAAGACTTCCAAGCCTTCCGGAAAGAAAACCATGCTGATTTTTTAAAACTTCTTGAAATTTATACACGCACCAAAAAAATCTTGTTCAGCCAAAATCCCCATTTAATACCCGCTCGCCAAATAAACAGTCTCCAAAAACAAGGGATATCAACCCAACGCTTCTCCCCAGCAGATCCTTCTTTATTCAATGAACACGAGGCACAATTTTTCAAGTTGATGTCGACACTCAAAAATACCCTCCATACACAACTCATTGACCGAAGGGAGCCCGCAGGACATCAATGGCGCAAAGCTTTCCAACTTGTAGCAACGATGCATTCACCACTTAGCGCTCTTTTTGACAATGTCAAAATCATCGATGATGACGCAAGGCTCAAGAATAACAGACTGGCAATCTTACAAGATGTCTGGGACTTGTGTGAAGAGCTCATTGATTTTAGCAAAATCCAAGAACACGCTTCTTGAAATTACGGAAGGAAGTGCTCGTCTGATTGGGGAAGAGGGGTTTTTATTGAAAAGAGTTTGTAGCGGTAGCGGGCGATCAGACGGTAGATGGGATCGAAAAGAAAAGGGTGTAAAAAAGAGAGCCAGCCGATTAAACGGTATTTCCCTCCTAAAAGCCACAGGATCCGAAGGGCTCCCCTTCCTTCAACTAATAACATCTCATGGTCTGTTTCATAATCTTGTAAAAGAACAAGAGTATCGAGATCTGGATTTTTAAGGAAAAAATGGGAAATTTTCTGTTCGGCTGTTTTTCCATTTAAAGGTGCGAAGTAGAACTGTTTTTGATGATCTTTTGTGAGAATGAATCTGATCGCTCTATTGCATAAAGGGCATTCAGCATCATAAAAAATCAGATGTTTCATGGTTTGATAAAATGTGCCATTTGGCGTTGGGTTTTTAGTGCATCAAATTGAAGAGCTAGCTCTAGAATTTTCTCGTCTGAATGCCCACCAGTGTGAATCTCCGTTTTAATGGCTTCGCGTGTTTCCATCCACTTTCGATCGAGTAATTTTTGAACTGTTTCTAAAAAATGGGTTTCTGCTCTTTCTCGGTTAACTTTTTTTTGAAGCATTTCATCCATCAAAGTGGGATCTTCAACGTCAGCAGCAAGTGTGAAAAGGTCCGTTTTTCCCTCTCTCATAATTTTTTGAAATAGATCCTTGCAGGCGGGGGTGACAAAATGGTTTTCTGTTAAATAGGTATTGACAGTTGGCAAAAAGGGCTCTCCCATCATCACTAACCAGCGAATTAAGTCGAGTTCTAAAACTCGATTAGGATCAACTGGATTTAATGTGAGCCGTCCACGATTTTTCACGTAACTGGGGGCGAAAGCATCGGTTTGAACACCTACCATGTCCTCTGGAACCCGCATGAGGGAAGCGAGTTTACGCAGAGATTCGTGCACCATAATTGGATCTTCCCATACCTGTAACTGCTTTTTCAGTACTTTTATAAGCTCTGCCTTACCAGCTGGAGAATCCAGATTAATTTCTTTGGATAAATAATCCACTTGGAACCCTAAGTAGCTTTGAGCTTGTTGGATTTCTTCTATCAAACGTTGAGTGCCAAACTGTGTCAAATAACTATCGGGGTCGCTCTCTTTTGGAAAATTCACTACAAAGACCTCGATCCCTTTTTTTTGCAGCAAGTCGCCCACTTTTGAAGCTGCGCTTTGCCCTGCCACATCTCCATCAAACAGAAGATAGGCTGTACGCACACCTAATTTTTTTAGCTCATCGCTGTGAGTTTCCCCAAAAGCTGTTCCTAAAGCAGCAACGGCAAGATCGAGCCCTGCTTCAATTAATCTCAAACAATCGATTTGCCCTTCTACAACCAAAGCGCGCCGCTCCTTTGCAATCCTTCTACGGCAATGATTGAGACCAAATAGGATTTTTGATTTTTTGAAAAGGGGGGTTTCGGGAGTATTGATATATTTGCCTCCAAACGTCTCCTCTTTGTATTTGCGAGCCGAAAAACCGATGACAGATCCTGTGGAATTCCGGATAGGAAAGGTGATTCTATCTCGGAAAAAAGGGCGGCTTCCCCCCTCAATCAAAATTCCAGCTTCCATCAAGAAAGCATCCGACACTTTTTCAGCCCGCATCCATTTGCGCAAAAGCGTGCCATCATTGGGAGCAAATCCCAGCTCGAAGCGATTGATGAAATCGATAGTCAATCCCCTTTTAAAAAGGTATTGAAGAGCCTCGCGTCCCTCCTCGGCATACAAAAGTGTGGCATGAAAATATTGAGAAGCCAATGCGCACACCTCTTTCAGTGCCGTTCGGTCACTTCCCTTTTCCCCCTGTTGCTGCCTTTCTAATGAAACATGAAACCTCTCAGCCAAAGATTCCACCGCTTCCACAAAAGGAAGATTCAAATATTCCATCAAAAATTGAATCGCATCTCCATGCGCACCACAACCATAGCAATGGTAATGCGTATCCCCTTTTTGAATCATAAAAGAGGGACTTTTTTCCTGATGAAAGGGGCATAGCCCTTTATACGCCGCCCCAGCTCTTTTCATCTCGACATGGGAAGAGACAACCTCAAGAACGTCGATCCTCTCCTTCAGCCTCTCCAAACTATCTTTTGTAAACATCAAAACCTCAAATGTTAGAGGGTGTCTACAAAGTCATAATGGCTTATATTTGTGATTATTTTTCCGCTGGCTGTGTTGGCGCGAAGGGGGACAGTATTAATTAATACGGCCCCCTTCGCGCCAACACAGCCAACGAAAAAAGAACACGAATCTAAGCCATTAGCACTTTGTAGACATCCTCTTAGGATGCCCATTCCCCAATAACTGGTCAAGTTTACAAAAAAACATTAAACTAACCACGCACAAAGGAGACACATGATTCAAGAAGACTCATTCGAGATGATACCAACACCCCCAAGTTTATTGGATTTTTTTAAAAACTCCCCTTTTCAAGAAGTAGATTTAGAAATCGAACGCTCAGTTGATCTACCCAGAGATATTGATTTTTTCCTTATGAATCTAAGTTGTGACTCTACTGGTTGACACGAAGGGGGTGTTGAAGTAGTCTTTTTGCCATGGCAAGTGAAGTGAAGCACACTCCCATGATGGAGCAGTGGCAGCGGTGTAAAGAGTCTGCGAAAGAGGCTGTTTTGCTTTTCAGGATGGGAGATTTTTACGAGGCATTTTATGAGGATGCGCGGATTCTGTCAGAAGAGCTTGAATTGACTTTGACTCAAAGGGGTGGAATTCCCATGAGTGGGGTTCCGTGGCATACTTGTGAGCAGTATGTCGATAAGCTTGTGGAAAAGGGATACAAAGTTGCCATTGCGGAGCAGACGGAAGATCCTAGGAAGGCAAAAGGGCTTGTCAAACGGGAAATCGTACGTTTTGTGACTCCTGGGACAGTTGTTAACTCAGGGTTACTGGGTGATAAATATTACAATTTTATCGCAGCTATAACTCAAGTAGGGGCGGTATTTGGTCTTGCCGTTTGCGACATCACGACTGCAACTTTCCGTGTCGTGGAACTCGAGTCTGCTACAGAGCTTATCAATGAACTTTATCGTTTAGAGCCATCTGAGCTGGTCTGTTCTAAAAAGTTTTTGGAAAAGCAATCCCTTTTATTGAAAGAATTTGATGGGGTTTCTTTTTCAGCCGTTGACGAATGGCGCTTTGAACATAAAACTGCTTATGGATATTTGACTCAACATTTTGATATTCCTCATCTCGATGGATTTGGCCTTCGAGGAATGGTGGCTGGGATCAATGCTGCAGGAGCTCTTTTAGCCTATATTCACGAAGAGCTTTCTTTGAACATTGGACATATCCGCGCGTTGATTCCTTATCAGGCACATGAGGCTTTGTTGTTGGATAAAACCTGCCAGCTCAACCTCGAGATCACTGAGCCTTTGCAAGGGCGTAGCCATAAGTCAACTTTATTACATGTCCTAGACCATACCTTGACCCCAATGGGGGGAAGACAATTACGTGATTGGTTAAAAAAACCGTTGATACAGGTGAAAGAAATCACTGCGCGCCAGGATGCAATTGAGGCTTTTCTATCCCAATTTGAGCTTTGCTGCCGCTTGCAGAACGCTCTAAAAGGGATGCGTGATTTAGAACGTTTGATGATGAGAACCTGCGGCGGTTTTGCCACCCCGCGCGATCTGCAAGCGCTTTGCATCTCCCTTGAAAAAATTGGCCCCATTAAAGCCTTGGTGCGCTCTATAAATAGTGAGCTGCTTTTTGATTGCAGCGAACAATTAACTGAGTTACCAGAGCTTGTGTCAAAACTTAAAGAAGCCCTTACTGAAGAACCCCCTGTGCGCATCAATGAGGGAAATATTTTCAAAGAAGGCTTCCATCCCCCACTCGATGAGCTGCGTGCGCTGATGCAGGGCGGAAAGGAGTGGCTTGCACGGTATCAAACAACCCTCAAGGAAAAAACGGGGATCAAAAATCTTAAAGTCAGTTTCAATAAAATCTTTGGATATTACATTGAAGTGAGCAAAGGGCAAGCTCATTTAATGCCCACCTCTTTTGATCGGCGGCAAACGCTTGCCAATTGCGAACGTTTTATATCACCTGATTTAAAAGAATATGAAGATCAAGTGCTGACTGCAGAGGATAAAGCGATCGATCTTGAGCAGGAACTTTTTTTAACTCTTCGATCAGAAGTGGCTACCCACGAAAAAGCCGTTTTTGCCACTGCCCGCTCACTTGCGACCATCGATGCGCTCCTCTCTCTTGCCCATGTCGCGCATAAGAACCGTTTTTGTAGACCCCTCATCGATCAAAGCCAAACACTTCACATCCAAGAAGGTCGCCATCCAGTCATTGAAGCTCATGGAGAAAAAGAGAAATTCATCCCTAATGACACTTCTCTCAATGCCGATGAAAGGATGATGTTAATCACAGGCCCTAACATGGCAGGTAAATCCACCTATATCAGACAAGTGGCTCTCATTGTCATTTTAGCCCAAGTAGGCAGTTATGTCCCCGCAAAGCATGCTCATATTGGGATCATCGACAAAATTTTTACACGTATTGGAGCGAGCGATGATCTTTCCCGTGGGCAATCCACTTTCATGGTTGAAATGAGTGAAACAGCCAATATCCTGAACAATATTACCCCCAGATCCTTAGTGATTCTCGATGAAATCGGCCGAGGAACCAGTACGTATGATGGGGTTTCTATTGCATGCGCTGTTGCTGAGTTTTTGCTGGCCACCCAGGCAAAAACTTTGTTTGCAACACATTACTGGGAATTGACTGATCTTGAAAAAACAAAACCTGGAGCCATCAATTATCACGCTTCTGTGCAGGAGTGGAATGACACGATCGTGTTTTTACACAAAATTGTGCGCGGAGGGACCGACCGTAGCTATGGGATCCATGTCGCTCGCCTCGCTGGACTCCCGTTTTCGGTGATTCAAAGGGCGACAGTAGTCTTAAATCATCTGGAATCTCGCAAAGAGAATACCCGCCGCGCAAAAAAAGATTCCCCTGAATTACAATTAAAATTATTTGATTGAATAAACGCAAAGACGCGAAGACACAAAGATGTTGTTTGATGTAGAGCAGCTCAAGCATTTTCCGACACAACCTGGCGTCTATTTGATGAAAGATGGCGAAGGGAAGGTGCTGTATGTGGGGAAAGCAAAAAATCTCCGGGCAAGGGTCAAGCAGTATTTTGTGAAGGGACGGGATGGTCGTGAGATGGTCCCCTATTTGACTGCACAGATTGTGACAATCGATACACTTGTTGTCACATCGGAAAAAGAGGCGTTGATTCTTGAAAATAATTTAGTCAAGCAACATTGGCCCAAGTATAATATCCTTCTCAAAGATGACAAAACGTTCTTCAGTTTGATGATCAACCATAGGCACCTTTGGCCGATGCTGCGGATTGTCCGTTTTAAAGGTAAACCACCTCCAGGTAATCTTTACTTTGGCCCCTATGCTCATGGGTATGCTGCCAGACAAACATTAGAATTACTCCGTCATCTTTTCCCCTTAAGACAATGCTCCGACAGGGAACTTGTTTCACGCACCCGCCCTTGCATCCTTTATGACCTTAAGCAATGCATTGCTCCCTGTGTCAATAAATGCACCCACGAAGCATATGATCATCTTGTCAAACAAGTGATCAATTTTTTACGTGGATCTGATGCAGCGATTCTGAAAGAGCTCAAAGCAGAACTTGAGCAGGCGATTGAAAAACTCGCTTTTGAGAAGGCTGAAAGGTTACACCAAACCATTCAATACATTGAAAAAACTCTCGAAAAACAAAAAGTAGAACAAGCTGGGATGGCTGATCTCGATGTGATTGCCCTATATCGGGAAGCCGACCAGGTTGCACTGTCACAGCTAATTTTTCGAGAAGGAAAATTGATGTATTCCAATGACCGCTTTTTTGCACATAGCGCCCAGATGGACGAGGAATTGCTTTCATCTTTTATCATCCAAACATATCTCACAGAAGAATTGCTGCCTCATGAAATTGCTATCCCAGTTTCTTTACCAGATAGCGCATCTCTTTCACAAATCGTCTCAGCTGGCAAAAAAAGAGGTGTAGAAATTTTAGTCCCTCAGCGAGGCAATAAAAAAGCTTTAATTGAAATGGCTCAAGAAAATGCCAAAGCTCGTTTTCACCGCGAAAGTGAGGCAATCCACCAAAAAGAACAAATCCTTTTGGGTCTGGAAGAGACATTTCATTTGACCAACTACCCCGAAAAAATTGAGTGTTTCGATAATTCTAATATTTCCGGGTCAGAGCCAGTGAGCGCTATGGTTGTCTATGTAGATGGGGAAAAAGATACAAAGCAATACCGTAAATATACATTAAAAAATACTGAGCCCTCGGATGATTATGGCGCCCTTCAAGAAGTGCTGGAAAGGCGTTATAAAAAGGCAAAAGAGGATGAAAACCTTCCCGATTTGATCATCATCGATGGAGGCAAGGGGCATCTCAATCTTGCTTTAAAGGTGCTATCAGCACTTGATATCAGCACCGTAGACGTGATTTCCGTGGCAAAAGAAGAGGGTAGACATGACCGTGGCATGACGGCAGAGCAGATTTTTGTGGCTGACACGACAGAGCCTTATACCCTCAATGCCCACTCTCCCTTACTGTTTTTTCTCCAGCGAGTGCGGGACGAGGCTCACCGGTTTGCTATTACTTTTCAGCGCCACAGGCGTAAGAAAAAAAGCCTTTCTAGCACCCTCGACACACTTCCAGGAATAGGCCCCATTAAAAAACAGCGCTTACTACGTCAATTTGGAAGTCTCAAACGGATTCTTGCGGCGACACCTGAAGATTGGGCCAAAGTGCCTGGTATTACCAAAAAAGATATTCAGACGTTGTCTGAGCTCAAAGATAAATGATCTTCCGATGTGGCTGTAGAGAAGCTGACATTAAAAAGAAAATCTTTTTCATATTGACATTGCTTACGCAGGGTGGAGACAAGCACTCTTTCAATTTCAGTAAGGATATGTTCTTTTTTGTGATTAGCTAGATAAGGAAGATTGGCTAAAATTTCAATTTTTCCCTTAGCACGCGCGACCACTTCACACTCGACTAATTGATCGGGGAAAAACTTCTGGAGGTTTTTTTGTGCAAAATGAGCTATCAGGCGATCTTCAACCGAGACTCCACCCATTTTAAGTAATAAGTAGGTCCTTCGATTCAGCCGCGCTAACAGGAATAAAAATAGGCAGCCACAGAAGAACACTATCAACCCGCTGTTTGAGAGAGCATGGAGATGGTTTAAAACCAAAGAGCGTAAAGCTAACTCAAAGGACAGGACATAGCGGGTTAAAAAAAAGAAAGCACCTGAAGCCAACATGAAAAATCCGAGCAATAACCCTACCAATGAATTGAGAAGTTGCTGCTTTTTCATAAAGTTAAACTTCTTTTAGCATTAACATTTTACTTTCTAAATTTTCCTTTGGCGGATTCACCCCTTTAACAACTACATGGACTGAAGACACATGTAAGCCGGTGAGGTTAGTGATCTCTTGCACAATCCGGTTTTGAACCTCGTCAGCTTTTATAGGAATAATTTCACCATAATCGATCATGAATTCAACATTGACTTTGACAGAGTGATTTTTACTGTCTTGTTCAACATGTATTCCCTTAACCCGTTCGACTTCTCGGCCCAAAAGGCTATCGATGAGTCCTCCCCCTATCACACTTATCCCTTCAATTTTTCCTAAACAGTACAGAATGATGACTTGAATAACACGCGTTTCGATATCTCGACTAAAAATAGTTTCGGGAACTTCGAATTCTTTGGTATCCACTTTAGAGACTTTTTCCAGCACCATTCTTCCCTCCTTTATTCAAGAAAATAGATTTGCAAGTAACTGCACTCAGAGTTAGAATTGTAGTCCATTTATGGGAAAGTTGCAACTCATCTATCTAGTGATCTGTTGGCTATCATTTGGCTTTATAAGTGCCTACTTGGCTCAAAAAAAAGGGCGCTCCCCCTTCATCTGGTTTTCAATCGGTCTGATGATGGGTATTTTTGGAATTGCAACTCTAATTTTGATGCCAAAAATTGAAAAAAATACCCCACCACCTAAACCTAGATTTAATTCTTTAAAACGGAGTGATTCTTGGTTAAAAATGTGGTATTATCTTGACCCTCAACACATTCAGCAAGGCCCTTTCGAATTTCCAGATTTAATCAAAACCTGGAAAGAAAAACAAATCAATGAAACAACCTATATTTGGGGAGAAGGGATGAAGGAATGGAAAAAACTCAGCGAACAACCACAACTACTTGATGAGTTTCATCAAGCTTAACTTCAATATTAAATAAAACCTGCTTATCAGGATTCAATTTTTGGGTAAATTCCTCAAGCACTTGAGCAGTTGCAAAATAATGAATTTTATTTTTTGACCCTTCTCTTAGAAAGATAATGCAATTAGAAACTTGTTCCCATTCACCTTCTTGTGGGTTATCGAAAAAAAGATCGCTTCTTTGTTTAATGTATTCCTTAGACTCTGGTGCCATATTTTCAATTAAAGTTGGAAATTCCTTTTTCACTTCACTTTGGCGTTTGTGGAGTCTATAAAGTGCGATGATCGTTATCCCGAGCAAAAAACCTCCCGTACTCCCTACCCCGATCGTAACATTGAGAGGAATTTTGAAATCAAAAACATTATAAGCGTTCAAAGTTCCTAAAAGAGCAACTACCAACGCCGCTGTAGTTGTAAATCCAAATTCTCCAAGAGCAGACTTGGTTTTTCGATCATAAATATTCACGTTGTAAGTAATATCAATCATATTAACATCATTAATACTAAAAATTAATTATACCAATTAAATATTAATAATATATTAAGAAAATATTATTCCTCGTTACAGATACAGTGACCGATACTGATACCGACCCGACCTAGTCTAAATAGAATGAAATGACAAGCAAGACTGAAATTTCCAAAGTGGGGCCTGTATCGGTAACGGGGGAAATAAATACGAGATTATTTGAGCGCTACTCTGCGCTCTTTACGACCTCTGCGGTTTTTTTATTTTTTACCGCGGAGAACGCAAAGAACACAGAGAGAGGGTAAGATTATTAAGAAATGTTAAAGAAAACTACCAGCTGGATTTTGTGACGCCAGGAATTAGGCCCATGCCGGCTAGCTCGCGGAAGCAAAGGCGCGATACCTTGAATTTTCTTAGGTAACCACGGGGACGACCGGTCAATTGGCATCTGTTTCTGAGACGGCAGCGTGAGGTATCCCGGCGCATTTTGTTTAATGCAACACGGGCTTCTTCTCTCTCTTCTTCGGTCAAATGGATATTTTTCCCTTTATTGCGCAATTCGTCGCGGCGCTGCCAATTCAAAGCTACCAATTTTTCCCGTTTCTTTTGTTTGGCGATCGATGATGTTTTTGCCATTACTTATACCTTATTTTTTACGAGCTGGACCCTTCTGCCGCTGCTTGCGGTTCGGATCTTTTTTGTTAATCACATAGAGGCGACCACGACGGCGCACAAGTTTGTCACCTTTGGAAGGATCGGCCTTAATCGATGCTCTTGTCTTCATGACATCCTATAAATTCTCAGTTAAAGCCAGTAATGTAATGCACGAGCCCTTTTTTTGCAATCCTATTGTCAATTTCTGAAGCTTTGTGTTATTCTCTGTGCTCAACATAGCAAGAAGGATTTTACAATGAAAAGAACCTACCAACCTAGCAAAAAAAGGCGCAAAATGGCAGTCGGTTTTCGTGCCCGTATGAGCACAAGAGGGGGACGAAAAATCCTTTCTCGCCGTCGTCAAGCTGGACGCTTCCAGCTCACAGCTGTGTAATGTCGAATCAATCTTTTCCTAAATCGGCGCGGCTTTTGTCTGCGTATCAGTTTCGGCGTGTCAATAAATTTGGCAAAACAGTGGGTGGCAAGCACCTCACTGTCCAAATTTGCACAAGCAAGCATTTGCCTCGCAAATTAGGGCTTACTGTCACACGCAAATTTGGGAATGCCGTTCAGCGCAACCAGTTTAAACGCCTTGTTAGGGAAGCCTTTCGGCTTTCTCAAGACACCCTTCCAACACACATCCATTTCAATGTCCGCCCCACCCTTCCTTTTGTTCAGTGTACATTGAAAGAGATCCAAAAAGAGCTCATTAAACTTCTTTCATAACCTCCCTTGGGTGCCCGTGCCGGTGTGCATAAGGGAAAGTCTATTAGACCTCTTGCGGAATTCGCTTTGTTTGAAAAAATTAGCATTTTTTGTGCAGATTTTCGGAAAAATTTTGAGAGCATATGAGTACATATGATCGAAAAATTTCGCAGAAAAGATGCCAAAAAGGGCAATTTTAGCGAACAAATGGAATTTCGAAAGAGGTCTATTTACAAGTTGTGCGAATATAGTCTAAAGAATGGGCGATCTCGTCATATTTTTTAGAAGGGGCTGCTTGAAGGGCTTTTTCAGCATGATGCAGGGCTTTTTCTTTAAAATCCCCCTCCATGTAGTGCTGCGCAATCATCATTTCAAGACGCCAAAGATTAGATTCATCCTGACTGCCGAATTGTTCAATATACGAGACTAAAGGCTGCACCGTTCGGTCTGGCTGACTGTTCCGCTGAGAAAGATCCTGGAAGTCGATCAAGGCAAGAGTAAAATGAATCCCCTGTCGGTTCCCGGGATCTAAAGAGGCAAGATTAGCTTTTAAGTTAAGCGCTTCAGATCCTTCCCTTTCCCCTTTTTCAACACAAAAGCGATATTTTTCTAATAAAAAGTAAGGGTCTTTTGTTTTGAGTCCTGCTTCCAAAATGTGCTCTTGAGCAGACTCTCTGGATAATTCTTGAGCAATCTGATAGAGCGTGATGAGATCTGCTTGCTCAAGATTTGCAAGCCCTTTGAGCAGGGTGGCATCTTTGTTGATCAGTGTCAAAATATCTTCAGCGCATTGAAGACCGCTTTCTGGTAAATAGCAGATTTTAGCGATGATCCTTTCTTGGCTGTCAAGAAGAAGTAGAGTTGGTGTTTCTTGCACTTGAAAGCGTTTTTTTAATTCTAAATTTTGATTCGCGACCTGCTGAGATTGCTGAGAATGCTCAGGAAAATCCACCTCAACGCATACACAACATTCTTCCATTTTTTTGTCAAAAGAGGGTGTTCTCAATACTTCTTTTTTCAGCCACATGGCTTCCCCAGACCAGTCAGAACCATTGAAAAACAGAAGAATGGGTTTCGTGTCTTTTAGGCTTAAAGCTTGTGCTTGAGCATAATCAGTGTGCCATGTCAAGTCTGCAAAAAGAGCATTCACTTTCACAATGAAAGCAATTAAAAGAAAAGATGGGAATTTCATAGACTCCAAATACCCGGGCGGCTGATGGCCCGGGTTGATTAACCTTATTGTATAAGCTGTTTGAGATAATCCGCATAGGCTTTACCACCACCTGGGCGATAGCCTGTTTCTGCAATGAAATTCTCTTTCGAGTCAAGAATGATTACAGTGGGGTACCCTGTCACACCAAATTTCTGCTTCAACATGTTATTTTGTTGGGCAATCTCGGGAGCAAGCTGTTGATTCATGGGAAAATCCACGTCTACAAAAATAAACGCATTGCCCACTTGAGAAACAAAATCAGGAGAAGAGAAAACCTCTTGGTGCATTTTTTTGCACCATCCGCACCAGTCTGACCCAGTGAAAAAAAGTACTATGGGCTTTTGATTTTTAGCAGCTTCTTTAACCGCTGTATTGTAGTTTGTAAACCATTGGATTTTAGAGCCAGTTGCCTGAGCTTGTTGAGCAAAAGCAGAGCTCGTTCCTAAGGTGAACATTGCAAGACAAAAAGCCATTAAATATTTTTTCATCATTTTTTTTCTCCTTCTGAGAATAACATTAACAAAAGCCTATCATTTACGAATTCATAGAAAAATGGTACACTTTTCTTCATTTTGTCTATCTTGCTATGTATTAAGTATGTATCCACCAACGATTGTGATTCGTCACCGTAAGGAAAACTTAAAAAAATGTTCCTTGAAGGGTTTAGAGGATCGCTGCGATTTTCTGTTTTTTCGCTATCCTCAGCAAATCAATTTACCCCCTTTGGATCAGTATATTTTGCTGAGCTTGGAAGCTGAAGAAGAACTCTCTTTAGATGACAGAGAAATGGGATTGTTGTTATTAGATGGCACGTGGCGCTATGCGCAAAAAATGGAGCAGCAAATGCACTTTCCAACAAACATTTTGAAAAGGCGCTTGCCGAGGAATTTGCAGACAGCTTACCCAAGGCGTCAACAAGATTGCTCTGATCCCAATTCTGGGATGGCATCTGTGGAAGCACTTGCATGTGCTTACGCTTTAATGGGGCGTCCCTTTGGAGAATTATTAAACCATTACCATTGGAAAGAGTCTTTTATCGAAAAAAACAAAGCTTTTCTGCTAAATTCTCGAACATGACTTATCGCCCAGCTGCTAAATCAACCCCAGTGAAAAGTCGACGTTTCGCTTTCCACCATCAAAATGAGGCATTGCTTTTTCAATTTCTACTGCGTGAATGTCTTACTGCTCATCAGATATTATTTCAACATCCTTGCCCTAAAAAGTTTCGAGATATCGTTGGGAATTTGAATGGAGAAGTACAGCCATGGCAGCACCATTACGGCCATGTTCCCCGTTTGCGCCATTACTGTACTCTTTATACAACGTTCTTTGCTGATTCCTCCTCTTCGATCGCAAGTCAACTCGTTCTCTCGATTGAGAAAGCTTGTCAAGCAGCTTTGCAGTGCGGCTCTTTCCAAGAGCAAACTACTGAAAAGCAAGCGCAGCTTTATGCTCCCTTACAGCAAGAGATGGGGTGTATACTCTCACTTTTGTTCGCAAAACTTCCTGATTACAGGGAAGATCCCTTTATCCTTTATTTTTTACTCCGTCACCAAGAGCTTTGCGATGCGGTTTTTCAACAACCGATTGTCAAAAACACTCTCAACTCTTTTTTCCCTCAAGGCCTTGATCAGGCTCTCACTTACATGACTGACTGGTTTTCCAAAAAGGGGTTCGAACATCTCATCCCCTCAATTGAGGAGAAGATTAAAGACCTTGAAACCTTCTGATCTTCAAGAATTCACCGCACTTTTGCGCGATACCCGTCAATTTATTGAGGGGCATTTGCTTCCTTCTCCTTCGTTTGGAGAAAATAGGCCTGTCCTTTTAGCAAAAAAAGCCCCTGCGACAGCTGTTGTGGATACTCCTGCCACATTGATAGTGAAACCCAAAACTCAAGGGCAAAGGCCATTGAAAGGGGGATGGGATCTTCATCCTATGCCGGCTCCTGCTGATTTTTCTTATTTGCGACAAAAACTGGCAGTTTTTACGAGTACACAAGAGCCGCCTCTAAAAGTGATCCTTGTTTTACCTGAAGAAAATAGCCATCACCGTCTCTTTTTAGAAAATGTCTCAAAAGCTGTGACACGATCTTTTGCCTCTGCAACTGTTGTGCTTTATGAGGAAAGATTATTCCAGCAGAAGGGGATCGTTTTAGCTCCCCTTTCATTGCTTTTAAAAAAATTTCCAAAAGCACAAGCCCATATTCCCTTTTGTGAAAGGGAAACCATATGGATCCCTTTAGAAAACCTCGACATCTATTCCCATGATGTGAATTGCAAACGTGCTTTATGGAAGAGTATTCAACATTCGTTTCAGTCGTTCTCGATTTAGGATTTGATAAGCCTCTCGATTATGGTGTGCCAAATCTCATGAGCCCTCTGATTAAACGAGGCATGCAAGTACAAGCCCCTCTCAGGGGTGTTTTAAGGACTGGATATGTTGTCGAAGTGAAAAAGCAAACAAGCTTTGCTAAGGTCCTTCCACTTCATTCTCTCTGCTCTGAGGAAGAGCTCCTTACCGAAGAAGTCTTTGAGCTTGCCCTTTGGATGAGCCGCTATTACCATTCCCCCTTGCATCAAATACTCAAAACAGTCCTTCCAGCCAGCATTCGTCATCAAACTCCCCATAAGGAGCAATACTTTGTGGCAAGAGCTGCTTCTAAAGAAACTTTGCGCGAAGCATGTCTTCAGCTGCGGATGAAGCATCCTTCACAAGCGCGTGTGCTCGACAGACTACTTCTTGCTGATAAGGGGATTTTTCTTTCAGAGCTACTTGAAAAGGCAGATATTTCTAGAAGCCCCATCGAAAGCTTAGAAAAACAAGGATTGGTGAGGCTCGAGAAAATACGGTGCGACCGCTCACCTTTAATTGGTGAAGAATACTTTAAAACGCAACCTAAAGAGCTCAATGAGGCGCAAAAGAAGGCTTTAACTTCAATTTCTGAAGCGTTAGAAGCCAAAAAGTTTGAAACACACCTACTGCATGGAATCACGGGAAGTGGCAAAACGGAGGTCTACCTTCAGGCAATTGAGCATGCTTTAAGCTTGAGCCGTAGTGCCATCATGTTAGTCCCTGAAATCTCTCTTACCGCTCAAACAATTGAAAGGTTCCGTTCTCGGTTTGATTATAAGATTGCCATTCTACACCACCGTTTAAGTCAAGGAGAGCGCACAGATGAGTGGCATCGAATCCGTCGAGGCGATGCACAAATTGTGATTGGCGCAAGATCCGCCTTATTTTGTCCTGTGCGCAATTTAGGGATGATCATTGTCGATGAGGAACATGATGGTGCTTATAAGCAAAGTGAAGAGTCTCCTTGTTACCATGCCCGGGATGTCGCAGTGATGCGGGGTAAAATGAGCCAAGCTGTTGTTGTGCTCGGAAGTGCGACACCCAGCTTGGAAAGTTATTTCAACGCAAAATCTGGTAAATACAAACTAGCCACTCTTCCCACGAGAGCCACACAAGCCAGTTTACCGCGCGTCCATATTGTGGATATGAAAAAAGAGCATGCCAAAGCAGGAGGCTTCACTTCATTTTCAGAAATCTTGATCGATAAAATGAAAGAGCGTTTAAAGCATGGGGAGCAGACCATTCTTTTTCTTAATCGTAGAGGATATAATACTAGTTTGAATTGCAAAGAGTGTGGACATATTTTCCATTGTCCCGCCTGCGATTTAACTTTGACGTTTCATAGAGGTGAAAATACCCTATCTTGCCACTTATGTGACTTTCGCGCATCACCCCCCCCTTCTCGTTGTCCCCAATGCAAAAAAGGGGAAGCTTTAAAATATCACGGCATCGGTACCGAAGCTGTTGAAAGGAGTGTGCATGCCCTTTTTCCCGAAGCGCGCACGATGAGAATCGATGGCGACACCACCAAACACAAAGGAAGTCACGAGAAACTGCTGCGCACATTCAGCACCCAAAAAGCTGATATTTTAATTGGTACGCAAATGGTCTCGAAAGGTCTCCATTTTCCTGCAGTTACCCTAGTGGCAGCTCTTAATTGTGATTCTGGTTTACATATTCCTGATTTCCGGGCCTCTGAACGTGTTTTTCAGCAAATCACTCAAGTAGCGGGAAGAGCAGGAAGGGGGGAATTGCCTGGCGAGGTCATTATCCAAACCCAAATGCCTGACAACCTCACAATTCAACAAGCCTCTGGACACCATTTTGAGACATTTTACGCGAGCGAAATTGAAAGCCGCAAAATGTTTGAGTTTCCCCCTTTTACCCATCTGGTGAAGCTTACCTTTAGTGGCCAAGACGCAGGAAAAACTCATTTACTCGCCCAAAAGTTCTGTTCCCGCATTCTCCTACCCACCTCTTACTTCTTGTTCCCAATTGTGCCTTCTGGTTATGCAAAAATTAAAAATATGTTCCGCTTCCAGTGCCTGATCCGTGGCCCTAGTGTCTACACAATCAATCACGCCATTCAACAAGCCTTAACTCACATTCCACTTCCCCGTTCCATTCGGTTGCACATTGACGTAGATCCCCTTTCAACTTATTTTTAAAGCGATTAAATATGAAATTATTATGGAGATCACAAAAGACTGGAAAGCCATCCAAATTGATTCGAGCTATTTAGAACTGCGTCGTTTAGAAAGTGGCCTAGTGAATATCAGAGCAAACAACCCCATCGATTTGCAAAAAGGTTTGGGATTTGTTCATGCCCATGACCGCATCATGCAGATGCTTGTCACACGGATTGTTGGCAGAGGAGAGCTAACCAAGTACTTCCTTGATACAGAAGAAGGGTACGCTGTCGATCTTTTAGTGCGCAAACTCGGGTTTAGACGGGATATTCTGCAAGATTTGCATGTTCTCACACCAGAAGTGCTCCAATGGACACAAGCTTACTGTGATGGAGTCAACGCTTATCTTAAAAAAGAAGGGCTCCCTTTTCTTTGCAAGCTATTCAAAGTCAAATCTGATCCTTGGACGGTCGCCGATACATTGCTCATCATGAAAACCTTGTCATACATTGGAATCGCACAGCAACAAGAGCGGATCGAACGGTTGATCATCCACGCGATTCGTGATGGGGTTTCTTTTGACAAATTGAAACATTTATTCAAGTTAAATGAAATCGATCAAGAGAGGATTGCGCTCATTAAAAAGCTCAAAGTAGCGCTTCCCTATTTTGACAACCAAATGCGTTTTCAACCTTTTCAAAGTGCCATGAGCAACAATTGGGTTTTAGCACCTGAAAAAACAGCTTCAGGAGCTCCCTACATGTGCGTAGATCCCCATTTGCAAGTCAATCGACTCCCCTCTTCCTGGTATGAAGTGGCGGGGCAGTGGGGGGAAGGAAATTATCAAATTGGCATCACATTACCTGGTTTTCCAGGATGGATCATGGGAAAGACTTCCCATTTATCAGCCTCTTTTACCTATGGAATGATTGACACGGTCGATTTTTTTATCGAAGAAATCAAATCAGGAAAATATAAACGGGGTGAAGATTGGATTCCCCTCACTGTACGGGAAGAAAGGGTTACCCGAAAAAACAAAGGGAAAATTCCTCATTATTTTTTTGAAAGTGCTGCAGGCGTCATTGAAAGGGAAAACCCGGAATCCCCTTTAATTGAAGATGGTTTTTACTTAAGTTTGGCATGGGCGCAATTTAGACAAGGACCAGCGGCTAATTTAAATGCCCTGATGCATCTTTGGAGTTGTAAAACTGTAGATGAAGCCCAAATGTATCTCTGGGCTATGACGCTTCCTTGCAATTGGGTGATAGCGGATCATGAAGGGAACATTGGATTACAACAATCTGGGCGGGTACCAAAGCGTAAAACAAGCGGCTTACTACCCTTACCTGCCTGGGAGGAGGAAAATTTATGGCAGGGATTTTATATGGGCACTGATTTGGTGACTGAAATCAATCCCACAAGAGGATTTTGCCTCAGTGCCAATGACAATAAAAACAAACCCGATTTCCCCCCTTTTACGACAATCCACCTCCCTGACTATCGCTACCGCCGGTTATTCAAACTCTTTTCTCAAAACAAACATTTTACAATTGAAGAGATGAGAACCATTCAAAATGATTGTTATTCCATACAAGCAGAAGAGTTAATGGATCAACTCAAGGCCTATCTCCCCGCTACTCGCCCAGGGAAAATTTTAAAAGAGTGGGATTATTGCTATCACAAACATTCACAAGGGGCTTTTTTGTTTGAAGTTGTCTACAAAGCCCTATTAAAAGCGGTTTTTTCCCCCATTTTTGGAAAATCTGTTTGGGAAACCTATGGACCTGGCCATGCTTTTTTTAGTTTTAATTTTGGTAATTTCGACCAAGTCCTTCTTTCCGACGATCGAGCTTGGTTTGGTGATCAGAAAAAAACCCTTTTCCGCTCGACGATCCGCAAAAGCTTACTCCGTTACACCATCGGACATATCCCCACTTGGGGAGAAAGCAATTCTTTCTACATGAACTATCTACTTTTTGACGGCAGACTCCCCAAATTTTTTGGCTTCGATGCGGGCCCCATACAGCTCAACGGTAACCGGGCAACCGTTGACACCTTCCAAATATTCAAAGAAGGGAAGCGCCGTTTCGTGACATCTGCCTCGTACCGCTTCATCACTGATATGGGTCGTCACGCCGTCTATACCGCCCTCGCAGGTGGCGTCAGCGAAAAAAAGCGCTCCCCCCACTACACAAGCGATATCCCCCTCTGGAAAGAAGGCAACTGCAAGCAAACCCTTTTCGACCCCTTCACCAACACCTTCACCTCCGGCCCTCCCCTAAAAAAACACAACATCCCTTGATATTGCTCTCCTCTGCTCCCACAAATGCCGCCGGAATTGAAGATGAAACAAATTTCAATAAACAAAAAGGCCTATGCTTATTGATCTTCTCTAGCTATATTGCTCTTGGATTATTTCTGAAATGGAACCTGAATTGACAGTCAAGCCTTCACAACCAAAGCTTCCTCAAAGCTACTCGAGTTTTTTAGATGATATTAAAAATCGTATTCGACAGTCCCAAATCAGGGCTGCTTCATCTGTCAATCAAGAGCTCATCAAGTTGCATTGGTGGATAGGTCAGGAGATTTCTAAGAGACAGAAGGTGGAGAAATGGGGCAGTCAAGTCATTGAAAAGCTCTGTAAAGATATTCAATCCCACTTTCCAGGGCTAAAAGGATTCTCAAGATCTAACATCTTTTATATGAGAACTTTTTATAACTCCTATGAAAAAGTCCAACAAGCTGTTGGACAATTAGAAATTCCTCCGGATTACTGTCTCAGCATACCATGGGGTCATAATGTAATTTTGATTAATAAAGTAAAAGATCTGGCCGAGAGAGAATGGTACGCACGTAAAGCTGTCGAACATGGGTGTAGCCGATCAGTTTTAGAAATGTGGATCGATACGGCTGTCTGTCATAGACAAGGAAAGGCTCCGAATAACTTTAAAAAATCACTTCCTGCCCCCTATTCAGATCTTGCAGAACAAACGATCAAAGATCCCTATTGTTTTGACTTCCTTACGATTATTGATGAGGCTCGTGAAAAGGAAATCGAAGACGGCCTTATGGATCATCTTCAACGATTTCTTCTTGAACTCGGCAATGGATTTGCCTTTGTCGGCAGACAAGTTCCCATCCGTGTAGGTGATGAAGATTTTTATCTCGATCTTCTCTTTTACCACATCAAATTGCGTTGCTATTTTCTGATCGAACTCAAAGCAGTTAAATTCAAACCAGACTTCGCTGGGCAGATCAATTTCTATCTGTCTGCTATCGATGATAGAATGCGGCAGCCTGGTGATAACCCTACTATTGGACTTATTCTTTGCAGGGGTAAGGATAACCTTATTGTTGAATACGCTCTCCGTAATAATTCCTCCCCTATCACAGTGGCTAACTTTGAGACCCAGCTAGCCAAAGCTCTTCCAGAGAATCTTAAAGGCACACTCCCATCAATCGAAGAAATTGAAGCTGAGCTAAATCAATCTTTTCAACAAGCTGAGGTTGAAAATATATGAACAAAAAGTACGTATTCAAGCCTTACAGCTCTAGCTTTCCTGAACTTTTTGAAAAGGAAAAACAAAGGATAGCTTCTCAAATTAAGGGAGTATCTATTGAGCACATAGGAAGTACAGCCATTCCCAATTTAGGTGGTAAAGGAATAATAGATATCGCTGTAGCTACTAAGTCAGAACAAATTCCTATCGTTTCAGAGCAAATTCAAAGCCTAGGCTATGAATTCAGACCGCACTGGAGCACACCTGAAAGGCTATATTTCAAACTCACGCTTCCTGATTCAGAGGAAGGAACTCGGAGTTACCATCTCCATCTTATGTTTCTGGAAGCGAAAGAATGGAAAGAAATGCTGGTCTTCAGAGACTATCTACGCAGCCATCCGAAAGAGGCCCAGGAATATGCCGAACTGAAGCAAAAAGCAGTTCAAGAAGCCGACGAAGATGGCGCAAAATATCGGAAACTAAAAGGACCGATATTCAAAAAAATATTAAATAAAATATTTAGCTAAAAAGACTACACCTCGATGTAGGCACTAAAAAATTTTGATTCCAAATATTATGATATGGCTACTACCATATGACTTCAAATTTATGGGAAGAAGGTGGTGGAAGAATTTTCAAAAACTACATTGATCCCCCTTCAAGAGTTCGCCTTAAGGGACTGCAACGATTGCTTTTTAAACCCAATGGGGAATTAGAACTATATGGCGAAAGGTTTATTCATTATCGGCTATGTGCTAAAGATATGTCTCAAACTGACTAGAAGATGAATTATCAGAAAAATAACAAGAAGCAAAAAATGCACCTAAAAGATAAAAAAAATAATGAACAAAGAATGCGTATACTCAAATACGCCTTTCCTATTTTTGTTGCTTATTATTATTGCATGGCATTTCACAACGAGGAATATGAACAAACTACTTCTGATATCTCAACGTATTTTATTAAATACATATCCCCTGTCATTTTAGGGATAATTTTAACAAAGTTATTTAATAATAAACTATCTTCTCAAAATAAAAAATGGATCAACGTAATTTCTTTTGGTCTTTTTACATTCCTAATGAGCCTCGCTTTCGGGGGTGGACTGTTAATCATACTGTTTCACATGAGTGCATATTGGTACATACCAATGCTCAATTATTTGAAACCAATGTTTATCATCTGGCTTTTAGAGTTTGTGGTTATTTTCTGTTCAACACTGGTGGCATCCAAAATAATATTGAGGTACTTTAAGAAGGTATTCTTATGGAAGACGGAAGAAAAGGTCTAATTGGTCTTTGTTGAGACTCTGAAACGGATAGAATCCATTACAGTTAAATGTTATCTTATTAGTAACTTGGTATTTGGTACACATGTCACATGAAATCGAAGTCCTAAAAAGAGTCTGTTTTATTCTTGAGCAAACTGAGATTCCATATATGTTGACTGGGTCATTTGCTTCTAATTTTTACTCGGTACCCAGAATGACACGAGATATTGATATCGTGATAGAAATTTTAGCTTCCGAATTAGAAATATTTTTCCAGGCTTTTAAAGATGAATTTTATATAGATGAAGAAGAGATTCTGGATGCCATCGCTAAGCAAAGCATGTTTAATATCATTCACAATAATACAGTCTTTAAAGTAGACTTTATTATTAGAAAAGAGTCTATCTATCGCAACCTTGAATTTCAAAGAAGAAAGCGAGCAAAAATCGATGATAGTGAAATTTGGATTGTTTCCCCTGAAGATCTAATTCTCTCAAAATTATTCTGGGCTAAAGAATCTGTCTCTCAGTTGCAAATAAAAGATATTCGAAATCTAACAAAAAGCCTTAAAAATATAGATCAAGAATATATCCATAAATGGATAGAAATCCTTGATCTAGGAACCATCTATAACGAGGTTAAAAAAGATGAATGATACAACACCTAAGATGGAAGAAAAAATGCATGAGATGATACGAGCAAAAACTCCAGAAGAGCGTGCAAAAATGGGAGCTTCAATGATAGAAACCTCAAAATATTTAATCACTCAATCTCTTCTGAGAGAAAATCCTCACCTTTCTGATATAGAATTACTCATAGGAATTTTTTTAAAATTCTATGGTGATGACTTTTCATCTGAGAAAAAAGAAAAAATTATTCAGCATCTTCAGTCTAAGTTAAAACAAAAGAAGAGTTTTTAAGATGTAGATCCCTTTTCAACTTATTTTTAATGCCAATCTAAGTACAGTTACGCTTTGTCCATTGGTCAAGAAAAGACTTGTATTCCTCTTGCGTCCAGTTTACTGTTTCATATTGACAGACTGGTTTTAACTTTGAGAGGCTATTCTCAAAAATATAACGCTGTGAAAAGCGTTCAAACCCATCAATTTTTGCCTCAATAAAATCATATTGATACTCATTTTGTAACGGTAGTTTCTTATGGGTCTTTCCATCGAGTTGACCTACCATCTGTTTGCCTGAATCCACATAAATTTTTAGTAAGATAGGATTGCCTCCCTGTTTCTCTTTAGCTTTTTTCATTGCAAAATAGGTGGCGATTTCTCGATCGGAAGCGATATAGAATCCTTTTCCATTGAATTGACGTTCCTCTGCTGACTGCGGCGTTATTCCCTCTTTAAACGCATCTAAGTGAAGGTCAACTGTCCCATGGTAACCGATAAACTCTCCTTCATTTATAACAATCTTTTTATTAGAAAGAAGTTTTCCTACGCGAAAATCAAAATCTAGCTTCTGTATAGAGTTCTGTATGGGCTCACATATTTCTGTATTAAATTTTTCTTTAATATATGCTTTCCTTAGATAATCTCGAAGAACTTGGACTTGTTCATCGCTAAAACGTGTCTTTTGAGCTTCTATTGCAGCGCGTTTTGCATTTTCTATGTCCTTGCAGAGGGCAAAGGCTCCTGAAAGGCAAAAATAGATCTGAAACTTCCTCTGAGGAGACACCCCAAAAATAACCGTTTTTTCATATTCTTCAAAACCCGTTAATAGATCCCTAGCCCTAATCCATGTAGCCTGCTCCCCTCGGATGAGAAGTAATCGTGCCAGATGAAGCTTGGCATCCCAATTTTCAGGATTAAACTTTAATGAGTGCTCATAAAATGCTTCAGCTTTGAGATATACTGGATCTTGGATGCCTTTTATTAGCCCACAATAAGCTGATCCAAAATTAAAGAGGATATCTGAAATCGCCTCATTTTGACCTAGTTTGCTAAAATCTTTAAAATGATCATTCATTGCCTCCCATAGTTTATCGATCTTGGCTTCATTGTTTTGTGCACCATAGACACATAATAAATTTTGATAGCTCATCAAATAGTCGGGATCTATTTGAATAGCCTCCAATAAACAGCACTCCGCCTCCTTCAATTCATCCAAAACTAAATGTATCCCACCCATAGAGATATAAACTCCAGCTATATCAGTTGGACCAAAGAAGTTGTTCTTTAAATAATAGGGTTTATTTTCCAATACAGACTTATAGAGGTTAAGCGCAAATGGGAATTGTTGGAGACGAGCTAGAACATGTGCCATTTTAGGCAAAAGAGTTGCGTAAAAATGGCCCGCTAAATGTTCTAGAGAGATATTTGTAGACGTTTCGCCCTTAAAGGCATGTAAATTTTGTGCATAGAAGGAACAAAAGGCATTGCAGATCCCTACAAAAGCAACAATCTCGTCCTGAGACGGTATATTCGAACATTGATCAAACTTAGCAATACCGTCTTTAACTTGCCCAGAAATAAGCCAGAGCTTGATCTCGATAGAATCTGGAGCAAGCCGAGATGCTTGCTTAAAGTAATCGATCGCTTTTCCTGCATGATTCTTTTCATCTTCTATTTTTCCTAGATAGAGATAAGTAATAGGATCTTTCTTTTTTTGCAGTAAATCGTTCAACCATGTGTGAGCCTCTTCTAATTTTCCTTCCCCCGCTAACTCTTCTCCATAGAGCTGAGCAGCATGCCAAAAATCATCTGAATTAGGATCAGGATGTGTATCTAAAAGAGATTTCATCCAAACGAGGGGTGATTCTGGAGGCGTTTCCCCTTCATCTTTTAACATTTGCAAAAACATATGTTTTTTACGAATGGCATCATGACAATTCTTTAGCGCAAAAGCTTGATTGGCTGCTAATAATCCCTTCTTCATTAATCTAACTTTCTTTAAATGCAGTGTTTTTGGAACCTCTGCATGGCGGCTAAAACAGAATTTAATGCGATTATAATATAAGGATGAGAGATTTAACCAATTCTCGTAATCTATATTTTGATCCATTGATCGATAGTCGCAATAGCTCTTCATATACTTAACGGCATTTTTCCAATGTAGATGTGCTATCTTTGCATTTTCAGCCCCCTCCAATTTAAAATAGTATGAAGCCATTTGATAATAGTTCACACCTATCTTTACTGCGCTGATCTTAGCAAACGTAGATGCTCCTTGTGCTTGTTGAACGTGGGGCCATTCAGCTTTGTTTAGAACCAAACGCACTTTTTCATCTATTTCTTGAATCTCTTGAAAAAGCGCTCTCAAATCTATTTGTGTCGGAGGATTATCGACACTTCTTTTTGTAATACCAAACATAAGCCTCTAAACCTGACTTTGTATTCTTCTTTATTAAGAAAAAATTTATCCCCTCTTAATTTTTTCGCAAAGTGATTTTTCGACCGAAATCCCTCCAAATGATAAAATCCTAGCCAATGTGCGTAGAACTTGGAATCAGTGGTTAGGGCCCCTGATGCCAGAATTGCCTCCCTACGAGACCGTAATTAGTGAGCTCCAGCCAAAAATTTTTTCTTTATTTGAGGGAAAAGGATTAGTAGCCAATACTTTGGATTAGGAGATATATTAAAAATATTATTTACATTTAGTGCAGCTTTGTAGGCCGTTCAGTAAAAAAAACATTGATTTCTGTCACTAAAACATTTAAAATGGTTATTGTTTATATTATTTAATGATAGGAAGTTAAAATATCTGAGACCTCAGCACTAAGCGGTAACAATCCAGTTCAAAATTCTTATTGGAATACAATTGTAGAATCTAAATGGACGGATGCAGCGCTTATTACAGGCTTTGTGGCACTTTTAATTATTGGAATAGCTGCATCAACAGGTGCATTCAATGCCATCGGGACAACTAACGCTGCCTACCTGTCGTACGGAATGTATGCGGGAGCTGCCCTTTTGCTGGCTGTTGAGATCGCTAAACTAGTTCGTAATTACTGCTGTAAAGATAACCACTCAGATGATTGGCATAATCCAGGGGCATCCGGATTAGGCTCTGGAAATAGTCCAAAATCAACACCAAAGTTTCGTAGTCCAGTTCCCCATAACTATGTGAGCCCCTCTGTAAAGCGTTCTGAACCCCTTTCTCAAGAAGCCACTCAAAATCTAAAAGAGCAAGCAGCAACATATGCCTCTACTCATGCATACCATAATCCTTGGAGCACAAAAGAGCAGGTGATTGAGAGCTTAAAGGTTTATATGCATAACATTATCGACAGCGAACAATTTCAAAAAGATTCGACTGCTTATATGGAGGCTTGGGCACAGAAAAGAGGTGGCTCCGAAGAATTCCGTTGCGAGGAAGACACTGCCCGAAGCTTCTTCAAAGAAGCACTGAACCTTAAGTGTCTACGTTAGCAATCCCCTCACGCTGAACCGGCAATTTACCGAAAACAAAAGTGCATATCACAGCAAGTGATATGCGCTTTTGGTTTAAAGAAGATTTTGGACACAAATCTGACACACTCACCTCTTTAGGGATTGGCACTAGATGATACGAGCAAAAACAACAGAAGAGTTTTTAAAATGAACAGTATACAAAGAAGTCCTAGCCCTGAGCTATTTTCTTCTCAGGAGTATAGCCGCGCAATAAGCGAAGATCGTTTTTTTAAGTTATTTGATCCGGCTAAAGTACCACATGCGATTAAAGTTGGTGATGGTCTCTGTGTGGATGAAAATTCTATGAATGCCTGTTGGATAGATGATGGGATTGTTCTTTTCGGTATTGAAAAAAGATTGAGCAAACCTGCTTCTGTAATGGGTTACCATATCAGTGACAAGACATCCGTAAGCGTTATTATAATGATGCTTGGGATTTTTGCTAATGAGGAGAACGATTACGATCTTTATCTGATCGGTGGCAAGGAAACGACAACAAGTGGACAGGCTTGTCTTCTAGAAAATATTCACACGGCAATCGATGATTTTTTTAAGGGCAAAGTAAATATTGTTCAGAGACTGATCAACCTTTGTGGAATGGATACTTTTATACATGCCAACATGAATATGGATGGCACACTCACCTACTGCCAGCTTTAGGTTCTGGGAAGTAATCTTTCAATCGTGTAATCTCTTTAGCTATGAAAATGATAAAAGCATTTAGAGAAGCGAGTCTTCAAACAAAAATTTTTTGGATTGTAGCTTTAGGAGTGGGTGTATTATCCACTGGACTATGTCTGTATCCTTTTGTTTGGTTTTCACAACATCGAAGTTCTGCTGAGGTTAGCCCATGATTTCCAAACCTTCCTACCATCAAAATGAAGAATTCCAGAACCGCACAAAAAAACTTGAAGAGATCCGGGAATTAGGTGTGGAACCTTATCCCTATCGCTTTGATCCCACCCATACGGCTAGGGAAATCCAGGAAGCTTATCAAGAAAACCCTATTGGCAACAGTGAAGAGGCAGCTCAGGGAACCACCCCTTTCGTCCGCATTGCTGGAAGAATGATTCTTTTCCGAGCGATGGGAAAAAATGCTTTTGCACATATTCAAGAGGCAACCCATAAAATTCAATTGATGTTCAATAGGGAGCTTACCCATGTTGAAGGGCTGGCTGATGACCCAGAATGCCCCCCCTTAAAATTCATCGAAAAAAAATTAGATCTCGGAGATCTCATTGGTGTTGAAGGGCATCTATTCAGAACCCAAAAAGGGGAAATCACTCTTTTCGTCAAAAAGCTTACTTTGCTATGCAAAACACTGCTTCCTCTACCAGAAAAACATAGTGGGCTAATTGATAAAGAGATGCGTTACCGTAAGCGTTGGCTAGACCTGATCACCCATGAAGATGTACGCAAAGTCTTTTTGATGCGTAGCAAAATCCTGCAGATCATCCGCAACTTTTTAAGCGAATGGGAGTTCTTAGAGGTAGAAACACCTGTTTTGCAAAGTATCTATGGAGGTGCTGAAGCGCGTCCTTTTACCACCCATATCAATGCCATTGGACAGGACATGTTCTTGCGCATTTCTCTTGAAATCTCTTTGAAAAAAATCCTCATTGGAGGGATTGAGCGAATTTACGAGATCGGAAAAAACTTCCGTAATGAAGGGATCGATCGCACACATAATCCTGAATTCACAATGCTGGAGGCTTATGCAGCCTATTGGGATTATAATGATATGATGCATTTCCTCGAGCAGTTGATCGAAAGGATTGCTTTGGAGTTATATGGGACTACAAAAATCAACTATACAATAGATCATCAAGATGTTGTTGTGGATGTTCAAGCCCCTTGGCGCCGCCTTTCCATGAAAGAGAGCATTCGGGAATTTGCAGGAATCGATGTAGACGCACTTTCTGATGCCGAAATACGGGCCATTTTGGAAAAACAAACAGAGGTAGACCCCAAATTTATTGCAAAAAGTCCGAGAGGGGGCTTAATTGCTCTTCTATTCGACGAATTTGTCTCTGATCATTTGATCCAGCCGGTCCATATTACTGATCACCCTATTGAAACCACCCCTTTGTGCAAACCTCATAGAGACCCGGCTCTACGTAAAGAGGGATTTGTGGAACGGTTCGAAAGCTATTTTCTTGGTAAAGAGCTTTGCAACGCCTACTCTGAACTGAATGACCCCGAAGTGCAACGCACTCTTTTAGAAGAGCAGGTGGTAAAAAGAGAAATGGGAGATGACCAAGCGCATCCTCTTGATGAAGAGTTCCTTGAAGCTATTTGTCAAGGGATGCCACCTGCAGGTGGGATTGGCATTGGGATAGATCGCCTTACCATGCTCTTTACAAATGCAGCCTCGATTCGAGATGTGCTTTACTTCCCTCTCATGAAGATGATATCCTAAAAAAATGATTATTACTTTTAGGAGAATCCAATGGGCCAAGCCAAACAAGGTGACCATGTCAAAGTACATTTTACAGGTAAGATGGAGAATGGTGAGGTCTTTGCTTCTTCTCAAAACCATGAACCTTTAGAATTTTCTGTCGGCGATGGCACAGTGCTTCCTGGTGTAGATAAAGCTGTGGAAGGGATGAGTTTAGGTCAGCGTAAAACGATCACACTCAACCCTCAAGAAGGTTTTGGAGAGACGGCGGAATCATTGATTATGACTGTCGATCGCGCCCAATTTCCAGAAGGATTTGAGCTGAAAGAAGGGATGGAGCTGCATGTTCCTCAGCCTGATGGCTCTGTCATTTTCTTTAAAATTCTTCAACTTTTTGATGATAAAGTGAAACTTGATGCCAATCACCCCTTGGCTGGCAAAACATTGACCTTCGATCTAGAGCTGTTAGAAGTGACCTAATTCCAATCCGAGTTTACATAATTTATTCTCCGGATTGGTATAAGGTGCGCGCAAGCTTGCTGCCATTCTCGGTCACGACAATTTCTTCGGGACTGAAAATTTTAATGAAATTGGCTTTGGCAAGACCTTTGAGGATATCTTTAACAAGTAACTCTTTATAACCCAGACGTTGAATAATAGGTTTGGGATTAATGGAAGCTTCCGGGTCGCCAGAAGCTAGAGCTGTTTTATAAAATTCTAAGAGTAACCTTTCGTCTTTGGTCATTTCTTCTTTAACCTAGCCCCTTGTGGCGTATCTTCAATGAGATACCCTGCAGCAAAAATTTCTGAGCGCATCTGATCAGAAAGAGCCCAGTTTTTGTCTTTACGGGCTTGTTCTCTTTTTTCAAGCATTTCTAACAAGTACTGTGGGGCTCGCTCTTCCGTTTCAAAATTTAACACACCTAAAATACGGTTAAACTGTTCGAAAATGTAGAGTACTTCCATCGCGTCCCCAGGATTTAATTTTTGCTGGGAAATGATGATGTTGATCTCGTGCATCAGATCAAAACATGCAGCTAAAGCCACCGAGATATTCAAATCATCTGCCATCGCTTCACAAAATTGTTTCAAGGCTTTTATGAGGACTTCCCTAGCAACAAGTGTAGGTTGCTCGGAAGGATTCGCAAGTTCTTGAATGCGGCGGATAAAATCATTTAGCCTAGAGAGAGAATTTTTAGCTCCTTCTAAACCTTCAAAAGTAAAGTTCAATTGCGTGCGGTAATGGATATGCATCAACATATAACGCACTTCAGGTCCCGAATAATTTTTCTTCAGAAGATCACGCAGAGTGTAAAAGTTTCCTAAGCTTTTTGACATCTTTTTGTGATTCACAATGAGATGTTCAGAATGGACCCAATGGCGAACAAATAATTTACCTGAACAGGCTTCTGACTGCGCAATTTCATTTTCGTGGTGGGGGAAAATATTATCGACAGCACCTGCATGTATATCGATAGTTTCCCCTAAAAGAGACATCGCCATCGTAGAACATTCTAGATGCCATCCTGGGCGTCCTGGACCAAAAGGGCTATCCCAAAAGACATGTCCATCCCGTTCAGAATCATGATATTTCCATAGGACAAAGTCTGCTAAGTTCTCTTTGTCATATTCATCGCAAACTACCCTGGCGTCGCCTGCACCCACTTTCAATTCATCCAATTTCAAATGAGATAAACGTCCATAATGGGGACACTTGTCGATCGCAAAATAAATGCTGTTATCTTTACTTCGATAAGCTATCCCTTTATCAAGCAATTTTTGAATAAAGTCGATCATCTGAGGGATATAATCGGTCGCCGCCGGATAATTTTCAGCGCGCTCAATGCCAAGAGTTTGTAAATCTACAAAAAAAGCATTTTTATAAGGTTGTGTGAATTCAAGCAATGTTTGATTAGACTCGACAGCTCCCCTAATCGTTTTATCGTCTACATCAGTGATATTCATGACTTGTGTGACTTGAAATCCAAAGAATTTGAAAGTACGACGCATAATATCTTCAAAGACATAGGTGCGAAAGTTGCCAATATGAGCATAATGATAGACAGTCGGACCGCATGTGTACATGCGGATATGGTTATCATGCAGAGGTTGAAATTTTTCTTTCTTACGTGTTTCCGAATTATAGAGTTGAATCGCCAATTTAGGGGGAGTTAAGGCTTCAATGGACTCTTTGTTCAGCATTCTTTCACATCCGTTAGGTTCACTGAAAATGGAAGGTACGGAAAAACAGGTTAAGGCACAAGCAAAAGAAATTGTACTATTCAGATCCTTGTTGCAACTTCCCAGAGAGGCGGCGGTAGTCGATTTTTCCGGTACCTAATAAGGGAATGAAGGGGATTTTTTTGACCGAGCGGATTTTGATAATATTGCTCATTCCACTGGCCCGCAGGATTTGATTGACTTGCTCGGCTGACGTATCAAAGATGGTGAAAAGGAAAATCTCACTTTTTTTGCCATCCGCTTCTAGTGCACACACGGCAAGAGAGGGAAGATCTGGGTCAAATTTCCATCCCTGAGCTGGGCCCTCATGTTGTAGGGTTTCTTCGATCGCTGTCAAACTGACCATCTCACCACCGATTTTTACAAACCGTTTCAACCTCCCTGAAAGGGTGAGGTATCCTTTTTCATCGAGAAATCCTAAATCCCCTGTTTGATACCATAATCGACCTCGAAAATTAACAAATGGGGAAGGGAGGGAGGGATCTAAATACCCATTGAATATGTTAGGACCTGTTGCCAGGACAAGTCCTTGCTCACCTTGTGACAAGGGTTTCTCCGTTTCCGGATGGACGATGGCGATCTCAACATGAGGTAAAGGAGGCCCCACACCTTTTGAAGGTAAGTGGGGTGGATTGATAGTTAAAATTGGAGAGCATTCAGTGATGCCGTAACCCTCAATGAGAATGGCTTGAGGATTGAGCTCACGGAGTTTTTCAAAAAGCTCTGCAGCTGTTTTTTCCGCACCGGCAACTACCAACCTGAGTGTTTGGATCTGTTTTTCTGTGGCGACTCGCAACATGTTTTTCAAAAAAGTGGGCGCCAAACAAAGCAGAGTAATGTGCCATCTTTCTATAGCTTCTGCGATCCGTTTACCGTCTGTGGGATTGGGAGAATAAGCCACACGCAAACCTGCAAGGAGAGGAAAAAGTCCCGTAACAGAAAATCCAAAAGAATGAAACGAGGGAAGAGCCCCTAACAGGACATCTGTATTGACGACTTCCGCGACGGTATAGGCGCCCTTTTGGTTTGCCAAAATATTGCGGTGACTTAAAGGAACCCCTTTTGGATAGCTCTCTGTTCCACTTGTGAACAAAATGGCAGCGATATCATCTGTTTTGAGCTGATCCACACCGAATGTTTTTAAAATGCTCCTGACACTTTTTAAAGAGCGATAAAATGCTTTGAGCTTGTCAGAAAGAGACAGTTTTTTTCTGATTTCTTCTAAAAGAAGGATGCTTTCGTCTAAACCATTGAGCTCAACGTTGTCTAAACGATCGATAAAGTTCCAAGCGCTGAGTGTCACTTCAATCCCAGATTGTTCGATCACTGAGGTCAAATTGCGCTCACCAAGAGTCCAATTGATCATCACGGGTATTTTACCTGCAAGCATTGTAGCTAAAATCATGGCATTTACCCCCACAGAGGCTGGCATCATGATCCCTATCCGTTTCCCGGGAATTTTCTGGATCACATCTGCGAGCAAAATGACACCCATCATCAATTGCTTGTAGCTCATCTCTCCTGCCACCTGATCGACACAAGCCATGTAATTTTTCATTCTTTTGCATGTTTTCAAAAAGACCTCGGGAATCGTTTCTCCCTCTGGATAAATGGATGGAGGGCGATTGTTTTCGTGATCCCAAAAGCCTGTTTTTTGAGCTTGTGTGGTGTCTTCCTCTTCTCCTGTTTTCAGTTTGGCAGCATAAGCAATCACGGAAGCTACCGTTGTGAGTTCAGATGAATGCAATGTTGTGATCCCAAACATTTCTTTTAAAGAAACAACTAACTGGGCCGAATCGAGCGAATCAAGACCTAAATCCATGGAAAGATGGCTTCCTAATCGGATTTCTGAATAAGGGACGCGGCTCAGTTTTGCAATTTCTTCGATTACCGTTTGACGAACTTCCTGAGGAACATTTTCTAAAGAAATTTCATCTTGAACATCAGGCTTATGGATCGGAGGGAAATCATTTTTGAAATGGCTAAACGACACTCGATTCAATGGTTCCGGGCCATTTGCATTAAACCAATGCTCTAAATAACGGTTTACTTCAAGCCTTGAGCCATTCCAAGGAAAATCGGCAGGTGCGGGAGTGCATTCGATGACTACATTGCGACGGGGAGCAAAAAAAATCCCGTTGCGGAGCAAAACTTTAAATCCTTTCCAGAAAGCTTTCAGAAGGTCTGGTGTTTTTCCAGTGGGCGCGCGTGAAAAACTACTGCCCCATAGCCCACTTGTACGGACTAGAACAATATTGATTTTAGGCCTTGCCTCGAGAATTGTTTTGACGCCTGAGGTGCCTCCGATCATTTCTTCAGGCCCATTTTTTAAACCACCTGCTGGATAAATGAGGACATTTTCCCCTTTGTCGATGTAAGAAAAAAGACCCTGGTAAGTTTTTTCGATTTGTTTTCGTTTGTAACTGTTAGAAGATCCCTCAAAATTTGGAATTGGCAAAGCTTTCACCCATTGAAGCAATCGACCCACTATCGGCTTTTGAAAAAGGTAATCAATGGCAACAGGATGGGGACGGAATGGAAACCAGAAAGTTGTGAGTAAAATGAGAGGATCAATTTCTGCCGGATGGTTAGCCAAAAAAAGAATGCCACCGGGTTGCGAGAGGTTTTGAGGAGTTATTTTCTCTTTGCCTTTCACGCAAATTTTGTAGCGCAAAGCGATTAGACTGCGCAACAAACCATATCCAAGTTTTTCAAAAAGTCGCTTCATAAGAAATTACAACTATAACACAAAATTGACAGTAATTTCTGCAAAAAAAATCTTCACTATTGTAAAATAGATGAAAAAAAGATGCATTTGCTGGCCGCAAGAGATCTATCAATCGACTCTATCAACGATTTACAGCCATCTCAACAATATTTAAGTTCCATCTTGAATTGTCTGGATTATTGCGCATAGCTTGAGAACTACCTTTCGCTGCCTGAACCCAAAAATTATCGTCGTCTCTCTTATCCGTATCTTGCATGAATAAAAACCGATTTTCAGCGCATGACATGATTTGGAATTTTCCATGTTTAACTGGTAAAAACTGCCATAGAGAATGTTGAACTAGTTTCTCTCTCACATAACAATCTGTTTTTCTAACATGGACCCAAAGACCTCCGTCACTCTTTTTATCAGCATCAGTAACATGCATAGACAAGATATTTTTATCATTTTCTTTAATACATGATTGAATACAAAATTTTCCTTCTCCTACTGGCTTTAAAATCCATCTGGAATTCTCAGGTTTCTTATCCACTACCCAAACATCATCAGACGGTCTTGTGTGAACCCATGTACTTACCTTATCTCTTACGTCGTCTCCGCTTGCGTGAACGGTTAATACCCTCTCTCTTTGTTTAGATTGAGCGCTCAGGGTCAAATGACAAATCACACCATGTTTAAAAGGGTTTATCGTGTTATTCATCAGTTTTTGAGACTCTAACAGCTGATCTTTTTGTTTCAGCTGTTCCCTTAAATCACGGACAACATTCTCTTGGAGCTGGAGCTGCAAAGCTAACAACTGGCCTACTGTATCAAGTGTATTTTTAATATCCAGCTGCTCGATGGCCTTCAACGATTTAGTTCGTTCCGTCTCCATATCAATCATCCGCTGCATCGTATCGACTAGCATGATAATGCGTCGCGCTTTCGGTTGCAAAGCAGTAGAATCTTCCCCTCGACGTACTGCTTCTACTAATTCTTCAAAACTTAAAAGTAAGTTGTTACGAATATCGTTTGTAGGTATTGCCATAATGACCTCTTTAAAAATTTGATTCAGAGCACTTTTAGTTATCTGAGCTGACCAAGTGCTTTGGCTTTTTCTTGAGCTAAACGGCAGACTTCTGCTTGATGTTGTTGTTGAATTCGTGCTCTTCTAGAAGCTAAATCTTGGTAAGTTGCATCCTCAAGGCGCTGTTGCTGTCTTTCTCTCAACTCTAACTTCTATAGCAACTATTCAAAATTCTGGGAATGCTCCTTAAGTTTTTGCTGATAAGCCATTTCTTCTATTTCTCGCTGAAGATTTTGGTGCTTTGTCATCAGATCAATCGAAGCATTGCATAGCCCAATCGCCTTCATGTGTTCCAAAAAGACCATTTCCATAAAAGCTTTGTTCTGTGAAAGGGTATGCTCCTCGCAAACTTGAGTGATGTCCCGAAAATGGCTTGCCATTTCGAAAAAAACTTTATTAACCATCTGAGAGATTGAAATTAAAAAATTTCCTTTATTAAAATCACTATCCGATATCTCCCCACTATGTACTTTCATAGAAAGTTCTAATACATAATTCTCGCATTTTGAAAGGGTTTCCTGTGTATTTTCTCTGCAGTGTTCTAAATGTTTTTGGATTTTTTGCCGATTGGTTGCAATGAGTTCCATCGCAGATGTTGTAAGCGTTTGCGTTTGCAGAAACCGCTCTTTTTCTGCTGGATCTTCTGCAAAGTATGCAAAGAATAAGTCTATGATAGGGTTTTCTTGCAAAGGTGTTATCGCCATATCTCTTCTCCTTTCATTAAACTTTTTTGTGAAAAAAAATAAAGATTTTGCAAAAAAAATTCAATGTATTTTTTTGGACAAAGTTTAGAGGTGAGATATGGCAAAGCGCTTAACATATGCAATGAAAGATCTTTACCGGTTTTGCCCTATGCTCAGGAACCACAAGATGAAAAAACAGCGACTTATTCAAAATCTTACTGAGCTCTCATCGGATACAACAGCAAGGGAACCATCCCTAAGGGCTTTTAGAACATACTTGCGACTTGTAGGTACTTGCAGCATGCGGAGGCAAACACCAGTTTTTAGATCCCAGATTTTGATAGTATTGTTATCAGATCCACTGACAAGGGTACCATCTTTAAGTTCTGTTAGACAATATACGCCGATTACATGTCCTTGCAGAGTACGCAGCTCACGGATAGATAGTGCATGCTCTTGGCGTATTAAAAACTCATTTTCCTGTTGTAAAAGATCGATTGACTGATGGTCTAGAAGCTCCTTGTTTAGATTGAGCGCTTAGGGTCAAATGACAAATCACACCATGTTTTAAAGGGTTTATCGTGTTATACATCAGTTGTTGAGACGCTAACAGCTGATCTTTTTGTTTCAGCTGTTCCTTTAAATCACGGACAACACTTGGAGCTGGAGCTGCAAAGCTAACAACTGGCCTACTGTACCAAGTGTATTTTTAATATCCAGCTGCTCGAGGGCCTTTACTGATATAGTTCGTTCCATATCCATATTACTCATCTGCCGCACCGTTTCGATTAGCATGATAATGCCTCGCTGTTTCTGTTCCAAAGAAGTAGAATCTTCTCCTCGACATACTCCTTCTGCTAATGCGTTAACACTTATAAGTAAGTTGTCATAACTATTGTTTGTAGATACTGCCATAAATGATCTCGTTAAGAATTTGATTCAGAGCTCTTTTAGTTATCTGAGCTGACCAAGTATGTAGGCTTTTTCTTGGTCTAAACGGTAGACTTCTGCTTGATGTTGTTGCTGGATTCTTGCTCTTCTAGAAGCTAAATCTTGGTAGGTTGCATCCTCAAGGTGCTGTTGCTGTCTTGCTCTTAACTCTCGGCTAAACTCTTGTTGTCTTTGCTGATCTTTAAACTCTAATTTCTGTAACAGCTGATCAAACTGCTGGGAATGCTCCTTAAGTTTTTGCTGATGAGCAATGGCTTCTATTTCTAGCTGATGATTTTGTTGCTTGGTCATCAGATCAATCGAAGCATTGCATAGCTCGATCGCCTTCATGCGATCCAAAAAGACCATTTCCATAAAAGCTTTGTTCTGTGAAAGGGTATGCTCCTCGCAAATTTGAGTGATGTGCCGGAGTTGGATTGCCGATTCAAAAAACCTTTTATTCACTTGCTGAGAGATTGCAATTAAAAAATTTCCTTTATCAAAATCACTATCTGATACCTCCCCACTATATATTTTCATAGAAAGTTCTAATACGTAATTCTGGCATTTTGAAAGGGTTTCCTGTGTTTTTTTTCTGCAGTTTTCTAAATTTTCTTGGATATTTTGCCGATTGGTTGCAATGAGTTCCATCGCAGATGTTGTAAGCGCTTGCATTTGCAGAAGCCGCTCTTTTTCTGCTGGATCCACTGCAAAGAATAAGCCTATGATAGGGTTCTCTTGCAAAGATGTTATCGCCATACCTTCCCCTTTCGTCAAACTTTTTTGTGAAAAAATAAAGATTTTGCAAAATAAATTCAAAGAATTTATTTTTGGGACAAAGTGTAGAGGTGAGATATGGCAGTAGCGTTTAACATATACAATGAAGGATCTTTGCCGGTTTTGCCCTATGATCAGGAACCACAAGATGAAAAACAGCAACTCATTCAAAATCTTACTGGGCTCTCAATGGAGTTGGTCGCAGAAAATAGTCGAAGGGTTAAGGAATCGTTAGCTAGATGTCAGAAAGAGACTGAGAATACCTATGCCCAATGTTACAGCATGATTCATGATGCCTTGCAAAAACTTGAAAAAGGAGATGAGGACCTTTTTACATTTGAGCAAATTAATAATACGATAGAGCAGGCTATTCATCTAACCAAGGAACGGACCCGATTGGCAATAGATCTTACTCGGGACGTGGAGCAAGCACACGATCAGATTCTATCTAAAACAACCACTGCAATAGAGACTGCATCTTCTGATGTTATGCAGACAGCTGAAAGACCTTCTACTGACGTCTACTCGCAACAGCAACTTGCTTTTGCAGCAGAGATAAAGGAAATAGAATCAAAACATGCTCAAAAAGAACTAGCACAAGAAAAAGAGGTAGGCAGGCTATACCAAGAGTTTGAAAAAAAACTCCAAGCCCCCCCTCCAAACGTAAAGCCCAGCAATGTTGAACTGTCTCACTTAAATCCGATACTCATTACACCAAGAGAGGAACCCGAAACTGATTTAAACAGCCTTTTGCAACAAGGAGATAAGGAAGGGACCCGATTGGCAGTAGATTTTACTCGGGACATGGAGCAAGCACATGATCAGATTCTATCTAAAACAACCACTGCAATAGAGACTGCATCTTCTGATGTTATACAGACAGCTGAAAGCCCTTCTACTAACGTCTGCTCGCAACAACAACTTGCTTTTAAAGCAGAGATAAAGGAAATAGAATCAAAACATGCTCAAAAAGAACCAGCACAAGAAAAAAAGATAGGCAGGCCTCCAAACGTAAAGCCCAGCAAGATTGCGTTGTCTCCCTTAAATCCGATTCCCATTACACCAAGAGAGGAACTCGAAACTGATTTAAACACCCTTTTGCAACTTTGCCAGATTCTGTAAATTTTTCACTTAGATTGGTTTCTATGTGAAACGATCTTATCCCAATATCTTGATTTTGGTACCTGAGTCCTTAATAGCAAGGGTGCCATCCCTAAGGACTATTAGAGCAGACACGTTATCATCTAATTGTAGGGTACGGAGACAAACACCTGCTTGTGGATCCCAGATCTTGATAGTTTTGTCTGCAGATCCACTGACAAGGGCACCCCCTTTAAGCTCTCTCAGAGCATATACCCCGTCTGTATGTCCTTGTAGGGTGCGGAGACAAACGCCTGCTTGTGGATCCCAGATCTTGATAGTTTTGTCTTCACATCCACTGGCAAGGGTACCATCACTAAGGGGTATTAAAGTATGTACCCTACATGCAGGTTCTACTATTAGGGTGCGGAAGCAAATACCTGTTTGCGGATTCCAAATTTTGATAATACCATCGTCACAATACATATTAGATCCACTTGCAAGGGTACCATCTTTAAGTTCCGTTAGAATACTTACAGCGTTTGTATATCCTTGCAGGGTGCGTAGACATTCTCCCGTTTTTGGGTTCCAGATCCTGATAGTACCGCTGCTACTATACACACCCCGGTCAGTAGATTCACTGGCAAGGGTACCATCACTAAGAGCTGCTAGAGCGGTGAAGCGACTCGTATCTTCTTGTAGGATCTGAAGACAAACACCTGCTTGCGGATCCCAGATCCTGATACCGTCACCTGCTAAACTAGCAAGGGTACCATCCCTAAGAGCTACTAGAACGCGAGATACTACAATGTCTATATGATATGTAGGTCCTATTAGGGTGCGGAGGCAAGCTCCTGTCTTAGGATCCCAGATTTTAATAGTATTGTGCCGAGATCTACTGGCAAAGGTACCATCTTCAAGTTGTATTAGAAAGCTCTCGTGTTCAAAATGCCCCTGTAGAGTACGTAGCTCGCGGATAGATAATGCATGCTCTTGGCGTATTAAAAACTTATTTTGCTGTTGTAAAAGATAGATTGACTGCTGGTCTAGAAGCATTTTTTGGGAAAATGAGGTTTCTAAGTGTTGGATTGCAAGCTGTGTATTTTTTAGCTGTTTAGTGAGATCTGAGACAATAGCATCATCGCGCTGCTGCTGGAGTTTGAGGAGGGTACCTAATGTGGTAAGGGTGTTCTGAATATCAAGTGATTCGAGCGTACGGATGGATCGCATGCGCTCTTGTTCAAGGGCATTCAGCTGACGCACCATTTCTGATAGCATCAAGATAGCCCGCTGTTTTTTCTGCAATGATGGGAGGTCATCTCCCCGCTCTACTCCATCAACAAGGGCTAGAAAATTTGCTCGTATACCTGTTTGTATCGCATTCATCTTAATCTCGCTTATTTTATAGGTTTCTATATGAGACTATCTTACCCAAAAATCTTGATAGCCATGTTACCGGATACAACAGCAAAGGAACCATCCCTAAGGGCTTTTAGAACATACTTGCGACTTGTAGGTACTTGTAGGGTGCGAAGGCAAACACCGGTTTTTGGGTCCCAGATTTTGATAGTATTGTCAGCAGATCCACTGGCTAGGGAACCATCCCTAAGCTCTGTTAGAGCCTGTATGATTGCCCTATGTCCTATTAGTGTGCGGAGGCAAACACCAGTTTTTGGGTCACAGATTTCGATAGTTTTGTCATAAGATCTAACGGCAAGGGTCCCATCTTTAAGTTCCTTCAAATCATATACGTTCCGGCTATCTGCATCGAGTATGCGCAGACAATTTCCTGTTTTTGGATCCCAGATTTTGATAGTATTGTCAGCAGATGCACTGGCAAGAGTACCATCTTTAAGTTCCTTCAAAGCAGATACGGGCCACCTATGTGGGAGGGTGCGCAGACAATCTCCCGTTTTTGGATCCCAGATTTTGATAGCATTGTTATCAGATCCACTAGCGAGGGTACCATCTTTAAGTCCCTTCAAAGCATATACAGCCCACCTTTGATCGAGGGTGCGCAGACAATCTCCCGTTTTTGGATTCCAAATTTTGATAGAACGGTCACCAGATGCACTGGCAAGAGTACCATCTTTAAGTTCCTTCAAAGCATATGCGGGCCGCCTATGTGCCTCGAGGGTGCGTAGACAATCTCCCGTTTTTGGATTCCAGATTTTGATAGAACAGTCGCCGCTGGATCCACTGGCAATGGTACCATCCCTAAGCTCTGTTAGACAATATATGCCGATTACATCTTCTTGCAGAGTGCGCAGCTCACGGATAGATAATGCATGCTCTTGGCGTATTAAAAACTCATTTTCCTGTTGTAAAAGATCGATTGACTTCTGGTCTAGAAGCGCTTTTTGGGAAAATGAGGTTTCTAAATGTTGGATTGCAAGCTGTGTATTTTTTAGCTGTTTAGTGAGATCAGAGACAATAGCCTCATCGCGTTGCTGTTGGAGTTTGAGGAGGGTACCCAATGTGGTAAGGGTGTTCTGAATATCAAGTGATTCGAGCGTACGGATGGATCGCATGCGCTCTTGTTCAAGGACATTCAGCTGACCAACCATTTCTGATAGCATCAAGATAGCCCGCTGTTTTTTCTGCAATGATGGAAGGTCATCCCCCCGCTCTACTCCATCAACAAGGGCTAGAAAATTTGCTCGTACACCTGCTTGTATCCCATTCATCTCATTTACTTAAATTATCTGCCAGATTCTGTAAATTTTTCACTTTGATTGGTTTCTATGTGAAACGATCTTATCCCAAGATTTTGATACCGTCCTTAAATCCAAGAGCAAGGGTACCATCCCTAAGGGCTACTAGATCCCATAACCTCTCATGTTCTTGTAGGGTGCGGAGACACGTGCCCGTTTTTGGATCCCAGATTTTGATGGTTTTGGCCCCAGATACACTGACAAGGGCACCTCCTTTAAGTTCTTTCAGAGTATGCACCGGCTCTGTATGTCCTTGTAGGGTGCGGAGACAAACGCCTGCTTGCGGATCCCAGATCTTGATAGTTTTGTCTGCACTTCCACTGGCAAGGGTACCATCACTAAGGGGTATTAAAATATATATCCAACTTTCATGTCCTCTTAGGGTGCGAAGGCAAATGCCTGTTTGCGGATTCCAGACCCTGATTTTTTTGCTCAAAGATCCACTTGCAAGGGTACCATCACTAAGGGCTGCTAGAACCATTACACTGCCTGTTTTTCCTTGCATGGTGCGTAGACATTCTCCCGTTTTTGGATTCCAGATCCTAATAATACCGTTAGCATACCTACCATCATTAGATCCACTGGCAAGAGTACCATCACTAAGGGCAGCTAGAGCAGTGAAGTGACTCGTATATTCTTGTAGGATCCAGAGACAAACGCCTGCTTGCGGATCCCAGATCCTGATACCGTCATCAGATATACTGGCAAGGGTACCATCCATAAGAGCTGCTAAAAGGGTACCATACCTAAGAGGTGCTAAAGCGCCTATCTTCCATGTATGTCCTATTAGTGTGCGGAGGCAAGCTCCTGTCTTTGGATCCCAGATTTTAATAGTTTTGTTTGTAGCTCCAGATCCACTGGCAAGGGTACCATTCTCAAGTTGTATTAGACAACGCTCGTGCTCAAAATGCCCCTGCAGAGTGCGCAGCTCACGGATAGATAGTGCATGCTCTTGGCGTATTAAAAACTCATTTTGCTGTTGTAAAAGATCGATTGACTGCTGGTCTAGAAGCGCTTTTTGGGAAAATGAGGTTTCTAAGTGTTGGATTGCAAGCTGTGTATTTTTTAGCTGTTTAGTGAGATCTGAGACAATGGCATCATCGCGTTGCTGTTGGAGTTTGAGGAGGGTACCCAATGTGGTAAGGGTGTTCTGAATATCAAGTGATTCGAGCGTACGGATGGATCGCATGCGCTCTTGTTCTAGTGCATTCAGCTGACCAACCATTTCTGATAGCATCAAGATAGCCCGCTGTTTTTTCTGCAATGATGGGAGGTCATCTCCCCGCTCTACTCCATCAACAAGGGCTAGAAAATTGGCTCGTATACCAGCTTGTATCCCATTCATCTCATTTACTTAAATTAGCTTCTATGCGTGCTTTCAAAGCTATATTTTCTTGCGTAAGAAGATCTATTGTTTCTTTCATGATATCGGCCTTTTGTGACAAGAGCTTTTCATAATTTACTGCATCTTGCTTGAGATCTAGTAAATTTTTGGAAAGACCACGAATCGTACCTTCATTTTCTTTTCGCAAATCTAGTAATTGTCCCAAAGTGGCCAGTGTTTCTTGAACTCTGATCTTCTGCTCGTCTTGGGCAAATGTTATTTGTTCCTGATTGAGCTCATCAAGTTTTTGCGCTGTGATATTCAGCATCTGTACCGCTGCTATATCATCTCTCTTTTTGACGGCATCGACTAAAGATTGATAGCTTGTTTGGATCTGTTGAGTTGCAGACCCTACTGGTGCTGCCATAATTCTCCTCCTTTAATAAAAAAACCCCCAATCTCTTTGGGGGTTCTTCAATTGTCCTTAAAACAAAGTACAATTTCCTGATTTCATGCGAGCCATCTTGACCCGTTCCTCAGCACTGATTCTTGCACCTTCTACTGAACGTTGATATTCGGCTCTCGTTTTTTCTAAACCAATCTTGGCTTGGGCAACCTCGCGATCATTTTCTAATCGGAGACGTTCGATAGACTCTCGACTATTAATTTCTAATCTTTTCAGAGTTAATTCTTCAAAAGCAACTGCTTCGAGTCGTTTTTGCTCTCTTTCTCGCAGTCCACGGTCAAATTCTGATTGCCTTTGTTTTTCTTCAAATTTCGCTTCTTTCATGAGTTGATCAAACTTTTGAGCCTCTACTTTCAGCTGTTGATTACTGATAAGCACTTTTGCCTGCATTTCATGATTTTCCTGGTCGATCAATACTTGCACTCGGGCATGTAGAATCTCTACTTCTTTAAGTCGTTCTAGTGCAAATACATTGACAATGCCTTCGTTCTCTTTAAAAGCTTGTTCTCCCACCAGCATTGTCATGTTAAGGAACTGCGTAGCAGTTTCAAAATGCCTTACACTAACCTGGCCAATAATCTGAAGTTGAAAATTACATTTATCCACGTAAGCTTGATTAAAATCTGTTCTGTCAGTAGCGTCTAAAGCCATCTCTTGACATTTTTGGTTAAGCTCATCAATTCGATTAAAAAGATTTTTTATAGCCTGTTGAATCAGAGCCCGATTGTCTAGTACTACCTGGATAGCTGATCGGATAACTGTCTGAATTTGTTCAAAGCGTTCTCGATCTCTTAGTAAGATCTCATCTGACATGAAAGAGATCTCTAAGAAACCTCGTGAGGTAAGCTCATTTTGAGGGGTTGCCACCACCATTGGACCAGCAGATGGGTTGGTCACTGTTGAGCTTTGTGATCTTTGTCCGAATGTAAGCGGACCTTGTCCGAATGTTAGGGTTCCTGTTCTTGGTATTTGATTTGCCACGTTTTACTCCTGTTATAGTTTTTGGTGGGTTGTTAAGATATGAGGCATTTCTCTTCATCTCCTGAAGAAGAGCTCTTCTTGCTATGCTCTAATCCCAGTCCGCCTGGTTTGATCTTTTTGCCAAAATTGGCACCAAAGCCAGAACCAAAGCTTTCTTGGTCAGGTTCCGCGGCACTTTCAAATGGTTTGGCACCCCCCTTAGTCGATCCAATTTCACCTGAACTGGGATAATTGGCACCAAAACCAGAACCAAAACTTTCTTGGTCAGGGTTCGTCATAATCTCAAGGGGTTTTCGTAAGCTCGCTTCCCTTGCCTCGATCTCCTTCAGCTGTTGGGCGTATTCTTCTTCAAATTTCTTGCGCCTGATCAACATTTCTTGTTCATGTTCTTTTTGCTTGCGTTCGCTTTCTTGCTGTAGAACCTTCATCTTTTCATTGAAATCATGGCTCTGATCCGATAGAAAACTTTGATGTGCTTCAACAGCACGCTCTAAACGCTCATTTTCGTAGGCCTGCAAATCTTGCTGGCGAGAGCGAGCAGCCTCAACGTCCTGCATTTCTCTTTGATAGTGCTGCTCAATTGTTTTTTTGGCCTTACCTAAAGTTTGCTCATTCTCACGACTTTTTTCGTCTATAAATTGCCTTGCTGCTTCATAATTAGAACAATTTGGTGGAAAATTAACGCTCATAACAAAACCCCTTTTTCACATGATACTGCATGTTGGTTTAAGGCTACTGGTGATGATCTGTCCCCACTTAACCCTTTCTTCTGCTTTGATACGTTGCATGTCGATCTTGTGCTGGCCTCGGATTTGCATTTCTGAAATCTCCCTTTCATTACGAACTTTTGCCTCTGAGATTTTTTGTTGTCCCAAAGCTGCCATTTTCTCAAGGTCTTGTTTTCCAATAATTTCCATGCGTGCAAGCGCAAGCTTAGTCAGATCGACTTCAGCAGTGTGATCTTGTTCTCTCTGCTTAAGATCATGTTCGAATTCAAGCTGTCTTTCTTGAGATTGAAATTGGATTGTTTTCAAATGCTGATCAAAAGCTTGCGCTTCAGCCTTTAAGGCTTCAGTTTGGATAGCTGTAGCCAGATGAAGCTCAAAGTTGGTTTGATTTTGGCATAACTCGAGCCTCCCTTTTAACAGATCCAGCTCTTTCATTCTTGAAAAGAAAATCAAGTCAATGACCCCTTTAAAATCAGCCAACTTCTGTTCTGAATTGAGCTTCTGTATCGTGAGTAGTTGATTTGCTGTCTCATAGAAACGATTCCCAATCTGCGTAGCCAACTGCATCAAGAAATTCATATGATCGATTTGGCTTTGTGAAACGTCCTTCCCTGCTGATATTTGCTTTGAGATGGATAGGGCATGATCGGCACATATTTTATTGAATTGCATCGATTGGCCATAAAAATCAGCAATCGCTGCATCAATGACTTTTCTTTGAGCAATAATGCTTGTTGTGGCTTCATTAATAACGCTTTTAATTCGATTCAGTTGTTCGTAATCTTCTCCTTTAGCAACAGACCATTGCCCTTGAGCTCGCTGCATCAATTGAGAGCTATAATTTGTGATGGGTGCAAAAGCTGACTCTTGACCCAAACCTAAACTTAAAGTCCCCACTGGTTGGGATGGCTGAGATCCTAGTGTGAGAGGTTGATATCCCACCTGTTGCGATTGGAACCCTGGTGTCTGAGATCCCAGTGTGAGAGGTTGATAACCAGATCCACTATTTCCCCCTCCAAAGTTGAGAGGATTGTTGCTTGTATTACCACTGCTTCCAAAAGTGAGAGGTTGACTCATATCGTCTCCATGATAAAATTTTCAGTTGCACTTTAAAGAAATCATAAATTAAATGCTCCTGTTTTTTGTTCGGTTGAAACAAGTTATCAGAGAGGATATTGACAAGATTTTTGGATTAGATCATCTTGCATTCTATGACCAAGTCATACAATAAAGAAAAAGAGGTTGCAATTGAGGCTGTTACGCAAGCTTGTGCTCTTGCACGTCAGATGCAAGGTCAGCTCGTAGCACTCGATATTGTGAACAAAGAAGATCTCTCTCCTGTGACCATTACTGATTTCAGCGTTCAAGCTTTGATCAACATGCATTTGATGCGCGCTTTTCCCCATGATGAGATCATGGGAGAAGAGGACGCTCTTTTCCTGCGCAATCCTCAACATGTGACGATCAAACGCAAAGTGATTGAACAGATTGAAAAAATTTTCCCAGGCACACCTGAGACGGCTATTTTAGATGCTATTGACCAAGGAGGAAGTAAAGGAGGGCCAAATGGACGTTTTTGGGTCCTCGATCCTATCGATGGCACGCGTGGATTTATTCAACAAGAACAGTATGCCATTGCTTTAGCTCTTGTAGAAAATGGCAAAGTTGTTTTGGGGGCATTGGGATGCCCACGGGTTAGTGTGCAAGGATATCCAAAACAAGGGGCTTTATTTGTTGCAGTTAAAGGCCAGGGAACAATCATGATCCCTTATGACACACATGAAAAAATTTCCCTTCATGTGAGTCAATCTGCAGAATTGATCTACTGCGAACCTCATACCCTTTCACAAACCCATTCACATGCACTTGCTTTTGAAGTTTCTAAAAAAGTTCATGCGTCACCCCACCCTTTTCGACTCGATAGCCAATGCAAATATGCTTTAGTTGCTAAAGGAGATGCTGATATCTACTTGCGACTGCCAACTGTTGGTAGCTCTAGTGAATATATTTGGGACCATGCGGCGGGAGCGATTGTTGTGGAAGAGGCTGGCGGCAAAGTGAGTGACATGCAAGGCAATCCTCTTGATTTTAGCAAAGGGATTTCCCTTTCAAAAAATACAGGAATCGTTGCCTCAAATGGTTTTATCCATGAACGTGTGATCGCAGCGATTCAATCATCCATGAAAAACAGGAGCTAATGTCCGCCTGCCACGACCTTCTTGCAAATTGAGTTCTGCAAGCTCTTTGGCAACAAGATAAGTGGGCTGTTTTTTCTGCTCTGAAAGGGTATAAATTGACATCAGAACATCATAAATACGATCGACAGACTGGCGAGCAGTTTGTGGCTCAAAACCTTCAGGCTCAAGCTCAACAATAACAGCTAGTAGCCCTCCTGAGTTGATGACATAGTCAGGTGCATATAAAATACCTCTTTGATAGAGAGCTTCTCCGTCTTGCAGTGTCAACAGCTGATTATTAGCAAGACCTGCAACTGCTTTGCAACGTAAGTTGGGAATAGATGAGGCATTTAAGATCCCCCCAAGAGCACAAGGAACAAAGATATCGCATGGAACTGAAAGGATCTGTTCAGGGGCAACCGTTTCAGCCCCAAAATCTTTGACTGCACGCGCTACTAACTCAGAATTGACATCAGAGACGATCAAACGGGCACCACCCCAAAATAAACGCTCTGCTAAGCGCATGCCCACTGCACCTAGTCCTTGAATGGCAAACGTTTTATCAGCTACTGAATCGTTTCCCCAAAGTTTTTGGCAAGAAGCTTGAATTCCACGATAGCCGCCAAATGCTGTAAAGCGGGAAGGATCACCACTTGATTGACGTCTTGGCAAACCCACAACATAAGGAGTCCCTTCACCTACTTGAGCCACATCTTGCAACGTAATCCCCACATCCTCTGCACAAATATATTGTCCTTCGAAATAGTTGACCGCTTCAGCAAAGGCAAGAAGTAGTTCAGGAGATTTAGGTTTTTTATTATCAGCAAAAATAATGCTTTTTCCACCACCAGTGCCAGTTTCTGAAACAGCTGCTTTATAAGTCATCCCTTCTGCTAGGCGGAGCACATCTTGAAGCCCTTCCTCAAACGTAGAATAGGGATAAGCTCGTATGCCACCGAGAGCTGGTCCTAAACGGGAATCGTGAATCGCCACAATGGCGTGCAAGCCGCTCTTTGCTTCTTTAAATTCGACAACTCGTTCATACCCATCTACAGAAATCTCATTTATAAAAAGGTCACTAATGGAAGCTTTATTCATAAAAATCCTTAATAATAAAAGGATATTGTTGCAGAAATATACCTAAAAAGTCAAGGAGCTCTCTATTCTCGCTTGACTCTCGATTCTATGTTCATTAAACTCTCTTCATTCATTTAAAAAAGGATTTTAATATGCAAGATGAGCCCCTTTGGAAAATGGTCAATCTGTTTTGCCGCTCCCACCCATGGCATGGGATCTCTATTGGAGAAAATGCACCCGACGAGATTCATTGCTACATTGAAATTGTTCCCACCGACACAGTAAAATTTGAGCTTGACAAAGCAACTGGGTTGCTAAAAGCGGACCGCCCTCAAAAATATTCTAATTGCTGTCCTTCTCTCTATGGATTAATCCCTCAAACGTATGCTGGTAAACGGGTGGGTGACTATTGCAGCAAAAAAACAGGACGTACTGGAATCATTGGAGACCATGACCCCCTTGATATCTGCGTTTTAAGTGAAAAACCCATTTTAAGAGGTGATATCCTCGTCACTGCAATTCCTATTGGAGGAATCCGGGCTATCGATGGCAATGAAGCAGATGATAAAATCATTGCGGTCATTAAAGAAGATCTCATTTTTGGGGAGGTGAAAGATATCAAAGACTGCCCACAGAATCTTTTAGATCGACTCAAGCATTATTTTCTTACCTACAAAGAATCTCCTGAAGAAATCACATCAAAAACCAAACAACGGATGGAAATCATCGAATTGTATGGTAAAGAAGAAGCCAAAGAGGTCATCAAACTTGCTGAAGCCGATTATGACGAGCTTTTCCCCAAACACCGGGACCTTTTGATTCAAACTCTCAGTAAATTGGCGTAAACGGCTTGGCAAACTTTTTTGGTCGCAGGGAAAGTTGCATATTTTTCGGCTTCTGGCAAAGGAGACCATTTGAAATCTATGATTTCTTCTTGCTGAACACAGATGACACCTTCCACTTCCGCTGTAAAATAGGTGACCGTTTTGTCAATTAGCCTTCCTTTCGCTCGGAATCGATATTTTTCTTCTAATTGGGGAATATCAAGGAAACTGACAATATCCAAACCTGTTTCTTCTTTGAGTTCACGAATCGCAGTTTCCTTAGGCTGCTCCCCCGGGTCAGCATGACCTTTTGGAAAAGACCAATGGCCCGCTCCATGCCTTACTAGCAGAATTTCCCAAAAATCCTTTTTCAAACGGCGTAAAGGGACAATCCCATAAGAAATATCTTTAATTGTCATTAACCCCAAATTTTGATGGTTGTGTCATTCTTATACGCACTAGCAAATGTTCCATTTGAGAGAGGGATAAGCGCTTTAATCCAGGTATTACCACCCTGAAGTGTATCCATAAGAGCGTATGTTTTGAGATCCCATAGCTTAATTGCCCCTTTCCCCCCACTCACAAGTGTACCATCTTTCAATTGAGCTAAAAGTTCAGCAGTTGGTTCGTACAAAGTGTGGATACAATCTCCAGTCTTGAGATCCCAAAATTTAATGGTTTTATCCCAGGATGCGCTAGCGAGTTTTCCATCCACTAATTGAATGATATCCAAAACAGCTCCCTTATGCCCTGCAAGTGTACAAATACACGTTTTTGAGCTTGGATCCCATAGTTTAATCGTTTGATCTCGCGATGCACTGGCCAATATTCCATCATTAAGCACCAATAGCTTATAAATGACATCCGTATGTCCTGTCAGCTTACCTTGAGGAAAGCTTATGACCCCTTGGAAAGCAAACAATTCAATCCACGTACAAAAGATCGAAGCAAATATGCCATCTTTCAGTTCTATGAGGGATCTTCTAGTACGTTGCTGACTTATGCCTAAACAAAAACCTGTATCTGGATTCCAAAAAATAATCTTTTCATCCCATGATGCACTGACAAGTCTACCATCTTTGAGTTGAGTAATCGATGTAACTTTATCGTTGTGTTGTTCCAAAGTTCGGTGACACATACCTGTTTTGGGATCCCATAGCTTGATTGTCCCATCACTTGAAAAGCTGGCAAGCATTTTATTGCTCAATTCTGTCATAGATTGAACATCGTGTGTATGCCCTTGTAAAGTATGCAGACACCTGTTTTTTGGTGATTGGAAGTCTAAAGACTTGAGATTGACCCCACAAGGAGCCAAAGTGATTAGATAACGGGGAAATACGTGCAATGGATTGAAGATCACGACTTCATCATGAGTTGGTTTTATGCGCAAAGAAGCGATCGGATAGTCCCCTTTAGAAAGGTTATCTTTAGGGGCAACCAAAACATAAAGTGCGTCGAAATTTACATAAATAGAGTGCCCTTGCAAATTAGAAGACATATCTGAAACGGTCACCGGGTAAGCTGAATGGAAAGCGACCCAATTGAACAGCAGGGTACCATTGTCTTGGTAGGCATGATTGGCATAGCGTGTACAATAAACCCCCTTACCGAAGGTGCCGCTATCGGTTTGATCAGCATATCCTTTTTGAAGAGTACTTTCTAGAGAATCGGATTTTGTCCCACGAAAAGAAGGTAAGAAGTTGACATGCGGATAAGTGGATTTATGTTGAAGTGTGATTTGTTTCAAAACATTGTTAATGTATCGCCTAAGAGAAGAATCTTCATCTGCAGGCCATGTGGCATTAAACAGGTTATTTTTTTCGTTTAATGTTGCAAGGCCACTTTCAAATTGGCTTGTAAAAGTTGGGTTATGAATGATCTGGACTTTTTCGATACCATATTGATTGATTGGTCCTACATCATACAAAGCCTTCACTTTGTGATAGTCCTCTTGATTTCCTTCAACAAGCATAAAACCATTTATCTCTTGATCTTTTAAGACACTAAATACTTTAGAACTTGGATACCAAGGCTGTCGAATTGGAATTGGATACATGGAAGAACAATATTTCAACGAAACTTATCAAAGATAATATAAGCTTTTTTTTCCGCGTCAAGAAAAAACGTGCATGAGGTCATGTAGTCGGTATACGCGTTTTTAGCAAATTCAGGGTTAAGACCCTGAGCCCAAAGTGATCGAACCCTCTCGGCCAAACCTTTGCTTGGACTTATGAGGAGACAATACCGGACCTAAAAAACCACCGCCGAAAACGATCTTAGCTTTCATAAGCTAACATCGACTACATCACGCTCACTTCTCCTCTTTAATCGGGCGATTTCTTGCCTTTTCGAGCCTCTTTTAAAGTCTGAAAGACTTTTGGGAAACACCGTCCCAGAGCGCTCTTCGTAGATCAGTAGCTTTTGCCCAGAGGAAGCGGGGGCACGTTCTCCGCTGTACTCATTAGACATTTTTTAACCAGAAATGTTCATTTTTGACTAATCTCTTGCAATTAAAGAATTTAATACTTTAATTTTTTTTTTTTAAACACAAAGACGCAAAGACACAAAGATGGGCAACACTCAAACAATAGAAGGAAAAAGCGCTATTTCTTGCCATTCATGCAACCTTCCCCTCCCTCCTTTGTGTCTTTGCGTCTTTGTGTTTAAAATACCCTTATTAATAGCGACCGAAAATGATGGTGGAATTATGGCCGCCAAATCCAAATGAATTTGAGAGAGCCACATCTACTTTGAACTCTTGCATGGTGTGAGCGACAGGATCGATGCCTGCAAGGGCAGGTTCCGGGTCGTCGAGATTGATGGTGGGGTGTAGCTTGCCTGTTTTGATAGCCATAGCAGTGGCAATGGCTTCGATCCCTCCGGCAGCTCCTAAACAATGCCCTGTCATCGATTTGGTCGCGTTCATTTTAAGATTTTTAGTATGAGGACCAAAAACTTTATGAACTGCTTCAATCTCAGCTATATCGCCAAGAGGAGTTGATGTGGCATGAGCATTGATGTAATTCACTCTCTCTTTGGAGACATTTGCGTCTTTTAATGCATCGATGATGCATTGAGAAACACCTTGACCATCTTCACGGGGAGCTGTCATATGATATGCATCGCAACTGACTGCACCACCTAAATATTCACAAAGAATAGGTGCGCCGCGAGCCTGGGCGTGCTCTAAACTTTCAAGTAAAAGAACCCCTGCTCCCTCCCCCATCACAAAACCATCCCGGCCCCGGTCCCATGGACGGGAAGCTTGGGTAGGAGCATCGTTGCGCTCCGAAAGGGCTTTATTCGCGACAAAACCTGCAAGACCTACAGGGTAAATAGCAGCTTCTGCACCTCCGCATAACATCACATCTGCATGCCCCAATCGGATATGATTGGCTGCAGCTACAATACTATAATTTGCAGTAGCACAAGCTGTAGAGATTGAATAATTGGGCCCCATAAAACCCAGATCAATAGCTAAAAGAGCACCACCCATGTTGGTGATAATGTATGGGATGAAAAAAGGAGTTAATCGACGTAAACCCTTTTCTGTTAAGGCAACGGTCCCTTCATAAAATGTGCGTAAACCACCCATACCAGAGCCAATGATCACCCCACAACGTGTTTTATCAAAACTTTGTAGAACTTCCGGAGAAACCATTCCCATTTCTAGCGCCTTTTTACCAGCTACTGTTGCAAAGCGGATAAAAGGGTCGATACGGCGGTCTTGTTTACGGTCAATATAGGCGCTGGCATCAAAATCTGGGATGCTGGCTGCAAAGCGCGTTGGGTAGTCGTCGCAAGGAAAATGGGTAATAGAGCGCACCCCACTTTTTCCAGCCAGGAGACAATTGTAAAATTCATCGACTTCATTTCCAAAACAGGAAACAACTCCCATCCCTGTGACAACAATCCTTTTTTTACTCATTTTGGTCCCCACGGTTCAACACGAGATGAAGATCGACAATCTTACCTTCGCGCCATAACTCTTCTAAACGATATTTATCACGAAGGCCCGGTTTGAATAGGTGAATAACGACTTCTAAATAATCGATGACCACCCATTCCCCTTGATCAAGACCTTCTACATGTAGAGGTGTTTCCCCCTCTTCTTTTAACTTCCTAATTATCTCTTTCGCGAGGGCAATCACATGTTTGTCGACATTCCCCTCTACGATCAGAAAATAATCTGTCAATGTCGAGATGCCCCTTACATCAAGAGCTAGAATATTAAAGCCTTTTTTATCGAATAGCAACTGCGCAATAATATCGAGCTGCTTTGTAGGATCTCTCTTCATGTTAAGGCATTAAAATATAATTGATGAGCATATATATAGTCCAGGACTTTTGAAGGTAGAAGGTGACCGCAGTACATTCTTTTTTTTAGTCTTTCCCGAATGTCTGTCGCACTAATTTCCAATTGACGGGTTGAGACTAAATTTTTTTGAATGGCAAGGGCAACCTCTTCATTCAAGCCTAAGGAGGGCAGCAACTTAATAAGTTCAGCTTTATGTCTCGAACCAATACAGAGTTTAGCCAAATGGATAATACCTAAAGGCTCCTTCCATTCTTGGAATTTTAACAGAGCGTCCTCCCCCAGAAGAAGATTAAAAGAGCAATCGGGATGTTTTGAGATCAGAGATCTCAAAGTATCGATAGTAAAGGAAGGTGGAGGGCGGTCCAATTCTTCAGTACAAATTTTAAAACCGGGAATCGACGCAATAGCCAACTCTAACATACTCAGCCTGTCAACATTAGAAACAAGAGGCTCATTCAATCTCAGGGGGGATTGATGAGACGGAATAAACCAAACCTCATCTAAATTTTTTTTTTCTTTGAGCTCCAAAGCCAAATTCAGATGACCAAAATGAATCGGATTAAACGTGCCCCCAAAAAGCCCTATTAAATGAGTTTTATGCAATATTCACCTTTCGTGCCCGTGAGCGTGCCTGTGCCCCTGCCCGAAATAATTGTCGGGCACCGGCACGGGCACGAAATTGGGTCATGCAAGCTCTTATTATGATTTTGTACCTCTAAAGAATCTCCCATCCCCTATTACGAGCAACTTGTCTTAAGCGCCTGCGTGGGTTTACGGCCACAGGTATATTGGCAACTTCTAAAAAAGGGAGATCGTGGTGACTATCTGAAAAGGCTACTATATTTTTGGAATCCATACTCAGAAGTTCCTGTTTTTTTCTCTCACCATCCATCAATAAAGTCAGTTGACTAAATTTTCCTTCTGCATCGACTTGGTACTCAGTTGCAAACACTTTTTCAACCCCTAGTTTCTTAGCAACTTGACTAACAAAAAATGAGGGAGAATTGGAAAGGATCATACATTCAAATCCTCTTTTGCGCATTCTCTCAAGTCTTAAGATGGCAGGAGCGTACCATAAATTTTCAAGTTTTTCATCCAAAAACTGGGTCAAATAGGGTTGCAAAGAGGCTGGAGAACATCCTCGGAAAGATTGCTCGAATATTAAACAATGCAAATCCCAGAAAGGCAGCCCAAAAAACATATGGCGTGCATAGGTGAAAGCGTAATAAAGCATATCACGCTTTGAAAGAAACCCCTTCTCGCAAAGAAAATCACAAAATGCCAAACTGCCATTTTGCTTCAAAAGAGTTCCGTCTAAATCAAAAGCAGCAATCATAAGAAAATAATTTAAATTTCATCATATAAATGATGATATTATTTAGATTTTTTTAAATCTTGTATTTTCTTATTGATTTCAGCAATGCTCTCGTCAATCTTGGCTAAAGTTTCTTTCTCAGTTTCCATGAGCTCTCCAAAGCGCATCGCTTTTTCAAAGTCAAGCCCAGACCCACCAATAATTTTACGGTATTCTTCAATTTGAGTTTTTATCTCTTTGCGTCTTTCTGAACGCTGCAGCAGAACAGACTCAAGATCACTCAAGGCAGCACGGTCATCCGCAGATAACGAGAGAATCGCCTGGCTTTGACGCTCAGCAATTTGATCTCTGATTGCTTTTAAGGAGCGTTCTAAATGCTGTCTTTCAACTTTTGTAATCGAAAGAGCTTGCAGACTCTTGCGTAGTTCTTCTAATTCTTCAGTAAGAGATTCGATTTCTCCGTCTGCTGATTTTTTTTGGAAAGCTTCAAGCTGCTGTTTAAAAGTGACAATCTTATCTTGGCGTGCTTTTTCAAATTCTGCTTCTTTTTGCCTTTTTTCTCTTTCTGTCACATCACGCTGGGCCTCTAGAGGTTCGCGTGCTTGCCGGAGCAAATCTTTTAATAAATGGACATCACTTCTCGTTAGCTGCACAGCGCGCATCTCACGACCGATCGTATCGAGTATTTTTACTCCTTCTTCGATCGTGACAGGATTTTCGCTCTGAGCTTTCATAAATGCTTCGATTTGTACCTGAAGACGGCCTGCATTTTCTGAAGATATTTGCCGATTTTCGGCATATTCCTTCTTGAGTTCTTTTTCCATCCCTTTGAGCTTATCCCAACAGCCGCTAAGCATTTCTCGTGTGGCTGAAAAGGCATGGGTATTCAACGTCAGAATTTTTGCAATCATTTGTAAGTGCTTAATTTCTGTACGGAATAAAAAGACGGATCTGCGCACTTCATTCTCGTCGAAATTTTCTTCTGAGAAATAACCTTCAACAAAACCTGTCACATCTTCCAAAAACATTTCGCTAATGCTGCGGATCAAATCTTTGCGTGCTGGGAAGATTTGGTCACCTAAATGGGACAATGACTGAAAAAACTTGTTCTTTTGCCGAATACGCATTTCTGTGCGAATCAATTCTTTACGTAAAGCATTGATCCGTGCCGCGTAAAGGTTCAAGAGGTTAAGTTGTTTTTGTAGATGTTGATAAAGCGAGAATCTCTCTTCAAGTGAATACGTAGGTGAAGGAAACTCAACATCGGGGGTTTTTTCTAAGATTTCTTCTAAATGAGCATGATACCCTTTAACTTCATTCTCCAAAGCATCAATGGCTAGATTGATCTGTTCAACCGCAAAAGCCGCCTCTTCATCGAGAAGGTTTTTCAGCCTTCTCCCCTCACGGGTCAATTCGATATACTCTGACCAAAGTTGCATGCGCACTGTCGGAGCTACGTTTTCTTTAAACAATGGAAGACAGATTTTTCTTACTTCCCAAAAACCTTTGAAATTGGGGTTACCAACTTGAGCTAAAGAATCGCGCATGAATGCGATACACATCTTGAGCTTATCTTCTGCAGAAGCAAGGCTCTCGAGCTGTTTAAGAAAGCCTTCATCAACTTGATGAGCCAGCTGCTGCTCTTGTTTAGAAGAATCTTCTGTTTCCATTGGGATGGTTTGACTCATAATTTTACGGGGATTTTTAGTGAATTGACAAAAAAGTTTAAAGTGAAGATGTTAATCATTTTCATGACTTTTCGTCAATGCGCCAAACAGAGATAACGATGACTCGCTTAAATATTAAAGAAGGATTAGATCTTTTTAAAACCGCCCCTCTCGGAGAATTGCAGAAAGAGGCCCAAAAAGTGCGCAATCAAAAAAATCCTTCTGATAGGGTTACATTTGTACTCGACTCCAATCCTAACTATACGAATGTGTGCAACATCGACTGCTCTTTCTGCGCATTTTACCGCCATACAGGGGCCAAAGATGCCTACACAAAGACCATAGAAGAGGTCATGTCGCACATGGAAAAGGCTCGCCGTGCAGGACTAAAGACAGTCTTATTGCAAGGGGGGGTCAATGATGCTCTAAAAATTGATTATCATGTTCTTCTTGTCAAAACAGCCCTTGAGAGGTACCCCGATCTCCATCCCCATTTCTTTAGTGCTGTAGAGATTTGGAATGCCGCCAGAGTCTCAAATATCACCCTGAAAGAAGCTTTAGAGAAACTCTGGGAAGCAGGATTGCGGACAATCCCAGGGGGAGGCGCTGAAATCTTATCAGAAAAGATTAGACTAGCCATTTCCCCTAAGAAAATGAATCCTAATGGTTGGATGGAAGTTCACCATTTGGCCCACAAAATTGGATTCAAAACAACCGCAACCATGATGTATGGCCACTTAGAAGAACCAGAAGATATCTTAGAACACTTAGATTGTTTGCGCCGTCATCAAGACCTCATTCCTGGCTTTACAAGCTTTATTCCGTGGAGCTACAAAAGGCATCGAACAGCTCTCAGACGAACCGTCAAAAATTGGGCTGGTAAGGATGCCTACTACCGGATCTTGGCTTTTTCCCGAATTTATCTTGATAATTTCGATCACATCGGCGCCTCTTGGTTCAGTGAGGGTAAAGAAATTGGCATGGAATCTCTCCACTACGGAGCCGACGATTTTGGGGGTACCATTATCGAAGAAAATGTTCACCGCGCTACTGAATGGATCTGTAAGGCTGATCATAATGATATGCTCCACATGATCCGAACCGCTGGCTTCAATCCCGCTCAACGTGACTCCTTCTACAAAGTTATCCGCACCTACGAAGGAGTCGACAGAGTTGAAGTCCCCATCGAAGGGCGCGTCACAGAAGCTGACAATCTGCCCCCTTTAGGAATCCTTGCAACGTGTTGCAAAAAATAATTATTATACTGAAACCCCAAGAAAGACGACAAAATCTGATTAGTTTTTAAATGACAAAATTCTTTTAGCTGTTTAGTGTGTTCTTTCATTTTTGATTTTTTAAAGGTTTTTTTTATGAATGTTCAAATTAATGACAATGTCTCTCCAGGCTATAATTATAACATACCGATTTTAGCTGGGGCTGTTGGTGTCACTTCAATTGTGCTTGGTGCACTGGCTTACTTAAGAATTATTTTTAAAGAAACGGGAGCAATGGGTTCATCAGCTGGAGCCTTTTTGATGGGAGCAGGTGCCATGATTTTGTTCATGGGGTCTTTCTATTTTTGTTCTATGTTTAAGCGCGTAGATGAAAGGCAACAACTTTTACCAAGCGATCCTTAGATGAGTTAAAGGCAAGGGTCAAAGCTTCTATGTTGCAGTAAATTCTTGGGCGATCATTTCGGCGGCAATTTCGAGGTCGTGGACGTCTACGTTTAACCAATTGAATGTCAGTTCTTTGCGAAACCAGGTAAATTGTCTCTTGGCGTAATGACGAGAGGCTGTTTTAAATTTAACAACAAACTTTTTGTACTCGTGCTCATCTTGTGAGGTTTCAAGAAAGTCGAGGCATTGGCGGTAGCCAATGGCCTGAGATGCGGAAGGGTTAGAGCGCAGTCCCATCTTTTCTAACTCTTTCACCTCATCGATTAACCCTTTTTCAAGCATCAGCTCACACCGGGCATCAATCGCAGGATACAGCACGTTACGGGGTTTATAGATAAACCAACTATGGAAATCAAATTCAGAAGATGGCTCCCCTCTGTTCCATTGGTTTTTGCTTACCTTCTCACCTGTGATGGTTACAATTTCCAGAGCTCTAATGATTTTATGGCGGTCATTAGAGGTAATTGTGGATGCATAGTCTGGATCAAATGCTTTGAGTTTTTCGTAGAGCGATTCCGATCCGAGTCGCTCCATTTCCTCTTCTAGGCCACTGCGCAAATCGGGAAGGGGTGGTGGGCCACTTGGAGGACCATAAATGAGCGAGCGGAAATAAAACCCAGATCCCCCCACAATAATCGGGACTTTTCCTCGCGCTAAAATGGAGACGCAACATTGGCGGGCTTCATAGTAAAAATCGACGACGTTAAAAGGTTCTTGGATATGACGGATATCGATTAAATGGTGAGGTATTCTGTCTTGGTCTTCTTTGCTGACTTTGGCAGTTCCAATGTCCATTCCCCGATAAACTTGCATGGAGTCGGCTGAGATGATTTCCCCTTTCAACATGTCAGCTAAAAGAAGGGAAAGAGCTGTTTTCCCACAAGCTGTAGGACCTGCGATTAGAATGATCTTTTGGGGTTTATATTTATGGAGCTCTTTGAGCTTCTTTTCGAGAGGGATAATCGATCCTAGTGGGGATCGGATCTTTTCTTCACATTCTGGTGTGAAAGCGCACACAGATTACCGTGTTATAAATGATTTAACCCTTCTTCTTCCGAAGAATACAATTCTAAAACTTGATGGAAACCAGCCATTTTGATGACCTCCATGACATCCTCACTCAAATTGCAAGCCACCACTTTTCCTTCTAAATGTTTGAGCTTTTTTGAGACAGAAAGCATCAGGCGCATTCCGGCACTACTCAGATAATCGACACCCGACATATTCAGTAACAATTTAAAATGTCCAGTTTCGATGATGGAATTAACTTTTTTTTCCAGTTGAGGAGAAGAGGCAGCATCCAAACGCCCATTCACGCGAATCACAACCACATCACCTTTTTCTTCGACTACAGTTTCCATGCACTATCCAAAAAATTTAGAAAGGACCTCAAAATCTGAGGTCCTCTTTGTTTATAACAAGACAGCTTCTTCTTCTTCTTCTGCCTCAATTTGTTCTTCAGGATGGCTTTCAACCATGACTCTTCTTGTTTGATCGGGTTGAATCAACTCTACTTGAGCTTTACGTCCCAAACGAGTAGCAACTGTGCGAACGATTGTACGCAAAGCGTTGATTGTATTCCCTCTTCTTCCGATCACTTTGCCGACGTCTTCTGCAGCAACGCGGATCTCTATGCAAATTTGCTCCTGCTCATCAATTGAGGAAACAGTGACATCCTCTGGCTTAGAAACAAGGTTTTTAATGATGTAGGCAACAAAATCTTCCATGCTAGCACCTATATTGTAAGTTGAATTGATAGATTAAAGGATTAAAGATAAAAAGCAAACCTTTTCAATGATGTTGTACATTTTCTGAGACCCAATTTAGATAGTCTTGATGACCATCTATGATGGGTGTCACAAGAATTTCTGGAACTTCATAAAGAGCTTGGTCTAAAATAAAATTTTTCACATCTTCGTAACTGCTGCGAACCGTTTTAAAAATCACTTTACTTTCTTGCTGAATATCAAGTTGATCATTCCACATAAAAATGGATTCAATCCAAGGGATAATTTGAGCGCAGGCAACCCATTTTTTTTGGATTAGCTCTCTTGAAATGCGTCTCGCCTCTTCAAGATTTCCACATGTCCATTGGATTTGGATAAATTCTTTAGTCATCGCTTTTTAACTTTTGTATATAGGCCACTTCTGGAATCCTCAAGTCAACCACTGTTTGGGCTCCTATTAAACTGCGTGTTTTCAACATAGAATAAAGCTCAAGTTGTTGCACACAATTTTTTGGCATGACACGCAAAAGGGAGCCCCCTTTGAGCAACAAAACAATTTCTCTTTTGCCAGCACTCATGGCTTTTGCTTGGGAAAAATCGATCCTTACAATATTTTCTGAAGGTAATGCACTATATAAAGTATGAGCTAAAGATAAAAATTCTTCGGGCATCCGCTTCCCCCAAGGAGAAGAGGGCGCATGTTCTCCCAAATAGATATTTGGTAACGTACGGGGTGAATAGCAAGGGGTTAAAGGAAAGAAAAAGCCGTCTCTATCGACAGCAGTATTGGTGTAATCCTCTAAAAGGACCCATGGTTCACGGAGTGTATAGTCTATAAATAAAAGATTGGGTTTCATTTTCTTCATTCTGACATTTTCAATCACATGAGTAGCTAATAATTTTTGATGAGCTGCCATGAGATCAAACTGCGACAGACAAGAAGGAATATTGACACTGAGATCTAATATTTCGGCCAAAAAAGCTGAAGCTAGAGGAGTAAACATTAAACCTGAATGGGTATTTTGCGATCCGGTTTGGACAATCGCTTGAATTATAGGGGCTTCTTTTTTGATTGGAGAATGTTTCAAAGTTAAAAGGATGAAATAAAAGCCAAAACTCAAAAGGAAAACGCCCGCGCAAGAACCTAAAATCACACAAAAGGCTTTACGAGGGCTGTATTTAGGGCCTGAAGTAAAAAAAAGCGCCTTAAAAAAATTTCTCAAGAAACTAAACATCGGAAATGTCTTTTCAACTGTCTATGGCGTGCGAGAGCTAAAATAACCAATCGATCCATCAGTTTTTCAGCTGCGATCCCCTCACGATCCCATATTTTGGGAAAAAGACTTAATTTTTGTAACCCTGGGATAGAATTCATCTCGAATAACCAAAATTCACCATGCGGATCAAGCAAAAAATCAACCCGGGTCATTCCTGTGCACCCCACCGCCTCATAAGCTTGACGTGCTTGACACTTCCCTTTTTGCAAAATATGCTCTGGCAGACTTGCTTCCAATGAAGTTTTAACAGAGTTTTGCCCATATTTTTTCTCATAATCGACAAATGAACCCTCTGCCAATTTTTCACCTGGCGCAGGCACTGTAATGTCAAAACTCCCTGAATTCCCCATTACTGCAAATTCTAATTCCCGACACCCCACCTTTCCTTCTTCCACCATGACATGGGTATCAAAGCGAAAAGCCATATCAATAGCCTCTTCAAGCCCTGAGAAGGATTTTAAAGGGGTAATTCCAACACTAGAGCCCAAATGAACTGGTTTGACATATACTGGAAAAGGCAATTCCTCGGTGATTTGTTTAAGAATAGAATTTTTATTTTCTAGCCATTGGAAATAGCTAAAATGGATGTCTTGGGGGGTTTTTACGCCTCCAAGCCTTGCGAGTTTTTTAGTAATCACTTTGTCCATACAAATTGCAGCAGAACGGTAATCAGGACCTGCATAAGGTTTGCCGAGCATTTCAAAAAACCCTTGGATGGTACCATCCTCTCCATTTGTTCCATGTAAAATGGGCAAGAAAAGATCACAATTTTCAAGCTCTTTTGTAACTAGAGAATCTAAAAGATTTCGAGCTTGCGAAGAAGCCACAACAGGTTGTGTCTCTAATAACTCTTTTGCCTCATCTCCCACAACCCATCTCCCCCCCTTATCGATGCCAAAAAATTGGACATCATAAAGTGATCGGTCCAGCCATCCTGAGACAAACCGGGATGAGCGCAATGAAATTTCATGTTCACAAGAAAGTCCTCCGAAAATGAGTCCAACTTTCATTTTTCGAGAGAAAGTGCGTTGTTTCAAATCATCATGTAGCGTGTTAATACTTCCCGCTCCCAATGTTAAAAGTACATCATGGGGTTGCAAGATTCCATTTAACTGGTCATACCTTTCACCTTGGGGAAGATAAGCACATGGAACGTTGGAAGAGGTTCTGATGGCATTGATCACCGAATACGCATCAACACCGGGAATCATGGCTTCAAAGGCAGGATAAATGTCTGTGACAAGCACCAAATCGGCCATTTCAAAGGCTTTTGCAAATTCATGTAATAAATCTCTTGTGCGTGAAAAGCGATGTGGTTGAAAAACGACAATTAGCCTTCGCTCCTGTACAGCATGTTTAATGGCTTTCAAAGTCTTGATAATTTCTGTAGGATGGTGTGCATAATCGTCTACACACAAAATGCTTCCTATTTCAGCTATGATCTCACAACGACGCTTCACTCCTGGAAAAATTTTTAAAGCTGTCCGAATTTTTTCTTCTGGGATTCCCAACCGAAGAGCCAATCCAAAAACTGCAGCTGCATTGAGCACATTGTGTTCTCCCATCAGTGCCAACTTGATTTTTGGATACAATTTTCCTTCAAATTGAAGATCAAAAAAGCAGTGCCAACCCTGCTGCACATACTGAGTGATGACGACGTCATTTTCTTTTCCAAAACCATAAGAGGTTCCTTTTCCGGCAGAAAATATCGACAGCTTGGGATCATCGCCGCAATAAAACAGTAAGTTTTCATCGGATACCTGCCCAAAAAAGGCTTGGAAAGCATATTCTAAAGCGTCAGTGGTTTTGTAGTGGTCTAAATGATCAGCTTCCACGTTGGTAATGATGGCCCCTTGTGGGTGATATTTTAAAAAAGTGCCATCGCTCTCATCCGCTTCAGCCACAAAATAATGACTCGACCCTTTACGTCCATTGATCCCTTCCAGCATACCGCCTACAGCAAATGTCGGATCCAATCCTCCGTGTATCAATACAGATGTCAATAGAGATGATGTCGTTGTTTTGCCATGAGTGCCTGTCACCGCAAGCGTTTTTCGATCCACCATCAATTGATTCAGAAGATCTGAGCGGTGTAATAAGGGGCATTTTAAAGCCAGAGCCGCAAGGTATTCAGGATTGTTCTTTTGGATATGGGAGCTATAAACAACTGTATCTCCTGCTGAGACATGAGCTGCCGAATGCCCTTGGCTAACAATGGCTCCTTTGTGAGCAAGCTGTAGCGTATTTTCACAGGCTGAAAGATCACTTCCAGAAACCGGTATTTCAGCATCCAGTAAAATGCGTGCCAGTGCACTCATACCGATTCCACCAATGCCAATAAAATGATATTTTGTGTGTTGCATCATGCTAACCCTTTGATCACATCTGCTAATTGAATTGGATTTCGACTCGCATTGTAGGCTCGCAAGTTTTCTCTCAAAGAAGCACAATGCTCTAATTGCTCAACAATACTTATCGCTAAAAGTTTTCCGTTAATTTCTTTCTCTTTATGCATTTTTCCTCCCTTAGCAATCGAAACAAAATGGGCTGCATTTTTTTCCTGATGATTTTCTGAAGCAAAAGGAAATGGCACCAAAATCGCAGGCAAATTATGTCTGATTAGTTCACATGTTGTTGCGGCTCCTGCACGTGTAATCGCACAATCTGCAATGAGCATGGCAAGATCCATGCGAGGCTCAAATGCCTTGACACAAGCCGTACATGACATTTCATAGTATTTTTGACGGACTACGCAAGCACGCTCTTCACTTCCTGTAAAGTGTAGAATTTGCACAGGTGGAAGATGAGGTAGGGCACTCAAGACAATTTCATTTAGCCTTGCAGCCCCTTGAGAGCCTCCAAAAACAAGTAGAAGAGGTTTCCCACAAGGTTGCATCCCAAAATATTCCCAAGCTTCTTGAGGTGTGGCAGGAGGTTGTTTTTTTTGAGGAAAAATAACCTCTACCGCTTTTTGTGAGGCTTTTCCAGTTAAATACGAAAAAGTCATCGGAAAGGTGAAAGCCATTGTATGGGCAAGCGGAGCAAATAAACGGTTCACTCTCCCAGGGACAGCGTTTTGTTCATGAATGACAATAGGCTTTCTTAAAAGAGTTGCAGCTGCCAGAACTGGCAGTGTATAGTAACTTCCAAAACCAATGACAACAGCAGGATCAAAATCTTTCAAAATTTTAAGACTTTTGCAGATTCCAGAGGTGATTTTGCTGAGCCCTTGAACAAATTGAAAAGGATCTTTACCAGAAAGTGGGGAGCACGAAATTTCCGCAAAAGGAAAAGCTTCTCGGTTAAAATATTTATTTGTCTTCAGGCCACCGGCAACAAATAAAATTTCCCATCCAGGCAATGACTCAGCTAAGCTCTCGGCTGGAAATAGATGTCCCGCTGTTCCGCTGGCGCTGAGAATAGCTCTCTTCATTTGACCCTTTTTAACGGCTGTGTTGAAATATTTAACAATACAGATAATCCTATCATGTTGGCAATCAGAGAAGTTCCCCCCTGGCTAAAGAAGGGTAGATTCACCCCTTTACTGGGCAAAAGTCCCGACACAACCCCCAAATTCAAAAAAGCTTGCACTGAGATTAAAAAGGTTATGGAGGTTGCCAAATAATAGCCTCCAAGTGTTTGGCAACGCATCGCAACGGCAAATCCCCCAAAAGCTAATAGCATATAGAGAACAATCAGCAGCAAAATCCCTGCGAATCCAAACTCTTCAGCATAAATGGCGGCGATGTAATCGTTTTGAGCTTCTGGCAAATAAGTCAATTTTTGCAAACTTGCCCCGGGACCTTTTCCTAATATTCCCCCCGATCCTGCAGCAATTTTAGCTTGATAAGGTTGATGCCCTTTCCCTTTCAAATCAAGTTCGGGATGGAGGTAAACTGCGATCCTGCCACGCACATAGGGTAATTGAAAGGCAAGGGTAGCACCGATCGCGATCACAATGGCCATGGGAAGGGCCCAATATTTCACTTTGATTCCCGTAATGAAAAATAAAGGGATGAGTGAAGCGCCCATCACAGCCGTCGAACCGTTATCTGGTTCAATCATCACTAAAAACATCGGGATTGCTAAACAGGCGATAATCTGACAAAAAGAAAAAAAACCGATTTCATTTTGTTGACGTTTTGTATACCACTCAATGTAAGCAAGCGGCACGAGATATTTAACTAACTCAGAAGGTTGAAATGTGAGAGACCCTACCCCTAGCCATCTGTGGGCTCCATTACGCACCTTGCCAATCCCTGGAACAAAAACAAGCAGTAATAGAATACAGGCGCCCGCTAACAAAAAAGGTGCAAAACGGATCAAATGGATATACCCAATCCTTGAAACCAATACAGCACAAAAAAGACCTGCCACGGCATAAACGATTTGGCGTAATAGTGCTTGATAAAGGTCGCGATCTAAAGAGCGGTCAAGGATTTCTGCTGAACTGGTATTAAACACCATCATTAGACCTAAAGCAAAAATCAAACTCACGCAAAAGAGAATCAATAACCTCATGGTTACCGGATTTTAAGTTTATCGCCAGGACGCAAACGTTTAGCTTTTTGATCATCTAAACCGTTGATGCGGAGTAATTCCTCTAAGTTAATTTTATTGCGCGATGCGATCAACCAGGGGTTATCTCCTTCTTTGACAACATAGTATTCCCCGGTAGTCGTAGGGATATTTTGGGGAGATGATTGAGAAGGTGTTATGGAATGGTCCCCTTTTGTTAAAGGGATTTTAATGATTTGACCAATTTTGAGTTGTGTCGAGCTCAGGTTATTTGCTTTCATGATAGCAGCAACTGTAGTGTTGTTAGCTTTAGCGATTTTTTCTAGAAAATCCCCTTTTTTCACTGTGATATCTACACATTGCCCGTCAGATTTTTCGGGACGTGGTGCAATTGTCAAAGGAGAAGTGGACTGAGAGCTATCCTGAGCGACATATGCAGGAATAGGTTTTTGAGGGGCAATCGCAATTTCAAATTCTTCAAAAGGAAATAATGTTTCCCCTGTTTCAGCAACGACAGAAGCTCCACTGACAAACTCATTTAACAATTCATCTTGGATCGGTGCCGGGTGAGGAGGCGCTGATGCAAATTGAACCGATGAGGATTTTTTCGTTTCAGTAGGATCATCGTTACGTATAGCGGTGGCAAATAGAATCATCAATAACGCGGCGTTTACAAGTACGGCAATAATTATGGTATCTCTGCGGCTCATAGCATCTCCTTTACAATCTGTGTAAATGTGTTTCCTCTATGCTGGTAGTCAGTAAATTGGTCGTAACTAGAGCAACCAGGTGATAAGAGGATAGTATCTCCAACGGATGCAAGACTGGCTGCCAACTGTACACCTTCTTTAAGAAAGGCTATTTTTTGCACCTTGATTTCCCTCCCCAATTCTTGCTCTATCCTTCCTGCAGCTTCACCCAAAGCAAAAACTAATTTGACCTTTCCTCTAAAATGAGGGATCCAATCACTAAATGCTCCCCCTTTATCTACTCCACCAGCGATCACAAAAAGTGATCCATCGAGAGCATGCACCGCTTTGATCACTGCATCGACACTTGTTGCTTTACTATCGTTAATATATTTGACCCCAGCAATTTCCCCCACAAACTCTAGCCGATGCGGGGGATGGACAAAGGATACAATCCCCTTTTTCAGGACATTGAGAGAAATGCCTGTAAGCGCTTGAGCTGCACTTGCATTCTCCAAATCATGAGGGAAAAGACGATAGCAGCTATCTCTATACCCTAGAGAGGATATCGTTTCAACCTTTTTCATAACAATCCCACACATTTGCCGGCCACATAATTTCAAAACTTGATCGGTCACGAAAAGGGACCCATTTGGTTTTAAGCCAGTGCTTATTCTTAGCTTTGCATGGGTGTACTCTTCAAACGAATGGTAACGATCCAAATGATTGGCTGTGATATTTAAAATCAGAGCTGCATCAAAATGGGGACCTGCAATCATATCCTCCAATTGAAATGAGCTCAACTCGACAACAAACGTATTAACATCCATGTCAATTTGAGACAAAAGAGGAACCCCCACATTCCCCGCTGCAACAGCCCGCACCCCCGCCTCTTTCAGAAAATGGACGGCTAAAAGCGTTGTCGTCGTTTTGCCATTGGAACCGGTCACTGCAAGCACCCGTTTCCTCCGTTTAGCTAATTCAGCAAACGCCAAATCGATTTCTCCAACCACCTGAATCTCTCTCCTGCGAGCTTCCATAATCCAAGGATGTTCTCTTCCGATACCAGGCGATTTCACACACAATCCCACACCATCAAAATTCGGTAGACACTCATCAGAAACCACACTCATCCCATCAAACGAGCTCACATTCCGATCCACCCCCAAAACCTCATCACCTCTCTTTTTGAGGAAACTGGCCGCCGCCTTCCCACTCACACCTAGCCCTAAAACTACAACTTTCATCACTATTTGGAAGTATTATTAAGATATTCTCTAAATCCTTGTTTTGCATCTGCAATGATGGACGGATCGTATCCCGAGGTAAGCACAGTGTACATATCCCTTCTCATCGCATCTGCAAGTGCCGTGTAAGCACTTTTCCGAATCATCTCATCCTCTTTTTCATCTTCAACTAATCGAATGAGAGTCTCTAGTAATTCTTTCTCTTCGTATCCCGTCAAATATCTTCCAGCAGCTTTAATTGCACTCATTCGGATGTCTTCCCATGTATCCCATTCGACACCTTTCAGAAATTGCTTCATTTCGTTTAAATATTCGCCAGAAAGATCCCAATGACCTGTAAGAACTACAAAAGCTTCGTCTGATATATCTGGATTAGATGGATAGTGTAAAAAAAATTCGACTAGATCTTTATATTCTCGTGCTTCAGCCTCACCAAGGATAGCTAGTAATAGATAAAGTTCAGCGTCTTCTGTATCTCTACTCTCAGCAACTCTATTAGCAACATAGCTGATTTCTTCTTTGGTTAACTTTCCCCACTTCGCTTCCTGTAGCAATTCATCCACAGACTGTAAGAAAGGTATCGAGGAGATCCTTTTTCCTTTTTCATAAGAACGCAGAGTGTATTTCAGACCTGTCCTCATGGCTTCGGGGAGCGCAAAATAAGCACTTTGTCGAAGAGAATTCTCTAGATTTGGATCCTCTATAATCGTGATGAGTGAACTGCATAACTCTTGATCTTCATTTTTAGCCAAAAAACGTTCTGCAGAACAAACAGCACTCTTTCGGAGTTTTTCTTCCTTATCCCAATCTACACCCTTTAAAAATTGCTTAAGCTCTTTTATGTAGTCTGCTACAAATCCCCAATCTCTTGTGAGAATGGAGAAGGCAAGTTCAGCTATCTCTGGATCAGAAGTGTAGTATAAAAAACTCTCAATCAATTCTCTATGCTTTGTATCGCCAGCGGTTCCAAGAGCTGCAAGCCATAAGTAAAGATGGGGCCCTTCCTGATTCCGGGTTGCGTGCACTTGACTTGCAACATAGTTGATTTCTTCCGTGGTCAGCCTACGTTGATATACTTCTGTAAATAAATTTTCTTTACGTTCCATGGTGCCTTTTTAAACTTTCATCTGCATCTAGACAATCTTAGCTTAGCTTGTTCGATAATAGAGAAATCTATTTCATCATGACTTAATTCGTGACTTCCGCCCATAGCCTCTCTTAAGGCTTCATAAGCCCAAATACGAATGTCTTCTTCTTCATTTGTATCAGAAAAAATATCTATAAGTCCTTGAAGTAATATTTTATCATCAAAACCTGTCAGGTATCTACCTGCAGCTGAGATTGCAGGAATGCGGATCATTTCTAATCCATCCCACTCAACCCCTTTCATGAAAATTTTTACTTCTTTGAGATACTCGCCAAGCAAATCCATATAGTTGACAAGGGCATAGAAGGCGATGTAAGCAATATTAGGATTTTGTGGATAATATAGAAAACTTTCAATGAGCTTTCTATGCTCAATCGCTTCTGCTTTACCAATTGTATAAATCAGCGTATAGAGATCGGGATCTTCCCTATCTAAGCTTGCTTTGACCCTACCAACGACATAATCCAATTCATCTTGAGTAAGCTTGCCCCATTTAGCTTCCTCAAGCAGTTCATCCACACATCTCAAGGAAGTCTTCGGTGATGCCCTTATTCCTTTAATACGAATTGGCTCATTCTTTTCCAACTCTCTCCATACTGGCTCGGGAAGAGAAGAATAAGCGTAGAAATGAAGATCTTCACTTTCATTGGGATCTTCTACTATCTTAATGAGTGAGTCGCACAGTTCTTGATCTTCATTTTGTTTCAAATAGTTTCCAGCAGAAAAAGCAGCACTAATTCGGAGTTTACCCTCCTTATCCCAATCGACACCTTTTAGAAATAACTTGAGCTCGTTTATGTAGTCTTTTACAAATCCCCAATCTCTTGTGAGGATCATGAAGGCCGCTTCTGCTATCTCTGGATCAGAAGTGTAATATAAAAAGCTTTCAACCAGCTCTCTATGCTCTGTAGCACCTGCACGACCAAGCGTTAAAAGCCATAAAAAGAGACCAGGACCTTCCTGGTTTCTCATGGCCCGTACTTGACTTGCAACGTAATCAATCTCCTCTTGAGTGAGCTTACGCACTTCTACTTCACGTCTCAATTGATCATCCAAGCCCATGAATACTCCCAGAAAAAATTAACGCAAAGATTTCATTATCTAACACATAATGTCAAGAAAAGATTATTCAATGCAGGCAATTTCTTGGTACCTTAAAAGCCTTTGTTTTGTATCTCCAATGATGGACGGATCGTTACTTTAGGTAAGCACTGTGTACATATCCCTTCTCATCGCATCTGCAAGTGCCGTGTAAGCACTTTTTCGAATCATCTCATCCTCTTTTTCATCTTCAACGAATCGAATGAGGGTCTCTAGTAATTCTTTATCTTCGTATCCCGTCAAATATCTTCCCGCAGCAGCAATTGCACTCATTCGGATTTCCTCCCACGTATCCCATTCGACATCTTTAAGAAATTTTTAATACATAAAATGTCTGGGGAGCCCTATGATGCTAATTTTCTCTATGTTCCCTGCACAGCTTATTGGAAATATTGTCCAAATGGCCATCCAAATCCACCTTGGAGATGGAGATGTCAAATCTGTAAAGAACCGCTGTGAACAAAAAATGTGACATGAATTTACTCTTTTGCCATCTATTATTCGTAACAACTTTTGTTTCAGACCATCCTTGATATTCAAAATGGTGGTGCAAGGGAATGCATAGGATACTAATTTAAGAGCAGGGACTATATTTAGAAAAAAGGCTATAGCTTTTGACAGCGAAGTATATAAGCTTTTTTTATAGTAAAACCGAATTTTTCAGAGAAGGGTTCAATTGAAAAATTATTTGGAGATTCTTTAAAACCGCCATTTGTAAGAGGACAAACCTCTTGCAGAAATGATACAACGGGATCGCTACTATCAAGAATGACAACCCGAGAGAACAGGACAAGCTCGCCAGCGCTCAAATTACCCTGAATTTTAGAAACCACCATTTTATAAGCGTTCTTTTCACTGGAACTTAGCCAAGATGCAGAAACGACCATATCCCACTTCTCCAAGGAATCTTCCCTTAGAAAAAGAGCGAAAAGTAAAATGGGTCCATGCTCCTTTTCGAGAGCTTGAACGGCAGATTTGAGTTTGTCTAAAATTTCTTTCATAGTTTTTTTAGCAATGTTTCTGCTGAGTCTAACAGTAATTTTGTACTTTCCTTCGTTTGCTTTTGTGATGAATAACGCATTTCTGGGTCCCATGAAAGAACGATAGACCATTCTGTAAAGATGTCTTTTTTTATCTGATTTTCAACTCCTGATAAATGTAGTAGCATATCTAGGTCATGTGTCTTAAAGGAGCTTAACTTCTCAAACTCTTTTTTAACTCTTGGATACCCCTCCCACCCCAAAGTTTCACATATTCTCTTTTTTAGTCCCAGTTCTACTGCATATCCACAAATATAGAAAGCTCCATCATACCGTCCGGCCTCATAAAGAGCCTTGGCATCTTCTAGCCGATTCCTGGAAAGATTTTGCAATATCTCTAATGTAATCACAGTTTATCGACTCTAAATACCTTTTACGTTCTGGTAGAGACAGGAATTTTACAACTTCAACTCTTAATCCAGGTAGTTTTTTTCTAACGAACTTCTCTTGTCAAAATCTATTCGCAAGGTAAATTCTTAGAAATCACGCTAAAAAAGTTAACCGAGCAGTAGCAGAATACATCGTTTGCCATGGATACCTCTTATTGGAATTTGAGGGTGGCGAGGCCGATGATGGCGCAAAGGAGGCCGATGATCCAGAAGCGGATGACCACTTTTGTTTCAGACCATCCTTGATATTCAAAATGGTGGTGCAAGGGAGTGCATAGGAAGATTCGCTTTTTGTTGAAAAGTCGGAAGGAAGCGACTTGCAAGATGACTGAACAGGCTTCGATCACAAAAACGCCTCCGATGATGCTTAAAAGGAGTTCTTTTTTGAGCAACACTGCGCAAACACCTAAAATGGCACCTAAAGTGAGAGAGCCTGTATCCCCCATAAATACTTGTGCGGGATGGCCATTGTACCATAAAAATCCTAGGCAGGCTCCTCCAAGAGCTGCTAGGTAGATTGCAATCTCACTGCTTCCTTCAATGTACAGAATATTTAGATAGCGGGCGATTTCTAGATGGTTGGATATAAAAGCAATTAAGGCAAAGGCGCATGAGGCTAGCATCACGGTACCTGTTGCTAACCCGTCGAGTCCATCTGTCAGATTCACAGCATTGGATGCACCGGTGATCACAACCATAATAAAAAGAGCCATTCCAAACAGCCCCACACCCGTCCATTGCGAAATAGGTTCTTTAAAACAAGGCACATATAAACGGGCTGCATATTCGCGCAAGGTTAAGCTTACTCCATCAGCTTTAATATCCGGAGGGACAAACCAGGATCCCCAATGGATCCACTCAGAAAGATTGCCTCCTAATAGATAAAGAGCAATTAAGAAAGCGATGATCCCTTGCACGATCAGCTTTTTTTTTCCACTGATCCCTTTTTTATTTTTATAACGCAGTTTCAGATAATCATCCCATCCACCCAGAGTTCCAATGGAGAGTGTTGTGAGAAGCAAAATCAAGGTAAAAGGGCTTTTAAGATCCATCCATAAAAATAATGAAATGAGCAAAGAAAACAGAATCAGAATCCCTCCCATTGTGGGAGTATCGTTTTTATTACGGTGCAATTCTCCCAACAAGGGGCAATGCTGCGTACGCACTTGATCTCCGACTTTCCAAATGTACAGCTTTCTAATAAAAAACTTCCCAAAGAAAAGGATCAATAATAAAGCAGTGATCGCAGCAAGCGCCATCCGCGTCGAACAATATTCAAAGACTAAGGGCACATGTACACCTAAATCTCGCAAAATAGAAAGGATAAAAAGAAGCATAAGAGCTTATATTAAAGCTTATCATCTAGAAATTTTCTATGGAAAATACGACAAAACCTGATCGAGCGCATAAGAGCGAGCTCCTTTAAGGAGTACGACATCGCCGGGCTCAACTAAGTCTTTCAAAGTTGTACAAAGATCTTGCTTTGTTTGAAACAGTTGAGCAGGTTTTTGACAACGGGCCCAAACAGCATGCATGGTTTCGCAATGAGATCCTATGCAAAGTAAATAATCGACATGTTGAAGGGCGACCTCGGCAACTCTGCGATGCCCCTCTTCTGTGTGGCTTCCTAGGGCATCCATTTCACTTAAAACAGCAATGGTTTTTTTTCCTGCAGGAGGTTTTGGAAGATTTTCGATGGCAGCCTGCATCGCTTCAGGATTGGCATTATAAGCATCGTTAATAAAGAGAATACCCTGTCTTTCCACTTTCTCAAAACGCATAGGAGGCAACTGAAGTGTCGGCGCCACTTCACGGATTTGAGCTGGGCTAATTTCAAGAATTTGAGCCAAAGCCACTGCTGCTAAAAAATTGTGATAATGAACTTTGTTGGGTAAATTTAAAAGACACTCATAAGGCTTTTCTCCTTTCACATGCACCCTCACGCCATTTGGTAGGGTTTCCAAAAAATAATCACTGCCTCTATCCTTCAGTGAAAAGGTTTTCTTTGGGCAATCCCCAGTTGAGATCACCTGATCGTAATGGCAAATGTCTCGGTGGACAATTCCCAAACGCGTGCGTTGATGGGTAAAAATAGAAGCCTTTTCTCGACTAATACCCGAAATGCCATCTGAAAAATTAACGGCATGCTGAGGAGCAATGGCTGTGATGAGGGCAATATCGGGAGGAGCCACTGAAATGAGCTGTTTGAGATTCCCCTCATGTGACATCCCCATTTCCAAAATGAGATAATCCTCATCCCCATCGGCAAGCAAAATACAAAGTGGCAGAGTGAGTTGGCTATTATAACTTAAGGGACTGGCAAAAATCTTATAGCGTGTTCTTAAAAATGCTGCGGTGAACTCCTTTGTTGTTGTTTTACCGTGCGATCCGGTAATGGCGATCACTTGGGAGGAGCGGCGTGCTAAACTTTTTCGGGCCATCTCTTGCAAAGCTAGAGTGACATCTGGAACACGAAGGAGGGATAGTCCATGATCATCTCCGCAAAAATCTTCCCGAACGACAGCGCCTATGGCACCTTTCAATGCCACATCTTTCAAAAACGTATGACCATCAACTTTTTTGCCTGGTAAAGCAAAAAATAGATCCCCTTCCTTCACTTGGCGGCTATCGATTGCGACGCCATGAACCACAGCTCGGCTAGAGTGATGGATGTTTAATAAACTGGCAAATTCATCAAAAGATGTTGGGCGCATCCATTTAATTTAAGAGGTGAGTTGTTTTTTTTCCATCGGGTTGCTATGGTGTACATTTTGGTGGTATAGCCAAGTGGTAAGGCAGAGGCCTGCAAAGCCTCCATTCCCCAGTTCAAATCTGGGTGCCACCTTTACCTTTTTATGTTGCTCCTAATTGCTACCCCTATCGGTAATCTTAAAGATATCACTTTAAGGGCACTCGAGATGATCGCGGCTTGCGATTATCTGCTTTGCGAAGATACGCGCCGCACCAGGATTTTGCTTGAACATTACCAAATCAAAGTCCCCCTCAAAAGTTTTCACCTCTTCAATGAATCCGCTAAAGAAAGCCGTATCATAGATGATTTAAACACTGGTAAGACCATTGGGCTTGTTTCAGACGCGGGTACACCAGGTATCTCAGATCCAGGGGAGCGTCTAATCGCTAAATGCCGCGACCTTATTATCCCCGTTGTGCCAATCCCAGGCCCATGTGCGGCGATCGCAGCCTTGAGTGCATCCGGACTTTCAACAAATCGCTTTCAATTTTTTGGATTTTTACCTCGAAAAAAAGGGAAATTAAAGAAATTATTGACCGAGATTCTAAACTATGAGGGAACATCTATCTGCTATGAATCTCCTTATAGGCTCCCTGATACACTCAAAATATTGGCATCTCTTGATCCTCAAAGAGAATGCGTGATCGCACGTGAAATCACCAAAAAATTTGAGACATTTCAGAAAGGTTCAGCCGCTGAGCTCCTCTCACACTTTTCAGTAGAGCGGCCTAAAGGGGAAATCGTATTTATGATCTGCGGGGTTGAGGCGTAATCTTCCTCTTTGTTATACTCCGGAACTTCAAAACTAAAAATAAGGAGATTAACTATGGCAGACGCTAAAGAAATCATTTTTGAGCAAGCCGCTCGCGATAAACTCGCTAAAGGAATTCAAAAATTAGCTGACACAGTCCGTCCCACTTTAGGACCTAAGGGAAGAAATGTGGGTCTTGAAAAGAGCTGGGGTGCGCCTACAATCACGAATGATGGAAATAGCATCGTCAAGGATATCGAACTTCCCGATCAATTCGAGAATATGGGTGTATCAATGGCCAAAGAAGTGGCAGCCAAGTTAAAAGATATCTGTGGCGATGGCACAACATCGGGCACGATTCTCCTTGATGCAATGGTACAGCAAGGAATCAAATATATTGAAGCAGGTGCAAGTCCCATTAGCTTAAAACGTGGTATCGATAAAGCTGTCGAAGCCATTGTGAAACAACTTGAAAAAATAGCGATTCCTGTAGAAGGCGCAAAAGACACCAAAAATATCGCCACGGTATCCGCTTCGGGCAATACAGACATCGGAGATTTCATCACTCAAGCCATTGAAAAGGTAGGTAAAGAGGGTGTGGTGACCATTGAAGAAGCTAAGACGACTGAAACACTCATTGAAATGGTTGAAGGAATGCAATTCGACAGAGGGTTTATCTCATCTTATTTTGCGACTAATGCTGAAAAAATGACGATTGAAATGGAAAACCCCCTGATTTTGGTCGTGGATAAGAAAATCGCATCCATCCAAGAAATTTTACAGATCCTGCAATCAGTGGCCACATCAGGCCGTGAGCTTTTGATTATTTGTGAAGATCTAGAAGCTGATGCTTTAGCTACCCTCGTTGTGAACAAAATCCGAGGCATTTTGAAGGTTGCAGCTGTCAAAGCCCCTGGATTTGGCGACAGACGCAAAGCGATGCTGCAAGATATCGCAACACTCACCGGCGCTACTTTAATTTCTGAAGAGGCAGGCGTCACTTTGAAAGATGCAACCGCTGAAGTAATGGGATCTTGCGATCGGCTTATTGTGACAAAAGACACCACAACGCTTGTTGGTGGCAAAGGCACACAAACGGCTATTGAAGGACGCATCAAACAGATTGATAGTGAATACGAAAAAACTACCAGCACGTACGATAAAGAGAAACTTCTTGAGCGTAAAGCTAAACTGAAGGGGGGTGTGGCTGTCATCCGTGTAGGTGCCGCAACAGAACCAGAGCTTAAGCAGAAAAAACAAATGTTTGAAGATAGCTTGAACTCTACAAAGGCTGCTTTGGCAGAAGGGATTGTTGCAGGTGGCGGCGTTGCCCTACTGAGGAGCCGTCAGGCGGTTGCTGGGTTAAATTTGACTGGTGATGAGGCTTTAGGTGCAGGCATTGTCCATAAAGCCTGTGAAGCCCCTACACGTCAAATTATCGTCAATACAGGTCTTGATGGATCTGTTGTGATCGCTGAATTGCAAGATCAAAAAGAGAGTTTTGGCTTTAATGCAAATTCAGAGAAGGTCGAAGATTTATTAGCCTGTGGTGTGATTGATCCTGTGAAAGTTGTGAAAAATGCGTTAACACATGCAGCTTCTGTTGCAGGAATTGTTTTAATTTCCGAAGCACTTATTGGTGATGCTGAAGAAGAAGAGACTTCTGGCACAAAAGGCGCTGCAGCTTAATTTACTGAAAATGGGGGAAGAAACGCTAGCGCATTCTTCCCCACTTAGCCTAAATTCACGTAAGAACCTAGACAATCCCTCTAACTTCCTCTCACAGAGAAAGACGGCAGAGGCCTGCATCCTCTATTTCGTGACTGCAAAATCCGATTTTATTAGCATCTCTCGTTGCATCTTTCGCAATCAGATTTTTCTTGGCGATTTGGATGCTGATGTTGTGGGTTAGCTTGACGGTCTGGATTGCGTGGATTTTCCTCTCTTCTTTGAGGATTTCTTTGTGGCTCTTGTGGGTTTCTTTCAGGACGTTGTTGTGGGTTTTGGTGACGGTCTGGTCTTTGTTTAGACATAATTCCTCCATAAATTTATTGAGACTCTAGAGAATCTATAACTTAAAGAATCTCTATTTCTTCATTTAACAATAAAAAGGCTAATTATTCAAATTATTTCTTATAAAGAATTTACGATTTATAATAATTTTACATTCTTTCCTCTAAACAAAAAAATTAGAGTTTAAAGACTTGACTTTCAAATATTAAATGTTTAGGTTATTTACAATATGCGCATCGCCCATCTATCGGACCCTCACTTTTCACATTTTACCCTCAATCCCACTCAATTCTTCTCTAAGAGATGGATTGGTAATTTTAATTTCCACTTTAGCCGTAAGAAAAGTTACCAAACAGCTCACTTATGGCATCTTCCAGAGTTTCTGGCTCGCCTCAACGTCGATACTGTTTTCATCACAGGGGATCTATCATCAACGTCTCTTACTCAAGAGTTTACAGCAGGTGCAGCTTTTGTTCAGGCTTTTAAAGATCAAGGACTTCCCGTCTTTGTCGTTCCTGGCAATCATGATTGCTATACAAAACAATCTGAAAAAAATAAGCTCTTTTATCGCTTTTTCCCATGCCCCGATTTATCTACAAAAAGAATTGTATGCCAACGTCTTCAGCAAGGATTTTGGTACATTGGCCTGGATTGTGCCGAAGCTACGCCCCCTTTTTGTTCTTATGGTCATTTTTTCGAAGAAACAGAAAAAGCTTTGATTGAAGCACTATCTGCCATACCTCAAAATGAGCGTGTCATCATTTGTAATCACTTTCCACTTTTCCCCTCTGATCGACCCCTACATGACCTTAAAAGATTCCACGCATTACAAAAAACTCTCCACCAATTTCCTCAACCTGTTCTCTATTTGCATGGACATGATCACGCCTATTACATCGTTGACAGACAAAAAGAAGGCTTACCCCTCACACTCAATTGCGGAAGTTGTGCCCACAGACCCAACGGCGCATTTTTTATTATCGATCTATTTGAAAAAGAATGCCTTATACAACAATTTCTCTATACACAAGAAAACGGCTGGGAAATCCACTGGCAAAAGCATTATTCACTTAAAATGCAATGTTGACACATTTATCTTGATATCAATCTAAAAATTTTACAAAGTATCCGCATCACTTTACCTGGAGATAGTGATGCGAAGAGCTTGGATAGTATTTCTTCTCTTTACCTTCGCAAGTTTCGCAAGTGAAGATCTCGTTGATGACTTCGCTATTTCAACAACTGAAACCATTGATAAACGTCAAAACTACTTCCTCACCTCTACCGATTACCGCATCACCCCTAAAGTCAATCCCATTACCGGTGAATACTGTGAGGATCAAGTCGATCTTGTTGTAGCAGGCTCAGAGCCTCTATCATCTAGA
>Ga0153954_1000085_pt1 | contig 81156 bp, 59 predicted proteins | sample TSFL038MetaG_FD_102277 | JGI IMG/M metagenome (GOLD analysis project Ga0153954, IMG submission 102277) | Attine ant fungus gardens microbial communities from Florida, USA - TSFL038 MetaG | ecosystem: Host-associated > Fungi > Mycelium > Unclassified | place: USA: Florida, Wekiwa Springs State...
AAGATCCGCGCAGCGGCCGTTCGTGTAGGAACGGATTTCGGCTCGAGATCCATCGCCCGTCGGACTGCCTCCGAAGCTTCCGTCAGCTTCTGCTCGGCCTCGAGATAGCGAGCCAGCCGCAGCCATCGCGAAGCTGTCGCGTCCTTGCCGGCGTCCAGTTCCTTCCGCAACCCCTCGGCCTGGGCCAAGAGCGTATGCGCACCTTGATAGGCTTTGATCCGGCGCCCCAACACGGCTTCGCCTTGCTCCGGAGCGGTCGCGAGCCGATCCGCCGCGTCGAGTTGCGTCAGCATGTCGTCGAAGCGGCCGAGTAAAAACAACACATCGGCACATTTAATCCGAAGGTCGAACTCGTCGTCATCGAGCCGGCAGGCTTCTGCAAAGGCATCGACCGCTTCCTTGCGATAGCCGAACCCGGCCAGGACCTCTCCCAATCGCGTCAGGTTCTTGGCGTTGCGGCGCGTGCCCTCGGCGATCTCCTCCCAGACCTTCTTGGCCTCGTCAGAGCGTTTCAGGGTGTGCAGGAACTCGCCCAGATATTCGCGGTACTGCGTCGCCTCAGGGGCCAGGTCGATCGCCTTTTTGTAAAGGGCGATGGCCTCTTCCGGCATGTCGGCCTGGCGGAAGAGGTCGGCGACTTGCGAGATCACGAGCGGGTCGGGAGCCGCCCCTTCGGTCAACCGGAGCCAGACCGCCGAGGCGGCCGCCTTCCTCTCCGGCTCGGGCTTCGACTCGTCGCGCAAGAGAGCGCGGCCCCACTCGCGCACCACGTCGAGATTCTTGGGATCCGCTTTGTGAATCGCCTCATACTGCGTGACAGCGTCGGCAAATTTTCCATCCTGAATGAGCTGATCGATGAGCGCCTGCCGCAACTCGCGCTTCGAGGGAGCGAGCTTGACCGCCTTCTCGAACCACCCCCGCGCATCGGCCACGCGGCCCTGGTTCGCCAGCGTCTTGCCGAGTCTCGCGAGGGCTTCCACGTCGTCGGGGGTCTTCTTGATCCATCGTTCGTAATAGGCCGCGAGTCCCGCCAGATCATCGCTGCGAAGGAAAACCTCCTCGATCTTCCGTCTGACCTCGCGATAGAGCCAGCTATCCGGGTTGAGTTGACCGAGCATTCGCTCGAAGTCTTCAAGGGCAAGGGCGGTCCTGCCGAGCCGCACCTTGAGGTCGGCTGCCTCCATCTGGAACTGGACCTGGCGGTACTTGTCTTTGACCGATTTGGCCAGCGCCTCGTAGCGGACGAGTGCCTCGGCAGGCTGCGACTCTTCGGCCAGGGCGTCGGCAACTTGCTCTTTGACCCTCGCGTCGTTGGGGAATTGCGCCTCGAGCCGATTCCAGACAGCCAAGGCCTTGTCATTTTGCCGGGTCCGTTGGTACGACCGCCCCAGGGCCTGATAGATCTCGAGCAGGTCGGCCCGCGTCGGTTTGCGTGCGATCGCTCGTTCGAATGCCTCGGCGGCGGCCTCCGGCTGGCCGACGAGGACAAGGGCTTGCCCCAGGTAGTAACAAGGCAACGGATCCCGAGTGCGCTGACCCTCCGCCTGCCTGAACGCGGCAGCCGCCGCCGCGTCTCGCCCTCGTTGCGACTCAAATAACCCCAAGATCAACCAGGATGCTCCATCCGTCGGCTCCTTGGCCACACGGTCTCGATAAGACTTCAGGAACGCATCGAGCGTCCCCCGCTCCACGTGATAGCCATAAATCCGGTCGAGCGCTGTGCCTCGTCAAGGATTCTTCTCCAAAAGCGACACAAACCGCTCAATGATCGTGCGCTCACGATTATCTTCCGCCGAGGTGTCGAAGGCGTGATCTGCCTGTGACTTCGCGACCCGCGCCTGAGCCCGGCATTTCGACTCCAAAGTTGATAGCGACCATGCCAGTAAGACCAAAAGAAGCCAAGGCCGATACGACATGGAGGCAGCCTTCCGTGAAAAATCAAACATTCATTAGAGACCGTTCGTACATGACCTAATCCTCTGCAAAGGTAAACCGGCGCACTATCCCTGTCAATTGTCGAGAGAAGCCTCCACCGATCCGGATCGAGGGCGCCGTCCAGCAACCTCGAAAACGTCAGGGGGACGGTGCCCACCCTATAAGTTCGAGCCGACTCGAGTGCGAGCGGCAATCTTCTCGTCGCGAAAAAAAATAGGACATTCATGCACGGCTTCATTTCATCATCCGAAGTTGACGCCGCTCTCATCCGAGGGAATCCCCATCCGAACCGCTTGGGTTTTTCCTTGAATTTTCGGCAGGAGTCCGTATCTTTCTGCGCCCAAGGCAATTCTTGTTTATATATGAAATTTTATTATTATTCATTATTATCTATCCACACAAAATCTTCACCCTCAGACGATCAGTTCAGCTCACGGTTTGCGGCACGCTACGGAATCTTGCTGAGATGGACGGATCATCGACAACAGGCCCGGATCGACGCAGGATCTGGCTCATCGAGGCGCTCGTGGGCGTTCCGGTGATTGCGCGGGCGGCCACTCTGATTGTGTCGACCTTGCTGGACGCGAGTGAGGATGCTCGCCGTGTTCGCTGCGTCGATAAGCTTCGAAGTCGTATTACCCCGTTTTCATGATCCAACACTACCGCCGATGACTAAACTGTGTTGATTTTCATCATGTTTCATGTCTTTTCCCTACCTCACGTTGTTAAATTCGAAATTCGCGTGCTTTCCCAAGCAAGGATTGACAACCGCAATTAGTCTCCTGAGACTAATTCCATGAATCTCTCACGACTCATGATATTGGGGCTGCTCGCGCGCCTGGGTCCCCTTCACGGCCATCGGATCCGCAGAGAGGCCGAGGTGACGAACGTCGGTAACTGGGGTGGGGTCAACGTCGGCGCGCTTTATCGCGAGATCGGCCGCATGGAATCGGAGGGGCTGATCGAGGCGGTGGGGACGGAGCAGGAGGGGTCAAGACCACCACGCACGGTGTACCGGATCACCGAAGCGGGGGCCCGTACGCTGAGTCTCCTACGCGAAGAGGCGATCCGTGCGTTGCGGTTTGGACCCGATGCCTTTGGGGTCGCCATGGTCTTCGGTCGAACGTGGGAGCGGAAAGAGCTGCTTCGCCTCCTCAAAGAGCGGAGTGCAAAGCTGGCCGAGGCTTTTGAAGGCGTCAAGGCGGAAGGGGACAGGCTCCTCCTCAAAGGGTTAATTGGGCCGTTGGATTTGCTCATGTTTGATCGCAGAAAGATGCAGTTGGACGCGGAATTGCGTTGGAACGACGGAGCCATTCGAGTCCTGACCATCCTCCCTCCACCTCCGATTCAATCGGAGGTGGTCGACACTCCCGAGGAATCAGGGAAGGCCTCCCCCCCAAAGGGGAGCCCAGATACAGCACAAACCCCGCGCCCAACCCGCCGTTCAAAATCGCAACGAGGCGAGAAGAAAAGGAGGAAGGCATGAGCGACAGTCGAGCGATGGATTTCGACGTCGTGGTCGTAGGAGGCGGCCCGACAGGCCTGATGTTGGCGTGCGAGTTGGCGCTCGCGGGAGTACGCCTGGTCTTGCTCGAACGCCATGCGGCAAGGCCAGGGTTCTGTCGCGGGTTCAACCTAAATGCACGGAGCCTGGAGTTGCTCGACCGCCGAGGACTTGTCGAAAGGTTCCTGGCCGAAGGCTATCGCTTGCCGTTCGCGGGCTTCGCGGGGCTCGAGACCCCCTTGAGCCTGGCCTCGCTTGATACCGACCATCCCTATACCCTCGGCATCCCGCAAACCCGCACCGAGCAACTGCTCGAAGAACACGCCCTCGAGTTGGGCGTGCCGATCCGTCGCGGTCATGAACTGGTCGATGCGCAGCAGGATGCGCATGGCGTGACCGTCGAGGTGTGTGGGCCTGACGGGAACTACGCGCTGCGCGCCGCCTACCTTGCCGGCTGTGACGGCGGCCGAAGCACTGTACGAAAATGCGCGGGCATCTCCTTTCCAGGGACGAATGCGACGGGTTCCTGGCTGTTGGGAGATGTCGTTGTGGCCGATCCGGCGAGTTTGCCTGTCGGATCGCACCGCACACCCAACGGTTCCGTGGTTGTCATTCCGCGTCCCGGTTACGTCCGCATCATCACCGCAGAGCGCCCGCCGTCCCCGTATCGCGACGCTCCGGTCACGCTTGATGACCTGCGCAACGCGGTCCGCCAGGCCCTGGGACGCGACGTCGAACTGATCGAGCCAAAATGGCTTACCCGTTTTGGAGACGCCGCACGGCAGGCCGAGCAATACGTGGCCGGACGAATCCTCCTGGCCGGCGACGCCGCCCACATCCACCCGCCGGCCGGTGCCCAGGGCCTCAACGTCGGTCTCCAAGACGCCTTCAACCTCGGATGGAAGCTCGCCGCAACGATTAACGGCTGGGCACCGTCCGAGTTACTGCATTCCTATCACACCGAGCGCCATGCCGCCGGAGCCAGGGTCCTTCTCAACACCCGCGCTCAAGTCGCCTTGGCCGAGCCGAGCGAACGCTTCGACCCGCTTCGTTCGCTCTTCACAGAACTGGCCACGCTCGAGCCCGTCCAACGCCTTCTCGCCGAAACGGTGACCGGCATCGCCACTCGTTACGACATGGGAGAGAACGCAGATCATCCGCTCCTCGGTCGCCTCGCTCCTAATCTCGCGTTGGAAACGGCGCGTGGCTCGTGCAAGCTTTCCAGCCTGCTGCATTCCGGGCGCGGCGTCCTCCTCGACCTGGACGACCAGCCCGAGCTACGCGACACGGCCTCCAGATGGTCCGATCGGGTCGAAATCGTCAATGCCGTCTCGAGAGACTCTCAGGAGCTCGGGGGAATCCTGCTCCGGCCCGACGGCCATGCCGCTTGGATCATTCCCCTGGAAACGAGTGCTCCCTGTCGAGGATTGAAAGAAGCACTCGCCAAATGGTTCGGTCCCGAGCGTACGGAGGTCGGGTAGATCCTGAATTTGTGCCCGGCAAACCAGCCAAAACCGCCGATCCTCGTTGGTCGATGCTGGCCTATGCGCACTGTCGAGGTGACAATCGGATAATCCAGACACGGCTCATGCTTAAAACCATAGAGAAAATCCATGCGAATCAACTTTGCTGCCGGCGACCACAAGGTCCAAGCCGCTCGTTGTCGAACCCCGTGGATTTTCTGCCTCGGGGCTTGCTTCCTCTCCGCAGGCAACGGTGATCTGCGTGCGGGCGAAGGACAATCGCCGGCTCAACGGATCTTCGAGCAAAGGATCATGCCGATCTTCAGGTCGCCCGATCCCTCCAGTTGCACGCAGTGTCACCTGGCGGGAGTCGACCTCAAGAACTACATAAGGCCTTCGCACGAAAAGACGTTTCTTTCTCTTCGCGACCAAGGGTTGATCGATCTCGAAAAGCCGGAGCAGTCGAAGATCCTTCGGCTCATCAACATGCGTGAGGAGGATCGCAAAGGTGCGGCCTTGATCAACGAAGACCTTCGCAAGGCGGAGTATGCCGCATTCGCCGCATGGATTGAGGCCAGCAGCAAGGATCCCAAGCTCCGCGACGCCCCGAAGCTCTCTCAAGGCGAGTTGGCCCGACCGCGCCGACCCGAGGAAGTGATCCGGCATGCCCGCAAGGACCGGGTGCTCGCCTCGTTCGAGAAGAACATCTGGGCCCTGAGGTTCCGCTGCAACAGCTGCCATCAAGCGGGAGGAGCCAACTACGAACGTTCGCTCGAGGAATTCGGCGAGAAGGTTTCCTGGATCCGGCCCGGCGATGCTGAGGCCACCATGCGTTACTTGATTGCCAAAAAACTCGTTGACTCGAAGCAACCCGAGCGGAGCCTGATCCTGCGGAAACCGCTCAACGAGGTCAAACATAGCGGAGGTCAGAAGATGCTGGTGGGGGACCTCGGTTACACGTCATTCCGAAGCTGGATCGATGACTACGCAGCGACCGTCGATGATCGCTACGCCAGCGCTGCCGACTTGCCCAAGGACTCGGACACGACCGAGCGGTTCGGTACGGAACTCTGGCTCAAGCTGGCCGAAACCCCACCGAACTGGGCCGATCGCCTGCTCCGCGTGGAAGTGTTTGCCTGGGAGGCGGAAAAACGAGCCTGGGAATCTGAACCCATCGCCATCACCGACAGGGGCGTATGGGGCAAGGGTCGGCTCTGGCAACACACCCTCTTCCTGACGGCCAAGAAAGGCTCCCAGCGCGCGGCAGCATGGAAACACGGGAAACCATCACTTCCTGCCGGCCGTTACCTGGCTCGCGTCTACGTCGATTACGCCGACCTCATGAAACGCGACTGGAAGGCCGAGTTCGGCAACGATCAGTTCGCCGGCGAGGCCGAATTCGAATCAGATTGGCCGGAAGGCTACGCCAAGATGACCGTCATCGAAGCCCGCCGGGTCCAGCCTCCGCAGACTTCGGCGAAGGAAAGTGGGACACTCAGCGCGATTGCCACGGCCATCGATTGATGAATAAACGCTACGATAAACTCAACGAGTTCGATGACGAGCGATCCGAAGGATAGCGGCGGGGTCTGACGATTGTCAGAAAAATCACCTGAGTCGAGGTGATTTCATTTGACTCACGAATTCGTTCGGGATAATTTCCGAAGAAATCCACATAGGAATGGCCAGGAAAAATCGACAAAACTCGTGCCTGAGCCACTCTCCGGGTCGCGGTTGGGGCCGGTTTTCGAAAACCGAAGTAGGTAGGGGATAAAATCCCAGGGCAGGAGGGGTGGCGATGGCGGATTTGGAGCAAGTGAAGGAACAAGTCGAAGAGTTTCGCTCGGGCTTCACGCGACTTCGCGATGAGATCGCCAAGGTGATCGTCGGCCAGGGTGAAATTATCGAGGGGACTCTCACGGCGCTCATCGCGGGCGGGCACGTGCTCCTGGAAGGGGTGCCGGGGCTCGGCAAAACGATGCTCGTCCGGACACTCGCCGAAGCCCTGCACCTGAAGTTCCAGCGGATCCAGTTCACTCCCGACCTGATGCCGGCCGACGTCATCGGCACGAACGTGGTGCTCGAAACGCCGGAAGGCGGCCGGAAATTCGAGTTCCAGCAGGGACCGATTTTCTCGAACCTCGTGCTGGCCGACGAAATCAACCGTGCCACGCCGAAAACTCAGTCGGCCATGCTCGAAGCGATGCAAGAGCGTTCGGTGACCGTTGCCGGCAAGACGTTTCAACTGCATCGACCCTTCTTCGTGCTCGCGACTCAGAACCCGCTCGAAATGGAAGGGACGTATCCGCTGCCCGAGGCGCAGCTCGATCGCTTCTTCTTCAAGCTACTCGTCAAATTCCCCAGCGCGGACGAGATCGAGAAGATCCTCGACCGCACCACGGAAGCCGTCGAGCCTCACGCGGAACCCGTCTTCGACGGCGAGCGGATCATGGCCATGAACAAGCTCGCCCGCCAGATCCCCATCGCCGACGAGCTGCGACGCTACGGGATCGCCCTGGTCCTGGCCACCCACCCCGAGAACGAACAGGCGACCGAGATGACCCGGCGCTATGTTCGCTACGGCTCGAGTCCACGGGGAGCGCAGGCCCTGATCCTCGCCGCCAAGATCCGGGCAATTCTCGACGGCCGCTACCACGTCGCCCGGGAAGACCTTCGTTCGGTCGCCCCGGCCGCACTCCGCCACCGCCTCATCCTCAACTTCGAAGGGCAGGCCGAGAGCATTCAATCCGACGACATCATCGAAGACGCACTCGAGTCCATCGAATCGCCGGCCCTGGTCTGAGCCGGTCGGGAATCGCCGAGACCGTCCCCCTCACGCTCGCGTTGCCACGGCCTTCCCTTGATGAATCTCACCGTCCCCGCGCCGAGGCGAGGGTTCAGGAGGTCCGGTAGCCCCCATGCCCGCTCCGACGAAGACGACGCCCGCCGACGCACCTCTGTTCGACTCCGAGTTTCTCAAGAAGCTCGAGTATCTCTCGCTCGTCTCCAGGCGTGTCTTTCGAGGCTCGATCCTGGCGCAACGGCGCACCCGCCAGCTTGGCGGCGGGATCGAGTTTGCCGACCACCGCGAGTACGCTCCCGGCGACGATTTCCGCTATCTCGACTGGAACGTCTACGCTCGCCACGATGAACTCTTGCTCAAACGCTTTCAAGAAGAAGAAGACCTCCACGTCTATATTCTTCTCGATTGCTCGCGCAGCATGGGTTTTGGCACTCCGCCCAAGTTCGACTTCGCCCGACAAGTCGCCGCGGCGCTGGCTTACATTGCCCTGGCCGACCTGGACCGCGTGGCGATCGTGGCTTTCGCGGGGGATATCATTGCGGACCTGCCGCTGACGCGCGGTAAGGCGAGGATCCTCTCGCTCTTGAAATTCCTCGAGGGACTTTCTTCGCAGGGGGAAGTCACCGACCTCGGACGCGTGGTCAGCGGCTTCGTGCATCGCAACCAGCGGCGAGGCCTGGCCGTGGTCGTCAGCGACTTCTTCGATCCCGCAGGCTATCAGCGCGGCCTCGACCTGCTCCGGCACCATCGTTACGAACCCCACCTGATCCAGGTTTACGACCGCACCGAGGCCGAACCCAAGCTGAAAGGGGAACTCGAGCTCCTCGACGTGGAAGGGGGAGGTATTCGCAAGGTGACCGTGACCGAGCGCAGCCTGCGGCAGTACCGCGACATTTTCGGCCGATTCTTGGATTCGGTTCGCGCGTACGGCCACACTTACGGGCTAGGTTGCACGCAGACAACGACCGAGATCCCGTTCGACGAATTGATCCTGAAAATGATGAGAACCGCCGGAGCGGTTCAGTAACGAAAACAATGGCGAACGACGTGATGAAGTAATTATGAATCTGACTCATCCGTTTGCACTGGCCTGGGCAGCCCTGGCGATCCCGATCGTGATCTTCTACATCCTGAAGATCCGGCTTCGGCGCGTCCCGGTCTCGACGATTCTCTTCTGGGAACAAATCTTCGAGGAGAAGCGACCGCGTTCGCTCTGGCAGCGGCTGAGACACCTGATTTCGCTCCTGGTGCAGATCGCCTTCCTGCTGCTGTTGGTTTTGGCCCTGGCGGAGCCGTTCTTCCGCTGGGAGCTGCGACAAGCGCGACGCCTGGTTCTGGTCGTGGACAACTCGGCGAGCATGAACGCGACCGACGTCGCCCCGTCGCGCCTGGCCAAGGCCAAGGCTGAAGGGAAGACGATCATCGATGGCCTGCGGTTCCTGGACGAAGTCGCGATCGTCTCGGCCGGCTCGGAGCCTCGGGTCTATTGCGGCCTGACCGGGCACCAGCGGACTCTGCGAACAGCCCTGGAGTCGATCCAGGCGACGGATGGCCCCACACGCGTCAAAGACGCCGTCGCTCTGGCTCGTCGCCTGCTCGCGGACCACAAAAACCGCAAGGTGGTCATCCTCAGCGACGGCGCGTTCGACGACGCCGCGACCCTGGCCAAAGACAAGGATGTGGAGCTGGTCTCGGTCGGATCACGCGCGGGTAACGTCGGGATCACGCGGTTGCAGGTGCGCCGGAGCTTGCTCGACCCCATCGGGTACCAGATTCTCGCCGAGGTGACGAATTCATCCGATCAAGAAGTTCAGTGTCGTCTGGAAGCCACACTCGAACAAGAGATCATCGACGTCGTCCCCTTGAAGCTCGCCCCCAACGGGAAGTGGAGCCAGACGTTCGAGAAAACGTCGACGGAAGGGGGCAAGCTCGTGGTCAAGCTCGACCACCAGGACGCGTTGACCACCGATAACCAGGCAACCGCCTTGCTCCCTCATCGCGAAATCAAGCGGGTCGAGCTCGTGACGGATGGGAACCTGTTCGTCGAGAAAGTGCTCGAGGCCAACCCGCTCGTTCAGCTCAACACCAGCAAAGATGTCCCGAAGGCAACACCGCTCGGCACAATCACCGTGCTCCACCGCAAGGTTCCCGAGCGGCTTCCCAACGGCCCGGTCCTCGTCATCGAACCGGCCGGTTCGAGTGACCTCTGGGATCTCGGTGAAGCCCTCCAAAACCCGATCGTGACGAAGCAGGACAAGGATTCCCCGTTGATGGCCAACGTGCGGCTCGACAACGTGTTGATGCCGGAAGCGCGCAAGATCATGCCGAAAGGGACGGTCAAACCGCTGGCCGTTTCGGTCGAAGGGGACCCGCTGCTCTGCTCGTTCGAACGGCCGGAGGGGAAGGTTCTGGTCCTCTCGGTGAATCTCGACAAAGGGGATCTCCCGCTTCAAACGGCCTTCCCGATCCTCGTCGCCAACGCGTTGGGCTGGTTCGCGGGAACGAAGGGAGAACTTCTTGAGGCCCGTCCAACGGGGACGGTCGCCGAGCTCGAGGTGCCGGCCCAATCCCCCTCGGGGAACGAGAAAGACACGATCGCGCTACGCTCACCCGACGGTGCGGACCAACCGGTGGCCGTCAACGGCGACAAGGCAACGGTCGGGCCGCTCGACCGGTGCGGGGTCTGGAGTCTTGTTCGCCAACCGGCTGCGCAAGCGTCGAAAGCGAAGCTTAAGGACAACGAAAAGCCGGTACTCGAGGTCGCCTGCAACCTCGCCAACGCCCGAGAGAGCGACCTGCGTGCTCCCCAAGAGCTGAAGTCGCGCACTTCGATCGCGCAGGCCGGGTTCGGAGGGTGGCCGATCTGGTTCGTCTTGATCGTGCTGGCCTGGGTGCTGGTGACAGGGGAATGGGTCTGTTATCAACGGCGCTGGATTAGCTAAATATGGGTACCCTCGGATACCAAATCGAATTAACCCGCCCCGGCTGGCTTGTTGGCCTGCTGGCCCTGCCGATCCTCTATTACTACTTTCGGCATAGCCTCATCGATCTGGTAGCCCGGCAACGCCTGCTCTCGTTGGCCTCGCGCGTCTTGATCGTGTTGCTGCTCGTCCTGGCTCTGGCGGGGTTGACTCTCCTACGGCCGACGAAGGACCAATTCGTCGTGTTCGCGGTCGATGAGAGTATCAGCGTCGGTGACACCTCGCGCAAGGATGCCGACGGCTTCGTCGCCAAGGCCCTGGAAAGCAAGGGACGCAACCGCGCGGCGGTCGTGCCGTTCGCAGCCTCGCCGGGTGTGGTGAGTGACGACCCTTCGAAAAAGAATCCGGTGTCGGATCCGAAAGGAACGGACCTGGCAGCCGCGATCGAGGTGGCGACGGCGGCCTGTCCTCCCTTCCACGTGCCCCGGGTCGTCCTCGTGACCGACGGCAACCAGACCGCCGGCGATGCCGTCAAAGCCGCGCTCCGGGCCGGTGTGCCCATCGACACCGTGCCGCTCAAGACCCGGCAAGAGCCCGAAGTCCAGGTCTCGGCCGTCAAAGTCCCCGCCCAGGTGCTTCAAGGGGAGCCGTTCTACGTGGAGGTCGTGGTCGACGCGAACCATGACGATGAAGGGGACATCGAGGTTTACAAGGGAGCGATCAAAGTCATCGGGGAGCGGAAAAAGATCAAGAAAGGGGAGAACCGGTTCCGGTTCCAGCAGTCGATCGAACAGGATCGGCTCGCAACCTACACCGCGCGTGCCCGCAATTTCCGCGACGAGCAGCAAGACAACAACACCGAGTCGGGCCTCGTCTTCGCCTCGGGTAAGCCTCGCGTGCTCTTGATCGAGAGCGAGCCCAAGGATGCCAAGGACCTGACCTGGGCCCTGGAGGAGCAAGAGATCCAGGCCGACGTCCGTCCCCCGCAAGGGATGCCCGACACCCTGGCCGATCTCCAAAACTATGAACTCCTGATGATCTCCAACGTGCCGGCCACGTCGCTCACGACGCGGCAAATGGACCTGGCCCGCACCTACGTTCGCGACCTCGGCGGCGGCCTGATCATGCTGGGGGGGGACCAGTCGTTCGGACTCGGCGGCTATTACAAGACCGCCCTCGAAGAGATTCTGCCGGTTCGAAGCGACTTCGAAAAGGAGAAAGAAAAGCCGAGCCTGGCGATGATGATCGTGATCGACAAATCAGGGTCCATGGGCGGCGAAAAGATTGAGCTCGTCAAAGACGCGGCCAAGGGAGCGATCGAACTGCTGGGTCCGAACGACAAGGTGGGGGTCATCGCCTTTGACGGCGAGCCGTTTCTGATCAGCGAACTCCACCCTTGTACAGATAAAGGGTTCGTCCTCGAACGTGTAGCCACGATTGAGGCTGGCGGTGGCACCAACATGCACCCGGCCATGGAAGAAGCCTTCGAAGCCCTCCAGCAAGTACCGGCCAAGCTCAAACACGTGATCCTCTTGACCGACGGCATCTCCGCCCCCGGCGACTTCGAGGGGGTCGCCGCCTCGATGGCCTCGGCTCGGATCACGATCACGACGGTCGGCGTCGGCGAAGGGGCCGACCAGAACCTTCTCGAAGAGATCGCCAGGATCGGCAACGGCCGGTTCTACTTCACCGACGACCCCGCCTCGGTGCCGCAAATCTTCGCCAAGGAGACGGTGGCTGCCAGCAAGTCGGCTATCAACGAGATCCCGTTCAATCCCCAGGTGATCCGCCCCACGCAGACCCTCTCGGAACTCGATTTCAGCTCGGCCCCGCCGCTGCTCGGATACGTGGTGACCCGCCCCAAACCAACGAGCGAGCTGATCCTGGCGAGCGAAGCCGGAGATCCGCTCCTCACCTGGTGGCGCTACGGCTTGGGAATGAGCGTCGCCTTCACCTCTGACGCCAAACCTCGCTGGGCGGCCGAATGGCTCGCCTGGCCCGGCTATGGCCGGTTCTGGGCGCAGGTGATCCGACAAGCGATGCGGAAGTCGGAAGCCAAGGGGGTCGTCGTGCAGGTCGACCACAAGAACCGGCACGCGGCCGTCACGCTCGACGCCATCGATCCGTCCGGCCGATTCCTCAACGATGCCGAGACCGAGCTCACGGTCATCGACTCCCAGCTCGGCAAGCTCAAGCTGCCCATGGCCCAGACGGCTCCCGGCCGGTATCAGGCCGAGTTCGACACACCGTTGGCCGGTTCCTACCACCTGGAGTTCGCCCAGAAGTATCGTGGCCAGTTGCTTTATCAGCAGTCGCGAGGCCTGTCGGTCGGTTACCCGGATGAACTCCGGCTTCGACCCACGAATGCGGACCTGCTCAAGTCGGTCTCAAGGGTTTCGCACGGGCGGTACGACCCTCGCCCCGAGGAGATCTTCGCCCCGACCGAACGCTCGGCCCTGCGAGCCGTACCGCTCTGGCCTTACCTGCTCACGGTGGGCTTGCTCATATTTGTGATCGACGTTGCACTCCGACGTATCGATTTCACCCTATTCTCCGGCAGACTTCAGAGTCGATCTTCTCTTCACACCGTCCGCAGTTAGTCGTACAATTGTCCCGACCTGTCGGGAGCGAACGATGTCCGCCGTGGAGCGGACGAGGCTTTACCGTAGGGGCTTCTGCCATGCGTCAGCGGATTCATGATCGGTTACGCCCCGTCTTGCGTCGCCAGCGCGGGGTCTTGCTCTTGCGTGGAGCGGCTTACGGGTTGCTCGCCGCCTCGGCCGCGGGCGTCGCGCTCGGCCTGGCCAAATGGATCACCGGACGTCCCATTGCTCCTTCGGTTAGCATTGGCATCTTCGGCCTGGGCCCGATTTTAGGCCTGCTCGTTGCCGCGTTTCGGTTCGGCGGATGGAGGCAGGCTGCGGCTTCGGTCGACGCCCATCACCGCCTCAAGGATCGCACGGTGACCGCACTCGCGTTCCTGACGCGAGGCAAGACCAGCGAACTGCACCAACTCCAGGTTGCCGACGCCGAAGCCCACCTCGACGGGGTTGAGGCTCGCTCGGTCGTTCCGTTCCGCATGCCCAGAGTCTTCCCCTATGCGGTCGGCCTCCTGGCCGTGGCCGTGACCCTTCTGGCCTGGCCGCTCGCCCCCAAGCCCGCGAGGGCCAGCATCGCCCCGGCTCCCGAATACATCGTGCTCGAGGCCGAGAAGGTCGAAGAGGATCTTAAGAACCTCGACGCCCTCGCCAAGAAAACCGAGGATCCGGCCTTGAAGGAGTTGGTCAAAGAGCTCCGCAAGAAGGCCGAGGAGATGAAGCAGCCGGGCGTGGATACCAAAGAAGCCCTCGCCAAGCTCTCCGAAATGCAGACGGCCGTCGCCGCACAACAGGCTCAGTACAACGTGGGCCTGGTCGACGGTCAGCTCCAATCGCTGGGCGACGCCATGGTCCCCGCCGAGGCCCTCGAAGCCGCCGGCAAAGCCCTCCAAGATGGGAAATACGAGCAGGCCGCGAAATCCCTCGAGGCCCTCGAAAATCCCCCGACCGACCGCAAAGAAGCCAAGGCCGTCGAGGAAAAGCTGACGCAAGCCGCCAAGCAAATGGGGGACGTCGGCCTGGGCGAGCTCGGCGAGGCCGCCTCGCAAATGGCCGAGGGAATGAAAGACGGCCAGAAGGGGAAGTTCGGCAAGGGAGCGAAAGGGATCGCCAGGCTGGCACAATCGCACGGGAAACGGAAGAAAATCTTCGAGGTCCTGTCCAAGGAAATTGAGAAGCTCAGCGAGTGCAAGAGCAACTGTCAGTGCGCCTCGCGGGGGCTGCTCAAAGTAAAATCCAAAGCTCCCAGCCAATCCGCAGGACTCAAGACCAGCGGCAACATCGACGGCGAAAAAACGAGCCTGGCCTCCAAGCGCGACATCAAAGAAACCACCGGCCAGCCCGGTGGCGACGGACCGTCCGAAGTCGAAACCACTCACTCCGCCGAAGGCCGACAAACCGCAGCGCGGGGTTATCGCGAGTCCTATCAGAAGTATCGCAAGATGTCTGAGGCCGTCCTCGACAGCGAACCCATCCCCCTGGGACACCGCCAAACCATCCGCCGCTACTTCGAGCTGATCCGTCCCCAAAACGGCGAGGAAACGAAGGACGAGTCCGCCAAAGAGGCTCCCACGAATCCCAACTGATCCCTGCCTTTTCCAGGGAACGACGATCGCGATCGAATTGGTCTAACGGCGGCGTTGGCGAAACCGAGGGTCAACCTCCGCCAACGCCGTCGGCCATTCGAAGTGGTTTACTTTTGGGTCGTGCACGCGAACACGTAGAGATTCTTCACGTGATCGAGCATCAAGGGGTAGCTCCGACAAACGTGCACCTGCTTGTTCGTACCCCTAGGCAAGACATGAGAAACCGACGCCGAGGGGCGCATTCTCAGCAGAAATCGCACAAACTGCATCCAGGGACGCCACTTTATCAACGAGGCATGCCAACCGTTGATCGGTATTTCTTGTTTTCACGATAGAGAAAGTGTTGTGGATTCGGAGACATGCGTTCCGACCTCCCGCAGGTTCACGCTGGCGGATTCCATGATCTTGCTGGCGGCGATGGCAATCTCGCTGGTGAACGAGCGTTATCTTTACCTCGGTCTCCCCATTCGCATCCGCTATACCATCGATTGCGTCTACCGACTCGCCGGCTGGTCACCTTGGCAGACGCCCATCACCCGATCGGAACTCGTGCATGATCTTTTGAACACTCTACTCTTTGATTCCACCCAACTTCTGTTCAGCTCACTCTTGATCGCGACGCCTGCGGTCCTGTGGCTGAGACTGAGGCAGCCACGCCCCTCACTCCGCGATCTGACGCGACAACCCGGGCTGGTGGCCTGCGGCGCAGCGTTACTGGGATACTTGCTTTACGTCGATCTCTATCACTACTTTTCCACGAGACGGCTCTACCTACGTTGTACCGTCGGAAGTGCCGTGGTAGTTGCCTGGCTGATTCAGGCTTTGTCTTGCCGCTGGCAAGCCGAGGCGTGCTGGGTCGATCGCCTTGGACGGCTCATCGGCCTCGGTTGGCTGGTGACGATGCTTGGCGAACTCGGGCTCGCGGTATTCTAATGTAGTGCATCCGGCCAGCCCCCTTCCCGTAGAGTGAGTAGGCACCGACCATCAAAGATTTCTTTTCCTAGTACGACTCCGTTACAACTCCGAAAGGAATCAAGGGACGGCTCCTGGGTGGCCTCGGTTGCTTGCAACCGGGGCGGCGGTCCGTTTCCAAGCAGCTCTGCGGAAAGGGATTCCAGCCCAGGTCGTCACAGAAAACCTCTGGTCGCTGCGCGACCCCGGTTGCAAGCAACCGCGGCTACCCAGAAACACGTCTTCGATGCTAGTCTGAGTTGTAACGGAGAGTCGTAATAGGGCGGGCCTCAGCCTGCCCGGGCCGTTCGCTTGAGCCTCGGCAGGCCAAGGCCTGCCCTACGGGGCATGCATGATCCAAATATCTACTTTTCGATTCTCAAAACGCCAAAAACATGGTGGGCTGTGCCCGCCTTACACGCCGAGGAGACGGCGTGCGTCGGCGACGCCGGGGGCCGGGTGGCCGTGTTCGCTGGCGGTCACGCGAGCGAGAGCGGCCAGGTGTCGCCAGCGGAAGGCTGGGCGGGTCGACGCGAATTCCTCGGTCACCGTGCGATAATATTTCTCGGCGTGAAGAGCACCATCCTCACTGATCGCATAGCGAAGCAGGAGGTCGAAGACCGGTCGAACAGGGCGGTCGAGCTCGCCGCACCGGTGGATCAAGGCGCAAGCTCGCGCCTGCTCGTTCGCCTTGATGGCGGCTTCCGCCTCGTGGAGCAGGGCATCGGGCGCAACGTTTCGGACCGCCTCGCGGTGTTCGGCAAGCGGGTAGGGCTGCGCGTTGAGAGTCCCCGACTGACCGGCGGTGTGATAGGCACCCACGATCAGGCTCGCCAGCGAGTTACGACGGTTGCTGACCCGTGCGATATTCCGCCACGCGTTGGCAGAGTCGGAGGCATGAACTCCGACCGAGGCGCCGTGGACGCTGCCGATCGGCTTCGCGTCGGTATCGGCCTTCTTGCGCCCTGGATCGTGAAGGACGAGTTGGTTCGCGGCCAGGGAGATCGCCTCTCCCACGGACTCAAGCGCGATCCCCTCGGCCAAGGCCTGGGCCACGGCATCGGCCGCCTGTTGCCGATTCGAGGCGTAAATCGTGTGGGCCAAGTGCTCGACCCACTGGTCGTCGGGTCGGCGGTCACCCACGGGACGACCGAGCAAGGCATACTGGTCGAGAAGCTTGGGCAAAAGGGTCCGTAGCGGCTCACCGGCCTTGTCGAGACGGTACGACTTCTCCTCGTGCACGCAAAACCGGACCGACTGGCGAAGCATCGTATGGGCATATTCTTTGCCCGTGAGATCGAGCAGAGACCAGGCACGCCAGGCAAGAACCACACGGTGGACGTTGGCATGGTCCTGGACGAGGTACTGGAGGTCGTTGTAAGCCTCGTCGAGCGGCCCTCGGGCGAGTGCGGCGGCGAAGGTTTGCTCGGCTCCCTCCATGTCCCGACGGAGCACCGCCTCGCGGAGCGCTTCGGGCCCGGCAGGTTGGCCCGGCTTGGCGGCAACTTCCTCCAGGTGCAACGTCTCGTGGGCGCATCCGCCCATCTGCTGAATGTGGTTCGTGTTGCGATAGAGAACCTTCAAGACGGGTAGAGCGCGTTCCGACTCGGGAAGCTCCTGGGACATGTGGTAGGCCGGGGCCAGCGCCATGAATGCATGGTAGCCGTCATAGTCTTGCCCTCCGAAGGTTCGGGCGTTGGCCAGGGCCGCAGCCGCGACGAGTTCGCGAAGCTCGGTGCCCTTCTTGATTCGATCGAGCGCCGCGGAGAGCAGCTTGTCGGCAGGGGTCTCCTGCATCAACGACACGAGAGGCTCGAGCGCCCCGAAAGTCAAACGCCCCGGCTCCCCATCAGCGAAGGCTGCCGGCGTCAGGCCCAGATCCTGGGCCAAGACCGACCCCACGCTGGCAACCAGCATGCCTCGCCCCACGTCCGCGAGAAATTCCCGACGTCGATAGCGACTCATGGTTCGTCTCCCCAGGCGCGATGCGCCCATCGAAACTCGGCGATCCAACGGAAGGATGACCCTGAATCTCCTGTCCTACTCGAAACCGACGAAGGAGAATAGTCTATGCTCAATTTTTGTTTTATTTTTTAGGAGCCTCGACCAGATCAGCCCCGATCGGCTCGCCGACGAGAGTCGAACTCCTGTTTTTTCGCTGAGCTGAGAAAAAGAGGTCGATGGCCGGAAACGACTTGGCAACAATATCGTGCTCCACGAATCGAAGGGAAACGAAGACGATAATCCCTTGCGAGAGGTCCATTGCGGTCGACGCTGTATCCGCACAAATCAATACCGAGACCAGTTCATGAGAATTGAGAGGCATTCATCGCTTTTACGCTACGGGGTTGGACTGATAAGTGTTTTGCTGGCCACAATCATCCGCCTGAGCCTCCAGCCCGTGTTAGGTGAACGTTTCCCTTATATCTTCTACTTCATCGCCTTGGTGTTCACGGCCGGGTTCGGCGGTTTTGGGCCGGCCTTCGCCGCGCTGGCTCTGAGCGCGGTTGCTCTCCGTTTTCTGATTCTTCCGCCTCAACAGTCCTTCTGGAACAGCAACCCGCTCTTCGGATCGGGGCTCTGGATCTATCTGACCGTGGGCACGGCCATCGCGATCCTGGGTGGTGCAACGTGGTCGGCTCGCCGCCGAGCCGAGGCCAGCGCCGAGGAAGCTCGCGAGAAACAGTACCAACTCGAACGCGAGATCGCCGATCGAAAACGCGCGGAGGAGGCCCTTCGGGAAGCCGACCTGCGGAAAGACGAGTTTCTGGCGGTGCTGGCCCATGAGCTCAGGAATCCACTCGCACCGGTCCGGAACACGTTACACCTGATGAAGCAACCGTTCGAGCACCCGTACGATTTCGAGGCCGAACGGTCGATGGCCGAGCGGCAGATCATGCATCTCTCTCGATTAGTGGACGACTTGATGGACGTCTCGCGAATCAGCCAGGGAAAAATCGAGCTTCGCAAGGAGATCGTGGACCTTGGCTCGGTTCTGAATCTGGCCATCGAATCGGCGAAGGGAAGTCTCCGAGTGCGGAGACTCGAACTCCTGCTCGAGATTCCGGCCGAGGCGATCCTGCTGGAGGCCGACCCGACCCGGCTCGAGCAGGTCCTGGATAATCTCCTGAGCAACGCCACCAAGTACACCGAATCCGGGGGGCGGATCTGGGTTAGCGCGCGACGCGTCAACGGCGACGCCTTGGTGGAAGTGCGCGACTCAGGGATCGGCATCGAGCCCGACATGCTGGCGCGCGTCTTCGGGATGTTCGTTCAGGCCGGCACTCAAGGTAGTCGCCCTTCGGGAGGACTCGGGATCGGCCTCGGCCTGGTGAAGACACTCGTCGAGCTGCATGGCGGCCAGATCTCGGCTCACAGCGAAGGGCTCGGCAAGGGAAGCAGCTTCGAGATGCGATTCCCCGCCTTACCGAACGACGCCAGGCTCACCGTCGCACCGCCCCCGTTTCATCCGGCTGACGTCTCGCCCCCCTCGGAACGAAGCACGGCGATTCCTTGCCGTCGGGTCTTGGTCGTGGACGACAACGAGGACGCGGCCCGGACCTTGGCGAGATTACTCTCGCGCTTGCACGGCCAGGAAGTGCGAATCGCCTACGACGGCGCGACCGCGCTCGCAACCGCCAAGGACTTCCGCCCCGAACTCGTTCTCCTCGACATCGGGATGCCCGGAATGGACGGCTACGAGGTGGCAAAACGTCTGCGCCCGACTCCCGAGGCCCAAGGGGCCCTCTTCGTTGCCGTCACGGGATGGGGCCAAGAATCAGACCGAGCGCGATCGCGCGAAGCCGGATTCGACCTCCACCTCGTCAAACCGGTCGATCCCGAGGCGATCCGTGGCTTACTCACCAAAACGACCGCTTAACAACCACGAGTTCCGGCCTTTAGCATGTCGAAGGCGACAGGAACCATCAAGGCCCCTTCCGTGACCACCTCATGCACGAACCGAAACTTGACAAATGCCGGGGATGATAAAACAAACAGATAAGTATCCTGGAGCCCCATGCCCCGACTCAGGTTGTTGAGAGCGTACGCCAGCGGAAACCAACGCGCGATGATCTCATCAAACGACGCAGACCGTTTCCCGATCACCTCGATCTTCGGCCGAAGTGCCGGCTCGTCCACACGCCGAGGACGAAGCGAGAGACCGGGCGCGACAGCGGTTTCCAGCGTGTCCATGATGTGAAGGAATCCGGTCCCCTGTTGTTCCGAAGGCGGCAAAGCTCTAGACTGGATCGGCCAACTTTAACTCCCAGGAACAGGATCGCGATGTCCCACGAGCCCCGGGAAAGAACCGTGGGAAGCCGCTACTCTCCCGCCAAAACGATGAAGTTTGGTACCCGAGGTTCCCGCTAAACCGACGCCGCTTGTTGCCCCCTCTTCGACGTAAGTTGGGAGACGAGGATCCCCTGGAGAATTCGTTCATCGACTTCCGGTCACGTGTGGCAAGGCCAAAAGAGGTTGTAATCATGTCCGAGCTTAGTCGCAGGACGTTCCTCAGTACGACTGCCGGCACTGTGGCATCCGCCAGCCTGGCGGCGCGGGCATCCGCCGAGGGTCCCAACGACACCATCCGCGCGGCGATTCTCGGCGTGCATAGCCGAGGGACGGCCCACATGACGGGGTTCATGGGGACCAAAGGCGTTCGCGTCGCCGTTCTTTGCGATCCCGACAGCAAAGTGCTGGCCAAACGCGCGAAGGAGTTCGAGGACAAGTACGGAGTCAAGGTCGAGACCGAGACCGACCTGCGTAAGGTTTTCGATCGCAAAGACATCGACGTGGTCAGTGTGGCCACGCCCAATCACTGGCATGCGCTGGCGACCATCTGGGGATGCCAGGCCGGTAAAGATGTCTATGTCGAGAAGCCCGGCAGCCATAATATCTTCGAAGGCCGCAAGATGGTTGACGCGGCCAAGAAGCATAACCGGATCGTTCAGCACGGCGTGCAGCTCCGCAGCTCGGAGGCCATCCGTGAAGCGGTCGATCATTTGCGGAAAGGGCTGATCGGCAAGGTCTACATGGCGCGTGGTCTCGTCTTCCGGTCCCGGCCCTCGATCAATCACGCCAAGGACCCGGATACGGTCCCGAGCAACCTCGATTGGAACCTCTGGCAAGGTCCCGCGCAGGAGCGAGCCTTCAGCACTCGGATCGTGCACTATAACTGGCACTGGCACTGGAATTACGGCAACGGCGACGTGGGTAACCAAGGGGTACACGAAACCGACATGTGCCTCTGGGGACTCGGCCTCGAGACCCTGCCGAGCGAGATCGTCGCCATGGGAGGCAAGTTCCTCTGGGATGACGACAAAGAAACCCCCGAAGTGCTCTCGAGCAGCTACCTCTTCCCCGAGCAGAAACAAATGATCGAGTTCGAGGTCCGCCCTTGGGCCACGAACCTCGAAGGCGGCGCAGGGGTCGGCAACATCTTCTACGGCTCCGACGGATATCTCGTCATCAAGGGCTACTCGACGTACGAGTCGTTCCTCGGGCCCAAGGGAGAGCCGGGACCGAAAGGAAAAGACGGCGATCCGCTCGGCAAGCACTTCGCCAACTTCATCGAAGCGGTTCGCAAGCGCGATTCTTCCATCCTCCACGGCCCCGTCGAGACCGCTCACACCAGCTCGGCGCTCGCCCACCTCGGCAATATTTCCTACCGGCTCGGCCGCCGGCTCAAGTTCGATCCTTCGGCCGAAATGTTCGTCAGCGATGACGAGGCCAACAAGTATCTCACCCGCGAATATCGCAAGCCGTTCGTCGTCCCCGAGCAGGTTTGATCTCGGACCTCCGCCTGGCGCGGTCGGAACAGCCCATGACGCCGCTCGAAAGAGGTCCGGCCCTCGAGGCCGGCTCTCTTTTCGAGAGGTCCAGCCGACAGCCTCGAACGCTCCGCCCCCAGAAGGTTTCTCGGTCCCCACGCACCCTTCGTCATCGTGATAAGTCGACACCTGGACAGTACCATGCAAGAGCTGACGAGTTGGTTGTCGGATTACGCGAGCCGCCAGGCTCAGCTTTACGCGTCATTGCCCTTGGAGCAGGTCGCCGAAGTCATCGGCTTGTTCCAATCAGCCTGGAGCCGGAAGGCCCAGATCTTCGCCTTCGGTAACGGCGGCAGCGCCGCGAACGCTTCGCATTTCGCGACCGACCTGGGCAAAGGCTCCTCCGACAAGCTCGGAACACGGTTTCGCATTCTGACCCTCAACGACAACGTGGCCTGGCTCACCGCGCTTGGCAATGACTACGCGTACGAAGACGTCTTCCTGCGGCAGTTGCAAAACTACGCGAACCCGGGAGACGTGGCGCTCTGCATGAGCGTCAGCGGCAATTCGCCGAACCTCGTGAAGGCCATGAGCTGGGCTCGCGAGCAGGGGCTGTCCACCGTCGCCCTCGTCGGAGCAAAACGAGGTGCCTTGGCGGAAATCGCCGAGCACGTCCTGGTGATCCCCGATACCCACTATGGCCGCGTTGAAGACGCTCACATGACCATTTGCCATATGCTTGCCTACGCGTTCATGGAAAAGGCGGACGTCCTGGGAGGTCGGTCATGAGCGGCACGCAGGAATCGACCGCGAAACCGATCGGAACCAAGCGCTGGCCGAGTGTGGAGCTACCGGCCCCCGTCGAGCCTCGGCCCGAGATCAGCCACGTCCTTTTCGACTTCGACGGCACCCTCTCGCTCATCCGCCAAGGCTGGCCCGAGGTGATGGTGCCCATGTTCATCGAGGCCTTGCCCCGTCTGGCCGACGAATCCGAGGACGACGCCAGGCAGCTCGTGCTCGACGACATCATGAGGCTCAACGGCAAGCAAACGATCTATCAGATGATCCAGCTCGCCGACCGGATCCGCGAACGTGGCGGAGACCCCCTCGAGCCCCTTTCATACAAGCACGAGTACCTGCGACGGCTCGACGCCCACATCGGTGCCCGAACCACCGGACTCGGCAACGGCTCGATCGTCGCCGAGGAGTATCTCGTCCACGGAGCCCGGGCCCTGCTGGGCCACCTGCGCGATCGCGGTCTCCAGCTCTATCTCGCCAGCGGCACCGACGAACAATTCGTCAAGCAAGAAGCCAAGCTGCTCGGCATCACCGAGTTCTTCGGCACGCACATCTACGGTGCCCAGGACGACTACAAGAACTTCTCGAAGAAGATGGTCATCGACCGGATCTTGAACGAGCACCAGATCACCGGCCGCCAACTCCTCTCCTTCGGCGACGGTTACGTCGAAATCGAGAACACCAAGCAAGTGGGCGGACTCGCCGTGGCCGTCGCCAGCGACGAAGCGAACAACGGCTCAGGACAAGTCGACGAGTGGAAACGACAACGGCTCCTAGGCGTCGGGGCCGATGCCGTCATCCCCGATTATCGCGATGCGCCGGCATTTGTCGATTATTTGCTGGGACGTTGATAAAACGTCTGCCAGGCGCATTATGATTACTCTAAGTTGATATCGAAAAATTCCGATACGACTCGAGTGCAGAAAATCGGGTGGCCGGGCAGCAGCGCAACGACACCCCAGCCACCCGCCGCCAAAGGTTCGATGTCGCGCCGTTCTTGTAGGGCAGGCCTTGGTCTGCCGAGGCTCTCCCATAGGCTGCGAAGGCTGCCTGTAACCGCATTGGCAGGCCAAGGCTTGCCCTACAAGAACGCATGAACACGCAAGGATTCCGATTGCTCAAGAGGATGAGGATTCGTGAACGTACAGCCTCTCGACCTCAAGGCCCTGAAGGTGTTCCCCCTCGCCGAGCGACGAAGCTTGACGAAGGCCGATGAGATTCTGATCGATCCTGACTCGGCTCCGAAACCGTGCCCCGATGACGTCGCTCGGTTGATTCAAGACTGCGCCGGGAAGATCGCGGCCGCGCGGAAACGCGGGGCCTCGGTGATGCTGATCTACGGCGCCCACTTGCTCCGCAACGGGACGGCGATCCTGCTCGAGCGGATGATGGGGCGCGACTGGCTCACGCATCTCGCCACCAACGGCGCGGGGACGATCCACGACTGGGAATATGCCTGGTTCGGTTCGTCCACCGAGAGCGTCGAGATGAATGTGGCCAACGGCACGTTCGGCACCTGGGACGAAACGGCCACCAACATCCATCGCTCGCTCATGGTCGGAGCGCTCGACGGCCTCGGCTATGGTCGATCGTTGGGACGTTTGATTCTCGAAGACGGTGCCACGCTCCCGAGTGTGGACGACCTGGCATCGGCCATCGCCCAGGATCCGAAGCACCCCCTCACTCCCGCACGAGCCGACCTCCTCCGCGCCTCGATCGAGCAGGGCTGGCCCTCGGGACGCCTCGACATCCCGCATCGCTGGAAGCACGCTTCGATCTTGGCACAAGCGTATAAGCACCAGATCCCGCTGACGGTCCATCCGGGGATCGGCTACGACATCATCGCGAACCACCCCGTGTTCAACGGTGCCGTGATCGGGCGAGCCGCCGAGTTGGACTTCAAGCTGTTCGGCGGCTCGGTCGCCAACCTCGAGGGCGGAGTCGTGCTCTCGATCGGCTCGGCCATCATGGGACCGCAAGTGTTCGAGAAGAGCCTGAGCTGCGTTAACAACCTGCGGTTGCAGGCCGGGAAAGAGGTCATCCGAGACCACACGTTCTACGTGGTCGACCTTCAGGATGGTGGCGGTTGGGACTGGACGAAGGGGGAACCTCCCAAGTCAAACCCCGCCTATTACCTCCGATTCTGCAAGAGCTATTCCCGGATGGGAGGCGCCATGCACTATGCACAGTGCGACAACGCCACATTCGTTCATCATCTGTACCGTGAGTTGGACCGTCTATGAACGCCGATCGTTTCTCCGCCATCACGGGGCGCTACCCTTCGCTGCGCATCGGCGTCGTGGGCGACTTCTTCCTGGACCGCTATCTCGAGATCGACCCGGCCAAGGGGGAAACGTCGATCGAGACCGGTCTGCCCGTGTACAACGTCGAGTCCGTTCGCGCGAACCCGGGGGCCGCCGGGACGATTCTCAATAACCTGGTCGCCCTCGGAATCGGTGAAATCTATGCCGTGGGCTTTTGCGGCGACGACGGCGAAGGCTACGAGCTCCGCCGCGCATTGGCTTCCAGGACAGGTGTCAATTCAGAGCACTTCTTGAAATCTGAAGTGCGACGCACTCCCGTCTACTGCAAGCCCCTGGTCATGGAGCCCGGCCTTCCTCCGCGCGAGCTGAACCGGTTCGACTCGAAGAACTGGACCCCCACGCCGATCGAACTTCAGCGTGAGTTGGCGGCCCGTGTCACCGCGTTGGCACAAAAGGTCGACGTCCTGCTCTTGATGGACCAGGTGGACATCCCCGAAAGCGGAGTCGTTACCGCTTTGGTCTGCGAAGCCGCACTCCAGGCGCTTCGGGACCGAAACGGCTTGATCGTCCTGGCCGATAGCCGACGCGGGGTGCAGCATTTTCCTCCGCTCGGTTTCAAAATGAACGCGACCGAGCTTGGACATCTCATAGGCTCCACGTCGCTGGATCTGAGCGATGTGAAAAGGCAAACCGCCGAGCTTGCCACGCGAAACCAGCAGCCGGTCTTCGTCACCTTGGCCGAGCGAGGAATCGTCGGTGCGCGGCCGGGCCAGGTCCCGGAACACGTGCCGTCTCATCCGGTCCGAGGCCCGATCGACATTGTGGGGGCCGGCGATTCCGTAACCGCCAACCTGGCCGCGGCCCTGGCCGCCGGCGCGGACGTCCGCGAAGCCATGGAACTCGCCATGGCCGGAGCCTCGATCGTCGTGCATCAGCTCGGGACCACGGGCACCGCCTCCGTTGCTCAAATCGCAGGACTTCTGGGCATCGCGTCCAACTCCTGAGGCCAAAAGACCGTATGAGCGTTATGTCAGGCAATCTCGGTTCGTTCGCCTGACGGGAATTTGCTCGAACCTACGAAACCTACTTAAGCAGGCCATCGCGGTTCGCGGTTGGATTGCCTACAACAGCGAGTGTTCTCCGACATTTCCAACAGGGAAGGGTGGCCCGGACCGGCCAGTACGCTGATCCGGGCCAACTCTTGAGGATTGACACCCGCGGAAGACTTCCGACAAATACGTGTACGCAACCCAACGACCAATCGCTCTAACGAGGGGAGAGCCCATGGCTGGAGTTCTGTCAGGGAAGGTGGCGCTCGTGACTGGGGCCTCGCGCGGGCTCGGCGAGGCGATGGCACGATCACTCGGTGACCGTGGAGCGAAAGTCGCCGTCAATTACTTCGGCAGCCCCGAAAAGGCAGGACGTGTCGCCGAGGCGATCCGCAAGGCCGGAGCCGAGGCCGACATCTTCCAGGCCGACGTCCGCGACGAAGCCCAGGTCACTCGTCTCGTCGCCGACGTCACGAAACGCTTCGGGCCGATCGATATCCTCGTGATCAACGCCACCGGTCCCCAACCGTTCATCCCGGTCGAAGAACTCACGTGGCGCACCTGTCTCGACCAGCTCGAGTTCTTCGTCAAGAGCCCCGTGCTGCTCACTCAGGCCGTGATCGGTTCGATGAAAGCCCGACGCTATGGGCGGATCATCCAGATCGGCTCCGAGGTCTTCGAGATGGGAGTCCCCAGATTCTCGAACTATGTCTCGGCCAAGGGCGCTCAACTCGGCTTGACGCGTTCCTGGGCCCGCGAGTTCGCCGAGTGGGGGATCACGGTCAACCTCGTCGCCCCCGGTTGGATCCCGACCGAGCGGCACGTCGACGACTCGCAGGAATCCAAAGACGCCTACGCCGCCGCCGTCCCCATGAAACACATGGGAGATCCCCAAGATATCGGCGAAACCGTTGCCTTTCTCGCCACCGAAGGCGCCAAATTCATTACCGGGCAAAAGATTTCGGTCAACGGCGGCAACTCTTTAGAGTGAGCGGCACCACGTTCGCGATCAGGAGGCATCAACTTGAAAATGGGGCAATTGAGAAAAATCTGAATATTCTCGGTTTAATCGCGAATTAATCAGAAATATTTCGGAGCTCCGGTGCTGGTAATGCTTCCGCCGATCGATGATAATCGTTGGGGTCATTCTGACTCGCGGGGGTCTTCTCTCAGAAGTGACACGGAAGGGCACCCGCAGTCACGAGAAGCGCCGAGCCGCTTGGAAAGGATGCCGGCGACGTTCTCGACCGGAAAAGCTTTCCGGAAAAGCCATAGCGTACGGGGCACCCTCGAGCGTTACCTAGGAGCGATTTCATGTCGCAGCCCGCGGCCTCGCCAACGCACGAGCCTCTCAGTGATAATGATGTTCAGGCCATCGATCAATTGCGCGAGGCTTATGCTCGCTTGAGGAATGAGCTCGGCCGAGTGATTGTCGGACAGAAGGATGTTATCGAACGACTCTCGATCTGCCTCTTCGCCCGGGGACATGCCCTGTTGATGGGGGTGCCCGGATTAGCCAAGACCCTCTTGGTCAGCAAAGTGGCCGAGACGATGTCGCTGAAATACAGCCGCATCCAGTTCACCCCCGACCTGATGCCCATGGACATCACGGGGACCGATATCCTTCAAGATACGGCCGATGGCCGACGTGAGTTTCAGTTCATCTATGGACCGGTGTTCGCCAACATCGTCCTAGCCGACGAGATCAACCGTGCCCCACCGAAAACCCAGGCGGCGATGCTCGAGGCGATGCAGGAACATAATGTGACCGTGCTCGGGAAGGGGTTCAAGCTGGATGCCCCCTTCCTCGTCCTGGCCACGCAAAACCCGGTCGAGCAGGAGGGGACCTACCCACTGCCCGAAGCACAGCTCGACCGGTTCATGTTCCTCATCGAACTCGATTATCCGTCCGAGGCCGAAGAGGTGCAGATCGCCCGCACGACGACCGGTGCCGCGCTGCCGACGCTGGAGCATCTGCTAACCCCGGCGGAGATCATCCGGTTCCAGGATTTGGTGCGGCGCGTCCCCGTGCCGGATCATATCTACACGTACGCGGCCCGCTTGGTTCGCAAGACCCGTCCCAACGGGTCGACCGCACCGGCGTGGATCAAGCCCCTGGTTTCGTGGGGTGCCGGGCCTCGCGCCGTGCAGTACCTGATCCTGGGAGCCAAGGCCCGCGCGGCCTTGCTCGGCAGCTACATGGTGCGGCTCGAAGATGTCCAGCAGGTGGCAATCCCGGTGCTGACGCATCGCGTGATCACCACCTTCGCCGCACAGGCTGAAGCGATCGACGCCAAGGCCATCGTCCGTCGGCTCGTCGAAGAAACCATCGCCGAGCAGCAATAGCACGATCACCTCGACCACGACGTCCAATGTGGTCGAGGTGATCTTTTGAATCGGGTACTTATCGGCTTTCGTAGGGTGGGCACCGCCCACCAGTATTCCAAAGACCTGGTGGGCGGTGCCCACCCTTCGAGATGCTCGTGGGCAAGGCTCACCGCACGAAAAAATTGGGTGGGCGATGCCCACCGTACAAGAGTTCGGGCTGACGTGGCGCTACGGTTAATCCGGCCCTCTGGTGGAACCAGGCTCAACGATGTTCCCCGACCGTCGACCTCGCAGTTTTCTCGATCCCACCGTCTTGTCGCGTCTGGCAAGCGTGCCGCTGTTTGCGCGCCGGCCGATGCAAGGGAATGTGTCGGGACGACACCCAAGCCCCCATCGCGGCTCGAGCGTGGAGTTCGCCGAGTATCGCAAATATGTTCCCGGCGATGACCTCAGGCGGCTCGACTGGCGTGCCTACGGCCGCTCGGACCGATTTTTCGTCAAGGAGTTCGAAGCCGACACGAATCTGCGTTGCTGCCTCGTGCTCGACACCAGCGGCTCGATGGAGTTTGGCTCCGAGGGAGTACCCAAGATCGAATACGCCCGGAAGATCGCCGCGGCACTCGGTCACCTCGCGCTCCAGCAAGGAGATGCGGTCGGGCTCTCTTGCGTGGCCAAAGGACTCGTCCGCAACATCCCGCCGCGACGAAATCCGGCCCACCTGATGAGCCTCTTCGACGTCCTCGAAGAGGCAAAGCCCCATGGCGAAACCCAGATCGTTCCCGTCCTGCACGAACTGGCCGAGACGATCCGCCAGCGGGCCTTGATCGTGATCATCTCCGACCTCTTCGTCGAGCCCGAGCTGCTCCGCGGCTGTTTCCAGCACCTCCGCTTCCGCCGTCACGACGTCGCGGTCTTCCACCTGCTCGACCCTCAGGAGATCCATTTTCGATTTCGCAGGCCGATGCGATTCCTCGACATGGAAGGAGGACCGGCGATCTTCGCCGAGCCCAACGAAATCGCCGACCGCTATCAAAAGGCCCTGGGCAACTACCTCGACGGACTGCACCAGGTCGTCCTCGAGTCGGCCGTCGACTACCATCGGGTTACTATCGACGAAAATTATGAGCAAGTTCTCATGAGATTCCTCGTCGGACGTACGCGAGCGAGAGGCGTGCGATGAGCTTCCTTCAACCGATGCTCCTGGCGGCGCTTCCCCTCGTCGCCCTGCCGATCGTCATCCACCTGATCAATCAGCGCCGCTACCAGACCATGCGCTGGGCGGCGATGATGTTCTTGCTGGCGGCGAACCGGATGTCGCGAGGATATGCCCGACTCCGGCAATGGCTGATCATGGCCTTCCGCATGCTGGTGATCGCCACCTTGATCTTCGCGATCAGCCGTCCCCTGGCCGGTGGCTGGCTGGGCCTCACCGCGGGGGGACGCGCAGACACCACCATCATCCTCCTCGACCGCTCCCCGAGCATGACTCAGCGCAGCGTCGGAGGAGGGGGTTCCAAGCTCGAAACCGGCCGCCGGCAGTTGGTCGACACCCTCAAAACCGTCGGTTCCTCGCGCTGGGTCTTGATCGAGAGTTCCACCAACAAGCCGCGCGAGCTCGAAACCATCGACGCCCTCCTCGCAACGCCCAGCGCCGAGGCGACGAGTGCCGCGTCCGACCTGCCCGCGATGCTTCAGGCCGCCCGCGACTACATCCGGGCCAACAAATCGGGACAGACCGAGATCTGGATCTGTTCCGATATCCGCGAGAACGACTGGAACGCCGACAGCGGACGCTGGCAGGCGCTTCGGGATGGGTTCCTCGAGTTCGCGCAGGGGATTCGGTTTCACCTGCTCGCCTACCCTCAGGCCGATCCCGGCAACCTGTCCGTGCGCGTCGCCAACGTGCGTCGCCAGAAGACGGCGGAAGGAGCGGAGCTTCTGCTCACGGTGCGGCTCAGCCGGGAAGGGGGAAGCACGGAGCGTCTTTCCATCCCCCTTCACTTCGAGATCGGCGGAGCCCGCTCCGAAATCACGGTCGACATGGCCAGCCCCCAGTTTGAACTGAAGGATCATCGCATCCCGCTCGAGCGCAGCCAGGAACGAGGCTGGGGACGGGTCTCGATCTCGGCGGATGCGAATCCGGGGGACAACGACGCCTGGTTCGTCTTCGATCAGCCTTCCCCACGGCGAGCCATCGTCGTGGCCGAGGAGCCGCAGACGGCCCGCCCCCTGGAGCTGGCTGCCGCAATCGCTCCTGACCCGACCGTGCAAACTTCGGCCGAAGTCGTCGCCACCGAACAACTCCCGACCGTCGAGTGGGAGAAGATCTCCCTCGTCTTGTGGCAGGCCCCGCTGCCCGAGGGGAAAGCGGCCCAACAGGTGCGAACTTTTATCGCTCGCGGTGGGTACGTCCTCTTCTTCCCGCCTCGCACTCCGAACGGTACCGAATTCCTCGGCGCGCGTTGGACGACGTGGGGAGACAACAACAAAGAAGTTCCCATCGAGAGCTGGCGCGGCGACCAGGACCTGCTCGCCAACACCCAGAGCGGCACGGCGCTGCCGGTCGGGCAACTCCAGGTGCGGAGATTCTGCGGACTCACTGGTGAATTCACGCCGCTGGCCACCTTACGTGGGGGTAGCCCACTCCTCGCCCGGGTGACGACCGACCGAGGAGGAGCCTACTTCTGCGCGACGACCCCGGCCGTGACCGATTCCTCAATGGCCTCGGGTGGCGTCGTCCTCTACGTGCTCGTCCAGCGCGCCTCGGCGGCCGGCTCCGAAGCGCTGGGGAGCACGCGTCAACTCGTGGCGGGAGACACCTCGGGCGAAGATCCAACCCAGTGGAAACGCGTCGACGGAGCCGAGGACGCCCTCTCCACCGATTATCCGCTCCACGGCGGCGTCTATTCTGCGGGCGAACGCCTCTTGGCCGTGAATCGTCCCACCACCGAGGACGGAGCCAAGATTCTGTCTGACCCGCGCGTTGCCGAGTTGTTTCGCGGCCTCGACTTTACCCGGGTCGACGATCGGGCCGGGAACATCAGCTCGTTGATCCAAGAGATTTGGCGTCTATTCTTGATCGCCACGATGGTGGCCATGCTCGTCGAAGCCGGACTCTGCTTGCCCAAGCCGGCTCGAGCTGCGGGGGTTGCGTCATGAGCGTTTCGCGGTCGCTCACGTTTCTCTGGACCTCGTGGTCGCTCGCCGCGTCGATCGTGGTGGTGCTCGTCGCGGTCGGCTTCGCCTTCGTCGCCTGGCGGCGCAGCGGTTACCGTCCCGCAATGGGCCTGCTCGAGATCCTGCGCGTGGCGATCATCGCCCTCGCCGCCCTGATGTTGAACCAACCCGAGTGGATCGAGGAGTTCCACCCCGAGGAAAAGCCGTCGATCGCCGTGCTCTTCGACGCCTCGGCCAGCATGAACACGCGCGACGTCCTCCGAAGCAACCAGAGCTCGGCCCAGCCGATGACCCGAGCCGAAGCCCTCAATCCTCTCACCGACCCCTCCTCGTGGAGCAAGCTCCGGCAACGGATGAACGTCGTCATCCAGCCGTTCTCAGCGCCCCAGCCGGGACGAGGCACCGACCTCTTCGATCCGCTCGCCACCGCGCCCGAGAAAATCCGCAATCTTCGCGGCGTCGTGCTCGCCACCGACGGCGATTGGAACGACGGCCAGCCCCCCGTCCAGGCCGCGGCTCAGTTGCGTCTGAAAGGGGTTCCGGTGTTCGCGGTCCCCGTCGGGAGCCCCTCGCGCCTGCCGGATGTGGAGCTTCTCAGCCTCGACGCGCCGACGTTCGGTGTCGCGGGCAAAGCCGTGCGGATCCCGTTCACCATCGAGAGTTCACTCCCTCGCGAGTACACGACCACCGTCACCTTGCGCACGTCCGAAGGCGACGTGGCCACCAAGGAAGTCCGCATCGCCCCCATGGGCCGCACCAGCGACTGGGTCGTCTGGAAACCGAACGCCATCGGCGACTACGCCCTGACGCTCAACGTCCCCAAGCACGCCGACGAGACGCTGACCGATAACAACCAGATCACGGCCCCGATCGCGATCCGCGAAGAAAAGCTACGCGTCCTCGTGATCGAGTCCTCGCCGCGCTGGGAGTATCGGTACCTGCGCAACGCCCTCTCGCGAGACCCGGGCGTCGAGGTTGCTTGCCTGCTCTTCCACCCCGGGCTGAGTAAGGTCGGCGGAGGGAACAAAGACTACATCAAGCAGTTCCCGGCCGGACTCGACGAACTCTCGAAGTTCGACGTCGTCTTCCTGGGGGACGTAGGCCTGGACGACGGCCAACTCACGTCCGAGCAGTGCCGCTTGCTCAAAGGGCTGGTGGAACACCAAGCAAGTGGTCTTGTGTTCATGCCAGGGTTACAGGGACGGCAGTCCTCGCTGCTCGAGACCGAGCTCGGCGACCTCTGCCCGGTACTCCTCGACCCCTCCCAGCCCGGAGGGTGGGGCTCACGCACGCCGAACCATTTCGAGCTGACGGAACTCGGTCGCAAGAGTCTACTCACAAAACTTGCCGACACCCAGGATGACAACGCCGAAGTCTGGGAGGGCTTGCCAGGTTTCCAGTGGTATGCCCCCGTACTCCGCGCCAAGGCAGGCAGCGATGTCCTCTGCGTTCACGAAACGGCAACCAATGACTTCGGCCGTCTGCCGCTCCTGGTGACACGGACCTTCGGAGCCGGCAAGGTTCTTTTCATGGGGACCGACGGCGCCTGGCGCTGGCGCAAAGGGGTGGAAGACAAATACCACTATCGCTTCTGGGGCCAAGTCGTCCGCTGGATGGCCTACCAGCGCAACATGGCCAAAGGGGAGACGATGCGGTTGTATTATGCCCCTGATCAGCCAAAAATGAATCAAATGATGACGTTTCACGCCAACGTCATGGAACGAAGTGGTGAACCACTACATGGGGGCGACATCTCGGCGCGGATCACGGCCCCCTCGGGCAACACCGAGACAATCCGCTTTCAATCCGGCGGTGACGAATGGGGCGTCTTTAGCGGCCAATATAGCCCGGTGGAACCGGGCAAACATCAAGTCACCTTATTTTGCAAGCAGACCAATGCCACCCTTGACGCCTCCTTCTTCGTCCAAGGGGCGGCGGCCGAACGCGTGGGACGGCCCGCGCGGCCGGAGGTTCTTGAAGAGATCGCTCGCGTGTCCCAAGGTAAAGTCCTCGAGATCGGAAAGCTCGATGACATCGTACGGCTGCTCGCCGAATTGCCCGACCCACCCCCTTCGGTGCGCCGGGTCCAGTTGTGGAGCCATCCCGCATTTGCGGCGGGGCTCGTCGCGCTTCTCGGTGTCTTTTGGGTAGGACGGAAGGTCATCGGCCTGATCTAACTCGCCAGGCCTTGCCTACGAACAAACGGCGCAAACCCTCCACGTCTCTATTCGTGAGGTCGACATGAGCCTCGCCCCAACACATGACCGGCTCCAATTGCCGGAGACCCTGCAAACCCAGCTCTTCGAGTTTCGCCGCCGGGTCTGGTCGATCAAAATGATCGAGGCCGTGTCTGCGGCCGCATTCGTCGTCATCGTGTCGTTCCTCGCGCTTTTCCTACTCGACCGCGTGTGGGACACCCCGGAGTGGCCCCGCCTTGCGCTCTTCATAGTCGCCGCCCTAGGCGGCACCCTCGTACCGATCGCGGCCTATCGCTGGATCTGGCGGAACCGTCATCTCGAACAACTCGCGCGTCTACTCGGTCGCAAACACCCGAATGTCGGCGATCAGCTCCTGGGGATCATCGAGCTCGTTCGCGACGACTCGGAGCAGGCGCGCTCGCGAGCCCTTTGCGAAGCGGCGATCGTACAGGTTGCCGAGGACGCCCGACATCGCGACTTCCGCAACGCCGTACCGAGTCCAAGGCATCGGCTCTGGGCTTGTCTCGTCGCCGTGCCGTCGGCCCTGGTACTCGGCTTGTTCACGTTGGTTCCCGACGCGGCCGCCAACGCCTGGACCCGGTTCATCGCCCCCTGGAGCGCGACGCCCCGCTACACATTCGCCGCCCTCCGACCGATCCCCAAGCAACTCTTCGTCGCTCACGGTGAACCGTTCGCGTTCACGGCACGACTGACCGACAAGACCGTCTGGAAGCCGAAGCAAGGGCGTGTCGAGATCGGACAACAGCACCCCGTCGTCGGGTCGCTCCGCGACGGCCGCTACGTCTTCGAGCTGCCGTCGCAGCTCCATCCCACTCAGATGATCGTCCGCATCGGCGACTCGGTGCACCGCGTCCGGGTTGAGCCCAAGCTGCGTCCGGAACTCACCTCGGTCGCCGCCGACGTGACCTTGCCGGCCTACCTCGGTCAGCCGCAGCCGCAACGAAAAGACGTGCGAGGCGGCACGGTCTCGTTGGTCAAAGGGAGCGAGGCTCGATTCTCGGTGACCGCCAGTCGAGAACTCGTCAGCGCCCGGGTCGACGACAAGAAGGTGCAGCCCTCCGGGGCCAAGGTCACCAGCCCCACGACCCAGGTCGACGGCTCCAGCAAGCTCGAGTTCCGCTGGCAAGACGAATACGGGCTCGAAGGGAAAGAACCGTTCGTACTCACCATCAACGCTCGCGAGGATGAAGCCCCCTCGCTGGTTGCCGAAGGACTCCCCCGGCAACGCGTCGTGCTCGACACCGAGCTCCTCAGCTTCAAAGTCCACGCTCAGGACGATTTTGGGGTCAAGCGAGTCGGCTTCGATTGGCAGGGGATCGAAGGTGCGACCGTCTCCTCGCCGGCTCAAGGGGAACGGATCCTCGCAGCCGGAGGGAACGATAAAGAAAACCTCGAAGTCAACGGCACGTTCTCTGCCAAAGCACTTGGCATCGAGCCCCAGCCCGTCGACGTTCGCGTCTTCGCCGAAGACTATCTCCCCAACCGCCCTCGCGTCTACTCGCCGACGTACACCTTGTACGTGCTCAACGCCGAGCAGCACGCCGTTTGGCTCACGGAACAACTGAGCAAGTGGCATCGACAATCGCTTGAAGTGCGTGATCGCGAGATGCAGTTATTCGAAACAAACAAGCAACTGCGCGACCTCGCCAGCGAAGAGCTCAACCGCCCCCACACCCGCCGCAAGATCGAGAACCAGGCGGCCGCCGAGCGAGCCAATGGCCGTCGCTTGTCGAACCTCGTGGTCTCGGGCGAAGACCTGATCAAACAGGCGATGCGCAACCCAGAGTTCGGCGTGGGCCACCTCGAGCGCTGGGCCGAGATGCTTCAGGTCCTGAAGGACATCTCCGGTCATCGTATGCCGACCGTTGCCGACCTGCTCAAGCAGGCCGCGCAAGCCCCGGCGACGGCCGCCAAAACGCCCTCGAACAAGGCGCCCATGGCAGGACAAGTGCGTTCCACAAGTGCTGGCAAACCCTCGGAACCCTCCAAGGACGCCAAGAAGACCGACTCGGCCGTACCCCAAATCGTCGACCGCGAATCCTCGCAGCAGCCTACGGACAAGAACCAGCCTCAGACCGCCAGCAAGAGCAAGGGGTCGAAGCCCCGGCTGTTGCTACCGACGACCACGCTCGCCGGCGGCAAGAGCAAGCCCGGTGACCCTCCTCCCGCCAACGAGACCATGGAGGAGGCCGTGACGAAGCAACAAGATTTGCTGGCCGAATTCGAGAAGATCTCCGAAGAGTTGAACCAAATCCTCGCTAACCTCGAAGGCAGCACCCTGGTCAAGCGGCTGAAGGCCGCGTCGAGACTCCAATACAGCATCGCGGGCCGGATCAGCGACCAGGTCGACAGCACGTTCGGCCTACCCACCGCGCGACATGGCGACAAGCCCGCGAAGACCCTCGCCGAGATGGCACAGCAAGAGGCGAAAGGGAGCCATGACGTCTCGGTCATCATGGATGACATGCATGCCTACTTCGAGCGCCGCCGGTTCATGAAATTCAAGACGGTCCTCGATGACATGAAGACCCAAGACGTCATCGGCAACCTTCGCCAGCTCGGCGACGACCTCAAGCGTGAGAACGGTCTCGCCATCTCCCAGTGCGAATACTGGTCGGACACGCTCGATCGCTGGGCCGAGGACCTCGTCGATCCGTCGAACTGCGGCGCTTGCCCCGGCTCCAAGTCGCGTAGCAGCCTGCCCCCGTCGGTCGTGCTCGAGGTCCTTCAAATCCTCGAGTCGGAAGTCAACCTTCGCGAGGAGACCCGCGTGACCGAACAGGCACGACCGGCAGTCACCTCCGAAGAATACGGAAAGCAAGCGCACGCCCTCTCGGAAACGCAGGAAGGGCTGCGCGACCGGACCGAAAAAGTGACCCAGCGGATTCGTGAACTGCCCGACGCGGAACAGGAATTCCCAAAAGAGATTCAGCTCCTGAGCCAGGTGGCGATGGTCATGAAGGACGCACGCGAGATCCTGGCCCAGCCCGAGACCGGTGAACCGGCGATCGCCGCCGAGACCGAGGCGATCGAACTCCTGTTGCAATCGCGTCGGATCAACCCGAAAGGGGGAGGGGGAGGCGGAGCCTCTCCTGGCGGTGGCGGGACCGGAGACACCAACGACTCGGCCCTGACGCTCGTGGGCACCGGGATCAATCAAAAGGAAGTGCGCGAGGATCGCGGCATCTCGCAGGCCACCGGAGACTCGGGTCCTTCGCTGCCCGAAGAATTCCGCGCCGGCCTCGACGAATACTTCAACCGCCTCGAGCGCACGCCGGGAGGCCAATAAGACCCTGGAGTCGGAGGCGAGGCGTCGGATCCGACTCTCGCCTCCTCACCCGCTCGATTTCTCTCACGCTGACACGTGGAGCCTTCTGGCATGGGACAGCTTACTCGCATCACGATCTCTTTGGGGGTCGTCGGCCTGCTGCTGACATCCACGTTTGTGCTGTCTCAAGAAGCCAAAGAAGCAGTACCTGCTGGCACGACGACCACGACGATCGCCGTTCCCGAAAAAAAAGCCGAGGAAGTCTCAAAGGAGATCCGCAAGGTCCGGGTGCGGGTCGCCCCCGTACCGGCGGTCCCTCCCGCCAAAGCCGCCGTGAAGGCCCAGCCGAAGCAGGCTGCGGCTGGCGGAATCCAAGCGATTGTTCGCTCGCTCCAAAGAGCAGCTGGGATACAGCCTGCTCCCGTCGCGGTCGAGGTCGCCGCCGCTGGCGAAGAGGGCGCGGTGCTCGATCCTCTCATCGCGCAGTTCACCCAGCAGTTCCGGCCGGTAATGCGGTCGGAACTTCATTTCATCCGCAAGCTCTGTGAGCCAACCCCCGATCAACGCAAGTCGCTGGCGGAGCAGGGGGAGAAAGCCCTCAAAGCCGTCGCCACCAAGTTTGCCAAGATCCAGCACCAAATGAATACAGGTCGATGGCAATGGGGGTCCGAATCGCCGATCGTCCGCCAACTCCTCGAAGAGTTGTTACTTGATAATTTGAAGGCGACCTTCTCCGAAGACCAGGTCACACGCTACCGCCACGAGATTAACGAGAGAACCAACCTACTCAAGCAGGTCGCCGTGCCCAACCTCGTCGCCACCCTTGACCAAACCCTCGTCCTGTCGACCGACCAGCGCGAAAAAATCAGCGACTCGCTCATGAAAAACTGGGATCGATCATGGTGTCTGTCTCTCGAATACGTCCAATTATTTGATCAATACTTCCCCAACATTCCCGACACTCTCGTGGTCCCGTATCTTGACACGATACAGAAGAACGTCTGGTCCGGAATGCAAAAGAATCAGCGTATCTTCCTCGGAATCGCCAACCCCGGAAACATCCGCTTTGACGAATCCGCCTTCCAAGAAGAAGAAAGCAACGATAAGACAGCCGAGTCAACCACAAAGAAGTAGCCCACGAGAGGGATCCTCGGTTCGACGTGTCCCGGGAGTGAGGTGCAACATGATCAAGCCCGATATTACGGCCAGCTTCGTTGTCACGCTGGCGCTTCTCCTGGGAACCGGACTGACGACACGCGCCCAGGACGACGACCTTGTCGACGAGGACAAACCTCAAGCTGAAAATATGATCAGGATCAATCGCCCACTTTATACGGAAGACACCTTTAATCAATGGGTTTTTGGCAGCAGCGGGGGCCTATCTCAAGGTCGCAAACGCATCGACGCCTCCCTGAACCTCTTGATGGGGCATCTCGATCGCACGTGCCAATTGACTACCGAACAGAAGCAGAAACTGCGCCTGGCGGGTGAGGGAGACCTGAAGCGGTTCCTCAATCGCTATGAGAAGGCCCGACAGCGATTTCAAGCTTTGAGAAACGATCAGAATAAGCTGGGCGAAATCTTCCAAGAAATCCAACCCCTCCAACATGAGATCAGGGTCGGCCTGTTCGGCGAAGGCTCCATCTTCTTCAAGACGGTGAACAGTACGCTGGACGAGGACCAGAACGCCAAGTTTGAGAAGCTCCTTCGCGAACGTCGCTGGTTTCGATACCGAGCGAAAATCAATCTCGTGGTCGCCTCGCTGGATAATGCCATCGGCTTCAGCGCCGAGCAGCGAGCCCAATTCGTGAAGTTGCTCACGGAAGAAACCGAGGCTCCTCTCAAATTCGGTCAATGGGACCATTTTGCCGTGCTGTACCAGGCGTCCCACCTTCCTGAAGACAAGCTGAAACAGATCTTCGACCCCGTTCAGTGGCGCGTGCTTCAACTGCAGATTCGACAAGCGAAAGCGATGGCGAAACTCCTTGAGGACGGAGGCTTCGTCACCAAACCTGGCAAGAAGAACGATGCGGCAGCTCAAGCCAAGATCAAGCCCAGCCTCGAAGCAACCCAGTGATGCCTGCAATTCAACGAGACGGGGAGCGCGTGCATCGAATATTCGGCCGTTGTGCGACGTCGAGAACCGAAACAAACCAGAGCGACCTGTCCTCGTTTCGAGTCGTGGAGCCTCTCCGAAGAAGAAAGTACGCATGACCGCAAATCGGCGAATCCACTGGGCTCTCGGCATCGCGACTTGGCTGCTCGTCGCCCCGCCTCGTGCTTGGCCACAAGTGCCGATAGCCGAAGCTCCCCCCGCGCTCGAGATCCCCAACGCCGAGGAAAACGCCCCAGATGACGCGCCAGCTCCGAAGCCGCCTGAGGTCCAGGAAGAGATTGTCGAAAACGAGGATCAGATCCTTCTGCGGATAAGCCGGCCGATTCTCCTCGCGGAACTCAACCGGGTTCGGAAAGCCTGTGAACTCACGAAGAAACAATGGGACAAAATCAACAGCGAAGGTCGATCGATCCTCCTCGAGATCCTCCAAAAAAATGGGGAGCATTCGGAAAAAGAGAACGCGGGCGGTGGCGGTGGTGGAAACGAAGTCCAGTCCGTCGATCCTCGGACCATGGTTCACCTCCATCTCTCCAAGGTCGTGAGAACACAGCTCAGTCCCGAGCAGCATCGTCGATATCAGGCCGAAACGGAAAAACGCGAAGCCTACTACAAACAGCTCGGACTTCAGCTTATGTTGATCCAACTGGACAAGGAACTCTTCTTGTCCTCTGAGCAACACACCGCGATCGAACGGGAACTCTCCGCCCATACGTCTGAGGCCTGGTGGCCGCTCCTGTCTGCTCCAACACACTCAGGATTTGAGAGTCTAAAAATACCAGACAAGCATATTCTTCCCTATATCACACCAATACAGAAAAAAGTCTGGTCTCGACTCGAAGGATTGAACCTTGATCCCATGCAGGCATTCCTGGGTCTCGACTCGATGATGTTCCAGCTTCCCCTCGAGAAGCAGGAGAACGCCTCCGAGCCGATACAGCCAGGAGTCGACCAGACTCATGAAAATCCAAGATGATCACTTCTCCTGGCGATCGGTGTACTCACTTGCGAGTATCTCCCATGACGAAACCAGGTCGCTTTTCCGCTCGCCTGCTGGGAGCAACCCTCTTGCTTGGAAGCGCGGTTGCGGGCACGTCCGCTCGAGCTCAGGACTTCCCCCTCGTTGTGGCCGACGGCCTGCTCGAACCCGTTGATCCGGAAGAAATGGAAAGCGAAGCCGAGGCCGCTCCTTCCGATTGGGTTTTCAACTCGTGGATCTTCGGCCAGGAGACGTCGGCAGCAGACTTTCGCGAGAATCTTGAATTGGCGTTAATGCTGAGACTTGAATACATCGAGCGCGTTTGTACGCTCACCGCGTCCCAAAAGAAGAAGATCGAACTCGCCGGGCAAGGAGACATCAAGCATTTCTTTGACCGGATCGCCGAAAAACGCAGACTCTACCACCAGGCCGGATCGGATGAGCAAAAGCTTTCGGATATCGAGCAAGACGTTGAGAAATTGGCCGAATTCCCGAGGAAAGGGCTGTTCGACGCCTCGTCGATCTTCGCAAAAAGCCTGCGAGCCACACTCTCGAGCGAACAGCTTGCCAGGTATGTCGCGGCCATCCGGGAGACAAACCGGCTCCGCTTTCAAGGATCGATCGAGCAGGCCGTCGCCTTTTTCGATACCGCCGTCGGTTTGAGCGATCGACAGCGGCAACAGCTCAAAGCATTCTTGCGCCAACGAGTTCGTCCTCTCAAGCAGGACAGCGAGCTGCGATTGCACTCGATCCTCATGCAAACGTGCCGACTTCCCGACGCCTCCTACAAAGCGATCTTGGACGAGCGGCAATGGCGATTGTTGAAGCATCTCATGCAGAAGATGCGGGAAGAAATGGGCGAAATTGAGGAAATCGAGTTGGCCGATGAGGTGGTAGACGAAGTCGAGATTCCCCGCTCGATCGTGCGCGAAGTCACTGGCACTGGCGGAGAACCGAAACGCGTTCAAATCCGAGTGGAAAATACACCATGACCCAATGGAAAAGGATCGGCTCACATTTCGCTTCTCTTCTGTGCCTGATTCGGATCGGCCTGCTATTGGCGGTCTCTTCCCTGGCCACGACGAGCCCAGCGAACGCCCAACTTCCCAACGGCAGGTTCGGTGAGGTCGTTCCTCGCGATGTCCGCGAGTTGTACGACCGAGGGGTCCAATACCTCGCCACCTCGCAGACGGAAAACGGCGACTGGATGGAGCAGGGAGGGCGGGCGGAAAGCGGCCCGGGAGGAACCGGGCTCGGGCTCATGGCGTTCCTGGCCTCCGGGGAAGATCCGAACTTTGGACTGTACAGCAATCATGTGCGGAAGGCGCTCCGCAGCATCATCACGGCCCAGAACTCCGAGACAGGATATATAGGCCAAAGCATGTATCATCATGGGTTCGCCACGCTCGCCCTGGCCGAGGCCTATGGCACCGTGGATGACCGTAATCTCTGGCCCGAGCCTAAGCCGGGGCAACGGTCGATCGGTCAGGCACTCGAGCTGGCGGTTCGAGCGGCGATCACCTCCCAGAAAAAAAATTCGATGGGGGCCTGGCGCTACTCGCCCGACTCGTCCGACGCCGACACCTCGGTGAGCGGTTCGGTTTTGATGGGTTTGCTCGCCGCTCGCAACGCCGGCATCGAAGTACCCGACGAATCGATTGACAAGGCGATTTCTTACTATAAGCAAATGACCGCGAAATCGGGGCAGGTGGCGTACTCCGGCGGACTCGGCGGCTTCGACGAATCGATCGCTCGCATCTCGATCGGAACCCTCGTCTATGCCGTGGCCCGTCGCAAGGACTTACCCGAGTATCGGGCAACACTCGGCTACCTCAAGGAAAAGCTCGAACAGACCTCTCCTCAGTGGCCCGAATACGCCCGCTATTACCAGGCCCAGGCCTTGTTTCAGGGCGACCTCGACTCCTGGGAAAAGTGGAACAAGCTCCTCGTGCGACAATTGAAACAAGCCCAACAGGCCGATGGCAGCATTCAGGGACAGTTCGGCCCTGGCCTGTCCACCTCGATGTCGCTCCTGGCGCTGGCGTTGAACTTCCGTTTCCTCCCTATTTACGAACGATAGTCGTGGGAGTCCCCATGCGAAGCCAACGCGTGATGTCGATTCCGATCCAGGGAACCCGCGTCTTCAGAGCAAGCCGGTTGCGACTCGCCACCGTGGCCCTCTTCCTGATCGCCGCGGCGCCGGGGGACACGGCCCCACCTACCACGCCAAAACCCGCCGCAGTGCTCACGCTGGTAAACGGCGGATTCGTCGCGGGGGAACTCAAGGACGTCGACCGCCCGGAAGTCCTCCGCTGGCAGGCCGATGCGTTCATCTCCCCGTTCGAGTTCGATCGCAAGGCCGTTGCCTCCATCCGTTTCCCAGACCTGGCGGAACGGCCCAGACCGAGCGGCGACTACTGCTTCGAATTGGCCGGGGGCGACGTTGTCTATGGAGGCCTGGTCAGCCTCAACGACAAAACCGCGGTGCTCGCCATCCCTCGCTTCGGCCAACTTCACGTGCCACGCTCCCACCTTCACCGGATTCAGCGCTGGCGTGATAGTGCCGATCTCATCTATCTGGGACCGAATGGTTTGAACGGCTGGCGCGAGCTCTCGACCGCCTCGAAAACGTGGCGTGAGGAAGCAGGGCGGCTGATCTCCAACGTCGACGGCGCGGCCGTTCGCAACGACGTCGGACTTCCGACTCGTGCCACCGTCGAATTCGAGATTTCCTGGAAAAATAAGCCCGACTTCCTGTTCGCGCTCGGCGTCGATCAAGACGAGAAAAATCTCGCTCGAGCGTTCCGACTCGAGGTCTGGGGGGACGACCTCGTTATCCATCGGGAAGCCGAGGAAGAAGCCGACGTATCCTCGGTCGCCCAACTGACTACGGGGGCAGGGCGGATCCACCTCCAGGCCTATCTCGACCAGGAGCAAGGTCGCATCCTGATTTTCGCACCCAACGGCGTGCGATTGGCCGACATGAAAGTACCTGTCGCCAAACCCAAGACGCTGCCCGCTATTTATCTGGCCAATATCAAGGGGGATGTCTGCCTGGAACGGTTACGGATCGGGCGATGGAACGGTGAGGCTCCTCGAGAAACCAAAGGGGATCAGGCACGGGTCCATCGCGACGATGGCTCGATCGTCTACGGACAAACCATCAAGTTCGATCCGGCAAGCAAGGAATTCGTCATTTCCCAGGACTCGAAGGAAGAGCGCGTCCCCGAAGGAAAGATCGTCAGTGTCTTCTTGTCGTTTCCAACCGAAGAGCCGGTGCGATCTCTCGGCGCTGTGCTCCACGACGGGACTCGGATGAGCGGTGAGCCGAGCAAAGTGGAAAACGGCGAACTCTGGCTGACAATGCCCGGTATCGAGGAAACGATCCGTCTCCCCTTGACCGAACTGAGCTCGCTGGCTGTGCTCCGCCACGAGTCTCGCCCGTCGGACAACCGGGACGGCCGGTTCGAAACCGAAGGAACACAACTCCTCGGCCGATTGGAGGAAGGGCAAGAGCAATCCGGGGCGAGTTGCCTCGTCTGGCACCCTCTCGAAAGCGCCACGGCCAGTGCGCTGAAACCGGGAACCGCGGGGCGAATCGTCTATGCCGAGCTCCCTCCCGAACCCTCCGCAACGACTCGTACGACGGCGAATCAGCCTCAGCCTCAGCCGGGGCCGGGGGTGGTGGCAGGATTCCTCTCCGCCTTCTCCGGCAACCAGCCGGGGCTGCCGGCGGCGAAACCTCGGTCGCTCCACCTCCGTACCGGAGACATCGTCCCTTGTGAGGTAACCAAGATCGACGAGTCGGGAGTCTCGATCCGCACGCCGTTGTCCGACAGCACCTTCGTGCCTCACGACAAGATCAAGGTCGTCGAGCTCGCCCCTGAATCCGTGAGTTCCGTCAAGCTCACCCGATCCAAGCGCGACCGATTGCTCACCTTACCCCGAATGCAAAAAGACAGCCCGCCATCGCAACTGATCCGTTCCAAGAACGGCGATTACCTGCGAGGGCGGGTGCTGAAGATGGACGACAAGACAATCCAACTCGAGATCCGGCTGGAAACCAAAGAGGTGCCACGCAACCGCGTCGCCCGCATCATCTGGCTCCATCCCGACGAAATCGATGGCACGAAGAAGTCCGTCAATGCCAGCGCCTCCTCCGAGCGAACCGCGGTGCAGGCGATTCGCAACGACGGGACACGCATGACCTTTTTCGCTGACCGCGTCGATGGAAAAACTCTCTCCGGTAAGAGCGACGTCCTCGGAGCCTGTCGCATCAGTCTGGACGAAGTTGACCAACTTTTGATCGGAGGTGCCATTGAGAAGGCAGCCGCCCAGCTCGCCTATCAACAATGGAAACTACATAATGCACCCGAGCCCAAGTTCGTTCAGGGGGACGAAAACTCGCCCGAGGGAGGAGCCAACGCTGGCACAGAATCACCGCTCGTGGGCAAACCGGCTCCCGACTTCACCCTCGACCTCCTTGATGGCAAGAAGTTCCATCTGGCCGATGCCAAAGGAAAAGTCGTCATCCTTGATTTCTGGGCGACCTGGTGCGGCCCTTGCCTTCAGGCCATGCCCCAGGTCGAGCGCGTGGCCCATGAGTTCGAAGCCCAGGGCGTGCAACTCATCGGCGTCAACCTTCAAGAAGAATCCAAGACGATCTCGTCCATGCTCGAACGACAGAAGCTCAAGCTCACGGTCGCTCTCGATCATGATGGCGTCGTCGCCGGGAAATATGCGGCCACGGCCATCCCGCAAACCGTGGTCATCGATCGCAACGGGGCTGTCGCTCGCCTTTTCGTGGGCAGCAGCCCGCACCTCGAGGAACAGCTTCGCAACGCCGTGCGCCCCTTGCTGACCAATTCGCCGGCAGGGGAAACGCCCAAGAACTAACCGCCCCGCACAAAAGCTGAAAAGATCTCCATCGGCTGACGAGTTCCGAGGCCGTCACCGACACGGAAGCAGAGAGCGATCTGGGGAAACAAGAACGCCCGAGTCATCGGTATCCACCGCATGACCCGGGCGTGGCTTAGCGCCGCAATGGGGGGGAGAGCACATAAAGGCCAGCGACCATCAAGGATAGTAGATGTATTTCCCGGATGCTGGATCGTAGTAAACGGGGTAACGGTAGCCATTGCCAGGCTCGTAATATCGCCCCGTGAAATAAGGCGCGCTTGTGGTTGTCGAGCTTGAGGTTGTGTTGTAGCCGTTGTAGGCACTCGAGTAGCTGTAAGTCGGAGTCGAGTCGTAGTTCGTCGAGTAGTAGGGATAGCTTCCGTAGCCATAGTCGCCGTAGTACGGATAGCCGTAGCCGTAGCCATAGCCACCGTAGTACGGATAGCCGAAGCCGCCAAAGCCATAGAAGGGGAAGAAGCCGACGCCGCCAAAGCCGCCGCGGAAACCACCATGACGGAAACCACCGCCGGGGAATCCCCCTCCATGGAAACCGCCACCGAAGCCTCCTCCGAAACCGCCCATGTGGCCGCCGCCAAAGCCACCACCGCCCATGTGGCCGCCGCCAAAGCCACCACCGCCATGACCGCCACCACCACCACCGTGTGCGAACGAAGGAGAGGCGGAAACGATCGCCAACGCAGTCGCCAAGAGCATCGATCGCATTATCATTGCCAAGCTCCCAGAAGTTTGAAGACTCACGGAGACGCTAAACTCTGGCCAAAGCTTCAGTTAAGCGTCCCTTTGGTCTTTCTACGACGCGGGGGAGAATATTGGTCGTTCGATGCTCTGCATGTTTTTCTGGATTCCGGCTCAAACCGGTCGATCGAGAGAAGCGTGGCAGTAGAGCACCCATCCACACCAACACCCAATTGACGTTTCGCTCCGCACATTCGCGGAATGCACCCGGGTGGCACGGTCTCTCCAAGTGTTTGAAGAAATACCGATGCTTTGTTAATCGATATTTCTCGGTTCCCTGCGACAAAGCCATCCAGGCTCGGGGCAAACCGCCAGCTGCATCCGAACCAATTAAGCGTATGTGTGCATCCCCTTCGCAAACGGCTTGAGGACCGATCGGCTTCGGTCTTCACACACAGCGAATTTCGGGATTGCGCGCGGCTCGCCGCGGTTCGGGTTCGTCGTCCCTCGAACCAAATGCCACTTAAACTCTTATGCAAAGTCCAGGCCAGGACACAGCCAATCGCCCAAGAAAAATGGATCTCCTTGAATCACAAGCCAGAGGGTAGGCCGAAGTAGCTCTCCGAGACCTGAAAAAAACTCGTGGTCGGCCGACTCTTTGAGAACTTCGATTCTCAAAGCGGTTGGATTCCCTCGTTTCGTAGAATCTGCACTGAGTGGATTCCTGTCCGAGACACAGCGAGTATCATCAGGAGGCTCGAGAAGGCCAGGGAACCGCTGCCGCTTGCTCGGTACTTTTCGAAATCGAAGTGGATTCGACAAGTCGTTTCGATTCCCTCAACCTCAAAAGACAACCATTTTCTTTGTTCTAGAGGTCCCGATGCCCCAGCGTCTCCTCTGTACCGCTATCTTAGCAGGTCTCGCCTTACTCTCAGTGCCTGGACTCTCCGCCGAACCGATCCGATACACGCTCCGATTCCCAGCGCCTCAGACGCATTACGTCGAAGTCGAGGCCACGGTGCCAACCGATGGCCAAACGGGCATCGAGTTGATGATGGCGGTCTGGACCCCGGGTTCTTACCTCGTTCGCGAGTATGCGAGAAACGTCGAGGCGCTCGCCGCCAAGACTCCCGAAGGACGTGCGCTGGCCATCGAAAAGACCCGAAAGAATCGATGGAAGATCGAAACCGAAGGCACTGCGCGAATCAGCGTGACCTACCGCGTCTATGGGCGCGAAATGGTGGTCCAATCGAACTGGATCGACGAGTCTTTTGCGATTCTCAACGGTGCGGCAACGTTCTTGACCTTGTCCGGATCCCTCCCTCGAAGCCACGAGGTCTCGCTGGTACTGCCGCCAACGTGGCGCAGGTCCGTCACGGGTCTGCTCGAAATCCCAGGGGCACCAGGCCACCGATACGTCGCCCAGGACTTCGATACCCTGGTCGATTCACCGATCTACGTCGGCAATCCCGCGATCTACGAATTTGAAGTCGACGGCAAAAAGCACCTACTCGTCAACGAAGGGGAAGGAGCGATCTGGGACGGACCACGTTCGGCCAAGGACGTCGAGGCTATCGTCCGAACCGAGCGCAACTTCTGGGGCCATCTGCCTTACGACAAATATGTCTTCTTCAACATCCTCACCGAGGCCTCCGGCGGCCTCGAGCACAAGAACTCGACGGTCCTGATGGCCAGCCGCTGGGCAACGCGACGACGGCCCGACTACCTCAGATGGCTCCACCTCGTCGCTCACGAGTATTTTCACGTTTGGAATGTCAAGCGCATGCGGCCGGCGGAGCTCGGGCCTTTCGACTACGAGAACGAGGTCTTTACCAAAAGCCTCTGGATCGCCGAAGGCCTCACGAGTTACTACGACCGCCTGCTCCTGCGGCGCGCGGGCCTCAGCACGGTGGAAGAGTATTTGGCAGGCGATCCTCCGCCGCCCGGTGCGGATTCCGACCAACCCAAGACCGACATCGAGAAACTTCAGGAAACACCGGGACGACTCGTCCAACCACTCGAAACGGCTTCGTTCGACGCCTGGATCAAGCTCTATCGCCGCGATGAGAACACGCCGAACACCGGGATCGACTACTACACAAAAGGAGCCGTCGTCGGCTTCCTCCTCGACGCCAAGATCCGCTCAGCAACCCATGGCGCCAAGAGCCTCGACGACGTCATGCGTCTGGCCTACACGCGCTACTCAGGCGAGAAAGGATACACGCCGCAACAGTTTCGCGCCACCGCTCAGGAGGTGGCCGGGACCGACCTCAAGGACTGGTTCCACCACGTTCTGGAAACGACCGAGGAGCTCGACTATTCCGAAGCCGCCCAGTGGTATGGACTCCGCTTCGGCACAGGGAACAAGGGCAACAGCGAAGGGGGCAACAAGGCTCCCGAAAAGGCGTGGCTCGGCCTGGTCACAAAACCCGAGAGCGGCCGGCTCATGATCATCCAGGTCAAACGGGAAACTCCCGGACACACCGCCGGCTTCAATGTGGGGGATGAGATCCTGGCTATCGACGAAGAGCGCGTCCTCCCCGAACAATGGTCGAAGCGGATGGAGCAATTCCGCCCCCAAGACAAAGTCTCGATCCTGATCGTGCGCCGAGGCCGCCTGATCCGCATCCCGACCACCTTCGGCCAGGAGCCGGTCCCGCACTGGAAACTCGAAATCGACCCCGACGCCAGTGAAGCTGCCAAAGCCCATCGCAAAGATTGGCTCAGATAACGCTTGGAAGCAGGGCACCGCCCACTATTCTTTCGCTTGTTCACAAACGAATCCATGGTGGGCAACCCTCAGTCTACAAGGCTTTGCCACGAAATTCGTTAATATTCATCCGAAGTAACCTGCTCACCCGACGCTGGAGTGCTCAACGCCTTCATCACGCTTAGGCTGACACTGTTCTTGATAAAACGGACCGAGCCATCAGCGAACAAGAACTGCGCACCTTCTTGATATGTACTTCCAAACCCTTCAGGCGAGCGATTGACGCCTAGCGCAGGATCCCGCCAGTTCAGGGGATCCCCCCAAGGCTTAAAGCCCGTCGCCACTTCGCCCGCCATGATCGTCTGCGCTGTGCCATCCTTAAAATCATCAACGCGTAACGACTTATCACCTCCCAACACCCTGATGTTGCCCGCGTAGTGACTGAAGGCATAGCCCGCGGCATTCTTTTGCGCGACAGGAGTGCCCCCTGGATTATTGTATTCAAAAAGTTGTGACTGAAAAATCTTTCTGTTTTGCGCACCATTCCATGCTACCTGGAAATTGATCTGATTATAAATAGAAGTCTGATCGAGAGAAGCCAGAAGCATGGATTGCCATCCGTGAAGCGGTTGCCCCCAACGATCAAACGAAGCACCGGGCGGGAAGGCTCCCCAAACGGAGTGATAGTTGTGAAGTGCCAGGCCCATTTGCTTCAGATGACTCAGGGAATGCATCCGCCCCATAAGCTTGCGAGTCCCCGGGAGCGGCTCCAATACGGGATCCCGCGAGGTCAAGAGCCACCCTACCTGGTGGGTCACGCCCACGGTAGCGACTCCCGAGACGAAGAGGATCGCCACCAGCCCGACGATCAGCCCTGTCCAACCTCAGAGCGTTCCAGATCCGTTGGACCAGCCAAGCGCAGCCCAGGAAACACCCCAGGAAAAACGAGATCGTTTGGAGTCGCAACCGGGCGATGTCAGTAAGAATCGGAAATGGCGAAGGCATTCCCGCCTGGGCGGACTTCTCATTCACGATCAAGAGAATCACTGACGCGAGCAGAACGACGAGAAAACGGTGCCTCATGTCCGGCCTCAGTCGCAACGCCTTGCCCACGGATGATAGCGCCCCAACCGCGCAACGAAAGCCTGACGCGATTGTTTCCAGCCTCCTTGTGCGGTCCCCCCATCGCCATCATCGGACATTCGTCATACGCCTGTCAACAGACGGGGCCAACCGATTACCAAAAACCAGGCCGAGTCGACAAGCAGATCGGGTGGTACCGGTGTTTATTCACCAGTGCCACCAAAGTAGTGCTCTCACAGCGAACAAAACCCCGTCGCAACGCTTGCCAGCCAAGCGTTTGGCCGATTCAGCATCACATGAAATCATTTATATTTACTCTACGATTTGTCTACCCAACTTGCGACGCGCGGCCACGAGTTGACCGGCATGCAGGATCGCGTGCGTGCCCATAAGATTCATGAGGGCGAAAACCGTTGCGTTCGAGCAAACTTGATCCCTGTTTCGGCGGCCAGTCCTTCCACTCAGGCTTTCAAGAACCTTTTGCAAACCGATCCAGAGAATCACAGTTCTTGACATCTCACGTTCTTGAGGACAGATCCAGAGTGCTAGATCTGCCCCATCGTTCCCAGGAACATGCACTTCGCGACGGTTCGACACAGTTTCCTCGATTCAGGCTCCCTAGGAGGAGCGGGGGTGGTCTTCGATGGGAGATTCGCGGTCAAATCGTGGCGTTGAAACGATGCGGCGAGGTACGATAGAAACAATCTTGAGTGAGAACGGACCGGGTGTTCATGCTGAAATTGGTCAACATCGACGCCACGACCAGAACGCTTTTCCCCAACGATGATGAAGGGGGGGAATCTGGTATGCACCGAAAACGTGTCGGCATTCTGATTTTTCCTGCGGTCGAAGTCCTGGACTTCTGTGGCCCCTTTGAAGTCTTTACGATCACGCGTCTGAACGACGCGAGGCGAGCAGACGAACCACCCCCGTTCGAGGTCCTGGTTGTGGCCGAGGAGAGCGGGGTACTCGTCGCGTCGGGCGGCCTTCAGGTCATTCCCAGTTGCACGATTGCGGAATGTCCTCACCTCGACATCCTGGTCGTCGCAGGAGGATGGGGAGTCCACGCCCAGTTGCATAACGACAGATTGATTCATTGGATCAAGGAACGCGGGCGCCAGGTCGAGACGATCGCGTCGGTCTGCACGGGCTCGATGCTTCTGGGCCAGGCCGGACTGCTCGACGGCCAACGCGCAACCACGCACTGGCGGTCGATCGCCTGGATGCGCGAATCGTTTCCCAGAGTAACGGTCGTCACGGATCAGCACGTCGTTGAAGACGGCAACCTGATCACGTCGGCAGGGATCTCCGCGGGGCTCGACATGTCGCTGAGACTGGTTGCGCGCTACTTCGGCGAAGATGTGGCCAGATCGACGGCCAATCATATGGAGTACCGCCACCCCTGCGACAATACCAGGCGCGTCCCCCTCTGAAAGGGCAGGGGATTCCAGCCGACAAGGGCTGTCCACCCGTGCGGCTTCGGCCTTATACTTGTCTCCGACAACAGAGTTGAGACCGGTAACGAAGTTCTTTGCACTTCCTTGCCTGCCGTCCTTCGTTCGGAGTCGTCATGAAGATCGGCCGAGCCCATCATGTTGCAATTATTTGTTCAAATTACGAAACATCCAAAGCATTTTATACACAGACTCTCGGTTTGGAAATACTGTCGGAACTCTATCGCAAAGAGCGCGATTCGTACAAGCTCGACTTACGGGTGTCGGACGGCCTTCAAATCGAGCTCTTCTCATTTCCAAACCCGCCGCGCAGGCCGAGTTACCCCGAGGCGTGCGGCCTGAGACACCTGGCCTTTGAGGTTCCCGACATCGACGAAGCGGTGGCGGAGCTCACCCGGCGAAGCGTCAACGTGGAACCCGTGCGCATTGACGAGTTGACCGGCAAACGCTACACGTTCTTTGCCGACCCGGATGGCCTGCCTTTGGAGTTGTACGAGCGTTGAAACGCTCCGGATTCGCGCGGTTGTTTGGCGTTTGGGAACAGGCGAGGGCATCCGCACGATTCAACGGCACGACGACATCTTCCTCGTGCCGTTGAACCGCGACGGTTCATCGATCAGGTGCAACCGGGTCCGACACCGGTTTTCGGCCTACGAGCACCACGACCGGGAATGTGAACCGGATCTGGCCGTCCTTGAGGAAAGCCCCAACCCCCAGTCGGTCATGGCCGATATCGTCGGCAAAGATCCGGCGAACTCTATCATCATCGCCGGGTTCGGGGAAGCAGCCGGCGAGCAGGTCTTCAAGGCCGACCTCCAGGCCGTAGAAGTCGGTCCTGACCTCAAGCAGTCCCGATTCCTGGAACAGCGTCGTGAGTTCCTCGAGGCCCAGAGCCCGCACATGCGAAGGATCGCGCAGCTTTTCGACGCGATCGTAGGCCTCTGCCTGTTCCCGGCTGCTGGTGTAGACGTCCACGACGACCACACGTCCTCCGGGCACACAGACCCGGACCATCTCGCCCAGCACGCACCTGGGGTCGAGCATGTGGTGGAATGAGTAACGCGTGAAGACCAACGCGAACAATGAGTCTTCGTAGGGAAGCGCCGAGACGTCGCCCACGCGCCATGCCAGGTTGGTCAAACGGTTCGACTTCTGAAGCCCCTCGGCCTGTTCGATCATGGCCGGGGTCAGGTCGATGCCGGTCACGTGGCGGGCGACTTTGGCGAAGGCACACGAGACCAGGCCGGGCCCACAGGCCACGTCCAGCACCGTGTCGGTCGGCTTCACCTCCGAGGCTCTCAGCACGTGCTCGACGGAGCTCTCGCTCGAGTGCGCGGGGAACTCGCGGAACGGGACGGCCTGCTTCGTGAACTGGTCAACGATCAGGCGACGTTGTGCTTCGGGATTCATGCGTGTTCTCAGGCTGACAAGAACCGACCCGCGACGGCAAACGTTTTGCTCGCTCCAGGCCGTTGGATCGATCTCACTCTAGGAAACGCTCTGTTTCCGGTCTTGAACGATCCTGCAACCGTCCCGATAGCGCCCTGGCGTGACTCCTACGAGCCTTTTGAAGTGTCGAGTGAGGTGGGCTTGGTCGGCAAATCCTGACCGCGCCGCGACTTCGCAAACCGGCTGCCCCTGCTTCAGCAGGGTCCGGGCTCGAGAAACGCGGACCTGAACCAGGTAGGCGTGGGGAGGCAGCCCGAACGCGAACCGGAAGGTGTGCGAGAGATGTGAGGGACTCAAGTTCGCGATCGCAGCGAGCCGAGCCAGACTGATGTCCTCTTCAGGACAGCTCTCGAGATAATCGCGAACGCGTCGAAGAGCGGCCATGCTCGGGCCCAGCCCCCCCGAACAAAACGACGGGGCATCCGAGCCAGCGTCCAGGCCTGACACAAGCGCGAGGAGTTCGATCTCCTGTGTCAGAGTCGACGTCCCTTCGGTGATGGCTCGATGCAATCGTACGAATCGGGCCGCGAGCTCAGGCTTGGCAATCGCGTCAGAAGCCAGGCGAGCGGAAAGTTGGGCCTGATCCCAGTAGACGATCCCTCCCCGGCACATCGTGTCAGGCAAATAGACCGTGTCGAACCGCCAGGCCAACGCCTTAACAGGTGAAAGCGCATGCACTTCACCCGACGGAATCACGACCAAGGCTCCCGGCACGGAGTCAGTTCGTCGTCCCTTGATCTGGAAAGAACCCGATCCCACCGTGGTCAAGCTCAGTTGAACACGATCGTGTGTGTGGCGAGCCTGGACATGCGAGGCCCAGCACGACGTCCACGCCTCGAGATCGAGTCCCCTCGACCTGCGAAATTCGTTCCAGTTTTGTCCCGAGCGATCCAACACGAAGGCTCCCGTTCCTCAAACAATGACAACTCCCCCGCGAACGGATGCTCGCCAGCCTCCTTGAGTTCGCGCCCAGATCGAGTCTAGCAGAAAGTGGGCAGGCGCCGGTTTCACACGGCGCCTGCCCACTTTCTGTTAGAGCGGTTTGCGATGGGATCGCCTCCAAAATCCCGGAAGATCCGAGTGAAATCCCTGGGATCTCTGTGTGGGACGCACCATCAACCGATGCCATGTCGATGGGCGGATGGGGTGGCATTTGCAGCGTGTCCACCAGGGGCGCCCAACCGGCCTCTTGACTTCCTTGGAGCCACAGAGTCACTCTCTGGCCTGAATGTGGGCTATCCGAGCGATAACCGCTCTAGACGCTCCCTACCAACTTAATTAGGCATTCCCCTTTGCGTCAGGCCTGCCGATGAGACGTGACACACCTTGACAGCGACGGTAATCACTGATATTTTAAATTAATTGTTGCTCGTGATGGGCGATCAACGAGCCGGCTATGGCGGCCCCGTTTTGCGATGCCATCGCAAGGACGGGGTTTCTTCGTTTTGCCGTCTTATGAACGGATAAGCGGACCTCTCTCTTCGCGAGACGGTCCCATTCCCGTGGCGACGACCATTACACGTCCAGCCAATCGATCAGATCCGACCTCGTCCGGCGCGACTCAGCTGGTCGTCCCACGGACCCTCAGGCCTTTCGCTGGCCGCAAGTGCGGTCTTCGTCGCTCGGACTGGTCGCTCGCTCCACGAGCCGGTCCACTCGATCGGCCGCCCGATTGAAGATGATTTATTGGACTTTTCTTTGGGGAGGGTACACCGATGTCTGCCGACGTCAAGTCGAGTTCAATGCGTGCGTTAAGCCTCAGCGAAGAGGAGGTGACCCAACTCCTCCAGCTCCTCGAACTCTCCCTGGGAGAGACGCGGGTAGAGTTGCACCGGACCCATACTCCGGATTTCCGTAGCCACGTCCAGCATCAAGAAGCACTTTTCCGAGGGTTGATCGAAAAGCTTCGACAATCTTCTCCTTGAGGGAAAATCGCGGTCCCCTGCGCGAAGCCTGATCGTCCCAGGTCGCTCCTTACGAAAGCGCCGGGCCCATCTTCACGCTAAACGGTCGAGCGTCGAGAGGAGCATAGGTACGTCGAACGGCTTGTAATGGATGGCGTCGGCGCCTTCCGCGAGCAGACGCTCGACGAGCGGGATTGTGTCGGAGGAGTAGCCCGTAATCAGAATCGTGCGAGCCTGCGGGTTCATCTCGCGAACGCGGCGGAACACCTGGCTGCCACTTCCGCCGGGCAGTTTGATGTCGATGAGAACAACTTTATAAGAGCGGTCATTGAGCCTCGCTGCCGCTTGAGACTCATCGTGAGCGAGGAAGACGCGATAGCCCTGATCGCGCAGTAGATCCCAGAGGTTGTCGCAAAGATCAAGGTCGTCGTCGACGACGAGGACGAGCGGTTGGTCCAATGCTTTGTCGATCTCTTGCATGAGCCGAAGCAGATTGATCGGCTTAGAGAAAACCTGCAAGGCTCCGGTCGCCAAAGCTTCCTCAACCACGCCGGTACCCGCATGAGCGGTGATGATGATCACCACCGTACCCGGGCTGATCTTCTTGATCTCCTGAAAGAGCGTGAAACCATCCATACCCGGCATCTTGAGATCGAGGAGCGCAACGTCGTAGACTTTTTGACCCACCAAATTCAGCGCAGACAAACCGTCATGAGCCACATCAACCTGGCATCCATAATCATCCAGAATATCCACCATATTCTGGCAGATGTCCACATCATCGTCTACCAGCAAGATAGACGGGTTTTCGCGATTATTAAGCGTCATCGGAGTTGAATAACGACGGAAATAGTGTCGATCCTCAACGTCTTTGTAGAAACCTGAGCCTTGACCACAAATCTAAAAACCCATCGGACACGCTCCGTTTCCCTTGACTAAAGGACAAAACCAACACGTGAGGGTGTTTTGATCCTCCTCTATCTTCCGTCAATCCAACCTCATGATAACGGCGGCCAAGATGAACCGACAAATTCCGGAGACATGAATCCGTCAGAACTCATGACCCACCAGAAACGCGATCGAAACTTGACCACAAACCGCTCGTCATCTCAGAATCTACATACTTTGAATATAGCAAACAGCTTCGTACAGAAACACACGCCTCCAAACACTCAATTATGATCGACACTCATTAACGTCACGGCAAACCAAAGCGACCCGGCCTTGAAGGGGGCAGACTTTCCGCGGCGTCCCCTATTCCTCTCGACCGTTCATGCCTTTCGCAGTGACGTTGCGTGTGGCTCGAGCTCGCACATGGATCGAGCGAAATCAACAGATCGTATTTCGAGAGAGATCGTTTTTTGTTCGCGGCAATCAAGACGGCTCCCGATACCATACCCGAACCACTCCTTTACGTGACTCCGAAATTGCGTACCGACTTCAATCCATGGTAAATCGAGCTGGCATCTTCGCCGCTCGCCAAAAGACTATCAGAATTGCATCGTCTTTTTGAAATAAATTTTTGCAATGATGCCTTTTTCATGGAAGTGAAATTTTGTAAGAAATTTCCCCACATTTAAATTAACGTCATCTCAACACGCTTTGTCTTCAGGCCTCATGCTTTTGCCGTCTCTCGAGAAGAGCCGACCGAAGGCAAGATGATCGTGAACGTAGTCCCCACTCCGACTTCGCTAACCAGTCGAAGGCTGCATTCATTCTTGTCGAGAATCATGCGTGAGAGCGCCAGGCCCAACCCGAGCCCTCGAGCCTTGGTGGAGTAAAGCGGCTCCATGATGCGCCCAAGATCGGCCTGCGAAATGCCGGGCCCCGTATCGGTCACATCGATCTCAATCCCGTCGCCCGCTCGGCGCACGGCGAGCGTCAGACACCCACCTAAAGACATGGCGTCACGGGCGTTTCGAATGAGATTTCCTAAGACGATCCGAATCTGTCCGCGATCCGCCAACACGAGAGGCAACGAGGCTTCCAGATCGAGAAGCACCTCGATATTGGCTCCCAAAGCGCTGTCCTCCAAAGCTTCGCGGAGGCAAGGCTGGATTGGGAAGAGTTGCATCTCGGGACTCGGCATCCGGGCGAAATTGGACAGGGTTGTAATCACCTCATCGGCCCGGTCCACATTTCGCTCAATGCGTTGCAAGTGCTCGACCTGCTTTTCGATCGTGGGAGTCCGCGCGTTGAGCAAGAAATAGGCGGAGGACCGGACGACATTCAACGGGTTACGCAGTTCGTGTGCCACACCGGCGGCAATCTGGCCCAGAGTCGCTAACCGCTCGGTGCGTTGAAGACGACAAATGTATTCGGCCTGATACCCAACCTCGATCTTGGCCAGATCGAGGTCGAGAAGCTTGTTGAGTGACAGGATCGCGGCTAAAAGATCCGCGGCATCGCCGGCCCAAACGGCCCCCAGCGTCTGGATTAGGCCGCTTCGAAGGCGAGATAAAGCGACGTTAGTGTAGACTTGCTCGAGCCCGATCTCAAGATGGCGGGATCCGACTTTCCAGCGGCGGAGCACATAATCGCGATCGTAGGGACCTGTGAGCAAATCACGGAGCCAACTCAACAATGATTTCTTGAGGCGGTCAATTTGTTCCTGCCCGCCAGTGAAGACCTGATGAGCACGGGGATGTTGTTCGATCTCCGCATAAAAATCCTCGATGAGTGATGGGAGATGGTCGTCGAGGAGCGCGGCGAGGGAATGGACGCGTCGGGCGTCTTCCTCGGTCCAACACACGTAAGACTGAAGTTCCTGATAATGCTGGTACAGCCAATCCGGATCCATGGTCCTCTTCCGTCGGATACCGAGGGCCAATCGATGACTTGGCTCGCGGATCCTTCAATGCGGCGATAGGGTCAGAAATCATCTTATGTCAGAATTGGTTGCTGAAGATAGAGCAGCTTCAGAGGTGGATTCGAGGCCAATGACTGTATCGAGCAGGGGGCACTCGACCTCGGCCTCGGCGCCAAGCTCGCGAAGCCAGGCCGCGCGAAGACCGTCGCGGAGGGCTGGCCACGCATAAGTGAGAATGTACCGGGATCGCGATGGCATCGAACGCCTCGCCCACTCGACCAACGAGGTCGATCGTCGCCGGCCTCGCGCGGATTCGCCTCCGGAAGTCGCCTGACCAGAGCAGCGGCAAACGCCCCGAGTGATCCAGGAGCGCATGGGTCAGCAAAACCGCATCCAGGGCCCAGAGGTGTCTCAACCCCTGACTACGGTTGCGAGCCTCGGTCATTCCCTGCCCCAGGAACTTGCCGAAGTCCACCAAGACCTGTGCACGAGTCGTCTCGGTTTGGTATCCGGACCCGGTCACTTCCCCTGCTGCACGACAGAGTGAAATCGGCATCGTTCCCTTCTCCTCCCCGGTTGAGCCGAGCGCCGAGAGTGGACTCCCCGTAGCTCGGATTCACGCGAGACAAAGTTAGGGCAGGGGCTTCGTCGGGCGGGAGGGGGGACCCGGCGTGGCCAGCCTCGATCTTTGGCAGAGGGTTGCCGTCGTCGCACCCCACGTACGGGCGCATGATGGCACGGCACCCATCGCCCGATCTCATGACAACACCTTCGTCGCTGTTTCGAGCAGATTATACCCGTTGTCCGGCCGTCGGACGCAACGGGGTATGAATAAAACCCCGGCAGCGCGTTGATCCATGCTACAGAGGCCATCATGGCCGTTGCCATGCCCATCTCGGGCAATAGCAGATTGAGAATACTCCAATCCCGCCGGACGTTCAAGCACACCTCGCTTGCGATACTACTTACACATGACCTAATTGGTTCAGATACCTAGATCGCAATGATTCGGCTTGATCACCTCGGCCCACCATCGGGGGTGCAATCATTCACACTCCGGCAACCACGCCGTCAAACGCGGATGGCGAAGTGCGACGATAAACCGGAGGAAGCTTCGCTCCGTGCTTCGCGGTGTGTCTCGCTCGGAAAAGCCGAGCCTGGATCAAGAAAGAAACGCATCTTGCGTTCTTGTACCAACGGCTTATACTTAAGAAATGTTGAGTTGCTTGAGAGAGGCGACCCAACTCCGGCTAAGACAGCCCCACCTGCATTCACTCGCAGGGAGGGGCTTTTTTGTTGGAATTCGTCGTTCTCGAAGGGCGACGCTACGGCGGTCAAGGCGGCCCCAACCTGCGATATCGCATCGTTGGTTTTTACGCGCGACAAACGTTCTCAGCCCCCCTCAGAGTGCCTTATCGAAGAGGGACCGGCTCCAAGGCGAGAGGTGCTGTTCCCGCTCTGTAAGGCGCTCTGACCTTTTAAGAAAAGAGTGCCCCCAATGAGAATCGACCCGAGCCAAGTGATCGTCACCGCGGGGGAGAGCTTCGGACCAACAGCCCACACTTCCTACGTGCATCATCGCGATTTTCCCGAAGTCACTGGCGAAGGTTCTTCGCCAGAGGAAGCCGCCGCGCATCTTACCGATCGTCTTTCGCTCACACTGGACCATGCCTCGAGTTTCTGGCGTCGCGACTGCATTATGCAAGCACTCGAGGACGTTCAGGCATTCGTCGAACGGATCCGCGATCAGCCGAAAGATCAACCGGTCACCGCCACCGCAACCGGGTTAAAAGTCGATCCCGAGCCAGGCCCCTAACTCACACACAGCGCCTGAGATCGGAGTCGCTTTGATGGGTGGGGAATCTTTCAAGAACGTTCCTCTTGCTCCTGAGCCTGGTCTAAGCGCGATCGTGAAGCCGCGTTCGCCCCCGAGGGCCCTGACGAGCGTTGTTCCTCATTCCCATCAGTTCCACTTCCTGCGCCCAATCAGCGGCAGTGTGTCCGAAACAAGGCGAGCCGCCGCGTGAATCCTCTTGGGGAGCGCCTTCGTCATGCAGGAGAATTCTCATGATTCGCAGCATATTGGTCGGTCTGGACGGTTCCCACGAGAGCCTGGCCGCAGTGCGCCTGGGAATCGACTGGGCTCGTCGGACGGAGGCCTTGTTGGTGGGGCTCGCCATCGTCGATGAGCCAACAATCGCCGCGGCAGCGCCGATGGTCCTGGGTGGACCCACTTACTCGGACCCAATCATCTACAAAGAGCGAATGGCGGACGCCCGACGCCAGGTTGAACAGTTCCTGGAGCAATTCGCGCTTCAGTGTGCCGGGGCAGCCGTCTCTTGCAAGGTCTTGGAAGACATTGGCCTGCCTTACGAAGAAATCGTCCGCGAGGCGCAGCGGTACGACCTGATTCTGCTCGGGAGCAAGACTCGCTTTCACTTCGAGGTCAACGAGCAGAGCGACGATACACTTCAAAAAGTCTTGAAGAATAGCCCGAGACCGGTCGTCGTCGTGCCTGAGAATCCGCATGAGGGGCGTTCGGTGGTGATCGCCTACGACGGCAGTTTTCAGGCGGCACGCTCCCTCTGTGCCTTCCAGTATCTGGGACTGCACCGGCCTCGTGCCGTCCACATCGTCAGCGTTCATCCCAATCACACGGAGGCCGCCCGCATCGCGGAACGAGCGGTCGACTTTCTGCGGTTTCACGAGATCAGGGCCTGCGCCCATGCCTTGGGGTCCATGGAACCCCCGGCCAAGGTCATTCTCGAGCAAGTTCGCAAGCTGGATGGCGCCCTGCTGGTGATGGGAAGCTTTGGTCAGCCGGTATTGCGTGAGTTCTTCCTCGGTTCCACAACCCGCGCCCTCTTCAAAGAGAGCCCGGTGCCCATGTTCCTCTTCCACTGATCGATCGCGGGAGCCTCCCCGAGGGGTCGCACACAAACGATGATGATCCGATCAACAACCGATTCTCTTTCGTTTCAATCTCTTTATTGAACGATTTTAGGTTAAAAAGGCAAGAAAGGCCCGCATGGCCCGGCAAGAGCGAGGCACGACGAAGAACGACCCCGATCGTGATCGTTTCCCTATCCAGTCACTCTGGCTTTGGTACTTCGTGTCGATGCTCGTCCTCCTTTGGTTTTGGCAGGACGCATCACGCTCGCTCGCGTTGCGCACGATCCCTTATAGCGAGTTCAAGACCCATCTGGCTCGTGGCGAGGTGGCGCAATGCACCGTCGAAGAGGACGCAATCGAAGGCCGAATCGTACCGAAGCATGGCAAGGCCACCCCGTCAGGAAACAAGAAGGAGACGGGCGACTCCGCAACGGCACCCTACCTGTTCCGCAGTCTTCGTGTCGAAGACCCGAAACTCGTCGAACAACTCCAGTCGGCCGGCGTGAAGTATTCGGGTTCGCATCCAGGAATCTTTGCGCAGATACCATGGCTCTGGCTGCTACCCCTCGGAGTCATGGTCATGCTCTGGTGGATGTTCGCGCGCCGCGCCAGTGCGGCGGGGGAATCGGTCCTCGGCTTTGGCAAAAGCCGGGCGAGACTGCTGGCCGAGAAGGAGACCGGTGTCACTTTTGACGACGTGGCAGGCTGCGATGAAGCGAAGGCCGAGCTGGTCGAAATCGTCGATTTCCTCCAACACTCCGAGCGATATCAGGCACTTGGAGCCAAGATACCCAAAGGGGTCTTGCTGCTCGGGCCGCCGGGAACCGGCAAGACGCTCCTGGCGCGAGCCGTGGCCGGTCAGGCCAAGGTCCCATTCTTCTCGCTGAGCGGCAGCGAATTCGTGGAAATGTTCGTGGGGGTCGGCGCGGCGCGGGTTCGCGACCTCTTTCAGCAGGCCAAGGGGCAGGCCCCTTGTCTCGTTTTCATCGACGAGCTCGACGCCGTGGGAAGACAGCGCGGGGTCCATTTTGGCAACGTCAACGACGAGCGCGAGCAGACGCTCAACCAACTGCTCGTCGAGATGGATGGTTTTGAAGTCAACTCCGGAGTGATCCTCCTGGCCGCAACCAATCGTCCGGAGATCCTCGACCGGGCCCTTCTGCGGCCGGGACGGTTCGACCGCCAAGTCGTCATCGATGCCCCTGACCTCGACGGCCGCGAGGCGATCCTCAAGATCCACGCCCGCGACAAACCCCTGTCTCCTGAAGTCGACCTTCGAAGAGTCGCGCGGGCGACCGCAGGCTTTTCCGGGGCCGACCTCGCCAACGCCATGAACGAGGCCGCGCTCCTCGCCGCTCGTAGCCGAGCGCCGATGATCAGCCAGCATGACATCGACGACGCCGTCGAAAAGGTCGTCGCCGGTCCCGAGCGCAAAACCCGCCGCTTGGTCGAGCAGGAGAAACAACGAGTCGCCTTCCACGAGGTCGGCCACGCGCTAGTGGCCGCGCATTGCGAGCATGCTGACCCGGTCCGCAAAATCAGCATCGTCCCCAGAGGCCGGGCGGCCCTCGGATACACTCTCCAGTTCCCCACCGGCGATCAATTCCTGATGACCCGCTCGGAACTCCTCGATCGACTTCGCGGGATGCTCGGCGGCCGCGCAGCCGAGGAATTGGTCTTCGGTGAAGTCACCACCGGCGCGGAAAACGACCTGGAACGGGCCACTTCCCTGGCACGACAGATGGTCGCGCTCTTCGGAATGAGCCAATCCATCGGCCTGGCACATGTCGGGCAAAAGCAGAACCCGTTCCTACCCTCCGGTCAGGATGGCCCGGTCCAGCACGACTGTAGCGAACAGACCGCTCGTGAGATCGACGAAGAAGTCAAGCGACTGCTCGACGAGTCGTACACCTCGGCGAAGCAGATTCTCGACGCCCATCGAGACCAATTGGACCTCGTGGCTCAAGAACTCCTCAAGTGGGAATCCCTCGATGAATCCGCCTTCAACAGCCTGTTGGGAAAGCCGGTAACCGAAACGGCCGACGATCATCCCCCTCGGGATACGCCCTCCGGCAACGGGCAGCCTGCGCATTCGGGAGTCCTCACGCACCCGCCAGGCGTCCAACACCCATAAGCCGAGTTCATCTCTCGGGTCGAGCCGAGGATAAAGGCTCGCGCAACTCACGTCCTGGACACGATCGCTCGCTCATCACTGCATTCGAGAAGGCGAGAATGAAATATGGGCGGATTGAGCGTGGGCACAGCCGGATCGTTATCGTCCAAGAGTCGGTGCACGCAACGAGCCAGACGACAGAGCTTATCGGCCAACGCCGGATCGCACGCGGCCTCATGCTCCACTTGCTCACGCTGTGGGCTCTCGAGTTGGCCCAGGACATAGTCGAGCATCTCGTAAGGTTCCATGGTGTCTCGTCCATGGCTCAAAATCGGTGACCTACCAATGCGCACGCTTTCGCCCAGGAATCATGCACGGCGATGGCAAAGCGCAGACGTAATGTGACCGTCCTTGGACGGTTCCCCTCGTCTCGGTGATCGCCTTATACCTTAGGACGCCACAGTGCATCTCTCGGAAGAATCGATCTCCCATCGCACGACGAGTCCAATTTCGACACGTCGTTCGTTTTGGTCCCGTCCGCGAGGTTGCATGAGGTCCTCTTCGTCCAGGGCAAGAAACCAGAGCAGAGTTGATGTATGGCCGAGCGGCCTGGACCGGCGTGTGCGGCATGAGACCAACTCCACTGGGATCCCGCTCTGAGATCTGCCACGTGGAAGGCTGCGACCCGAGCCGTGGGGAACGGAAGCAAGCGGGGAGACGTGCCTGAGCACTCCGCGATGAGAGTCTGGGCACAAAAAAACCCCAGCTTCGCGATTCCTCGCACAGCGGGGCTGTCATAGCCTCAATTCGAATCACCCACCACGAGCGATTGATGAGTTCATCCTAAGATCAGTCGGCTCAAACGTCAAGCATCCCTACGAGAGGCAGGATACCGACATACAACGAACGCTCGGTACGTTTCCGAACCGTTAGGATGAAACCGTCAAGAGAGCGCAGCCCTAGTCTTCGCCCTGGTCACCACCGAGAAAACCAAAACGATAGAGGAAATAGAATAACGTCAAGACGCTCGTGATCGTGGCCGCGACGTAGGTCCAGGCCGCGGCGTTGAGAACTTTGCCAACGACTCGATCCTCGTCGACGGTGACCAATCCGGTCGACATGAGAAGCGCCCGCGCGCGTCGGCTGGCATCAAATTCAACAGGCAGGTTGATCAGTTGGAAAACCACCGTGAGCGAGAAGAACACGATCCCCAGGGCGATGAGCTGCGAGACGCCAAAGAGCAGGCCCGCCAGGAGCAAGACCCAGAAGAGGCTAGATCCGATTCCCGCGATGGGAACAACGAGGTTGCGAATGACCAATCCGTGATAGCCCGATGCGTCTTGAATCGCATGCCCCGACTCGTGCGCGGCGATTCCGAGGGCGGCAAGTGACCGGCTGGAGTAAACGCCTTCCGAAAGTCGAAGAACCTTCTGGCGCGGGTCGTAATGATCGGTCAGTTGTCCCTCGACCGGCTCGATGGCTACGCCCGAGACATGACCGGCCTGCAAGATGGTGGCTGCCGCCTCGGCCCCCGACAAGCCGGATGCTGCGGGAATCCGCGATCCCTCATGATACGTTGTCGTAATACGGGCCTGGGCCCAAAAAGCAAGCAGTAGGCCGGGCAAGAGGAATAGATAGTAGATGGGATCGATCCAAAACCCAAACATCGCAGCCTCCCCTCTCTCGCGGTCGGCTCCGGCTCCAGCAGACGTCAATCGTGGTCAAAAATCGCGGTCTTCTCTCAATGTATTCGCTCGTGGCGCTCGTTTCTAAATTCGATTTCGGCACGAGCCACCCGAGCCCCGCGCTTGACGTCCGAAATATGCCGCCGATCAACGATGCACCGAGTCATAAAAAAGTCCCAGTGCTTTTGTGCTTTTGGAGAAGCCTCTTCTGAACCTCGCGTGCGAATCCTCTTCCTTACCGATGAACGCATTCGTGAATGGCCTAACCTGGACTGTCATGCCCAAGAGAATTCCGATCTGTTTAAGAGACAAGTAGGCGAGCCATTTCCTCCGCACTCCTTCCCATCCGGCTCAGACGATCATCGAATCCGTGCCCAGAGCGTGAGTACAGCGAGATCCATTTCTATTTGTCGCACTTGACTGACGTTTCCACCCGCGATACGTTAATGTTAGCATCGCTCGAGATGGGCGATGAGCATCTGGCTATGGTGGCCCCACCGTGCGTTGAACGCAGGGACGGGGCATTTTTATTGGGATCGCTTCCAGGGTTCGCTCGAACGTTGTGGTTCCGACGCAAAACATCACCGCCTGCAATCGTTGTCGCACACGATTTGCAGTACGATCGTCTGGTCGCATGAGAGACACAGGGCCGCCTGGCCCGGAATCGGAGGCTATTTCTCCGGATACGCTGTCCGAGACCGAAGTGAGTTCAGCACCATTGCGAGATGAGTCCATCGGGCTATCGAGGTGCTGAGATCAGTCTCTCTGCCATTTTTCCTTGAGAGGCGCGAGCGAACACCATCGCCAGATCTCGTGCGGATTGGATCGGAGTTTTCGTCATGCGACTTCCCCTGCAAGTCACCTTTCGCGGGATGTCCCCATCGGAACGGATCACCTCTGAAATCCGTCGGCACACGCTAAAGCTGGCCCGATTCCATGACCGGATTCTGGGCTGCCATGTGTCGGTAGAAGCTTTTCACCAGCAGGGCGCACACGAGACCGATTACCGGGTGCGAATCGACCTGACGGCCCCCGGTAACGGGGTGGTGGTGGAGCGGTATTCCTCAGAGATCCTCGATTTCAAGAACGTGCAGCTCTTCATCATGATCGGCCAGGTATTCGAGGACGCAGAGCGACAGCTCGAGGACTTCATCCGCCGGAGCCGTGTGCGCCTGAAGATTCACGGCCCCACACGTCATGCCCACGTACTCAGGATCTTCCCTGAAGCAGGCTACGGCTTCCTCGAAACGGCGGACGGGCGTGAGGTCTACTTTCATCGCAATAGCGTTCCTGGCGGCGGTTTCGAGCGACTCCGCACGGGGGCGGAGGTCACCTTTGAGGAGATGTTGGGAGACAAAGAGCCTCGGGTCTGCACGGTCAGACCTTTTGGTCGTCATGCCCTCTATTGATGATCGACAATGATGGGACCGGCCGAAATCTCAACGCGAGGAGACCACGAAATGAAGGAGGATTTGCACGCCGGGTTCTGCGAAGAATATATAGAAATCTCGGCCGGTCTGAGAAAAATGCGAGGGAGCCTCGGACTACCCAGCGAGCCCCGCGGGGTGGTTGCTTTTGCGCACGGCAGTGGGAGCGGACGGTATAGTCCTCGTAATCAACTCGTCGCACGAGCCCTCCAGGAGGTGGGACTGGCGACGTTGCTACTCGACCTGCTGGAGGATGATGAGGCCAGCGACCGACGCAAAGTCTTCGACATCGATCTGCTCTCCCATCGGCTCGAAACTGCGGCCGATTGGCTAAGCCTTCATCCCGAGACCCGCGGCCTACGCCTGGGATACTTCGGAGCGAGCACTGGGGCCGGAGCCGCCCTCATTGCCGCGGCCCGTCAGCCCGCAAACGTTGGGGCGATCGTTTCTCGTGGTGGACGACCCGACCTGGCGTGGGAATCCCTGCCCGCCGTCACTTCCCCCACACTCTTGATCGTGGGAGGCGCCGACGATGTCGTCCTCGACTTGAACCGCAAAGCCCTCACGCAACTTCAGTGTCAGAAAGAATTGGCTATCATACCGGGTGCAACTCACCTCTTTGTCGAAGAAGGGACGCTTGAAGAAGTCGCCCACCTTTCGGCTCTCTGGTTTACCAAATTTCTCGAGGGTAGCCTCAAGCACGAACAGCACGCGGACGAGCTTCTCTGACAGCAACGATGACGATCGATTGGTGCGCCGTCTCGACGTTCTTAAGCTTTCTAATGTCGATTATTTATCATCCATTTTACTTCACGCTGTCACCCTCCCTCAATTCGCCAAACAACCTCACGTCTTCCTGGAATTCAGGTTGCGACCAATGCAGCCCGATGTCGATGAGAACGGAATGCCAAGCTCGGACGCATCGTTGAGGAATGCGCGAGGTTTACGCTCGGGCCGATCGCAGATCTTCCGAGGACTGGCCACGCTTCTCAGACCGATTCATGGGCTCTTGATGAAGGTCTATTTCCGGGTAGACGTCGTGAATCCGGAACGAATCCCTGTCACGGGTCCGGTTCTGCTGGTGTCGACGCATCGGTCGCGCTGGGATCCGGTCGTACTCTACAGCGCCACACGACGACTCTTGCGTTACATGGCCAGCCATGACGAGTTTACGGGCCTCCAGGGTTGGTTCATGCGACACCTGGGTACCTTCCCGATCAACACCAGCCGTCCCACGCCAGGCGCTTTGCGCGAGTGTCGCGCCTTGCTCCTCGCCGGAGAAGCCCTGGTTCTCTTCCCGGAGGGAACGATCTTCTACTACCCCCCGAACAACATCCATCCGATCAAGCCAGGCACGGCGTGGCTCGCTCTGGATTGCCAGACACGAATGCCTGATACCTCGTTACCGATCGTGCCCATTCGAATCGTCTACAGCGATCGCTATCCTCGCTTTCGAACGCATATTCAGATCCTTGTTCAGGAGCCGATACAGGTCGACTCCTATCTCGGTCCCCCTCGGAAACAAGCCATCCGTCGATTAACGGCCGATCTTCAGCGGGCCTTGGGGGATGTCGTCAACGAATCCGTCGCCGAGATGGCTCCTCCCCGTCACCACGGCTCGTCGACGGCTTGTACCATGCCTGCGCCAAAGACTTAGCCGTTCTCTCTCAAACACCACAAGCTCCAACGTTCGTCATTTTCTTGCACATCTCGATGGTTCCATTCCCGTTCTCAAAACAACGTCTCAATTTCTGAAGTGGTCCCCTTGACAAGCGAACTTTGACGCGACTAGCATGAACTTTACCTGCTCGCGAAGGGCAGTTTTCCCGGCTATGAACGTCCCTCTCCGCGAAATCGCATCCGTGGGATTTTGGTTTCCCAACCCGTCTAATGGCCGGACATTTGGAATCACCCGAGCGGGGATGAATCTCCTCCCGCGGTAAAGGCTGCCGCACTCAAAGGATCTCATGAGGGTCTCACCTCCCTCGTGTTTCCGGAGACGGTGCCATGTTCCGAGAGTATCACGGCTCAGCCGCCAGACGCGAAGTCCCTCGGCTGATCCTCAGCCGCGAGGACACTCGGACTCCCGCCGAGCTACGCGACGACCCGCAAACCCGTCTGAGCGTAACGATCGGGCGAGCATCCCGTCCGCGCGGCCTCAATTCACGCCAACTTCGCCCTCTCGGCGTTCTTACTGTCCCAACGGGCCACAAACCGGCTCCATCGGGCATGACGGCGCATGGGTCCCAGTTCGGTGTCCGGCACGAAAGACAGCCGATCTCGCGGCAGAGTCCGGCCAGAGTAGGCCAATACGGCCTTCCCGAACCTTCATGATGATGCGCGAGCAGGTTTATGGGGTGACAGTCAACCCGATCAAATCACAGACAACCGTCGATTGCTTGATTCCAGGGTTCGTCCCCCGATCATGCCCCCAACTTATCAGGATGACAGCAATGCGCGTAATGGAGTCAGCGTTTACGTATCCGTAGACTCGATTTTCTCCTCCTTCGCGGAGACGAAAGGAGCCAGCGATGTCAGAGCACAAAGATGCCACGAAAACCAAAACCGAGGATGGGCATGGACAGGTGAAGGAACTAACGCCTACGGGTTCGACCACTCCCGTCAGGGGTTCGAACGTCAGCCCATTCAGCTTCATCCGCCGGTTCGCCGAAGAGATGGATCACCTCTTCGAGGATTTCGCAATGGAGGGCAGTAGGCTGTTGCCAGGCTTCTTAACCCAAAGGCGCGAGTTCTTCGGGCAGGAGCCAGGAATTGCCACGATGGGGTGGTCGCCGAAAGTGGACGTCCTGGAACGGGAAGGCCACTTCGTCGTCCGCGCCGATCTTCCGGGATTGAGCAAAGAGAACATCAAGGTCGACCTCAACGATGACCACCTCACCATCCGAGGCGAGCGAACCCAGGAGAAGAAGGAAGAACGTGAAGGCCGCAGCTACAGCGAGTGCAGCTACGGCAGTTTCTACCGTTCCATCCCGCTTCCCGAAGGGGTTGATGTGTCGAAGGCAACGGCCGAATTCCGCAATGGGGTGCTCGAGATCACCATGCCTGCACCCGGGCTGGCGAGCCATAAAACACGCCAGTTGGAAATCAAGGAAGCGCATTGAGCGTGTTCGCTGACTGGCAGAGCTCATCCGAGGCGCCTCGCGACTCCGCGAGACGACCTCACTCTCCTCATTTCCAACGGCGTTGATGATCACGCCCTTCGAGTTCCACGATTTTGCATCCGCATCAACTAATGTCGGGACGACGAGGAGAGACCCATGAAGAGCGACGCACAGATTCAACGCGATATCCTCGATGAACTCCAGTGGGAACCGAGCATCGAGGCAAATGAGATCGGTGCCACGTTCAACGAAGGCGTTGCCACACTGACGGGCCACGCCTCAACCTACCATGAGAAAGTCATGGCGGAACGCGTGACCAAGCGCATCCACGGCGTCAAAGCGGTTGCCAACGAGATCGAGGTTCGCATCCATGGGTTCGGTGAACGAACCGATGCCGACATCGCCAAATCGGCGATCGACGCGCTCAAGTGGAAGCTCACGGTGCCGGATGATCGGATCAAGGCCTCGGTGACCAAGGGCTGGGTGACGCTTGAAGGGGAAGTGGACTGGTACTACCAAAAGGAAGCGGCCGAGGAGGCAATTCGCTACCTACCCGGCGTCCGAGGGGTAGTGGACCAGATTGCCATCAAACCAGGAGTGTCCGCCGCTGAGGTGAAGTCGCGGATCGAGGCGGCGTTTCATCGTAGTGCCGACATCGATGCGAAGGCAATCCGCGTCGAGACACACGACCGCAAAGTCACGTTGCGAGGGAACGTCCACTCATTTTCGGAACGCCAAGAGGCCGAGCGAACGGCCTGGGCAGCCCCCGGGGTCAAGCAGGTCGAGAACCTCATCTCGGTCATCCCCGTGGGAAGGTGAATCGGATTGGCCAGAGCTTTGCTGAGAAAGAGGCTCTGGCGGACATCGCACGCTCGATAGCACTAGCAGGATCACGAGGTCGATCGTGTCTCTCCCTTTCCGAGATCGGACCGAGGCAGGGCAGCTCCTGGCGCAGAAACTTGATGCGTACGTGGATCACCCCGATGTTCTCGTGCTCGCGTTACCACGAGGGGGTGTTCCCGTGGCTTATGAAGTCGCCAAGGCGCTGCGTGCGCCCCTCGACGTGTTCATGGTGCGCAAATTGGGACTGCCAGGTCACAAAGAATTAGCCATGGGCGCCATCGCTTCCGGCGGAACGTGCGTGCTCAACGACGACGTCGTGCGAGCGTTTAAGATCCCCATCCGATTGATCGCTCAGGTCGCCTCGCAAGAGCGTCGCGAACTGTTGCGGCGGGAGAGGGCGTATCGCGGAAAAGCTCCCATGCCCAGCATCAAAGGACGGGTCGTGATCCTGGTCGACGATGGTCTGGCAACCGGTTCGACCATGCAGGCTGCGGTCACGGCGCTTCGTCAGTTCGGTCCCGCTCGAATCGTCGTCGCCGTGCCAACCGCCGCGGCGCCTGCGCGTGAGGAGTTGCTCCGCAAGGTCGACGATTGCGTCTGCGTCGTCTCCCCCGATCCTTTCTACGCCGTCGGGTTATCCTACGCCGATTTCCCGCAGGTCACCGATCACGAGGTCCACGAGATTCTCGATCGCTCGACTCGTGATGCCACAGTGCCCCCTGCGTGAGCCTTGCCTGGAGCCGTCAGTTTTTCACCCCGGAAACCGGAGGATTGCGAGGTTGCGGAACGGAAACGAGAGGCACTTGGGGTGACACCGCTCACTTGCTTACCCACGGCGCATGCCTCGGCTCCCTGGTGAACAAGCCCGTTGTGCCCCCGGAAGCGAATCGACACCCGATGTGACTTGGCAATCGTCCTGGTCCCAAGGGAGCGTTGCACCAAAGCATACCGACACGCTCATCAACAGGCTTTCTTGATACAACGCTCGAACATTCTGACGAGGTATCCACGATGGTAGCAACGACTCGGTCGGATTTCTCGGAACACCAAGAGATGGAAATTGTGCAAGGACCCGTGCATCACCTGAGGGGCGCAATCGACGACTACGATCCTTTGCTTGAAAGGATCGGGAACGCCCGATTCGTCTTGCTGGGTGAGGCCTCGCACGGCACGCACGAGTTCTATCATGAACGTGCTCAGATCACCAAGCGGCTGATTCGGGAGAAGGGCTTCACGGTCATCGCAGTCGAGGCCGACTGGCCCGATGCCTACCGCGTCAATCGCTACGTCCGAGGCCGTGGTGAAGATAGCGAGGCGGTCGAGGCGTTGAGTGGGTTCCGCCGGTTCCCGGCCTGGATGTGGCGCAATGCCGATGTGCTCGACTTCGTCGGATGGCTTCGCTCCTACAACGATCAGGTTGCGGCGAATATCCCCAAGGCCGGTTTTTACGGGTTAGATCTCTACAGCTTGCACGCCTCGATGGAAGAGGTCGTTACCTATCTCGATAAAGTCGACCCGGAGGCCGCCGATCGGGCTCGCCAACGCTACGCCTGCTTTGAATCGTATGGCGAAGATCCCCAGGCTTATGGCTTCGCTGCCGGGCTCGGGATCGGCGCCTCGTGCGAAAACGAAGTGATCGCCCAACTCGTCGAGCTCCGTCGCCGTGCCGGCGAGTATGCCTTGCGCAACGGTCGGCTCGCGGAGGATGATTATTTCTTCGCCGAGCAGAATGCGCGGCTGGTGCGAGACGCCGAAGCCTACTATCGCACGATGTATCGTGGCGAGGTTTCGTCATGGAACCTACGCGATCACCACATGGCGGAAACGCTCGATTCGTTAGTGGCCTACCAGACCGGGCGGGGCCATATTCCCAAGGTCGTGATCTGGGCGCACAACTCGCACCTGGGAGACGCACGTGCCACGCAGATGGCCGAGCGTGGCGAGTGGAACCTGGGCCAACTGGTTCGCGAAAAGTACGGTCGAGACTCGGTGCTCGTGGGGTTCACGACCTTCGAAGGTACCGTGACCGCCGCATCAAACTGGAACGCGCCCGCCGAACGAAAGTACGTTCGTCCCGCGTTGCCTGAGAGCTACGAGAGCCTCTTCCATAGCGTGGGGCTTCCCCGCTTCTTACTCCTGTTGCAAGAAGGAGACCGGGCCATTTCCATCCTGCGCCGGCCTCGGCTCGAGCGGGCGATCGGCGTGATCTACCGCCCCGAGACGGAACGAGCCAGTCACTACTTTCCGGCGAGCCTCACCGCTCAATTCGATGCCGTACTCCACTTCGACCGAACGCGAGCCGTCGAGCCGCTGGAGCATTCCGCCGTTTGGGACAAAGGCGAAATCCCCGAGACGTTCCCTTCGGGAGTTTAGAGACCAGTTCTTCATGACATCTCTTCTCCACCGTGGCCCTGCCCGAAAACCCTCCTGGGGAGGACCGCCTTGGAGCGTGCGTCGAGCACATCCCAGGAGGGTGCGCCAGGACGACCAGATCGAAGCGAGTCGAGGAGCACCGATCATGACAACCCCAGCCGAGCCATTCGAAAACACGGTGCACACCACGAATATCTGGATCAAGGAAATCATGGAGGAGTTGGATTGGCAGGACCGTCATCGCACCTATCAGGCACTCCGAACCGTCCTTCACGCCCTGCGCGACCGGTTGACCACGGAGGAGGTCGCAGACCTGGGTGCGCAACTCCCCATGCTCATCCGAGGGCTCTATTACGAAGGGTGGAGGCCGTCGGGGAAACACCCGGGAAGACGACACAAGGAGGAATTCCTCGCCCCCATCGCGGACGCCTTCCGCGACAACCCCGAGATCTACCCGGAGGGGGTCGCCTGGGCGGTCTTCAAGATTCTCCAACGTCATGTCTCGGCGGGGGAGATCGCCGACGTGATGCACATCCTGCCACGAGAGATCCGATCGCTCTGGCCCGAAGCCGAGATCAGGCACGGCGGATAATGGACCACCCGACATGCCGGACGAGCCACGAATTCCCTTGGCCGGGTTCGCAGTTAATGCCAGATGCACACTAGGTGGTGGAATTCCCACGAAAACGCGTGGCTTTTGTCGTAAAGGGGGCTTCGTCTTCGAGAAGAGCGCCGATGCCGGAGAACTCTTCGGCCAAGAGGCCAAGGATATCGTCCAGACTCACGAGTCCGACCAGGGTGCCGTCATGCCCCACAACGGGAAGGCGCCGAAAGGCCCCGGAGCGCATCAGCGAGAGGGCCTGCTCGATCGGGGTCTTCTCGGTGACCGTCTGCGGATCTCTGGTCATCACCTGATCAACTCGAGTCTGGTGTGGATCCATGCCGGGTCCCAAAACGCGGATGACCAGGTCACGATCGGTGACGATGCCGACCGGCCTCTTGTCTGAGTCAACGATGACCAGAGTACCCACTTGATATTCGTGCATCCGCTTTGCAGCGGTTTGGACAGCCTCTTCGGCGTCCGCGAGTCCTACGCAACGAGTGCAGATACGTCCGACGGACATGGTTTCCTCCTCGAACGAAAGGCGATTGCGTCGCACTTTCGCTCGCTCCCGAGCAGAGCCGCTCAAGGGACGCGCTACAGTCTCCCGGACCTGCCCGATCAGAGGAAAGACAAGACTTCCCGACCATGATGATTCATCGAACGAATGCCCTGAGTTAATTCCTTGGAGATTTCCCTCTCAACTCAGCGATCATGAATTTCCTCATAGAAGCAAGCCTCGAGTCGAGGTCCCGTCAACAAAAAAGCCCCGGGATGCGTTGACTCGCATACCCCGGGGCCCCCTTAGCCATGGTCATGTCTCCGGTCATCAGGGACATGACGACAACCGATTAATACCTCAACATCTGAAGTTTCACAAGGGCGAGTTCCTGAATTCGCGACCAAGGGAAGCACCCGGCAAGTTTTTTGTAGGGCAGGTCTCGGCCTGGCGAGCTTCTCGCGAACAGCCCAGGCAGGCCAAGGCCTGCCCTACGAGTAGAAATCGTTAATGGGTGGTTCCCACTCTACGGGAAGGGGACTTGCCGGATGCTCCACGAAGACTTTATTTTCACGTTCGTCTCTAATTCGTAGGTAATAGGCAGAGACTTTTAAAGGCTAAGGGGAATCGGGATGAAAAATGCAATCGCTTCTCTTGCCGCAACCACCTTGTGTTTCTGTACGATCCTTTCCGCATACGGTGCCTATGAAATTGAGAATGAAGGCACGTGGCCCCAGAGCTGGCCCAAGGAACTGGAGCCTTTGCGAAAGCAAGCACGCACTCTCACAGGTCCAATGGCCCTCCAGCCGCACTACGAAATCCCTTTCACCAAACGAGAGGACTTTGAATCTGCCTGGCCGCATATCTTGAAGATCAAGAGTCAAGGAGCTCCCATCATCCTGGTGCGTGGCCCGGACGCGAGTCTTGGCACGACGATCAAGGCGGGTGTTCGCATCTACGCTCCTCCTCCTGTGAAAGTAAATCGGAGCATACCCAAAGCCCCGCTCTCCGGACAAAGTAACGTGAGAGATAGCTGGATGTACACAACCTTCGTCGAGCTGATTGTTGATGGAGATGTCGTGGATTTGAACCGCATTCCTCTGCCAGCCAACACCCCCATGATCGACGAGCGGTTCAAGGATAGAATGAACCCATCGCTCAAACGGAGCAGCGGTTGACGCGTGATCTCGACCCAAAGTCGCTGGTCGGCAGGCTGTATCCGGAAGAGGCATCGGCGGCGCGCCTGGTTGTTGCCGCCGCCATCGAGATCCGCGAAGGGTGGGAAACGCAACGCATCGAAAGTACTTGGCGAGGAGGCCGGTCTGAGCCGCTGGTAAACCGGGAATCGACCGAAGCGACGTTGCACGACCGAAGGCGAACCAGTTACGTTCCCGAGGCATATGCAGAGGCGTTCCGTAAGTAGGCCTTCCTCTGGAATGAGTCCTCCGGAATTCGCTTGCCAAGCCTCGGTCAGAGCCTCTACCTTAAGAGAGAGAAGACGCTGCTTGCGATAGGCAACGTCGATCGGCTAAGACAGCCCCTATCTTGCGAAGAATCGCGAGAACGGGGTTTTTCTTTGCGCTTTGCTTTTCCGTTCAGTCCTCCGTCGCACGGATCACCGGGCATGTCCTGCCCGCCATCCGACATCGGCGGTCATGGGTTCCGCATCGAAAATGCGAAGACCAGACCGAGGAGACGGTACCATGAATCCAGAGCCCCGTTCCCAGGCAACTGATAAACGGCTGATGAGCCTCCGGAATTTAGACCTCGGCCGCACGGCCGAGCAGAGACTCCGGCACCTCGACTCTCCGGCCCTTCGCAACGTCTGCTGCGTCGCCAACGACGGTATCATCTACCTTCGGGGTTGTGTTCCGACGTACCATCTCAGGCAGACCGTCCAGGACCTCATGAGCACCGTCGAAGGGGTTAACCAGGTCGTTAATCAGATCGACGTCTTCGCCCTCTCAAACTCGCCCCCTCTGGGACACGATCCGACCGAAGGAGACCAGTTCACCACGGATATGGCAATCGACGAAGGCGCCAGCCTGGGTGCGTTCCTGGAACGACATCCGACCGCGAGCGCCATCTCGCCTCGATAACACCAGATCCTCAAGTTCTAGAGCGGATTGCGATGGGATCGCCTACACTCAGACCAGGGAGTGACCCTTTGGCTCGAAGGAAGTCAAGAGGCTGGTGGGATAGCACTGGCGGCTTGTCCACCAATGGTGCCAGCCTGGGTCCACTGGTGAACAAGCCACCAGCGCCACCCCATACGACCATCTACATAGCATCGGTTGATGGTGCGTCCCACACAGAAATCCCAGGGATTTCACCCCGGTCTTCCGGGATCTTGTAGGCGATCCCATCGCAATCCGCTTCTAGTTCGCGAAACAACGGGGGCTATGAGCGGCCGGGAATATAGCGGTTGGCAAGTTCCGCGTAATCCTCACGTATCGGGCTGAATGCGTCGAGGATCACCACCGGCCCCTCGATGACGACCACACGATGGGAAACTCCCGACGGGATCAGAAACATCGCCCCGGGTTCGACCCTGCGCGTCTCGTCGCCGATCGTGAGGTCAACCGTCCCCTTGATCAGAATCCCCCCTTGTTCATGCGGATGCGAGTGCGATGGAATCTCAGCCCCCTCATCCATTTCCAGATACGACAGCATCAGATTCTTGCCGAACGGCGTCCTCATTCGACAGCCCGAAACCGGCTCAATTGGATGATGATCCCAAATATTAATGAATCCCATACTTCTTTCCTCAAGTTGGAGTCGAGTTACCTACAGAGATATCAAGTGCCAGCCCCCAGAGCAACCACAAGACTCCGACTCTCCGGCCAAGGACCGGACCGCGACGAGCTCCATCGCGAAGATCGGCAAGCGGAAATCATCGTCATACATTCATTTCTAGGTACATCTGTTATGAATAACTAAAGAAAATTTCCTGGCTCTTGAACCTGGAGAAGATTCAAGGGGTGTCGATGACCGCCGCACAGGCCCTACGCAAGTATTCATCGTACTGCCAGCCGCCGCTACTACCGGTCTGACGGGTCACGACCAGGTCGAGGCTCGGCACGAATGCGATCAGTTGGCCGCCGGAGCCAGGCTTGAAGCGAGCGTCAGCCGGGATCCCCTGACCGCCGCGGTTTCCTTCACCCGTCAGGCGTGCGGGTAGCTCCCAAGCATGAGAATAGATCTAGGCATTGACCTTAAAACGCATTTCATGCCCCTGGACGTTGTGCGTGGGGGCGGCCGTCTCTGCCACAAACCAGTTTGGGATCACCTGGCGGTCGTTCCAACGGCCGCTGTGCGCCATGCAGTAGGCGATTCGTGCCAGGTCGCGTGCCGGCATGCCCAACCCGTGGGATGGATGACGGCCGTATTTCGGCCCACCATTGTAGAATTGAAATCGCCACTGCTCGATCCCGAGCGGCAGGAACAACGCCTCGATGGCAAACTGGTCATAGGGTTTGCTTGTGACGGTCTCGCACACGAGTGACGCATGGGCCAGCGCATTCGTCGAATACCCACAGGCGGTCCCGGGGTCGAATGCCAGTTGTGCGGTCCGAGCATCACCGCTGTGGCCGAGGACATATTCCCAGGTCCCATCGTTGCGAGCGCCGGTCGCTTCAGGGCAAAGGCCGGAGGTGTGATTGAAGAGTTGCCTGACCGTGATCTTGGCTTTGCGGGGATCGCTCAAGGGCTGAGCCCAAGGGATAAAATCGAAGGCATGATCATCGAAGGTCATCTTGCGCGGTGTACGTCCTTGCCGGCTTTGCTCCGAGGCAATGCCCAGCACCGTCGCGCAAACCGCTTTCGAGCAGGAGGCAACACGAGCGACGTCTGACACAGAGCTACGATTCCGCTCCTCTTCCATGACGAGATACCCCCGCCGGATGACGACGGCGGCGAAGTCGCGCTGGTCCGATTGCCGGAGCCACTCGCGCAGCTTCGTCAGCTTCTCCGGATCCATACCGGCAAGGCGTCGAATCGAATCGGGATCGTCGAGTTTGCGCCAACCTCCCTGGGACTCCGGCGGGGGGAAGTATTCCTTCGTCGACGTGCTCGACTTTGGAGACGGTGAAGTCAGTTCTTTCAGCTTCGCATAGACAAGTGCATCATCTTTCGCGCCATCGAAGCGGAACGGGAAGTGCTGATTGACCTTCTCGGCCATCAGTCCCCACGAGATCCCGTGAATCACGCATAACTCCGCCGCACGAGCGCCCGCCTCGCCGATTTTTTCATCTTCGTTGCAGACGATCGGCTTTCCGAATTTCTTGAGGTCCGCGATGCAGGTGGGAATCTCATCGAGCGTCGTGCCATTGAAGTGGACCAGGAGAAAGTCCGCGGCCTCGGCCAGCTTGGCGGGATAGCGACCGTGGCCCAGGCCGCTGGTGGAAACGAGCAGGCCGGGCGCCTTCTCCTTCGCCAGGCGAACGAGTTCGATCTCGCCGTCCTCGGTACGAATCCGCCGGTGGTCAAAGCCTCCATGATCGAACTCGTTGGCAATTTCGAGCACGACGTTACGGAAACCAGAGCGCCGGATCCAGTTCGCCACGTTGACGACTCCCGCGCGCACGGCCGTCTCGTCGGCCAACACCTGGTCCTGCCGTTGATAGAAACCACCGAGAATGACGACCAACCCGAGCCGATCGCAGGCTTCAATCACGCGCCGCACACGGGCAAGATAGGGCTCGCGCAGAGAACCATCCGGAGCAAACGCCGAATTGAGCGCCCCTTCGTAGCCGGGCATGCCGCCTTGGAGGCAAACCGTGAAGGCAACGACACCGTGCCCGGCATAGTCGGAGAGATGCGTCAGGAATCGGCTTGTATTCGCGTCGGAGTCGAAGTCCGGTTTGCGGCGATCCTCGAAGACCGAGTTCACCATACGCACGTTCATCAACAGACCTTCCGCGCGAGTCCCTCGATAAGTCACCTCGTGGTTGATGCGCCACTTGCCCTCGCGCAGGGACACGTGTGTGCGAGGCGAAAAAGGTTCCTGGACTGCGACGGCGTTCTGGCCTTGTTCGTCGTTTGCTCCTGCTACCGCAGGAGACCGTCCGACCAGACAGCCTCCAAGAACCGTGGCGATCAGGCAGATTTGGATTAAAGATCCCACGTCACGCAATCTCATTGACACTTTGATTGCCTTTCCTGATCCGGGGCATCTCGCGCCATGAAGGCAGACCAAGCATGATGTTTTTATCGATATTAACATCTTCGCACGACATATCGAGTCGAATGTTCTCTATATAATACCCTTACGATATCTGCCGACAAGGGACCAGCCGAGTGTCATCGCCGAGTGTTCAGGAGAGACGGTTCGACTTCCGGATTTCCGATCGCAAGAAGGACCCATCGTACCTTCCGTCCATGTTCGATGTAACGAGTCACAGGGGATCGCGTGCAGATACCAGGAGCATGGGGCCGCCGTAAGGGATGGATGCTTGGGGATCGAAGAAGCCGACTGCGACCGCTCCTTGGAGCCTGCCCCCCTCGTCGCCGAGCCCGGTATCCTAGAAAAAGTGTGAGGATCGATCAGTCGGCGGCATTGTATGAGCAGCGGGGGCACAGAGATCGGGTCGCATATGTTCAGGACGAGGCTTCACGATGGTGACACGGTTGGCGCACACCAGTTGGCAACCAATGGATACGCTGTTCAACGTCGGCACCTTGAGCGGATTGACGGACCGGGAGCTGCTCGACCGCTTCCTGGACGAGCCCGGCGCGACAGGCCAAGAAGCCTTCCGGTCGCTGGTCTCCCGGCATGGCCCGATGGTGCTGGGGTTCTGTCGCAGCATGCTCAAGAATCCTCACGAGGCCGAGGACGCGTTCCAGGCCACGTTCCTGGTGCTGGTGCGGAGGGCCAGGTCGATCTGGATCCGTGATTCCGTCGGCCCCTGGCTCTACGCCGTCGCCGGCCGGGTCGCCCGCCGTGCGAGGAGGCAGTCCCTTCGACGGCAGAAGCTCGAGGTCTCGACGGTCCCGGAGATTCCCAGCTTGGAAGGATCAGGCTCGGATTGGCTGGACACATATCAGGGCATCCATGAGGAGATCACGAGGCTGCCGACGTCGTTGCGCGGGCCGATCGTCCTCTGCTGCCTCGAAGGACTGAATTACGACCTGGCCGCGAATCGTCTCGGGCTGACGGAGCCGACGCTCCGCGGCCGCCTTCACCGCGCCCGTAAACGACTGGCCTCTCGCCTGCGAGAGCGAGGGCTCACCGAACCCGCCATGATGGTCGCGATCGAACCATTCCGCGTGAATCTTCCCACTCTCCCTCCCGCACTGATCGAATCCACGGTCCGCTTCTCGATGCGCTGGTCGTCAATCCAAGGCCTTCTCGGGATGGCCACGGATATCCCCGATTCAGTCACGGCGCTCGCCCGAGCCGTCGTCCGGGCCATGCCTTTGTTTGCGGGCAAGCTGACAGGCCTCACAGGCCTCTTGGCAACCTGTGCCCTGGGGACCGCAGTGCTGGCCCAGCAAGGGAAGGAGGCGGCTCCCAAGCCGGGCGGAATCCCTCCACGGGTCAAGCCCTCCGGGATCGCGCGGCCACGCGAAACCGTCTCGCAGGCACCGCGTAGGCAATACGAGTTGCTGATCGAGGAAGTCAAGAGGGCGCAGGAACGTTACAGCGAGGAATACACCAAACTCAAGACCGAGGAAGAAAGAGCGGCGTACGCCCGGACCAACTTCCCGGCCGAGCAGAAGGTCGTCGGGCGCTTCCTGGAACTGGCCCGCGCTCATCCGCAGGACCCGGTCGCATTCGACGCCCTCACCTGGGTGGCCCTTCTCGGCTTCGCGACGCCGGAATCGGAGACGGCGGCCACGCTCCTGGCTCGCGATTATCCCCGCGACAAGCGGCTCTGGATCATCAGCGAAGATATGCGTCGCATGCCCATCACAATGGCGCGAGAGCCGCTCCTCCGGGCCGTCATCGAACACAATCCAGATCGCGACACCCGCGGCCGGGCCTGTCTGGATCTGGCCCAGTTCCTCATGGAAGAGGCCGAATTCGTCCAGCTCTTGAAGATGCCCGGCTTGAAGCCATGGCATGCCCAGTTCTATCCGGAGGAACGGTTGGCTCGCTTCCGGTCGCTCGACGTCAAGCTGATGACGGACGACGCGGAGCACCTCCTCCAGCGCGTGCTCGACGAGTTCCCCGGCGTCGTCCCGGTGAAGTGGTGGACCGTGACGCCCCCGGGTGTGGGCCTGGACTCGTCGAAGATTTATCGATCGATCAAGGAGCCGGAGCGCGAGTCTGGTACGCTCGCGGACCGGGCCCGGCCCGCGCTCGCCGAGGTTCGGACCCTCGGCCTGGGCAAGACCGCCCCGGAGATCGAGGGGACTGACATCGACGGCCATCGCTTCAAGCTCAGCGATTACCGCGGGAAAGTCGTCGTTCTGGATTTCGCAGGGACCTGGTGCGGCTTCTGCAAGCAGATGTATCCCGAATTCCGAGAACTCGTCAAGCGATACAAGGACCGGCCGTTCACCCTCTTGGGGGTCATGGCCGACGAGGACAAGACGCCGCTCCAGCGCGAGATTGCCGCAGGCGAGATCACCTGGCAGTGCTGGTGGGAGTCGGGAGGGGCCAAGGGCCGGATCCCTCGCGATTGGAACGTCCACGCCTATCCCAGGATCTACATCCTCGACCACCAGGGCGTAATCCGGCTCAAGTTCACCGGTCAGCTTGGAGATCCCGGCACTCCGGATCGCCTGCCGCGATTCGCCCCGATCATCGAAAGCCTTCTCAAGGAATGCGGAGGAGCTGCGAAGCCGTAGCCCCGACGGCTGAATCAGGGCCGCAAGCGAAAACGCTGACGGAGTCCATGTTCATGGCTCCTACGCCACAAGCCTGCACCTTCTCGACATCGGCCACGTGCGACCGACCTACCGCAACACCGGGCGAGACTTTCACCTGGTCGATGTTAAAGGAAACGTCGTTTACGAGAACCTCTCCTGACGTTGTCCGCCCCAACCGATGAGGTTGGACCCGCCGATCGTACGCAACTCGAAGCCTATTCCTCAATCCACCTTGGCATCTCGTAGGAGGTGACGGGCCTGTAGCATAACGGCACGGATGCGTCCAATCGAGGCGTCGGATCTCGCTCGCTTGAGTAACCGTTCCGCCTCAAAAAGCGCCTTGCCGACGGCCTGAGAAACCAAGGTGGGGTCGCGTACGCCCCTCTTCACCTCGCCTGCGTACATAAGCAGCTTTTCGACGTAGGAACAACGTTCCCACAACATGCCCCTGGGCTCGGCCTGGATGAACTCGGCCAGATGCCCAAGATCGGAGTGATGGAGAAAGAAGTACAGGACCTGCCAATTACCCTTCTGTGAGAGGTGACGCAGTTTTTCGTGCTTCAACTCTTCGAGCCAGGCCGCCTCCACTTCAAGCGGGACGCCGGCCTCCAGATAATCCGCTTCCACACCATCGCGGGACATGTAGAAGCGAGAACCGTCATATCGAAAAAAAGTTCCCTCGCCTCTTGCAGATCCATGACGGATACCGGGTGGGATTCGCGTAGATCTCATCGGCCCGACTTTCCGATCAGAGCGATTCTACCCCGGACGGCCCAAGGCAGCTACAGAGTCGCAGGACATTTCCAGATGCCGGCCTCCTGGCAGGCCCACCAGCGTCGGTGAGTCGTCCGGCCGGAGCAGCCGAATTCCGGCGGGACGTTCTCCCACCGAGCTCCGGACAAGCCACCAGTGCCACCCCATACGCCCATCTACATACTCACATTCCGCACCCCCCTGAAGGGGTTTGAGAGGGAGGGATAGCATCATCGTGGCTCTTCTGGCAATGCTGGCAATTGTCCCCCCTTGCCAAGGAGAGTCCACCATGGACCCCTCAAC